>OBLW0100004295.1_pt1 | contig 10873 bp, 9 predicted proteins | sample 1520161 | NCBI WGS metagenome assembly OBLW01 (sample SAMEA3539309, study PRJEB22396) | soil metagenome | biome: tundra; feature: field; material: soil | place: USA | collected 2010-05 | depth 0.15 m
GACGCTCTTCCGATCTGGAAACTGCATCCTTGAGCCGCTCATCGGAAGGGCTGCCTTCGGAGTGCCGTTGGGTTGGGTCCGCCGCATTCATGGCCGTATCGAGCCCTTCGTCCATGTGGACTGCACGCGAATCGGACAGGTGCTGGGGCCGCAAGTGCGGGGAGTGAAGAGGGTTCAGCGCATGCAGGTGATGGCCGGAGCCTTGGCGCGGGTCATCCTTCACGAATGGATCCACATCGCAACCCAGAGCCCGGCGCATGCTGAGAGCGGTGTTGAGAAAGCGCAATTCGGCGTCGCTGATCTGATGGCCGGCGGCCGCTGACCGCCCGATCTACCAAAGACAAATTACTGAGCTGCCTGCCGCGTTGGCTGGCCCCGCATCTTCCGAGTAGATTGAGTAGATGGGCCATAGCCAGGCAAAGTGGAAGCCCGAACTCCGTGCCATGATCACGCTTGCGGTTCCGGTGGTACTGAGCGAGCTGGGCTGGATTGCGCAGGGCGTAGTGGACACCATTATGGTTGGGCGGCTTGGCCCGGCTGCGATCGGGGCGGTCGCACTCGGCAACGCCGTTTACTATACCCCGTCCCTCTTCGGCATTGGCCTGCTGCTCGGGCTCGACACGTTGGTGGCCCAGGCTTATGGACGCCGGGACCACGACGAGTGTCACCGCTGGCTCGCACAGGGGGTTTATCTCGCGTGCATCGTGACGCCACCGCTGATGCTGCTGACTTTCGCGGCCAGCTTCGGTTTCGCGCGCTTCGGCATCAACCTGGCGGTAGCGGTGCCGGCGAGCTCCTACCTGCGCATCCTAATCTGGGGCACGCTGCCTCTCCTTCTCTACGGAGGAACGCGGCGCTATCTGCAGGGGGTGGGGCAGGTGAGGGTCATCACCGTCACCTACGTTCTGGCCAACCTCCTCAATTGGGGCGGCAACTGGGTGCTGATCTACGGCAAGTGGGGATTCCCGGCACTGGGTGTGAATGGCTCCGCCATTTCCACGTGCATCGCGCGCGTCAGCATGGCGGTTACGCTTCTTGGTTTTGCCTGGCGCTATGAGCGGCAGCGCGGCCATCCGCTCTTTCGCCACTGGGCAGGGCCGAGCCTCGAACGGATGCGGCGGCTGCTGAGATTAGGCGCGCCCGCGGCGGGGCAGATCGTGTTGGAAGTGGGCGCATGGAACCTGGCCACTGTCTCCGCCGGCTGGCTGACGCCGGTAGCGCTGGCAACACACAGCATCGCCCTGAATTACGCCAGCATCACCTACATGGTGCCGCTGGGTGTTTCTGCGGCCGCCGCGGTTTCAGTAGGGCATGCAGTGGGCGCGGGCGATCTGGATCGCGCCCGGCGTGCCGGCTGGCTTGCCCTGGGCCTCGGAACGAGCTTCATGCTGTGTGCGGCAATCGTGTTCCTGGTGGCGCCAAAGCCTCTGATCGAGTTGTATACGCGTGACCCGCGCGTGCTTGCTGTGGGTCCGGGCCTGCTGTGGCTGGCTGCGGCTTTCCAAATATTCGATGGTGTTCAGACTGTGTGTACCGGGGCGCTGCGCGGGCTGGGAGAGACGCGGGTCCCGATGCTCGCCAACCTCGTGGGCTATTGGGTGTTGGGACTTCCGCTGGGACTGACACTTTGTTTCGTGCTGCATTGGGGCATTTATGGCATGTGGATCGGACTTACGCTAGCTCTTATTGTCATTTCCATTTCGCTGCTTGCGCGTTGGCGCAAGGACTCTGTGAAGCCAGCACTCGTGGGTTGAATGGGGAAGTGATAGCCCACGCGGAATTCAGGCTCTCAGAGACTTTACAATCAGTGCGGGAGCCAGCATGGAGAAGAAGTGGCAGTTCCCGCACCGGCGTTGGAATCCGCTGCGGAAGTCGTGGGTGTTGGTGTCGCCGCACCGGACGCAGCGGCCGTGGCAAGGCGAAGTTGCACAGAAGACCGCGCCTTCGGGTGTGGCTTACGATCCACAGTGTTATCTCTGCCCCGGGAATACGAGGGCGGGCGGCGCAGCCAATCCCGCGTACGAGTCGACGTTTACGTTTGTAAACGATTACGCTGCGCTTTTGCCGGATGCACTGGTGCCCACGGACGCTCCGGCATCGCCGCTGCTGTTGGCGCAGCCTGCTCGCGGAATTTGCAAGGTGCTGTGCTTTCATCCCGACCACAGCCTGACGCTGGCGCGCATGACGCAGCCGGAGATTCGGCGCGTGGTGAATGCGTGGACCAAAGAGTATGTGGAGTTGGGCGAACTGGATTGGATCGAGTACGTGCAGATCTTCGAGAATCGCGGAGCCATGATGGGCGCGAGCAATCCGCATCCGCATGGGCAGATCTGGTCTACAGGATTCGTACCGGATGAGTCGGCTGCTGAAACTGCAGCTCAGCGCGAACATCTCGACCGCACCGGGAACTGCCTGCTTTGCGACTACGTTGCGGCCGAGCGCGGCGCTGGAGAGCGCGTGATTTTTGAGAACGACCACTTCGCGGCCCTTGTGCCGTGGTGGGCGGTGTGGCCATTTGAAGTGCTCTTGGTTTCGCGCAGGCATCTGGGGGCGATGCCGCAGTTGACTCCGGAGGAGCGAGATGGATTGGCCGACGCGCTGAAACGGATCACGACGCGCTTCGACAACCTGTTCGAAACAAGTTTCCCGTACACAATGGGATTTCATCAGACGCCGACGGAAGCAGTGGGCGAGGGAGCCATTGTTGCCGCTACACAAAAGCATCCGGAGTTTCATTTCCACGCGCATTTCTATCCGCCTCTGCTGCGGTCGGCAACGGTGCGGAAATTCATGGTGGGTTTTGAAATGCTGGGCATGCCGCAGAGAGATATTACGCCGGAGGATGCCGCTGAACGGTTGCGCAATTGCTCCGAAGTGCATTTCTGGCCGCGGGGCTGACCCGGCGTTGACAGGCTCTCCACGCGTCTTCGAAGAGCCTGTTGCCATGCCCTCCAGATACAATACGGAGATGGCGTTCAGTACGCACTCAGGGTATTGGCAGCGGTCTTGCGACCGGCGAGCAGGCGGACCCGCATGAAGGGCTTTTTCAGGCTCCTGCGGTACGGGCTCCCCTACTCGATTCAGTGGCTGCCCGGTGTGCTGCTGCTGGCTGCGGTCGGCATACTTGACACCTTTCGCATTCTCCTTTTCCAGCCGATTTTCGACCAGGTGCTCAGGCCTGACGCGCCCGAAGGCCCCATTTTGCTAGGCCTGCCCAAGAGCCAATGGCATTTTGACCTAAGAAACCTCGTTCCGCACTTTCTGCACATGCACAACGCGTGGACCGTGGTGGCCTTCGCGCTGGTGGTTTCGACCCTCGCCAAAGGCCTGTGTGATTACCTGGGAACCTACCTGGTCAATTATGCCGGCTTCGGCATGATTACCGATCTGCGCAACCATCTTTATGAAACCACCCTGCGTCGCTCTTCCAGCTTCTTTCACAAGCACGCCACGGGAACCATACTCTCGACCCTCATTAACGATGTAGACAAGGTTCAGACGGCGGTCAGTTCGGTCATCGGCGAATTTCTCCAACAGTTCTTCACGTTTCTGGTCGGAGTCGTGTTCGTCATAAGAATGGGCGGATATCTCAGTTGGGCACTGGTGTTGTTTATCCCCGTGGTCGTGACTTCAGCGCGGAAGATTGGCAGCGAAGTTCGCACGCGGACCCGCTCGGGCCAGGACAAGCTCGCCGAGATCCAGAACATTCTGCATGAAACCGTCACCGGCAACCGGATCGTGAAGGCATTCAGCACCGAGCTGTGGGAGGTTTTGCGTTTCAAGAACGCGGCCACGCGGCTCTTCCGAGCCAACCTGCGCAGCGTGCGCATCCAGTCGATCAGTTCGCCCTTGATGGATACCATCGGCGCGATCGCCATTGCCATGTTTCTGTTCATCGGACGCAACGAAATTCTCCATGGCCGCATGACGATGGGACTCTTCGGAACGTTCATCTTTCTGCTTTTCAGGCTTTACGATCCGGTGCGCAAGTTTGCCTACTTCTATAACAGCTTTCAACAGGCCATGGGCGCTTCGTCGTCGATCTTCGCCTTCTTTGACGTGCAGGACGATGTGAAGGAGCGCGCGCACGCAGTTGTGCTGCACGGCTTCGGCAAATCAATGCGGTTTGAAAACGTGGGCTTCTCCTATTCGACCGAAAAAGGCGAACACCAGATTCTCCACAACGTGGATCTCAATGTGCAAGCGGGCGAGATGCTGGCGCTTGTCGGACCGAGCGGAGCCGGCAAATCAACGCTGGTCAATCTGATTCCGCGATTCTTCGATGTAACTTCAGGACGCATTCTGATCGACGACAATGACCTGCGCGACCTGACTCTCACCTCACTGCGGCGCCAGGTAGCCCAGGTCACGCAGGAGACGATCCTCTTCAACGACACTGTGCGCAACAACATCGCTTATGGACAGCCTGATGTAAAGCACGCGCTCGTGGAGCAGGCCGCGCGCAACGCCCTCGCTCACGATTTCATTCTGCGCATGCCACAGGGCTATGACACGGTTGTCGGTGAGAAAGGCTTTCGCCTCTCCGGCGGCGAACGCCAGCGCATCGCCATCGCCCGCGCCATTCTGAAAGATGCGCCGATTCTCATCCTCGACGAAGCCACGTCGGCCCTTGACTCGGAGAGCGAGTCGCTTGTTCAGGCGGCACTCGCCAACCTGATGCAGGGGCGCACTGTCGTGGTGATTGCACACCGGCTGGGGACGATTCGCCGCGCGACCCGAATTGCCGTGCTTGAAGATGGACGCATCACTGGGATTGGCTCGCACGACGAGTTGCTCATTACGTCGCCGACTTATCAGCGTCTTTATCAACTGCAATTCATGGATGTACCGGAGCCCCCGTCGCTGGACCCAGTGGCGCAATATCCGTTGTTTGAACAGGCCGTTTCCGGAGAGGCAAGGAAATAGAAGATATGCCCATTTACTCGATGACCGGTTTTGCCCGCGCCCAGGTCCGCGTTCACGATCAGTTGGTTTACACGCTGAGCGTGAAAAGTGTGAATCACCGGTTTCTCGATATTCAGCTTCGGCTGCCCTCTGGGCTCGACGCACTGGAGATGGAGTTGCGGCGCGCGCTCAAGGACAACCTGGTGCGCGGTCACGTTGAGCTCTCGCTCTCAGTCGATCGCTCCATTCAGCAGAAGGCGGGTTACAATCGCGAGCTTGTTATCGCCTATCTTGCTGCGTTCAAGGATGCACGCGAGGAGTTCGGATTAGCAGGCGAACCCGATTTGAATGTGATTCTGCGGATGCCCACTGCGCTGCAAAGTGAGAACCGCGGGAATGGCGACGAAGATCTGGCTGCGCTGGCTGACAGTGTTTTGCAACAGATTGCACCGCTGCTTGAAGAATTGAAAACGATGCGGGCCCGCGAAGGCGACGCGTTGGAGACCATCCTCCGTGCATCGCTCGACCGCCTCGCCGAAGCGACGGATGGCGTGGCCGCGCTGCGGCCCGAGGTGGAGAAGCGCTACCAGGAGCGCCTCACGCAGCGCCTGCTCGCCGCCACAGGAAACGAATTCAACCGACAGCGGCTGCTCGAAGAAGTTGCTGTGCTGGTGGACCGCAGCGATATTGCCGAAGAACTGCAGCGCATGACGACGCACATCAGCCACTTCCGCGAACTGCTGTCGGCGGGCGGCGAGATGGGCAAGAAGCTCGACTTTCTGCTCCAAGAGATGAATCGCGAGGCCAACACGCTGCTGTCAAAGACCGGCGGTCTGGGCGGGAAGGGAACCCGCATCACGGAATTGGGATTGGCCATGAAAGCGGAGATCGAAAAGGCGCGCGAGCAGATTCAAAACGTGGAATAGGCGCAGTAGGGAATGATCCGAACGACGAAAGGGACTACTGGAACGTGGCAGGAATCTTATTCATCATTTCAGCACCATCGGGCTCAGGCAAGAGCACACTGGTGAGCGAACTGCGCAAGCAGGTCACGGGCGTTGACTTCTCGATCTCATGGACGACGCGGCCACCGCGCGGATCAGAGGAGAACGGGCGGGAATACTACTTCACCAGCCGCGAGGAGTTTGAGCGCATGCGCGACGCGGGGATGTTCCTCGAGCACGCCGAGGTTTTTGGCAACTATTACGGCACAGCGCGGCAGTCGCTCGATGATGCGCGTCGGCTGGGACACGATCTGCTGCTCGACATTGACGTGCAGGGCGCCGCACAGGTTCGCAAGTCCATGCCTGAAGCGGTAAGCATCTTCGTAATGCCTCCCACGCCGAAAGTATTGCGGACCCGATTGCGCAATCGCAGCCGCGCGGAGGGAGTGGTGAATGAGGCGGAACTCTACCGCCGGCTGAGCGAGGCCAGCAAAGAGATTGAGAATTATCGCGATTATAGTTATATTTTGGTCAACGACATCCTGGACAGAACAGTGGCGCAACTGGAGGCCATTGTGCTGGCCGAAAGATTCTACCGGAATGGCGAACCGATAGCGTACCGCTCAAGCAGGGTGTTGGAAGTTGCCGCGGCCTGCCGGCAGTCCAATTCGCGAGAAAGGCTCAAACCCGTGCTGGAGGCCTTCGGCATCGATGGCGTCTCCGGCCAGCAACAGCTTCCATTTGGAGATGAACCCGATGACGATTGAAACCAAATTCGATTCGAACTACCGCAAGGTACTTGTGGCAGCACGTCGTGCGCGCCAGATTCAAAGCGGCTCCGCTGCTCTCGTCGCAAGCCACTCCACCAAAGCCTGCCGCATTGCGCAGGAAGAGGTCGAGGCCGGAAAGATCTCCTACGTCAAGACTGAAGGACCGATTGTGAAGCCGTTGGTGGAAGATCGCGGAATTCCAATCCTGTCGCACTAAGGTTCCTCTTTGAGGACTCACGGATTTGGGCGCCCATGCTCGCGGCGTTTTTCTGCGGACAGGATTTTGTCCACCGGGTGACTGCGCAAGGGTGGAAGCTCCAGGGGCAAGTCGCGCGGTACGCGCCATCAATCCAATCGGACTACAATCTCAATTATGAGAGTCACAGTCGGTGTCTCCGGCGGCATTGCCGCCTACAAAGCGGCGGAACTGGTTCGCGCCCTGCAGCGGCAGGCGCTCGAGGTCCACGTCGTGATGACGGAGGCGGCTTGCAAATTTGTGCAGCCGCTGACGTTTGCCGCGCTCTCAGGCCACAAAGTCATTCGCAGCATGTGGGAGGATTCCGGCTCTGGCGAAGGGTCCTACGAGGCTTCGAACGAGCAGAACGGCATCGAGCATATTGCCGAAGCGCAATGGCCCGATGCGCTCGTGGTTGCACCGGCGACCGCAAACATTCTGGCCAAATTTGCTCACGGCATCGCCGACGATTTTCTCACTACGATGTATTTGGCCACGCAGGCGCCGGTGCTGGTTGCACCTGCGATGAACGTGAACATGTGGGATCATCCGGCCACCCAGGCGAATCTTGAAATTCTGCGTCAACGCGGGGTGCGGATGATCGAGCCGGGCAGCGGCGACCTGGCCTGCGGCATGGTCGGCGCGGGGCGCATGGCTGAGCCCGATGATATTGCCGACGCCGTACTGAACGCGTTGGGCCGGCGCCACGATCTTGCAGGAGAGATCGTGCTGGTAACTGCCGGCGGAACGCGCGAGGCGCTAGACCCGGTTCGCTATCTTGGCAATCGCTCCAGCGGAAAGATGGGCTATGCCATCGCCGATGCGGCGCAGAGCCGCGGGGCCAAGGTCATTCTGATCAGCGGACCGACCGCACTATATCCGCCGTCGCACTGCGAGCTAATCAAAGTCACCACCGCAGACCAAATGCGCCAAGCCGTGCTCGAGCAGATGACCGATGCGACGCTCATCATCAAGGCTGCCGCGGTGGCCGACTACCGACCGGTGATCGTGTCCGATCGCAAGCTGAAACGAAGCGGGCCGATAACGCTGGAACTCGCGCCTACGGAGGACATTCTTGCCGAAGTGGTGCGCCGCCGGCGGCCGGGACAGCTCATCGTTGGCTTCGCAGCCGAGACCGATAACCTGATGGCTAATGGCCGCGCGAAGCTGCTTGCCAAGGGTGCGGACGCCATTGTGGTGAACGACGTGTCGGGTGAAGGCAAAGGCATCGATGCCGACAATAACGCGGCCACGTTCCTCACTTCGTCCACAGCGATCGAACTGCATGAGATGCCCAAGCGCAAACTCGCTGACCGGATACTGGATGAGATTCTGACGCTGCGCCGGCCGCGCACATTGCTTGTCGAGACCGACCTGGAATCGGATCAACAGACGCCGCAAGACGAGGTGCTCCGCCACTCGGATTCACCCTCCACGCGCCGCCAGTTGATCGTGGAGTAAGCGGCTTGGCGCAGCAGCTCGATCCAGAGACCCGCGAAGCCTTGATCGCCCGCTTGCGTTTCTATCGCGACCTCGGGCTGACGGAGTTCTATCGCCGCCCGATAGATGAGAGCGAGAATGTCAGTGCCGCCGATCTCACATCTGAGACTTTGGATCAGGATTCCAGGGTGGCCTCACAGCCAGCTTTTCAGCAACATTCTCAGGAGGACCAGCCCATTCCACCGCGCAAGCCCTTGCCCACAGCTCCAGAAATTGGCGTGTCCGTGCCCCTCGCCGACTGCGCGGCAGCTCTGCAATTGATCCGCGACGAGATTGGCGATTGCACGCGGTGCGCGCTGCACAAGGGACGCAACAAGTTGGTCTTTGGCGATGGCTCGCCGACGGCGCGCCTCATGTTTGTGGGCGAGGGGCCAGGCGCCGACGAAGATGCGCAGGGTCTGCCCTTCGTGGGCCGCGCCGGCCAGTTGCTGAACAACATGATTGGCGCGATGGGCCTGAAACGCGAAGAGGTCTACATTGCCAACGTCGTGAAATGCAGGCCGCCCGGGAACCGGACACCGGAACCTGAAGAAGCGAATACCTGCTCGCAGTTTCTCTTTCGGCAAATCGACGTGGTGCGGCCGGAAGTGATTGTGGCGCTGGGAGCCACGGCAGCAACGTACCTGCTGGGACAGCGGCAGCCGTTGGCCGGTCTGCGAGGGCGCGTGCACTCCTTCCGCGGAACCAAGCTGATTGTGACGTATCATCCGGCGTATCTGCTGCGCGATCCGCGGCAGAAAAAGGAAGCATGGGCGGACCTGCAGATCGCGATGCGAGAGCTGGGATTGAAGGCTCCAGGCAAAGGTTGAGGGCGACAGTGTAGGCGGCTCTCCAGGGGCGGCAAAAACTGGCGGAAAAAGGCGCAAATTGGCAAAAAATGGCAGAAAATGGAGTCTAAAACTGTGTAATCTCCCATCGGATTCGTTGAATTTAAAGCGGTTAGGCCCGCTTACGGTGTCATAGCCCAAAAACCCACTTTTTCACGGTCAGGATGAGGTGGATTGGCCGCCTGTTGGCGTCTGAGAAGCCGGGTTTTTGGGCCGGAGTTGAAGGGGTGTGGCGGGATTGCGAACGGTTCCGCTTCCGAGGGGGAAGAGGCATGTTGGGGACGGTTTCGAGGATCGTCCGCACGACCGCGGAGAGGAAGGTACCGCGCTGGGCCGCCCAGAAGCGCACACGGCGGCAGAGGTCCTCGTCGAGGGCGAGGGTTACGGTTTTCGTTTTCATGGGTTTGTGCTTTCAGTGGTAGGGCTCGCCCCGGTGTTCTGCGAGGCTCTATTGGTGATTGTGCTCCGGGCGGTGGTAATTATCTGCAATTTTCTTTAGATCCGTTGCAACGGGTCGGTCTCGCACGGTTGTCCTTCCAGGCGTGGGCAACCCAACCGCGGATCTTTCGACTTCGCTGCGCTGTGCTCCTCCTCATGAACAAGATACTGATGCGGTGATAGGCACGAGTTGGAACCCGAGATGTTTGGCTTGCTTGCATAGGCTTTTGTGAAGGCGCAATTTTTGCTTTTGCTGTTCTTGGGCGAAAGTTGCCGGTCAGCGACTTGACGACGGTCTGCCGGTCGGAACGGACCTGGGCAAACTTCCGCGATCCTCAGCCACTCCAGCTCAGTCCCGCTCGGTCCCCGTTCATTTCATCCGTAACTCGCCGCGAGCGAGTCAGGCTGCTCAAGTTGACAAGCTCTTGGTGGAGGCTTCGTGAGCTATTTCTGGGGGACAGAGAAGACAGCGATCTCATCGCGGGTGAGCACGGCGAGCTGAGATGCATCGGGGGCGAGGGCGAAGCCTTCGCGGCTGGGGGAAGGGGAACCGACACTCACCCCGAGCAGCCGTTTGCCGTCGCCAGCGCGATAGACCCTGAGCTCCTCTGAGGAAAAATCTGCGGCACTGAAGAGTGCGTCCACAGAAACAGGGCGGATGGACAGGACAGTCTTTACAACGAATGCTTGCTGGTTGGCACTCCCCTTTGCGGCGTGACCGCACTCGTTTGGATTCGACAGGCTTTTCAGCGCTGGTTTGCCATCGGGCCGCAATACGCGGAAGACCGGCTCGTCGTTGTGCTCATCGCAGCTCACCAGGAAAATAAGGTCCGTGGAAAGGCTGGAGATCTGGGGCGTGCAACTCGAGTTGAACCGCGCAATGGTCGAGGCGTGGTTATCCCATGTGAGCATGGATATGCGGTAATGGCCGTTGGGCTGGGCGAGCAGTTCCGTCTGACCCTCGTTGAGAAGCGTAGGTGCGATCAGACTGGTTCTCGATTTCGAACTCGCGATGAGCTCGAAGTTGCGATTTAAAACCCTGACATCGACATCCTCTTCCGGGTCGACCTCCAGGCTCTTGCTGAGCTGTGCATGCAGTTCAGGCGTGTGTCGTTCATGGATCATGCCGATGGCCAGGAAGCTTCCGTCGGGTGTGATGCGGACAAACGCTAACGGCCTTTCAAGGGAAATGCGATTTTGAATCTTCAACCCTGGGCCATAGACGCGCAGCTCCGAGCCGACATGTACCAGCAG
>OBLW0100004296.1_pt1 | contig 10871 bp, 3 predicted proteins | sample 1520161 | NCBI WGS metagenome assembly OBLW01 (sample SAMEA3539309, study PRJEB22396) | soil metagenome | biome: tundra; feature: field; material: soil | place: USA | collected 2010-05 | depth 0.15 m
AGCACCGCATCAAGGACCCGTCCTACATCGGCCCCTCCTTGCGTTCAGGACACACTTCGGCACCCACAGTCGGCAGGACAGCGGGAACGAGCGACGACCGGCATGTGTATCAAGCGAACCTGGTGCGACGCAGGAGCCTGCACCAGAGCACGTTGATCACGCGAACCGCGTGCAGTTCGGCACCGGCACGCGAGTTCGGCGCAACGACGCCAGCGCGCAAACCGCACGCCAAGCGGTTCAGCGTCCTGCCGCAACCCTCGCTGTCGCCCCGCAGTGAGCGCCGACGTGCTTGTGTCCCCCTCCTGGCGCGGATCCGTCAGAACTCCATGCGGTCCGTCAGATCCGTCCCCTCAAGGATCATCGCCCCGTCAGGGGCCCGCCCGACAGGACCGGCCTCCACAACCCCAACGTCGCGTATCGCCATCGGGCCATGCCCTGACCCGTGACGACTGATATGCGCCATGACAGCGATGGCGATGGCCTTCTCCCGCGACAGCCACGTCACCGCTGAATAGGTGGTAACGGCACCGCCATTCGTCTGAATGCTGATCCTGAATCGATGCGGCCAACTACGCTCAGCCATCAGCGCGCCTGATACCAGATGACATGATGATGGAAGCCACGCGTCGATGGCCGTTGCCAACAGCGAAGTCATATGCCATCAGCCCGTCGGCTCTTATAGACCCAGTCTCGGCCTTTGCTATCAGCAGTTTCTTCACAATTCCGAGGAAGCCGTGCTGCGCCGCAAACATCAGAGCTGTGGATCCCTCGCGATCGTGGTGATTGACATCAGCACCCGCCCTGACTAGCAGCTCGACTATCTGTTCCTGGCCTGCCTTTGCCGCGTACATCAGCGCGGTGAAACCGTCCTCGTCCTCGGCTTCCAGATCCGCACCCCGTTGGATGAGATCCTGAGCCAACTCAGCTGCACCCACGTAGGCCAGAGACATGAGCGTCGTTGACCCGCCTCTTCGCACGGCATCTGGATGGACCTCGGGACAGGGAACGACCGGAACACCTGCGGATCGAATGAGGGCCAGAGTTGGATCAGCGAGGCGTGAGCCCGCTTCACGGCTAAGCAGAACAGAGCCACCGGATGCCCGAAGAACGTTCAGCTGGCGTTCCAATTCAGCCAAGGCTGCCCACACCGACCGGCCGGTCGCCGAGTCGATCAAGAGAATCCCACCATCATCAGCCAGGTGGACGTAGAGAGTCGGCCTATTCATGAACTAATGGTCCCAAGGAAACTGCATATAGTACGGATACGATCGCTGGGCCACCTGATCAAGCTCCATGGCGAACCATGGGCTGGTAGGACCTGGGAAGTTCGCTCGTCCAGGGGCAGCTCCGATATCGATGATACCCCGGCCCTGGTTCATCATCTCATTGACCCAGTAGCGATTGTGCGCAAGCGACTGCGCGTCGTTTGCGAACGTCGGTGGCTGATACCAATCTGCGCCAAGCTTCTGCGCGGCCGGTATCACCCGGCCAGCCATGCTCTCCCCAAGCACCACCGGACGATCGGCAGAGACTCTCGGACCGAGGTCAGTCGCCACCCCGCTGCTGTCAACAGCGAACCGGGAGCCGACAGTCGTGGCAGCGTCGGCGGATGCCGTGAGGGCGTCGGTGAGGGCACCGACGAGGGCGCCGGCGATGTCTCCTACGGGGATGACCATGAGGGCGAGGTTGAGCGCGAGTTGCCCGGCCGTGATGTGGGAGGCGGCGAGTCCTTCCTTGACGTCTTTCACCTCACCGGAGCACGCTCCGAGCCTGAATTCCACGGGCCCGTCACAGCCCATGGAGGCCATCGGGTCCCTGGTCGGGGCTGCCGGGTGTTTCTTGATGAACGACGTGACTGCTTTGATCGTCGCGCCGGTGGCCCGTTTCAGTTCCGCTAGGGCGGCGGATTGCTGGTGGTAGGCGGTGGCCACCAGGTGGACGGCGAAGGCGCCCAGCCCGGCCGCGGCGGTGGCGATCGGCAGCACGTTGCGGGTGGCGTAGGTCACCGCCGCGTGGAAGGCATCGGACAGCACCGGTAGCGCCACGGACACCACGTGCCCGACCACGGGGAGTTTCTTCGCGGCCGCGACGGTCTTGGCGACCACCTTCTTCGTCTTCGCCAGGACGGCCTTCGCCTTCTTCACGACGGCGCTGCCGACCTTGTGCGCATAGCAACTCAGGGACCACCCGCACGACGACGACGCCGCGGGCCGCGGGGCCGGCTTGGGCGCCAGGGCCCGGGTGATCGCCGCCGCGCACGCCGCGGTCGCGCAGCCGCCGCCGATCGCCGCGGTCAGCATGTGCCCGGACGGGTCGGCGCCGGTGAGGGGGCTGTCGTCCACGTAGGCGTGCAGGTCCCCGCCCGCCGCCGGGTCCCCCTGCGCCGGGGTGGCCACCTGGTCCTGGTCAAGGAACTGGCCCGCCGCCGGGTCATAGAACCGGGCCCCCATATGCACCTGCCGGGTGGCCGGGTCAGTCCACCCGCCCTGGAACCCGACCTGCACCCCCGGCCCCGTGCTGGCCACCGGATTCCCCCACGGGTCGTATGTGGCCGACCCTGTCAGCGTGGTCCCGGCCGCGGTGAACATCCCGGACAGGTCCATATGCTGATCGGTGAACGCGACCGTCTTCCCGCCGCCCGCGGTGTCCACTCCGGTGACCGACCCGGAGGGGTCACGCGAATAGGTGGCCGAGGGATCGGAGGCGAGCTGGTCACCCATCCCCGAATACGTCAGGCTCACGGGGGACGACGCGGTCCCGGCGGTCAGCAGCCGGCCCAGCGCGTCATACCCGTAGGTGCTGGTCCCGGCGGTGACCTGCTGCTGGTAAGCATCCGAGGTGAGCGTGGATGTCACGCCCTGGGCGCTGGTATGCGACGTCACGTCACCGTCAGCCGCATAGGCGTAACTGTTGCTGCCGTCGGAGGTCAGCTCGTTCCGCGCGTCATAGGTATAGGCCACCCCGTTGTTACTGGTGAGGTTCCCGGCCTTGTCATACCCATAGGTGTGCGCGGTCCCGTTGTTCCACCCGGTCAGCCGCCCAGCCTCGTCGTAGGTGTAGCTGTTGGTGACCGTCCCGGTGCCGCCGCCGGGCGCGGCCAGGCCGCTGGTCGTCATCGACGTCACATCGTCATTGGCGTCATAGCCGTAGCCGATCGAGGCGACCTGCGCCCCCGCCGCGGTCGCCACCGTGGCCGACGCCAGCCGGTGCAGCCCGTCATAGCCGAACACCTGCGTGTCGTTCCCCGACCCATAGGAGATCGACGACACCTGATCCATGCTGTTATAGGCCAGCGTCGCCGTGGTCCCCGACGCCGCGTCCGCATCGCTCGCCAGCCGCCCCGCCGTGTCATACGTGTATGCAGAGGTTCCTGAGGCATCCGTGCGCGACGTCATGCTCCCGTCCGCGTTATACGCGAACGACGACGAACCTGCCGACCCCGACGCCGACAGCACCTCACCCCGGTCGTTATAGGTGAACGCCTCCGACGACGCCGGCTGATACCCCGCCGACCCCTGCGTCCCCGCCGCCGCGGTCGCCGCCGACGTCACCCGCCCGTTCGCGTCATACCCGAACGACCGCGCCGCGGTCGCCGCGGCCGCCCCCGACCCGGACTGCCCGGTCAGGTCCCCCATCACGTCATAAGAGTCACTCACCTGCACACCGCCCGGCAGGTCCTGGGTCACCACATCCCCGGCCGCGTCATACACCGCCGTGCTCGTCGACGCCGCCGCGCTGGTGTTCGCCCCCGCCGGCGGCTCGATCACCGACTCCGCCAACCCCAGCGAATTAAACGTCGCATACGTGGCGTGCCCGTTGCCGTCCGTGTACGCCGTCTGGTTCCCGCCCAGGTCATACCCATACGACACCGCCACCGACGACGTTGACGTGACCGGCTGCACCTCGCCGGCCAGCACCCCCGTCGCGTCATAGGTGAAGGTCTTCGTGACACCCATCGCATCCGTCGCCGAAGTCATGTTCCCGGCCGCGTCATAGGCCGCGGACGCCGACCGCAACTGCGCGCCAGCGGCGCTGAAATCAGCGGTCCCCGTCTGATCACCGGCACCGTCATAACTGGCCGTCGAGAACGTCCCATCAGGATTCACTGTCTTCACCGGCCGGCCCAGCTCGTCATACACGTAACCGGTGGTGTTACCCGCCCCGTCGGTGACGGAGGTCTGCTCCCCGGCCGCGTCGTGCCCGTAGGAGGTGACCACGCCGGCCGGGGACTTCACCGACGCCAGGTTCCCCGAGCTGTCATACGTGCTGGTGGTCGTCAGCGAGGCCGTGGTCGGGTACCGGTCCACCTGCGTCCCCGTCACCGGCCGCCCCATGAAGTCATACGTCGCCGAGGTCTGCGCGCCAGTCGGATCGGTCTGCGACAGCAGGTCCCCGTTAGCGTCGTAGGCGTAGCTGGAGCTCTTCCCGTCCGGCGTGGTCACCGACGTCTTGTCGCCCAGCTGGTCATAGGCGTAGCCGGTGGTGTGGGTCAGCGGGTCGGTCTGCTTGACCAGCTGCCCGTCCGGGTCGTACTGGTAGGTGGTCAGCGGGGTGACCGCCGATGACCCGGGCGGGGTGTAGGACGGGCCAGTCCCGGAGGTCAGCTGCCCGTCCGCGTCATAGGTGTACGTGGTCGTGTTGCCGTCCGGGTCCTGGTCCCCGGTCTTGTCCCCGAACGTGTTGTAGCCAAAAGTGGTGACCGGGTGCGCGGCCGCCGTCACCGGCGCGCCGGAGGCGGTCGAGTAGACGGTCGCGCTGACCGCCGGCCCGGCGGTCTGCGCCAGCTGCCCGGCCTCGTCGTAAGAGTAGGTCGTGGTGTTGCCGTCCGGGTCGGTGGACGAGACCGGCAGGCCCCGCTGGTCATACGCCGTCGTGGTGGTCTGCTGCGCGGACCCGGCCCCGCTCGCCGACGTGCGCCCCGCCGAATACAACGCCGTGATCTCCGAGGCGGACAGGGCCCGCGAGTAGGCCTGGACGTTGCCGATCTGGCCGTCGAAAAAGGCTGCGCCTGACACCTCCCCGATCGACATCGGCCCAGCCGCGTTGACCGGTGACGGCCAGGCCCCCTGGCCTTGCAGCACGCCGTTGACGTACCTGCTCAGCTCCCCGGTCCCCGCGTCGAATGTGCCGGTCAGGAACGCCCAGGCGCCGGTCTGGGCGGAACCTGCCGGCGCAGCGGCGGTGTTGAACACCGACTGATCGATCCCGATGTCGTTTGTCTCCAGCGCCCACGCCTGAAGACCGGGGTCGTAACCGAGCCAGATATCCCCGCCGCTGGGGGTGTTCGCCTGGGCGACCACCGTCTGGTAGTTGCTGCTGGTCGCGGCCATGTTCGCCCACCCCGACACCGTCCAGCTCGCGGCCGTGTCCAGGACCGGGCCACCGGTGGTGATCTGGCTGTCCGCGCCGTCGAAGCTGGCCGCCCCGCCCGACCAGGTGACGTTGCTGGCGGTCCCGGTGTTGCCGGAGCCGGAGGTGTCCGGCACCGAGGTGCCGGAGGCCTGGTTCAGCGGCCACACCGCGGCCGCCTGGCCGGCCGAGGCTTCGTAGATGGTCGAGGACGTGGTATCGCCCTGCGCGTCATAGGTGTACCCGGTGGCCTGCGACCCGGCCGGGCTCGAGACCGTCTGCGCCAGCACCCGGTCATCGGGATCGAACGTGTAGCTGGTGGTCCGGTCCACCCCGGACGGGTCGGCCGTCTGCGAATCAACCCGCCCCGCGGCGTCGACCGTGTTATTAGTGGTCAGCGCCCCGTTGCCGGTGACCTGCTGGGTCAGCTGCCCGGCCGCGTTGTAGGTGTTGCTTTGCAGCACGTAACTGCCGGAATTCCCCGCCACGCTGGACGTGCGGGTCTGCGTCACCGGCAGCCCGTTGTCGGTGTAGGTGAACGACGTGGTGAAGCCCATCGCGTCGGTCTCGCTGGCCAGCCGTCCCGCCGGGTCGTACGTGCGCGCATCGGTGACCAGATTGGCCGCCGCCTGCGAGCCCGCCGGGGACCCGGTGTAACCGGCCAGCGTGGTCGACAGCTGGTTCCCGTTCGGGTCGTAGGCGTAGCTGGTGGTGATCCCGTCAGGGTCGGTCTCGGACGTCTTGTTGCCGTATCCGTCGTAGCTGTACTTCGTCACCCCGCCGTCGCCGTCGGTCGCGGTCGCCGCCTCGTCGTAGGCGTTGTAGGTGTAGGACATGGTGCGGGAGGAATCGCCGCCGGTGGCGTCGGCGACGGTCTGCGACAGAACGTCACCGTCGGCGTCGTAGCTGGTCGTGGTCACCGCCTGGTGCACGGCGCCGGTGACGCGGTCGGTGGCCGGCGGCGATGTTTCCGTCACGACCTCGCCGAGGCCGTCGTAGCCGTACGAGGTGGTCAGCCCAGCCGGGTAGGTGTTGGAGACGTCCTTCTTCGACAGGACCCGGCCCAGGTTGTCGTAGGTGTAGCTGATCGTCTCCCCGAGCGGGGAGGTGACCGTCGCCAGGTCACCGTCGGAGTAGTACGCATAGGAGGTCACCGCCCCGGCGGGGTCCGTCACCTTGGCCCGCAGGCCGGGGGGCGCGTTCCCGCCGCCGGTCGCCGGGAACGCGCTGGTCCCGTCGGTGTAGGTGATGGTCGTGGTCCGGCCGCTGGGGAACCCCGGCACCGGCGGGCTGGTCTGGCTGGTCTGGTCCCCCCACTTGTCATAGGCGTCGGAGGTCAGGTATGTGCTGTCGGTCGCGGACGCCGACCCGTCGCCCCGGGCGGTGAGCAGCTCGTCATTCTTGGGGCTGGGGGTCAGCTGCGTGCTGGTGTCATCCGGGTAGTAGGTGTCATACGAGGTGGAGCAGGCGCCGGTGGCCTGGTCCTGGCAGGTCGTTTGCGACACCACGTTGCCGCGGACGTCGTGCCCGGTGACCGTGGAATCCCCATTGGGATCCACGATCGTCGACAGGAACCCGGCCGAGTCGTAGCTGTAGCTGGTCTTGTTCCCCAGCCCGTCCGTCGCCGACAGTTCCCTATCGCCCTGCAACGGATCGTAAGCGTACATCTCGGTCTTCCCGCCGGGGTCGCCGACCTGCACCGTCTCGGTCGGGGTGAGCCCGGACGCGGCCGACTTGTAGGCGGCGTAGTGGGCGCTGACATCGGCGGCCGACAACTGGCTGGGGTAGAACGCCAGGTCCGAGATCGAGCCCTGGAAGTGGCCGAGCGGGTCGGCCGGGGCGAACGGCCACGACCAGCCGGCGCTCTCGCCCGCGCCCGCGTAGATAAAGGGCAGCCCGGACGCCGCCAGTGTGCCCGCGGCCGTGCCGACCAGCGCCCCGTCCAGGTACAGGCTCTGCGAGCTGGTGGACGCCGACAGCACCGCGTAATGCCATTTGCCGTCGTTGACCAGGCCCGGGGAACTCATCTGCGAGGCCACGTTGTTGATCCAGAACTGGCCGTGCAGGCGCCCGTCGGTGCCGACATAGAGGGCAGGGTCATTGTCGGAGCAGCCTGACGAGGTGTCGCCCAGGGCACACTCCTCCTCGTCGAAGAGCACTCCCCCGTTGGTGTCGCCCGCGGCCATCTTGAACCACAGCTCGACGGTGTCCGGGCCGGTGGAGATCTGGTCGGTGGAAGGCAGGGCCAGGTAGCCGGTGGAGCCATCGAACGTGGCCCCGGTCACGTCACTGAACGGCGCCGACCCCGCCCCGCCGAGGGTCACCCCGCCGTTGTAGGTGGCCAGGCCGCCCTTCACCTCGTCGTAGGCGCTGGTGGCCCCCGGCTGGTCATTCAGCCGGTAGTAATCCGCCGGGTTCGAGCCCAGCACAGCGGCCCGGTACACCTGCGAGGACCCGCTCACCGCCGGGGTCCCCACCGTCCAGGCGCCGCCGTCGCCGTCGGTCACCGTGGTCACCCGGGCCGTCACCGGGTCGTAGCCGACGGTCGCGTAGGTGTTCCCGGACGGGCGGAGGATCGAGGTCAGCAGGTCGGCCGCGGTGGTCCCGGCCTGATACAGCCCGGTCACATCGGACTGCACCAGCGGCCGGGCGTAGAACGCCACGTCCGCGATCGACCCGCTGAACGGCGCCGCGTACCCCGTGTTCGTGGTTCCGTCCTTCTTGGTCTCGTCGGGCCAGCCCCCGCCGAGGAACCCTCCGCCGATGTAGTCGTTCACCTGCGCGCCGGTGCTCACATTCCCGCCGTTCGTGATCGCCCCTGACTTGGAGCCGACCACGCTGCCATCGAGGTACAGCGTCTGGGTGCCCCCGGCCGCCGACAGCACCGCCTCATGCCACTTGCCGTCGTTGACGGCGGCGGGCGTGACGATCGGCGCGATCCCCGACGCGTACCAGTACTCGGCGTTGAGCTTCCCGTCGCTGCCGACGTAGATCGAGGGCGTGTAGTAGCCAACTGTCGAGGACTGCGTCAGCGGGTCCTTGCTGTAGGAGAACAGCACCTGGTTGGTGGCGGTGGTCTTGAACCACAGCGACATCGACTCATACGACGCCGATGACACCAGCGAGGCCGGGAGGGCGACGAAGGAACTGGTCCCGTTGAACGACGCGGCGGCGGCCGTGCTGCCGGCCAGCGGCCCGGCCGCCCCCAGCGTCACATTGTTATATGCCGCGTTGTCCGTGCCCTCATTGGCCAGCACCGCCGAGCGCGCGACCGTGCCGGACGTCTCGGTCAGCGGCCACAGCGACTGCGGCCCCGCATCCAGCGCCGCCGTCTGGAACTGCGACCCCGTGTTATAGGAGTACTTCGTGCACGCGGTCGACGACGTCGGCGGGCACACCATGGCCAGCTCATCGCCGGAATAGCTGTACGTCCAGGTCAGCGCGGTGGACGGCTGCCCGGCCGTGACCGGGTCGGTGGCCACGGCCGCCACATGCGGATCCGCCGCGCCACCCGGGGTGGCCCAGGTCAGATGCAAAGCCCGCCCGGACGCCGCCGACGTCATCGCCGTGATCTCAGTCCCCGACCAGGTGAACGTCACCGACCGGCCCACCGCATCGGCCACCGAGGTGATCCCGTACACCGACGCCCCGCTGACGGTGCGCAGCAGGTGGGTGAAGGAATAGACCGTGTCGTTCTTGTCAGTCAGCGTGTACCCACCCCCGGTGACCGTGGCCAGCGTCGCGAACCGCCCCGACGGCGGCGAGAACGTCCCGCTGGCGTTCTTGCCGAACCCCACCTGTGAGCCGTCCGGGTAGGTCACCGTCACCGAGGCAAGCGCCCCCGACGCCCCATCCTGCTCCGCCGCCTGCGCGTCGAGAACCGACGACCAGCCCGACCCGAACGCCCCGCCCGGCCGCCAGTCCCGCGAGTTGTAGTCCCGCGTCACATCCAGCGACGGGCCGGCCGTCGACACCGACGCATCCGTCGATTCCGTCGTGTAGTTCCCCGACGCCGGGTCATACCCATTGCCCGAGGCGTTCTGCGACAGCGTCGAGGTGATCAGCGGCTGCGGCACCGCCGTCGACAACGCCGACCAGGCCGGCGACGGCGAATACACCGTCCCGTCGTACGCCTCGACCGTCCAGTAATACGTCTGCGACCAGGTCAGGTCCCCGGCCGGCACGGTCCAGTCCCCGGCGGCGATCAGGCCTGAGTCAGCGATCTTGGTTCCGTTGGAGTTATAAACGAGGAAGTCGTACTGGAGCGCGTGGGTCGAGGTCGTGGACGCGGCGGCCAGCAGTTCGGGGGCCAGCGTGGATGAGGAATACCCGTTCGGCGGCCACTGGGCGTTGATCTGCGGGGCCTGATCGTTGTAGGTGATCGAGATGTACGGCGTGTAGTTGGACTCCATGTCCGAGTCAAAGGCGCGCGCGGTCAGCGCCCCGGTCGCCCCGTACACCGCGACCCCGTAGTCCGGCTGGGTCCCGAACGTCCAGGCGTTGACCGCGCTGGCCGACAGGGGGATCGTCACCCAGTCCCCGACCGACAGGCTGCCCGAGCTGTTGGCGCACGCGTCCGGCGTGGCCGGCGCCGCCGACCCGATCACGGGCCCGTGCGAGGGCCCCGGGTAGGCCTTCGAGCCCTGCACCGCCCAGGCCTGGGTCACCTGGGCCACGTCGATCGTGGACGGGCTCGTCCCCTTCGAGCAGGCCGTCGACGAGGGCGTGGCCGTCCAGTTGTCGAACATGACCAGGCTGGCCGACTGCACGTTGTAGCCCTTGCCGTCGAACGGGACGGTCCCGCCCGCGAAGCTGATCAGGCTGATGGCGTCCTGCAGCGATCCGCACACCGCTGCCGTGCACTCCCCCGTCTCGATGGTCGTGGACGAGGAGTAGTCGCCCGCTCCACCGGAGATCACGTACGTGGTGTCGAGCTGCCCGACGATCGAGTCGATGAACGTCGGGTCGATGGTGACCGGGAACACGCGGGAAGGGTCATCCAGCCCGACGGGTCCACCGTGACCGTCAGCACCCAGCCGCCCGCCTGCTTGGCCAGCCCGTAGCTGACCGCCCAGGTCGTCGCGCCGTGCCCGGTCCCCGGATTGATCTTGGAGTCGGCGGCGAACGCCAGCGGGATCTCACCGGCCTGCTGGCCGGCCGCATCGGTGAACACCACCTGGCCGCCGGGCGCCAGCGACGGCGTGAGGCCGCGGGCGTCCAGCGGGAACGTGAACACGTTCCCGGCCGCCGCGGACGCCAGGACGACCGACTCCTTGACGCCCGTCGGGCCCGACGCCTCAGTGACCGTCACGCCCGGCAGGATGCCCGGATAGGTGGCGGTCGACCCGGATACCCGCGCGGTCACCGGCGCTTCCCCCGCCACCGACCAGCCCACCGACTCCCCGGTCGCGACCTGCACCTCCGCCAGATCCGCCGTCGTGGCCGCGGTCGTGGTCACCGCCGGGCTCGGGGCCGGCGCCGGGGCCGTGTCGGGCGCCGCCGGCGGGGCCGTGGCGGGAGCC
>OBLW0100004297.1_pt1 | contig 10871 bp, 5 predicted proteins | sample 1520161 | NCBI WGS metagenome assembly OBLW01 (sample SAMEA3539309, study PRJEB22396) | soil metagenome | biome: tundra; feature: field; material: soil | place: USA | collected 2010-05 | depth 0.15 m
TACGGCGACTGCAAAGACAAGCACACGCTGCTGGCTTCGTTGCTCGAGGCCGAAGGCCTGCACGCCTCGTCGGTGCTGATCAATTCCAGCCGCAAGCTTGATCCCGACGTTCCCTCGCCCTCGCAGTTTGACCACGTCATCACCATGCTTCCCATGGGCCGTGGCGAGAATAAAGAAGAAATCTGGATGGACACCACCAGCGAGGTCGCTCCCTTCCGCCTGCTGGCGTATTCACTCCGCAAAAAGCAGGCCCTCGTGATTCCTCCGGCCGAGCCGCCGTCTTCCGTGGTTCCTCATCTCCAGGAGACGCCCGCGGACACCCCCATGCCCGACACCGAGTTCTCCCAGATCGATGGCAAGGTCAACGACATCGGCAAACTCGAAGCCCACGTGCGCTATGAGTTTCGTGGCGACGAAGAACTGCTGCTGCGTTCCGTGTTCCGTCGCGTTCCGCAGGCCAACTGGCAACGCGTCGTGGAAAATGTGAACGCCGGTCTGGGCGGGGACATCACCAATCTCAAAGTCAGCGATCCGGCGGCCACACGCGAAGCGTTCACCATGTCGTACGACGTCTCCAAGGTGAACTTCCTCGACTGGTCCAAGAAGAAGACGGACATTGTTTTGCCGCTGGTGCAGTTCAATTTGCCCGACGTCAATGGCGACGACACCGACGCGGACGCCGAGCCCATGAAGCTGGGCCCGAAAGCGGAGTACTCCTACCAGATCACGCTGGAGTTGCCCGCCAAATACACGGCGCATGCGCCGCTGGCGTTCTCGCTGAAGCGCGACTACGCGGAATATCAGGCCACCTACAAGCTTGAGGGCAATATCTTCACCGCGGGCCGCAAGCTGATCCTCCGCCAGGACGAGCTTCCCGTCGCCCGTGCCTCGGACTATGAATCGTTCCGCCGCGCCGTGGGCGCCGACCTCGCGCAACAGCTCGCGGTCGAAAGCTCCGTGGCCGGAGCAATGGCTCCTCCCGCCGACATGAAGGCCGACGATCTGGTCGACAGTGCCCGCGCCTCGGCCGAAAATGGCAACCTGCCCGTCGCCCTCGTTCTCTTGAAGCGCGCGACGGAAATCGATCCCAAGAACAAAGTCGCGTGGAACAATCTGGGCCTCGTGTATTTCGCCATGCGCGAGAACGATCAGGCCATCGCCGCCTTCCAGAAACAGATTGAAGTCAATCCCTACGACGAGTTTGCCTACAACAACCTCGGCCGCGTCTATTGGAACGACCGCAAGTACGACGACGCGGTGAAGGCCTTCAACAAGCAGCTGGAGAACAATCCGCTCGACAAGTTCGCCCACTCCAACCTGGGCGCGCTCTATGCCGAGTGGCACAAATACGATCTCGCCGTCGCGGAACTGGAGAAGGCCGTCTCCCTGACTCCTGAGAGTGGCGAGTTGCAGGTGAGCCTCGGCGACGCCTACCTGAATCTCGGCCAGGACGACAAGGCGCTCGCCGCCTTCGATCACGCCGTCGAACTCTCGGCCACGCCGCTGGTGTGGAATAACATCGCTTACCAGCTTTCGCTGAAGGATTCTCATCTCGACCGCGCCCAGCAGTACGCCGAATCCGCGGTTTCGGCCACGGCCGCCGAGCTGCGCAACGTCTCGCTCGAGCGCCTGTCGAACAAGGAACTTCCACTGGTGCGCTCGCTCATCGCCTACTGGGACACGTTGGGCTGGGTCCACTACGGTGAGGGCGATCTCAACAAAGCGGAAAAATACGTCGCCGCCGCGTGGGAACTCGGTCACCACGGCGAGGTCGGTGATCATCTCGGCCAGATCTACCAGAAGCGTGGCGACAAAGACCGCGCGCTGCGCACCTACGCTCTGTCGATGAATGGCCTGCGCCCCACCCCAGAGACGCGCACCCGCCTCGCCTCGCTGGCCGGAGGAGACGCCAAAGCCGACGCCGCCGTTGCTCACTACAAAACCGAACTCCAGCACCTGAGCACCATCGACCTGGGCAAGGCTACGCAAACCAGCAACGCCGATTTCTTCATCCTCTTAAGTGGCGGCGGAGGCTCTGCCGCGAAAGTCGACGCCGTAAAGTTCGTCAGCGGAGACGAAAAACTGAAGTCGTTCACCGCAGCCCTCAAAACCGCGGACTACCATCTCACCTTCCCCGACGACACCCCAGTGAAGATTTTCCGCCGCGGCACGCTCTCCTGCGCCATCGCCACCGGCAAATGCGAGTTCGTAATGACCCTGCCGGATGACGTGACCACGGTGGATTGAGATACGCACAGGAGGCTGTCGATGCCGCAAGTATCGCCAACTAGCACGTTCGTAAAGCGTCGCCCGATGCTGCTTGTGTTTTTTGTTGCTCTCGTCGCGTCAGCCAGCTCTTTCGCGGGGTCGGAAAAAGCCATAAAGGCCGAGCAGATGCTGCAAGAAGCAATAGCGAAGAACGATATTCACGAATTGCCGTCTTTCGAGATGAAAGCTATCCTGAAACTCGACAATCACGGGCACCCGGTCGCGGGAACCTACTCGCTGCTTTGGAACGGACGCGATCAGTGGCGCGAAGAGATCAACTTGCCCGGCTACAGTGAGATTCAGATCGCCGGCAAGGATGCCACCTCTGTCAGTCGAACCACGAAGTACATGCCCTGGCAGATTAATCTGGTCCACAACCTGCTCGGTTACGATCAGAACCTGAAGCTCAGCGAGAACGAAAAGGTAAAGCAGATTCGCAACCGGGAGATACGTGGAATAAAAGCCTCGTGCGTTGGAATCGCCGGCAAGTTCGGCTCCAGACAAATCTGCATCGATCCCTCGAATACGGCTCTCGTGCGCGAGTTGCCATTCGCCGATGGAAACCTTACCCCGGTAGGCGCAAAGGAGTTCCCTTTCTCACTAAGCTATGTCGATCATGAAAAGACCGTCGCCGAAGCGACGGTCACGGAGATGAAGACGCCGGCGCAATTCGACGCATCAGCATTTGACCCGCCAGCTGGGGCTATTTCGACGCCGAAATGCGATGGTAGTCACGTGCGCTCCGGCCGACTGGTCGCGCGGGTGAATCCTGTGTATCCCGCGGCGCAACGCTCTGCTCATGTACAGGGCACGGTCCATCTATATGCCGTCATCGGGACTGACGGCATGCTCCATAGTCTGGAAGTCGTCTCCAGCGTAGATCCGGCGCTGGACCGTTCAGCGTTGGAAGCCGTCCAACAGTGGCGTTACGATCCGTACATGTGTAATGGCGTTGCCGTGGAGGTGGAGAGCATCGTGCAGGTGAACTACAGTCTGGCTCACTAGACCGTTCGTCTCGCCTGCTCGTAAGCGTGAGCCAACCGCAACACCAAATCCTCCCGCCAGTGCGGCCCTGCGATCTGCAAGCCGATGGGCAGTCCACTCTGCGTAAATCCGCAAGGCACGGAAATCGCCGGCAATCCCCACACATTGAACGGACGAGTATTACGCAGCAGCCTGAGCTCCGCCGGACGCAGCGCATCCGGATTCGCCTTCAACTCGGCAATCGCCGGAGCGGGCATGGGCATCGTCGGAGTCACCAGCACATCCACGTCCGCAAAGACCGCGCGAATACTGCGCCGAGCCTCATCCTGTTCCCGCCGCCGTTGGATATACTCCGCCGCAGAGACTCCCTCCCCCGACCGAATGCGCCGCAACGTCTCAGCCTGGTACAACTCCGGGCTCTTCGCGACGTTCTCTGCGTGATACGCATACGACTCAGCCGCCTGCAGCGTGCGGTCAGTCGGCACATCCAACTTCACTTCCTTGATCTCCGCTCCCAGGCTCTGAATTCCCGCCAGCGCGTGCTCCATCGCCGAAGCTACTTCCGGATCGAGTTCGTCGAAGAAATAAGCCCGAGGCACGCCCACTCGCATCAACTTCGCCCCCTCGCCTAGCCCAGAGACGTAGTCCCCTACGGGAACATCTGCCGAAGTGATGTCCCCCGAATCGTATCCCGCAATAGCCTGCAGCACGATAGCCGCGTCCGCCACCGTCGCAGCCAAAGGCCCAACGTGGTCGAGCGACGCCGACAGAGGAATCACTCCCCGGCTCGACACGCGTCCATAAGTCGGCTTAATCCCCACGCACCCGCAGAGCGCGGCCGGTTCGCGAATCGATCCAGCCGTGTCCGTGCCAATCGCAGCATAGGCGAGACCCGCGACGACCGCCGCCGCCGACCCTCCCGACGATCCGCCCGCAATGCGCCCGGCATCCCACGGATTGTGAACATCGCCAAAGTAGCTGACCAGCGAACTCCCGCCATAAGCAAACTCATGCAGATTATTCTTCCCGAGGATAACCGCGCCCGCCTGCCGCAACCGCCGCACCACCTCGGCATCATGCTCTGGAACTCGGTCCTTATATAGCGCGCTGGCCGCCGTAGTGCGCACGCCCGCCGTGTCGATCAGATCCTTCAGCGCCACCGGCACGCCGTGCAGCGCCCCGCGCCACTCGCCCCGCAGAATCTCAGCCTCAGCCCGCCGCGCATCCGCCAGCGCCGACTCAGCCATGACCGTGATGAACGCATTCAGCACGGGATTCAGCCTCTCGATGCGTAACAAGCAGGCGCGAGTAATTTCAACCGGAGAGATTTCCCTACTCCGCAAGCGTGGCGCCAATTCAGAAATGGAAGGGAAGTCGGCCATAGAGCCAGCCAATTGTAAAGGCAAAGCCGATTTCCTCTGTGTCCTCTGTGGTTCCTGTTTCCTTCGTGAACCTTCGTGCCCTTCGTGGTTTCGGCTCTTGTTCCCGGCCTACACTATGCTCTTTCAGGCGTACCGAAACGTCCTATAATCATCGAAGTGGGTTTTGCTGGGGGCCAGAGAAAAATCATGGCAGAAATGACGATCGCGCCCGTTGCGACGCACGGTTTCTTTGTGGATGGCCGGTGGCGGGACGATGGCGATGTCGTCGAGATCCACGCCCCCTACGATGGCACCCTCATCGCTCGCGTAACCCAAGGCCGCCGCGAGCACGCCGAGGCCGCCATCGCCGCCTCTGTCAAAGCTTTCGGCACCACGCGCCGCCTGCCCGCGTTCGAACGCCAGCGCGTCCTCCGTCGAATCTCCGCCTCCATGACCGAGCGCAAGGAAGAATTTGCCCGCACCCTCGCGCAGGAAGCCGGCAAGCCCATCAAGGCCGCGCGTACCGAAGTCGACCGCGCCATCTTCACCTTCAACGTGGCCGCCGAAGAGAGCACCCGCATCTACGGAGAATATCTTCCCCTCGACTGGCAGGAATCCACCGCCGGACGCTGGGGCATTGTCCGCCGTTTCCCACTGGGCCCGATCGCCGGCATCACGCCATTTAATTTTCCGATTAACCTGGTCGCGCACAAAGTCGCCCCCGCAATCGCCGCCGGCTGCTCCATGGTGCTGAAGCCCGCGCCGCAGACGCCGCTCTGCTCGCTGCTTCTCGCCGAGTGCGTGCAACAGGCCGGCTGGCCCGACGGCGGACTCAACGTGCTCCCGCTCTCCAACGAAGACGCCGGCCTTCTCGTCACCGACGACCGCATCAAACTCATCAGTTTCACCGGCAGCGTGCCCGTTGGATGGGATATCAAACGCCGCGCCGGAAAAAAGAAAGTCGTTCTCGAACTCGGCGGCAACGCGGCCGTCATCGTCCACAGCGACGCCGACCTCGAATACGCCGCCGAACGCTGCGTCACCGGAGGCTTCGGCTACGCCGGCCAGACCTGCATTTCCGTGCAGCGCATTCTGGTCGAGCATTCGGTCTACGGGAAGTTCACCGACCTCTTCGTCGCGGGCGTGAAGAAGCTAAAGACCGGCGATCCGCTCGATGAATCCACCGACGTCGGCCCCCTCATCCGCAACAGCGATGCGGTGCGTACTACGGCGTGGGTGGAAGACGCCGTCAGCGCTGGCGCGCGGTTGCTGTGCGGTGGCGGACGGAACGGGCAGATCGTCGAGCCCACGGTCCTTACCGGCACCAAGCCGGAGATGAAAGTGAACTGCCAGGAAATTTTCGGTCCCGTGGTGACGGTCGAGCCCTACAAAGATTTCGACGACGCTCTGCGCCGGGCCAACCACTCCGCCTACGGCATGCAGGCCGGCGTCTTCACCCGTGACGCGAAGCTGCTTTTTCAGGCCTACGAAGAACTGGAAGTCGGCGGCGTGATCGCCGGAGACGTCCCCTCCTTCCGCATCGACCAAATGCCCTACGGCGGCGTCAAAGACTCAGGCCTCGGCCGCGAAGGCCTCCGCTACGCCATCGAAGAAATGACCGAACCCAAATTGATGGTCATGAATCTCCGCTAAACCGTAACCGTTTTCGATTTCCTTCGTGAACCTTAGTGTCCTTAGTGGTTAATGCTTTTCTCGCGCCGTTGAAAAACTCAACAGTTTTTGCGTAACGTTCCAATCGAAACTTTTTTCTTTTGCGAAATTTCAAAAACCCGCGACAAACTCCGACGAAATATTTATAATTTCCAGTTTCACAGACAATTCTGAAAGCCAGTGGGTGGTTTTCTCTTTCGCTGTACAACTCAGTGCCGAACATAGCGGACGGTCCGCCGGGTCTCTTAAGCCAGATCTCATAAGGGAATGTCGCAGATTTTTCATCGCAGTACGAATACCCTGTCCCGCGCCACCATTTTTGGCGCGGTATTCGTAGTTGCTGCCTTGGGCTGGATGGCGATGGAGATCCAGCGTTCGCCCTACATTACCTACGCCGGAGTCCGCAAGCCGCAGCCCGTTCCGTTCAGCCACCAGCACCACGTCACCGGACTCGGCATCGACTGCCGCTACTGCCACACCTCGGTCGAGACCTCCAGCTTCGCCGGAATTCCTCCGACCAAGACATGCATGAACTGCCACTCGCAGATCTGGACCAACGCCAAGCTCCTCGAGCCCGTGCGCGCCAGCTACAAATCCGGCGAGTCGCTGCAGTGGACGCGCGTCAACCAGCTCCCCGACTTCGTCTATTTCAATCACAGCATTCATATCAATAAAGGAGTCGGCTGCAACACCTGCCATGGTCCCGTCGACCAGATGCCGCTGATGTACCAGCAGGAAAGTCTGCAAATGGAGTGGTGCCTGAGCTGCCACCGCGCCCCGCAGAATAACCTGCGCCCGCGCAGCGAAGTCTTCAACATGCGCTACCAGCAGCCCACAGGAGTCAATCCGGTAGTAGTCGACGGCCAAAGCTACACCGATCAACAAGTCCTGGGCACAGCCCTGGTCAAGAAATACAACGTCCGCAGCGTGAAAGACATTACGACGTGCAGCACCTGTCACAGATAGTTCGATGGGAGATATGAGCCAAAGTCTTGTCATCCTGAGCGGAATGTTTGCTTCGCAAAGCGAAGCAAACATGGAGTCGAAGGACCCCGCGTCTGCGCCCTTCTTTGCCGCAGATGCAAGGCATTCTTCCTGCGCTCTTGAAGACACGAGAGAATTCCCCGGCGGGACATTGCTTGCTGCACACTCTATGGGATCCTTCGACTGCGCAAGAGTTCGCTTCGCTAGCTCTCGCTCCGCTCAGGATGACAGTTTTTGCTTTAGACGTTTCTTGCTTTAGACAATGACGAACGAAAAAAATACCGGCGGTCTGATCCAGATCAAGAAACGCGAAGACGTCTGTCCATCCAAAAAACTGGACCTGAACGTCGTCCGCGAACGCATCGACGCCGCCACCGCCCACGACGCCGCCCAAAAAACCGGCCCCGAATACTGGCGCTCACTCGAAGAACTCGCCGGCTCCGACGAATTCAAAGAAGCCCTGCACCGCGAATTCCCCAAAGGCGCTTCCGAATGGGTCGACTCCGTCTCGCGCCGCGGATTCCTCAAGGTCATGGGCGCCTCCCTCGGCCTCGCCGGCATGACCGGATGCGTCCGCCTCCCGCTCGAGCCCATCGTCCCCTACGTCCGTCAACCGGAAGGCGTCATCCCCGGCCGCCCCATGTATTACGCGACCGCCAGCACGCTAGGCGGATACGCCAGCCCGCTGCTGGTCGAAAGCCATCTCGGCCGTCCCACAAAAGTCGAGGGCAACGACCTGCACCCGGCCTCGCTCGGCGGCACCGACATTTTTGCGCAAGCCTCGCTCCTCGGCCTCTACGATCCCGACCGCTCCCAGACCGTCATGTCGATGGGCGACGTCCGCTCCTGGCAGTCGTTCCTCGGAGCAATCCGCGGCCCGCTCAGCGCGCAGAAAGCGCTGCAAGGCGCAGGCATCCGCATCCTCACGCCGACAATTTCTTCGCCCACGCTCGCCGACCAGCTCCGCGGCTTCCTGAAAATTTATCCCCAGGCCAAGTGGCACGTCTACGAGCCGGTCAATCGCGACAACGTCCTCGAAGGCGCAAAGCTCGCCTTCGGTCAGCCCGTCGAGACCCGCTACGATCTCTCGAAGGCCGACGTCATCGTCTCGCTCGACGCCGACTTCCTCTACGCCGGATTCCCCGGCAACACCCGCTACATCCGCGACTTCGCCAGCCGCCGCAATCCCGACAGCAGCAACATGAACCGCCTGTACGTCATCGAGAGCACGCCGAGTTCAACGGGCGCGAAGGCGGATCATCGGCTGGCTGTGCGGGCCGACGTCATCGAAACATGTGCTGCGGTCCTATCAAAGCCGAACCGCATAGCCATTAAGGAAGTAACTGCCGCTGCAGGCGAAGCGGCGGAGCGATTCTTCTATGCACTTTCTCAAGACTTGCAAAGAAGTGTCGGATCGAGCTTGGTTCTGGCGGGCGATCATCAACCGCCGCATGTGCACGCTCTCGCCCACGTGATAAATGCGCAGCTGGGTAACGTCGGTAAGACCGTTTTCTATACCGATCCAGTCGATGCCAACCCGATCAATCAGACCGAATCCTTGAAAGATCTCGTGGCCGACATGCGCGGGGGCAAGGTCGATTTGTTGGTGATCTTCGGTGGCAATCCTGCCTATGACGCGCCCGCCGACCTGAACTTTGCCGACGCCCTGAAAAGCGGCAAGACTCCCCTGCGCGTGCATTACGGTCTCTATCAGAACGAAACCGCAGAGCTCTGCCAGTGGCACGTCAACGCCACGCATGAACTCGAAGCCTGGGGTGACGCCCGCGCCTACGACGGAACAGTCAGCATCATCCAACCGTTGATCGCGCCTTTGTACAATGGCAAGAGTGCGTTGGAATTCGTCGCGCTGCTCTCCGGCCAAGCCGACGCGAATGGTTACGATCTCACCCGCGCCTACTGGCAAAAGCAGCACACTGGCGTAGACTTCGAGCAGTTCTGGCGCAAGTCGCTCCACGATGGTTGGATCGAAGGCACGACGTTCGCGCCAAAGACGGTAAGCCAGGCGGGTGAGGTTGTTAAAGGAGCCCCGATCCCGGCTCTGGGCGCCATCGAGCTCAACATCCGCCGCGACCCCACCATCTACGACGGACAATTCTCCAACAACGGCTGGCTGCAGGAACTCCCCAAGCCGATGAACAAGCTCACTTGGGACAACGCCGTCCAAATCGGCCCCAAGATGGCGCAGCGTCTCAACATCGCCACCGAAGACGTAGTCGAGCTCGAACTCAACGGCAAAAAAGTCACCGGCCCCGTCTGGATTCAAGCTGGCCATCCCGACAACTCCGTCACCATCACGCTCGGCTACGGACGCAAGCGCGCCGGCCGCGTCGGCACCGCGCAAGGCTTCGACGCCTACGCCCTGCGCACCACCGCCGCTCCATGGGTCGCTTCTGGGGTCACAATAAGAAAGACCGGAGACACCTACAAGCTCGCCTCCACCCAGGGCTACCAATCAATGGACACGCCCGACGGCGGCCATCGTCCTCTCGTCCGCGAGACCACACTCGAGGAATACCGCAAAGAGCCCAACTTCGCGCAGGAAGACGAGCCGCCGAAAGAACTCACGCTCTACGAGCCCTATCCGTACGACAAGGAAGACTACGCCTGGGGCATGACCATCGATCTCAACTCCTGCGTAGGCTGCAACAACTGCATGATCGCCTGCCAGTCGGAGAACAACATTGCCGTCGTCGGCAAAGAGCAGGTCGTCATCGGCCGCCACATGCACTGGATTCGCGTCGACGCCTACTACCAGGGCGACCGCGACAATCCGAAAGCATTCTTCCAGCCCGTTCCCTGCATGCAGTGCGAGAACGCGCCCTGCGAAGTCGTCTGCCCCGTCGGCGCCACCAACCACACCACCGAAGGCCTGAACGACATGGTCTACAACCGCTGTGTGGGCACCCGCTACTGCTCGAACAACTGTCCCTACAAAGTTCGCCGCTTCAACTTCCTGCTCTTCCAGGATTGGGAAACGCCGCAGTACAAGATGATGCGCAATCCCGACGTCAGCGTGCGCAGCCGCGGCGTCATGGAAAAGTGCACCTACTGCGTCCAGCGCATCAACGAGCGCCGCATCGATGCTGAAAAAGAAGATAGAAAGATTAACGACACCGAACTCCAAACCGCCTGCCAGCAATCTTGTCCCGCAGGCGCCATCGTCTTCGGAAACATCAACGACCCAAACAGCAAAGTGTCCAAGCTAAAAGCGCAGTCCAGAAACTACAGCCTCCTGGGCGAACTCAACACCCGCCCCAGGACAACGTACCTGGCAGAAGTACGCAACCCAAACCCAGAGCTGAAAGGATAACGGACCATGTGGGGACAGCCGCCATCGGCTGTCCGGCCAGCGCGAAGCGCGGCCGAGTTGTAGAAAAGAAATCGCAGAGCGAATCGTGGAAGAGCGGCGCTTCAGCGCCGCGTCAGCCGAACCAAATGACTAGGGCTTTAGCCACTGAGGGATTTCGCAAGACAGATGCCTGAGCAATACAACACGAGCACCGAACTCGATCGCGCTCCCGTCATCGAACCCGGCCACACCTTCGGCACGGTCACGGAAAAAATCAGCGCCATCGTGCTGAC
>OBLW0100004298.1_pt1 | contig 10868 bp, 8 predicted proteins | sample 1520161 | NCBI WGS metagenome assembly OBLW01 (sample SAMEA3539309, study PRJEB22396) | soil metagenome | biome: tundra; feature: field; material: soil | place: USA | collected 2010-05 | depth 0.15 m
CGCGCGGCGAGCGCACGCTCGTGCCCGCCGTAAAAGCTGACGCGGTAGTGCACGTTCGGGTGCAAGAAGATCTCGGGAGATCCGAGCGAAAGTCCGCCGCTGAACGTGAGGTCCTCCCAGTCATCGCGTGCGCCGAGCGCTCGCAAGAGCGCGACCGGCGTGCCCGTGATGATGCCGAACCCGATCGCGTCGCGCGGGCGTACGAGCGCCGCGGCCTCTTCGACACCCATCTCTCGCGCCCGCATCGCACCATTCTGCACGACGGCACTCGCTGTGCAACGATTTAGTCGTGAACGACGACTTCATCATCGACATTTGGAGCGACGTCGTCTGCCCCTTTTGTTATCTCGGCACTCGGCAGTTGGCCGTGGCGCTTGATGACTTCGAACACCGAGATCGAGTGATGCTTCGCCACCGCGCCTTCGAACTTGACCCTCACGCGAAACTCGCCTACGACCGACCGCTCGAGGAATTGGTCGCCGCCAAATACGCCACACCCGTATCGAGCATTCGGGTCATGCACCAACGCCTGGAGAACGAGGCGCGTGAACTCGGCATGACGTGGTCGCTCGAGACGGCCCAGCCCACCAACACCTTCGACGCCCACCGCGTCATCGCGCTCGCCTCAACCCAAGGCCTCGGCCACGAAGCGAGCGAGCGACTATTTCGTGCTTATTTCTGTGAAGGAGAGCTCGTCAGTGACCACCGTCGTCTGAATGAGCTCGCCGAGGAAATCGGTGTGAGGGGCGTCGACGCCCTTTGGGAGAGTGACGCGTTCACCGACACGGTGCGAGTAGACGAGGCGCAGGCGCAAGAACTCGGCATCACCGGAGTACCGAGCCTCTTACTGGACTCGAGGTTCATGGTGGTGGGCGCTCAGGGATCCGAGCAGGTCCTCAACGCGCTGCAACGAGCCTGGGCTCGTCGCGCCGCTTAGTCGTCTTCGGTCGGCACCAGCGCGGCGGTCGCGACTGAATGACCCTCGTCGAGATTCATCACGCGCACGCCCGTCGCGTCACGACCCTGTGACGAGACCTCTCGCACCGGCGTTCGGATGAGGACGCCGCCGGTCGAGGCGAGCATCACCTCATCGTCGAGTCGTGTCATGAACGCGGCGACCAGGAAGCCGCGAGCGGCCGTCAGCTTGATCGCCCGCACGCCCTGTCCCCCACGACCCTGGCGATTGAAGCGTTCGACCTTGACCCGCTTGCCGAATCCAGTGTCGGTGACGACGAAGAGGTCGGCGTCGTCGCGCACGACGTCGAGCGAGATCGCCTTGTCGTCGCCGCGCAACTTGATGCCGCGCACGCCCATCGAGTCACGACCGACCTCACGCACTTCGGCCTCCTGGAAGCGGATCGCCATTCCGCGATACGTTACGACCATCAGGTCCTCGTCGCCGCTCGTCGCCACGACGCGCACGACTTCGTCGCCCTCGCGCAGATTGATAGCGATCCAACCCTCGCGACGTGACTTGTCGTACTCGCTGAAGGCCGTCTTCTTCACCGTGCCGTTCGCCGTCGCGAACACCAGGAACTTGTCCTTCGGGAAGTCGTCGGTCGTCACGATCGCCTGGATCGATTCGTTCGGCTGCAGGTTCAAGAGGTTGACGATGGCCGTCCCCTTGGCCGTGCGCTCCTTCATCGGTATCTCGTGACCTCGCAGCCGGAAGACCCTTCCCCGGTTCGAGAACAACAAGAGGTAGGCGTGCGTCGTCGTGTGCACGATCTGCTGGACGAAGTCCTCGTCGCGAAGCTTCGCGCCTTGGACGCCACGTCCCCCACGGCCTTGCACGCGAAACGCATCCGCGGCGACGGACTTCACGTAGCCGGCCTGGGTCATCGTGATGACGATGTCCTCGTCGTCGATGAGGTCTTCCATGCCGAGCTCGCCCGGGTCGTTCACGATTTGGGTCAAGCGGTCGTTGGCGTACTTGTCGCGAATGGCGGTCATCTCCGTGGCGATCACGCCACGCAGCTTCACGTCGCTCGCGAGAATCGATTGTAGCTCGGCGATCGTCTCGAGCAGCTTCGCCATTTCGTCCTCGAGCTCGCTACGGCCCAGTCGAGTAAGGCGACCAAGGGTCATGTCGAGGATGTGGTTCGCCTGCTCCTCGGAGAAGTCGAACGGCGTGGCCATCAACGCGATGCGCGCGGCACCGCGGTCGTCAGAACCGCGGATAGCCGCGATGACGAGGTCCAGCATGTCGATGGCCTTCAGCAGACCTTCGACGATGTGCGCGCGAGCCTCGGCCTTGCGGAGTCGGAACTGCGTGCGTCGCGTGAGGACTTCGACTTGGTGCGCGATGTAGTGCGTCAACGCTTGGGCGAGATTGAGCGTGCGCGGCACGCCATCGACGAGCGCCAACATGTTGACCGCGAAGGTCGTCTGCAGTGACGTGTTCTTGTAGAGCTTGTTGAGGACGACGTTCGCGTTGGCGTCGCGCTTCAGCTTGACGACGAGGCGAGCCTTCCGACCGGCCGAGTCGTTCTGCACCGCCGAGATCCCGTCGATGTCCCCGTTCTTCACGAGGTCGTAGATCTTCTCCTCGACCGACTCAACGGAGACTTCATAGGGGAACTCGGTGACCACGATCCGAACGTCTTTGGTGCTCTCTTCGATCTCCGCGACGGCGCGCATCTTGACGGACCCGCGACCACTCCGGTAGGCGTCGAGGATGCCTTGACGTCCGAGGATCTGAGCGCCGGTCGGGAAGTCCGGACCTTTGACGAATACCATCAGATCGTCGGGCGTCGCTTCCGGGTTCGCCAGCAGGTGCAGGGTGGCGTCGATCACTTCGCCCAGGTTGTGCGGCGGAATCTTGGTCGCCATGCCGACGGCGATGCCCTGGGAGCCGTTGACCAAGAGGTTGGGGAAGCGCGCCGGCAAGACGGTGGGCTGCTGCGTCGAGTTGTCGTAGTTCGCTTCGAAGTCGACGGTCTCTTCGTCGATCGAGTCGAGCAGTTCGAGCGCCAAGGGAGCGAGGCGGCATTCGGTGTAGCGCATCGCGGCCGCGCCCTCGTCGGGGCCGGTCCCCCCGAAGTTCCCGTGGCCACTGATGAGGGGGTGACGCATGGAGAAGTCCTGCACCATTCGCACGAGGGCGTCGTAGATCGCGGAGTCACCGTGCGGGTGGTACGTGCCCATGACCTCGCCGACGACCTTGGCACACTTCGCGTACGGACGGTCGGGGCGCAAACCCTGGTCGAACATCGAGTACAGGATCCGGCGGTGCACGGGCTTGAGGCCGTCGCGAACGTCGGGCAGTGCGCGAGAGACGATCACCGACATCGAGTACTCGAGGAACGACCGCTCCATCTCGAGGTTGATCTCGATGGGCTCCACGTAGCCGATGACGACGTCCTCGGGTGGCGGCGAACCAGCGCCTGAATTGTCGGTCGTGCGTGCCATGTGCCTCTCCGCCTAGATGTCTAGGAAGCGAACGTCTTTCGCGTTGGTCTGAATGAAGTGTCGACGTTGGGGGACGTCATCGCCCATAAGGATCGAGCAGACCTCATCGGCGAGCGCGGCCTGCTCCACCGTGATCTGCAACAACGCTCGCTTCGTCGGATCCATCGTCGTGTCGCGTAACTCGTCGAAGTCCATCTCGCCGAGTCCCTTCAAACGTTGGAAGTCGTTCTTGTGGTCCGGATGATCGACGAGGAACTTGGCTTTGGCCACGTCGTCGTGCAGGTACACCTTCTCTTTGCCGACCAGCGTCGAATACAACGGGGGCTGACCGACGTAGACGTGACCGTTATTCACCAGCTCGGTCATCTGTCGAAAGAAGAACGTGAGCAGCAGGGTGCGGATATGGCTTCCGTCGACGTCGGCGTCCGCCAACAGGATGATCTTGTCGTAGCGAACCTTCGTCACGTCGAAATCGGCCTCGACACCGGCGCCGATGGCCGAGATCAAGGCCTGGATCTCGGTGTTCTTCAGAATTTTGTCTGACCGCGCCTTCTCGACGTTCAGAATCTTTCCCCGAATCGGCAGGATCGCCTGGATGCGAGGATCACGAGCGTCTTTGGCCGATCCCCCGGCCGAGTTGCCCTCGACGATGAACAGTTCGCATTCGCGCGGCTCGTTGGACGAACAGTCGACGAGCTTGCCCGGCAGACCCGCGCCATCGAGGGCGCTCTTTCGTCTCGTGAGGTCGCGCGCGTGGCGCGCCGCCTGGCGCGCCCGCGCCGCCTGCAAGGACTTCGCAACGATCTGCCCGCCCTCTTTCGGATTTTCTTCGAGCCAGTCGGCCAACTTCTCATTCGTCGCTCGCTCCACCAAGGATCGGATGGAGACGTTGCCGAGCTTGCCCTTGGTCTGACCTTCGAACTGCGGCTCAGCCAAGCGCACCGACACGATCGCGGTGAGACCTTCTCGGATGTCCTCACCAGCGAGGTTCTCGTCCTTCTCCTTCAAGAGGTTACGTTTGCGCGCGTATCGATTGACCACGTTGGTGATCGCCTTGCGGAATCCCTCTTCGTGCATGCCGCCTTCGATGGTGGCGATCCCGTTGGCGAACGAGTGAATGCTCTCGTAGTAACCCGTATTCCATTGGAAGGCGACTTCAACCTCTTGACCCGGTTCGGACTGCTCGTAGAAACCCACCTTGCGAAACAGCGACTCCTTCGTGTTGTTCAGGTGTCGCACGTAGTCGACAATGCCACCGTTGTACTTGTACGTTTCCTTGGCTTGACGACCGGCGCGCTCGTCGATGAAGCGGATCTCGAGTCCACGATTCAAGAACGCCATTATCTGCAGTCGCTCGGTGATCGTCTGCGCGCGAAAATCGACGTCGTCGAAGATCGTCGGGTCCGGAGTGAAGGTGACCGTGGTGCCGGTACGTCCGCGAGGCGCGGGGCCCGTGACCTTCAACTTGCCCTGCGGCTTCCCGCCGTCCTTGAACATCATCTCGTAGTGCTGGCCGTTGCGGTCGACTTCGAGGTGTAGTTCGGTCGAGAGGGCGTTCACGATTGAGGCACCGACGCCGTGAAGACCCCCCGACACCTTGTAGCCACCACCACCGAACTTCCCACCGGCGTGCAGCGTCGTGTACACGATCTCCGCCGCGGACTGGCCGGGATACTGGGGGTGCTCTTCGACGGGAATTCCGCGGCCGTCGTCGATGACGCGACAGCTCCCGTTGGCGAGGATGGTGACGTCGATTCGGGTGCACACCCCGGCCATCGCCTCGTCCACGGCGTTGTCGACGAGCTCGCGGATCAGATGATGGAGCCCCGACGGCCCGGTAGAGCCGATGTACATACCCGGTCGGAGCCTGACTGGTTCGAGACCTTCGAGAACGGTGATGTCCTTAGCCTCGTAGCTAGGGGGTCCCTTGGTCTTCTGGGCCACGAGGGCTTCCTTTCGGTGAGAAAATAGTGGCGCATTTCGCGCGGTCGAAGGCAATTTTTCGACTGTTCTATCCTACCCGAGATGGTGTTACGTTCAGCCGTTTGAAGGCTGATTTCGACCACATATTTGCCACATTTTCAGGGCTTCGTGAGGACCGTCCGAAGAGCCTTTGGGGCCTTCGCTCCGAGAGGTGAAAATCCCTCGAGAATTGTCGCGGCGTCACTCATGACGCGCTGCGCGAACGCACCCGACGGAACACTCACTAGCAACACACCGTTCTTCACGAACTCCGGTCGACAGTGCTCGGCGATCACCGGCTCCACGATGCGCGGCCAAAGATTTCGAATCTCGTCGATGTCGCGGAGATCGACTTTGCGCAGCCGGCCCGCGAGGGTATTCAGTAGTTCACCCAGTGTCGCGGGCTGCTCGTCGCGCGATCTCATGGAAGCAACGCCGTGAGGTCGATGACGGCGGCCGGGCTCATGCCGGCCGGCAATGGCGACGCGGTCGTAACGAGTGTTTGCCCTGTTGGGAGTAGATTTAGGAGACGATCGCTCCGGTGCGGATCGAGTTCACTAAACACGTCGTCCAACAGCAGAAGTGGATCGACACCGCGTCGGTTCTGAACCAATTCGTGTCCGGCGAGTCGAATCGCCAGCGCCAAAGAGCGTTGTTCTCCCTGAGACGCTTGGCGTCGCGTATCGCGACCATCCAAGGTCAGTGCGACGTCGTCGCGCTGTGGTCCGATCGTCGTGTGACCACGAAAGCGGTCGTCGTCGAACGATTCACGTAGTGCGTGTTCTAGGTCGCCACTCCACGACTGCTCGTAGTGAACGCCGACGACCGAATCGTCTTCGGCGAGTTCGTGGTAGTAGTTCGCAACCAGTGGCGCGACGTCGTCGAGGAGCTTTCTTCGAAGGGCGACGAGTTCCTCGCTGACGTTGCAGAAATCGCTCGTCCACACGTCGAGTTCGCCCTGCTGCAGCGACGTCGGACGATCACCTTGCAACTGGCGCAGGAGGGCGTTTCGCTGACTGAGTATTCGAGTGAAGCGCTCCACCACGTCGCCGGTCGTCAAGTCGACGTCGGTGAGGAGGTTGGTGAGAAAGAGCCGTCGGTTCTCCGGTCCCTGGCGAACGATGTCCACACCCTCTGGCGTGAAAACTGTCAGGGGCAACGCGTCGGCGAGGTCCGCGCGCGACTTCGGGCGCTGGCCATTCACGAGCATTCGTTTCGTCGTGTTTCGAGTTCCCCGAGTCAGGGTCAGATCGACCTGGACGCGCCGTTCACGCTGGAAGAGCACGCCGTGGACCTCGCTGGCGTCTTCACCGGCGCGGATCAGGTCGCTCGCCGCACCGGTCCGAAACGACGCGGCGGTAGCGAGGGCGTACACGGCCTCGAGGACGGTCGTCTTGCCGGTTCCATTGGGTGAGAGCAAGACCGTGATCGCCTCAGTATCGGGCTCGAACGACAACTCTCGGAAGAGGCGGAAGTTCCGCAGACGCAACTCGTGGAGGCCCACGACGTTCGACCGCGACTACTGAACGCGGACCGGCATGAGAAGGTAGCGGAATCGCGTGTCCTCAACGCCGTGCACCATTGCGGGGCGCACCGAGTCCGACATCTCGAGCACGACTTCGTCACCGGGGACTGCTTCAATCCCGTCGATCAAGAAACTCGGGTTGAAGGCGATGGTCATTTCTTCACCGCCGTAGTCGGCGTCGACGTTGTCCTCGACGTCGCCCGCGTCATGGCTCTGCGTGCGGATCTCCACCGATCGCTCTTTCATCGTCAGTCGCACGGACGACGTCGAGTCCTTCGCCAGCAACTTCGCTCGCTTCAGCGAAGTGAGCAGGGTGTCTTTCGCCACGCGAAGTTGGTTCGGGTAACTGGCAGGAATCAACTGCAGTACCGACGGATAGTTTCCGTCGATGAGCCGTGACGCGATACTCGTTCCCCCGACCACGAAGCAGATCTCGGCGTCCGTGAGGGTCACACCGATCGTGGAGTCCGAGGCCAAGGAGGCGGCAGCGCGTTGAAGCTCCTGCAGCGCCCTCGCGGGGACCAACAGGTCGTGGGAACCCCCGATTCCCTCGACCTCGGGAACGTCGCGTACGGCCAGCCGATACGAGTCAGTGGCGATGAGTCGGAGCACACCGTTGTCCGTCGTGAACAACACGCCCGTGAGTAGCGGCCGCGCGTCATCGTTCGCGGCCGCGCGCACCACCTGGTTCAGACCGGCAATCAGATCTGACGCCGCGATGGACGTGAGTGGCCCACTCACGGGTGGCAGCTTCGGGTAGTCGACCACGGCGAACGTGCGCAGTGAGAATTTCGCACGTGCGAGAGAGACCTCGACGGTCTCGTCGGTACTTGCGATCGTGACCGCACCCGCTTCGAGTGAGCGCACGGCGTCCACGATGAGTCGCGCCGGGACGACTGATGAACCGTCTTCGATTCCAATCACGTCAACCGCCGTGCGCACGGTGATATCCAAATCTGTTCCGGTAACGGTGAGTTGGTTTCCGCTGAGTGAGAGCAGGATTCCCGACGAAGCCCCGATGAGACGTGTGGCGACAACACGGCTCGCGGCACTGAGTGCTTCAACGAGAATGTCGCGCTCTGACTTGAACTTCATTCGCCTGCCTTTCGTTGCTACTGAGATTACGGTGTGTTTTTTATGTGTGTAGAGGTCTTAGTAGTAGTAGGTCTGTGGATATGTGGATTACAGTGTAATAGTCCTGGTCAATCCACTTGTTCACACCATGGAACTACCCACAGCGTTGTGGCAAACTCTTTCAACCTTACGCACTCAACCTTGAAGTGATGTGCACGAGTGGTCGGTTGTCAACGTGAAATCAACAGGGAGAACCCAGGGTTGCACACAAACTATTCCCTACTCTCCCCCTGGAGACGACGCTTGAGTTGGTTGACCTGCGCGAGCACTTCGGGATTCACGGTGATCTGTTCCTTTATCTTCTCCACACCGCTGATTACAGTCGTGTGATTGCGGCCGTCGAAGATTCGGGCGATCATTGGATAGGAGTAGTTGTTCAAGAGATCGCGAATCAGATACATCGCGATGTGACGGGCGTGCACGAGCGGCCGGAGGCGCTTCGAGCCACGGACGTCTTCAACGGAGAGTCCGTAGAAATCAGCGACGACCGAAAGGATCGTCTCCGGCTTCAAGATGACCTGCTCCTGACCCAGGTTGGTGAGGTGCGCTTTGGCGAGCTCGAGAGAGATCGGTTCTTGACGCAGGTTCGCGAAGGCGCGCAGCATCGTGATGGAACCTTCCAACTCACGGATGTTGTCGCGCACGCGATGCGCAATCCATTCCGCCACGTCATTGGGCAGGTCGATACCCTCACGCTCGGACTTCGAGCGCAGGATTGCGATTCGAGTTTCTAAGTCCGGCTGATCGATCTCAGTAACCAACCCCTGGAGAAGACGACTTCGGAATCGCTCTTGCAGTCCGGCCAGGTCACGTGGTGATCGGTCGGACGTCAGAACAATCTGCTTTCCTTCGCCGTGCAGAGCGTTGTAGGTGTGGAAGATCTCTTCGTGGAACGTCTCACCACGCGTTTCCATGAATTGGATGTCGTCGATCAACAGAACGTCGTTCTCGCGATAGCGCTCGTGCAACGCGAGTTGTGTCCTCGTCTGAATCGCTCGAATGAAGTCGTTCAAGAACGTCTCGGTTGAGACGTAGAGGACTTTTCGGCCCGGGTAGTTCTCTTGAACGTAGTTTCCGATGGCGTGCAGGAGGTGGGTCTTGCCGAGACCGGAGTTCCCGTAAATCATCAGCGGATTGTAGGCACGACCAGGGGTTTCAGCGACAGATTGTGCCGCAGCGAATGCGAGCCGGTTCGACGAACCGGGGACGAACGAGTCAAAGGTCATCCGCGGATCGAGTCGAGCGGGTCGATCGACACTCGGAGCGAACGCTGCTGCGCTCGGCGTCACCTCCGGCTCCTCGTCCGACGTTGCGAGAGCACCTGCATCATTGGTGGAATCAGTGACAGTGAGTGAAACCTGTACATCGGGACCGACGAGTAATTGCGCCTGTTCGGTGATGAACGGCAGGTATCGCTGTTGAACGCGAAGCAATTGAATTTGGTTCGGCGCACCAATCACAATTTGATTGTCGTGGTAATCCACAAGGCGCAGTGTGTTAAGTCCCGCGGCCCACACCGCCTCAGAAGCGTTGCCACGTAAGGAATCACGAAGGGCAACCCAGATCTCCTCGCCACCTTGCATGCGCTTCCTCCACAGGTCGAACTTCACATTATCCACAGGCCGCAACTCCTGGGAGCTCGTGTCGTGCCCGTCGGGAGAGCCACCATACACCCATTTGAAACGTCTTGCCGTGGCCCCTGGTCCCGTCAGGTAAGATTGTTCCCAGTAGCGCGCCAGCGACCCCCAGGGGGTACCGCGAAGCGCATCGAGACAGTTTGAGAAGAGGATTTTGTGAAGCGTACTTATCAGCCAAACCAGCGGAAAAGGGCTAAAACGCACGGTTTCCGTGCGCGCATGCGAACCCGCGCTGGTCGTGCCGTCCTGAAAGCCCGTCGCAACAAGGGCCGTCATCAGTTGACGGTCTAAGCGCAACGTGCCCGATCGGGTTCGAACCCGACGGCAGTTCGCCTTGTTCGCCACACCAACTGGACGGGGACAGAGTGGCTCACTTCGAATTAGTTTCGTCGCCGGGGACTCAGAGACCGCCACGGTCGCTGTGGCCTACGCGATCAGTCGAAAGGTCGGCAATGCGGTCGTTCGCAATCGGATCCGCCGGCGGCTGCGGGCACTCATCGATGGACTCAATCCCCAACCCAAACCTGGTAAATACCTGATCAGGTGCGGTAATGAGACAGGAAAACTCTCCTATGAAGAACTCCAGCATCACCTTTGTCAATCCCTCGACCGAGCGGGAGCGCGCTGAGACGCCCACGGCGCGGGTACTGGTCAAGGCGATAGAGCTCTATCAGCGAATAACCGCCGGCCGAGTCTCCGCGTGTCGCTTCTACCCATCGTGCTCGAGTTACGCGCGAGAGGCCATCGAAACCCACGGCGCCCTTCGCGGAAGCATCTATTCGCTACGGCGCCTGTCGCGCTGTCGTCCCCTGGGTCCCCACGGCGTGGACCTGGTCCCTCAATCGCACAGTGCTAGGAGCGATCAGCGATGAAGTCTTTTGCCCACGACATTGGCTCGATTTTCCAGCCGGTCTATGACCTGCTGGGACGAATCCTCGCCTTCTTTTACGGGATCATCCCGAACTATGCCGTCGCGATCGCTCTATTGACCGTCGTGATCATGGGTGTTCTGACACCCTTCACCATCAAGAGCACGAAGTCGATGAGTGCCATGCAGAAGCTGCAGCCGGAGTTGAAGAAGCTCCAGCAGAAGTACAAGGGGGCGGAGAATCGGGCGCTGCTGAACGAAGAGATGATGCGGCTCTACAAGGAAGAGGGCGTCAATCCGCTGGGTGGATGCCTCCCGATGTTGCTGCAGA
>OBLW0100004300.1_pt1 | contig 10864 bp, 7 predicted proteins | sample 1520161 | NCBI WGS metagenome assembly OBLW01 (sample SAMEA3539309, study PRJEB22396) | soil metagenome | biome: tundra; feature: field; material: soil | place: USA | collected 2010-05 | depth 0.15 m
AACGATTCGCGGCGCAGGCGTATCTCCGGGGTTTGAGCGCGATAGATGCCGTGGATGAGTTCGGTCAGGCCGATGGCGGAGAGTGCCGCTTCTTGATCGCCCGTTGCCCTCACGATCTTCTCGATGAGCTGCTCGACCCTGTCACCACGCCGCTCGGCAGCGATCACCACGCTGGAGTCGAGGATCAGTCCCACGCAGGCGGGCTCAGCGGTTCACGGTGGCTGTTGATCGCCGCTTCAAGATCGCGGGCGAAGTCCTCGTCAAGCGTAGCCGTAGAAGCATGTTCTTTGGCGAGACGAAGAGACTCGGAAAGCAGGCGGACATGCGGTTCAGCGGGACGAACCACAGCCACAGGCCGCGCCTCATCTCCGATGACGATCTCTACCCCAGCGCGCACCCTCGCCAGCACGTCAGCAAAGTTGCTGGTGGCTTCGGCTTCCGAGATGTGGACGACATGCTTCGTCATGAAAGGCATTATATCGCTACTCATCTTCCTCTCCTTCCGCTTCTAACGTGGCCAGCAGTGCCGCTTTCTGTTCGTCGTCACCCTGGCCGTTGTCATCGTCCGTGACCGCCGATGTTTTGCGGTCCAGTTTTGCGCCCGGATGTGTGGCGGCGTGGATTTGTTGCAGCTTGCGGATAGCCACGTGCGTGTAGATTTCCGTGCTGCTCAAGTCGGCGTGCCCGAGCATCTGCTGGATGTAGCGGAGGTTCGCGCCGCCTTCCAGCATCAACGTCGCCATCGTGTGACGGAACGTGTGACAGGAACCGGATTTTCCAAGGTTCGCCTGCGCGATATACTCCCGCGCTAGGTTGCTCATCGCGTCGGGATGAAACGGTTCTCCATACTGCGTCAAGAACAGCGTGGCGTCGTCCGGTTCGACGGCCAGCGACGGGCGGGCTTCGCGCAGATATTTTTCTACCCAGGCCAGCGCCCGCTCGCCGATCGGAATCATGCGGTCCTTCTTGCCCTTGCCCTGGCGGATGGTCAGCGTGGCGCGTTCGCGGTCCACGTCGTACAGCTTGAGATGGATCAGCTCCGTTCGCCGAATGCCGGTTGAGTAGAACGTTTCGAGCATCGCGCGGTCGCGCAGGCCCACCGGCGTGCCGATGTCCGGCACGACCAGGATGTGCTCCACCTCGTCAGCGGAGAAGATGGTGCGGGGGATACGCTTCTCCATGCGCGGCAGGTCGAGATCGGAAGCCGGGTTGTGCAGGATGTGATTGTTGCGCACCAACCAACGAAACCATCGGCGCACCGGTGTCAGCCGCGAGTGTTGCGTGCGGAACGTGAGCGGCTGGCCATTCCCCTTCCGGTAGTAGTAGAGATATCGCTGATAGCTTTCGAGGATTGGGCGCGTCACTTCCATCGGGTGCTGCATCCCGCGCTGCTCGGCCCAGCGGATGAAGTCGGCGATGGACCAGCGTGCGTGGTCGGCAGTGTCCTCCGAGTAGTTGTTGATCAGCAACCATTCCAGATGCGCTTCCATCAAGCGGCCTAGCGGCGTGTGTGGCTCCGGTTGCGGATGGCGCTTGCTTACGCGGGCCATCACATCGCCCCCGCACTCTGCGCGTTGCCGTCCGCCTTTGCCCGGCCATTGGGTTTCACGGGCGCGAGCGGTATGGCTACGATGCCGTTACCGCCGTCGCTTCCCACCGCCGCGCCTCTAATACTGTTGTTTTCGCGATTCCGGTTAAAATCACCGTTTCGCCGCGCCAACACTGGCGATTCCTCACCCCGCGCACCCCCCGCTACCCCACCGCTACCGGGCCGCGAACCCCCCGCGCAGTCCCCGTTTACCCCCGCGCAGTTTGCGTCGTAGTTGTAAAATTGGCTCAACCCGGCTAGCACCGGCCTGCCCTCGGCGTCCATCTCGAAGTTCAGTTGATAGACGAACATCTGCCCCGGAGCGCCGTGCCGCACGATCAGATATTCCAGTTCTTCCAACCGCCGCAGATGCACCCGCAACTGCGTGTCGCCCCAGCGCGTGTACTGCCGCACCGTGGCCCGCGTGAAACGATAATCCAGCCGTTCGATTCCGAGCCGCGCGCATTCCCCGGTCACCATTGTGTCGAGCAGCAACAACAAGCGCCGCGTTTGCGTCTGCAACTCTTCGAGCGATGGCGTCAGCACTTCATTCACAAGCTGCATGGCCAGTTTCACGTCTTCCGCCGTGGCCTCGATGTATTCCAGCGTTTTGCCTTTGCGCGTGTTCGTCTTGATCTCCCGCTGGTGCTGGTGCAACAGGGCAATCGCGCTGATCAGCGTCAGGAACTTGGCGTGATCGCGCCGCGTGCGGATCATGGAATCGGGAAAGGTCTGATGCTGAACGTGGTCATTGACGACGCGCAGCGGTCGGAGTAATCGCTGGGCGTTGCGATGCAGCTTGACGATCTCGGCGCGGTCGTCTTGCGCCCACATCCCCTCGATGGTCTGCGCCTCGCGCTGCTTTTGATGGATCGCCCGCGTTTGCTCCTGCTCCTCGTTCACCGTGAGCACGACGCAGCGATTCAGCAACTCCTCGTCCACGTCCTGCGCCGTCGTGGTCAGGAAGATCATCACCGGACCTTCGACCGTGTAGTCGTGCGTCACGTGCTTGCCGCTCACCGGGTCTTTGCCGGTGGAGGCGATCTTTAACCGGCCTTCCGACTGCAACAGCTTCAGCGGATAGGCGGCGCGTTCGGCTCCCTGCTGTTCGGCAATGGCGAGGATTTTGTGTTTCAGATTTTTCTCGCCCATGTAGAACAGCGATTGCCCGGTCATGGCCGTGTAGCTTTCCCGCTGGTCTTCCGGCATGAAGTCCAGCACCGCTTCCATCAAGGAACTCTTGCCCGCCGAGGAGGACGACTGCACCACGATGGCCAGCGGCTTATTTAACAGACGGGACACAGCCCCCAGATATGCGACTTTCTTGTTGGTCTCTTCGCCCACGACACCGCACTGCGCGAAGTCGGCAAGCACTCGCTCTAACAAGCGCGGATCGCGCAGCAGTTCGAGTGCGGCGGATTTTTCCTCAACCGTCATCTCGCTTTTTTCTTCCTGCGGCGTCAGCGTCTTTTCGATCCACTCACGTTGCAAGTCTTCGAGCTTCAGAATCAGCGTGCTCAGATCGCGCTCGATACTCTCTTCCTTGTGGCCGAGTTCCTTCGCCGCTTGCTTGGCGAAGAGAGTGCGTGGACGCGCGCCGTACAGATCGAACTTATCGACGTGCAAGCGCGTCTCCCCGCGCGAGCTGGTGCTGGTCACCATCACATTCACCTGCAGCACGCCGGGAGCCGTGTTCTTCCCGAGGTCCACGATGCGATAGCGCCGCTCTCCCATCGTCACGTACACCGTCTCACCCGAGATTTCGACGCGCACATCGCGGACGGGCACCACGGTCCCAGTCGGAAGCGGCGCGATCGGCAACGGCGCGGCTAAGGAAGAAACGGGTTCCTCGCTCACTGTGGTTGTGATCGGTTCAGAGATTTTTTCTTTAGCTGCCGTGGTTGCTTCTTCAGCTTTAGCAGCGGAGGAAGGAACGGACTCGGGCATTGTTTCTTCCGCCGGCGTCGTCACTGGCTCCGGGATTTCTTCTTTCGCTGCGGGTTTGATGGTTTCCTCCTCGGTCTGCGGTTGCGGCTTCACCGGCTGCGGTTCGATCACCGCCACGGTGGGCCGTTGGCCCTTGCCCAGCCATGCCGCGCGCTTCAGATACATGCCCAGCCAGTGCGCGGCGGGCTGCTGCTTCAGGGCGAACTCGTTGGCGTCCTGGCCGCGCGGAAACTGCACGCGGAAACACTCGATGCCCATCCCCATCAGTTCTTCGGCGTGTTTCAGTGCGGCGCGTTCGCCCGCGTCGTCGCGGTCGTAGGCGATGTAAATTCTCTTGGTGCCATGCTTTCGAAACGCCGCTTTGATCTCGTCAGTAAAACCATTCACGCCGTAGCTGGTGGTCACGTGCCGATAGCCCGCGCACCAGAACGTCAGCGCATCGATCAGCGCTTCACACAGGATGATTTCTTTCGACGAGATCAGCGCTGGCTCGTCCCATACGCCACGATGCGGACCTGGCAGATACAGGTGCTCCGATGTGTCTTCGCGCAACAGATGACGCGGCGCGATTTTGCGCCCGTACATCTGCACCACTTCGCCTGCCAGGTTGAAGATCGGAATCACTATCGAGCCGCGCAAGTGTTCGCGTCCGTTTTCGCGGAGCACGCCTAATTGGGTCAAGCATCCGCGCTGCTCTGCGCCAGCGCTGCGGTTTTTCTCGGGCATGCGGTAACCCAGTGTGCGGTTGGCGAAGCCCAGGCGGAAGTGCTCCACCATCTCCGACGATTGCAGGCCGCGTTTCACGAGATACTGCTGCGCCTCGGGCGCGTTCTTCAGCGTCTCGTGATAGTGCTCCACCACGGCTTCCAGCAATCGCTTGTCGTTGGCCGTATGCTCGATGAGCGGCGGCAGTTTCACCGTCGTGGATTTTCTCGGCGGCGGTTCGATGCCGCGCACGGAAGGAAAGTAGTCGCGCTTCAGCATCTCCACGGCGTGATTGAAGCTCACGCCTTCGGCGCGCATCACCCACAGGATCACGTCGCCGCCTTCGCCGCAGGCGCCCTTGCAGTGCCAGACGTTTTGCACCGGATCGATGTTGAGACTGGGATTGGTGTCTTTGTGGAAGGGACAGAGGCCGATGAGTTCCTTGCCGCTGCGCCGTAGCTGAATGCCGCGCGCCTCCGCTAGCCGCTGGATGGATACTTCCCGCTTGAGTCTCTCCTTCAGCTCCGGGGGAACATAGGGCATCGGCTCTCGGCTCCTTCCTCCCGTTTTCCGGGTTTTTCCAAAAATCCTGTCAAGAACTTTTTTCGCTTGACCTGCTGTGCCTAAAATTATAGTTATCAACTATGGAAGTCAACAGAGATTTTGCCCTGCCCTTTACACTCGCCGCAGTTATGGCTCTCAACGGGAAGAAGGAAAGAGATTCAGCGAAGGCTTGGCACCGTGCCTTGGGCCACCGCTTGGCGCAACTTCGCAAACAGCGTGGACTCAGCCAGGAAGAACTGGCGCGTCGCGTGGGAGCGATTCAGGTTGTGATTTCCGATTATGAAAACGGCAAGTCGAGGCTTTTTGCAGAGACAGCCGTTCGCTTTGCGGCTGCACTCGATGTTCCCGTTCAAGAACTCCTTCAGGTTTCTAAGCCGGTAGCTGTCGAACCTGCCCACCGGCCCAGCCGCAGACTCTTGCGCCGCATGGAGCAGATCGAACGCTTGCCGCGTCGAAAGCAAATGGCCCTGCTCACCACCATTGATGCCTTTCTACAGACCGCAACGAACAACCGGGCATCGTAATCGGGGCACACTCCTCCCGTTTTTTCTTCTCATTTTTTCCTAGCTGGAAGCAACACAGGAGCGGAGAGGGAGGTTAGTCAAGGCCGCGCGTTTTTTGCGCGCCGCGTCAGCGGTCGGAGCGAAGCGCAGAGCCTTGACTGGCCTCCCGCGCTCCGTATACTCCCTGCGGAAAAAATGAGAGATGCACCCTTCATATGCTGATGCCGTGACCTTGAACTTGCTGTTGCTCCGGGGCTTCGTGGTGCGAGGCCCCTGATTCGATCTTCTGCGCCGCTGGCTCCTGGCTCTGGGTCGCCGTGCGCTGCGACACATCGCGGCTGAGACCGCGCCCGAGTTCGCTTTTGTCGTTGGTGTAGATTTGCGCGTCGTGTTGCCCGCGCGAGACGGACACATAAGCCATGCGGCTGTTCACCAGTTGCTCGCCTTTCTCCGTGTCCACGTGGATCAGCACGCGGTCGGCAGTTTGGCCCTGGCTGCTGTGGCTGGTCACGGCGTAACCGTGATCGAGATGCGGATGCTCTTGGATGTTGAACTGAACATTTCGGCCCGCGTCGGTACGGATCGCCAGCGTTCCGTCATCGCCGATTCTTTCGATGGTTCCTAACTCGCGGTTGGCGACATGCAAGTCCTTCGATGGCGCTGTGAACTGCACGCGGTCGCCTTCGGCGAAGCTGCGCTCCGTCTCCCGGTAAAGCGTCACGCCTTGCAACCGGCGCGGATCGTAACGGATCTCCTCGCCGTTCTCGCGCACAACCGTGATCTGATTTTCTTGTCTGTCCACCTGCTTCACTCGCGCGTACTCTCCGGGTTCGATGCCGAGCCGCTTGCTGCCTTTCGCGTAACGCACGATGTCACCCTCTTCGTACTGTCCCGCCCACGCTCGATCTGCGCCGGTCATGTCCTGCCGCGCGTCCAGCACTTTTACTTTGTGCTCGTCCTGGCCGACTGCGCCGCGCTCCTGCATCTCGGCATGGATGAGCCCATTCAACTCGCGGCGCGATTCGTTGTCCGGCGAGATGACGAGCGTGCCTTGCGGTTCGCGGGCGTACTCGCGCGCGATTTCCGTTAGCCGCTCTTCGCGGCCCCCGATCTCATGCACGCGACCCTGGCCGTCGAGATTTTCTATCGCTTCACGCACCTGGCCGCGGGCGAGCTGTTCCACGGCTTCTCGGAGCGCCGGATCTTTCTGCCGCACGATCTCATCGAGACGCGCGGTCTGCATTCCCGCTTCCTGCAACTGCTGGTAAGGCCGTCCCGCTTCGACCGCTTCATGCTGGCGCACGTCGCCCACCAAGAGCACTCGATCATGCTCTGAGAGCCGGTGCAAAAATTCATTCATCTGCTTCGTGCTGGCCAGACTCGATTCGTCCAGCACGTAAAGATGTTTTTCTCCGCCTTGTTCTTCTACTCCACGCGCCAGATGTCTTTGCAGTGTGCTCGATTCGATTCCGGCCTCTTCGAGTTTGTGCGCCGCGCGCGACGTGGGCGCGAAGCCCTCCACCTTGTAGCCATCGCGCTCTGCCGCTTCGCGGATCGCGGCTAAGGAAGTCGTTTTGCCCGTTCCCGCCGCGCCTTCAAGCGCCGTCACCTGATCGCGGCTCGACAGGATTTCTTCGACCGCCGCGCGCTGGCTGATGCTCAGATGCGTGTGCTCTCTTTCGATGGTCTGCCGCGTCTCGAACGTCCCGAGCGCCGCGTGCTGCTCCTGGCCCGCGCGCATGAGCTGGATATTGTCGCGCTCTAAACCGATCATCTCTTCCGTGGTAAACGCCCGCCCTGGCTGGTGCTCGGCGCGCGGCGCTTCGATCAGCTCTCCGGCTTCCACGCGCTGGTTAAACCCGGCCCGCACTTCTTCAAGCGATGCGTCTCCCATCGAACGCTTGAGCGCATCGCGCATCAAGTCGCGTTCGTCGGCCACGGCCTGACGCTCAAGGTTCTTGTCCCCCGCATATGTGAGGGCCTGCCCGATGCTGCGCTGCTTCTGTTCTTCGCTTAGCGGCTCGATCTCCCGCCGATGCTCCTGGGCCTCGCGGATTACGCGCTCCGGCTGCTCTCCGAACTGCCGCGCCATTTCCTGATGCCGCCGCTGCATTTCTTCGTGCGAGATATCGAGCTTCTGGTCTCTCGTGCGGTGGGCCGCGATCTGCGCAGCGCCCGCGCCGCTCACGCCTTGCCCTTCCAGATGTTCCTTGATCTGCTGACGGCGCGGACTCGACGCCTCCATGTACTCCCGCGTGTAGCCCTTGATTTCCGGCTGGCCGCTCGACCCTTGCTCCACTTCGTAACCCAGCCCCTTCAAGCGCAAGCCCAGCTCCGAACGATAGACGGCCGTCGCGTACTGCTGCGAACGGTACAGCTCCCTCGGTTGCAGCGCCCGCGTGTCTCCGTTGTCGCACTCCGTCATATTGAAAAACACAACGTGCGTGTGAAGCTGCGGCGCGGCGTAACCTTCCACGGGCCTGCTGCTGTCATGCTCGAACTTGGCCGCAACCCATTTGCCCGTGGTCTCGGCCTCGTGGCTGCTCACGCGGGCCTGCACATATTTTTCCAGTTCATGCAAAGCGATGTTCACGCTCTCCCGGTGCGCCGCGCGCACCGCGTCGTCACCGCCAACCAGCGCCGTCAAGCTCACGCTCTTCGGTGCGCTGAACGTCCCGTCCCATCCGGCGCGGTGCTCCATCGTTTCGATTTTCTTGCCCTGCTCGTTGACGTATTCCATCGCCGCGCGATGCCGCACAAGCTGCACGCCGGTCATCGGATGCTGGCCGTCCGCCAGCCGCGCAAAGTGTTCCTCGTTGACTTCGCCTTGCAAGCCCCACTGCTCGGCCAGCCTGCCGTGCCACTCGCCGCGCACCCGGTCGCCTTGCGAGTAATAGTTGTCGCGCGCGTTGGCAAACTCTTCCTTGTGGTACGCCTGCGCCTGGCCGGAGGAAATCGGCTTCGAGATCGTCAGCATTGGTTCACTACTCCGATTCTTACTTTAAGAAGGGCAGATCGTCATCCTCGGCCTGCGCCGCCGGTGGTTGTTTCGGCTGCGGCTGCTCCCGTTGCGGCGGGAACGGCAACGGCAGGTTGCGCGCCTGATTTTGTCCTGGCACAGGTCGCACCGACGATTTGCGACCGTCTCCGCCCGCCGCCGGCAACTTGTTTTCTTCTCTTAGATGCGGCGGGTTGGTCAGCTTGCGCTCGATGAATGCCTCGTGCCGCTTCGCCGTCTCGATATACGGGAAGCTCAAGCGCACCACCAGATTGCCGCTCTTCACGTAGCCATGCAGATCGGACATGCCCGCGATTTCCGAGTCCCTCACCAGCGGATCGACCACGCGCTCAAGCTGACGGGTACGCGCGCCGCGCCGCATGTCGCGAAAGATGCCGTCCTTGCGAATATCCCTCAGCCGCTCGGTCTCCACCTCGCCGATGGTCTGGCTAATCCATTTCGCGGAGTTCGCCTCGTCCGTCCGTAAAAAGATTTTCGTCGCGGGTTGCGAGAGCATCGCTTCCGCTTTGCTTCCGTACAACTCCTCAAGCTGGCTGTGCCTTTGCAAGCCCAGCACCACGGGATTTTTTACTCTTCGGTTTTCGGTGATCGCCGCCTGTAAGTGGGGCAGCGCGTGCAAACTTTGCAGATCATCCAGGATGAACCACACCGGGCGCGCTCCCGGCTTGTCCTGGTTCATCAAGCGCAACGCCAGCGTGTCCAGCCACATGCTGAGAAGGGGCCGCAGTCTCTCGCGAAACTCGGGCGGGCTGGCGATAAACAGCCATCCTTGCCGCTGCTGCACCCATTCCGTTGCCGTCCAACTCGTCTTTGCCTCGGCCTTGCGCGGTAGCAGTTGCAGCGCATTGCTCACACGATTGAGCGCCGCCATCACGCCGCCGCGCTGCGGCCCCACGTCCTTCAACCGCTGCGCCAGTTCGCGCTCGTCGCGCAAGATCGCCAGCAACTCTTCCGGCGTCCGCTTCGGTGGTTCCACGAGCAAGTGCGCGAAGATTTGGCGCGCCACTATCGCCGACGGATGCGTGCGCGGGTCGTCCTGGAACAGCGCCGCCGCCAGCCCTTCGGCCTCCGCCTCGTGCCGCGCTTCGTCGCATGGCGACCAGTACGGCATTCGCGCGTCCAGCGGATTCAGAATCACATCCCCGCGCCCCGGCTCGTAAAATTGCGCCGTGTATTCGAGCGCTGGATCGTACACGATGGCCGTCTCCCCGCGCCCTTCCACCTGCATAAGAATCTGCCGGATCAAGCTCGATTTCCCCGAGCCTGTGTCTCCCATCATCAAAAAATGCGAACTCTCCCGCTCGCGCGGCACCCGCACCCGCTTGCCGTCGCACCGCAACAAAAATTCCTCCGGCGTGCGCCGCTCCGTAGTGATGAAACCAACCCCATTCGATTGCAGCCTGCGGTTGAACTCCACCGCCGTTACCAGCTCCGGGCCTTTGATCCTGCGCCCGTGCTTCAACACCCGCCGCCGCTCCTGGTCGTGCGGCAGCGCAACCGCCAAGCCCACCAGCAGCACGCTCGCTCCCACCCTCCACACCGCCGTCCACAGCAACAGCCACGGCGATTGCCCGCCATAGATCGCCTGCTCCAACCACCGATGCAGTTCCGCGTTGTCGTACGTCCCGCGCTCCCATTCGATCTTCGCCTTGCCCTGGGTCTCCTTGCCAACGCCCACCCCCGCGTCGCTCAGGTCTCGATCCACCGCCGCCCGCTTCTGTTTGCCCTCGATCCGGTACGCAATCCGATACACCGCGCTCTTTTCCCACACCCGCGTTTCGCTGCCCAGGTAGATCCTCAGATAGGTTTGCTGAAAGTAGGTCCATTCCCGCGTGTACTCATAGCCCGCTGCCGCCAGCAAGGCCACCACCCCGAGCGCCACCGCCGTGATCGTCCACACCGGCTTGCCGCTCGGCCAGCGATATGCCTCCTCACGCCCCCAGCGGTTCTTCATGGCTGCGCTTCCTTCCCGCCGTTCAGCAGCGCCGCCGCCTTCGCCTGTTTCTCCCGGTCGATTCGCTCGATCAGCTTCCGCAGTTGCTCCGTCGTCACCTCGCCCTTTTTCCCCAGCGCCTGCACCGTGTTCAGCAACAGCATCCGCAACGCCAGCACTTCCGCCAGGATGATTTCGTCGGCGGAATGCGCCGTCAGTTCCGTCAGCGCCAGCTCGCGCAGCCACTCGCTCAGCGTCAGCCCGCGCCCCTCCGCCAGTTTTTCCAGTTGCCCGTACTCGCCCTCGCTCACCTTCGTGCCGATGGATTTATTTCGCAAAACCGCCTTTTCCAACTTTTCCATGGGGATTCACTTCTACTTTGGGTTAGACGCCGCTGCACCGCTCTCCGCGCCTTGATTTCAACAAGTTACTCTGCGGTAACCTGAAAGCGGCAGTAGAAAGGGCATCTGGCAGGATTTGCCTTGTTTCTAACGGGTTACCGGGCGGTAACCCAAGGTTCCTCTACAGCAACCATTTATGGGTGACGTGTCACAATACTCCCGCTGCAACGCAGCGCCAGATTTTGACCGTCACCCCGGCACGGC
>OBLW0100004301.1_pt1 | contig 10863 bp, 9 predicted proteins | sample 1520161 | NCBI WGS metagenome assembly OBLW01 (sample SAMEA3539309, study PRJEB22396) | soil metagenome | biome: tundra; feature: field; material: soil | place: USA | collected 2010-05 | depth 0.15 m
ATGCCTAAGTGACTGGAGTTCAGACGTGTGCTCTTCCGATCTGGGGCTGCCGGCCTGGGCGCAGGCGAGCATGGGTGAGCTCGTGGAGAAGCAGGCGTGGGGCGAATTGAACGACCGCTTCTACCGCGAGCTCGAGTTTGGGACGGGCGGCATACGCGGCAGGACCGTCGGGGTGGTCGCCACCGCCGCCGAGACCGGGGCGCCCGGCGACCACGGCGTCCCCGAGCACGCTGCGGTCGGCAGCAACATGCTAAACGACGTCACGCTCGCCCGCGCCGTCATCGGCCTCTTCCGCTACACGCGAAAATACCTGCGCGGGCGGGGCGACGAGGCCGCGCCGCGCCTGGTGATCGCGCACGATGTCCGGTTCTATTCCGCGCATTTCTCAGAGCTCTCGGCATCGGTCTGGGCGCGGCTTGGCGGGGAGGCGTTCATATTCAACGAGCCGAGGCCGACGCCACAGCTGAGCTTCACGGTGCGCAGTATCCGAGCCCACGCGGGGGCCGTGATCACGGCCAGCCACAATCCGCCCCATGACAACGGTTTCAAGGTCTACTTCGCCGACGGGGGGCAGATCGTGCCGCCCCACGACACGGGCATCGTCGCCGAGGTGGAGGCCGTGCCGCTAGGGGAGGTGTCGGATTTCCTCGTGAAGGACCTCGCGCGCGTGACCTTCCTTGGCCGGGATATGGACGACGCCTATCTCCACATCGCCGCGTCCGCGGTGGTGGACCCGGGCATGCTGCGCGATGCCAGGCTGAAGGTGGTCTACACGAACATCCATGGGACGGGCGCGGTCCATTGCCCGCCGCTGCTCATCCATGCGGGCTGCAACGTCGTCGAGGTCAAGGAGCAGGTGGCCTTCGACCCGCGGTTCCCGACCGTCAAGTCCCCGAATCCCGAGAACGCGGAGGCGCTCTCGATGGCCGTGGCGACCGCGAACCGCAGGGGGTGCGACGTCGTCATGGCGACCGACCCCGACTGCGACCGGATGGGGGTCGCCGTGCGCGGGAGGTCGGGAGCGATGGAGCTCCTCACGGGAAACCAGATCGGATCGCTGATCGCGGAGTACCGGCTCACGAAATACAAGGAATCGGGATGGATCCCGCAGGCCGGCTCGCCGAACGCCTGCATCATCAAGACCGTGGTCACGACCCGGCTCCAGGACGCGATCGGGCGCGCGCACGGAGTCAAGGTGATCGAGACATTGACCGGGTTCAAATGGATCGCCGCCAGGATCCACCTGTATGAGGAGCGCCTGAGGGCAGCCATGGGGCCCGGCTGGGACTACGACAAGACGCATTTTGCAGAGAGGGCGCGCCTGCTACTCAAGCACAGCACGTTCTTTGTCTTTGGCACAGAGGAGAGCTACGGCTACCTGCCGAACGACGGGGTCCGCGACAAGGACGGGAACGCGGCGTGCCTGATGTTCTCGGAGCTCTGCGCCTGGGTCGCGGGCCAGGGGCTCACCGTTCCCGAGCACCTCGACCGGATCTACCTCAAGTACGGCTTCTACCTCGAGGACACGATCAACATATACTACGAGGGCGCGAGCGGGAGCGCAAAAATAAGGCGCATCCTTGACACCTACCGGGCTTCGCCTCCCAGGGCATTCGGCGACGTGACCGTGACCGGCTTCCAGGACTATGGCCGCGAGCGAATCCTAGACGCCGACGGCGAGGAGATCCCGAAGCAGGACCTGTATGTCGTGACCCTTTCGAACGGCTACAGGTTTGCCGGGCGCGGCAGCGGGACCGAGCCCAAGATGAAATTCTACCTTTTCGCCTCCGACAGGGCGGGGGACCTGTCGGCTCTTCCCGGCGTCAAGGCGAGGGTCCGGGGCGAGCTCGACCGCCTGAAGGGACTGATCGAGGCCGACGCGCGCAAGCGCGCGGAGGGTTGAGTCTGGCAGCTCCTACATGAGCTGCCCGGCGCGCCAATAATCGGCGGCCAGCGGGGTAAATCTCGAAAGAATCCGTTTTTGAGATACTTGAGCATATATTTCCCATTACGGCTTCGATTTTGTGTCCGGTTTGACCTATGACGGCAGCCTTAGGGGTAAGATCCCGATGAAAAGCGACACTGACCTCCTTCGAAGCTTCGTTCAGGACCATTCCGGGGAGGCGTTCACCGAAGTCGTGCGGCGAAACGCCGGCTTCGTCCATTCCTGCGTTTTGCGACGGGTTGGAGGGGATTCCCAGATGGCGGAGGACATAACGCAAAAGGTATTCAGCGACCTGGCCCGAAAGGCTCCGTCGCTCGCTAAACTGACGTCGGTATCGGGATGGCTCTACGTGAGTGCAAACTTGGCTTCGGCTGAAATCGTTCGAAAGGAACGCAGACGAAAGGCCCGAGAAGCGGCGGCATCGCACATGCAGGAGATTCTTGCCCCAGAGGGTGCCCAGACCTGCGAGAAGTGGAGTCGAATTCGTGATCTTCTCGACGACCTTATTTGCGGGTTGTGCCAAAGCGATCGGGAAGCGGTCGTCCTTCGATATTTCTCCAAGCGGACCTATCTTGAGATTGCGGCGGTCCAGGGAACGACAGACGAGGGCGCCCGCAAGCAGGTTAAGCGCGCCATCGAGAAATTGCGCCTCAAGCTGGCGAAGTCAGGGGTCACTTCCTCCATGGAGGCACTCGAGTCTGTGTTGGCGAAACAACAGGACGCGAAAGAGCCAAAAAAGCTTGCAGACCGGGTTGCTGGTATCGCCCTTGTGGAGTTTGGCGCCACAGGTGCCGCAACTTCATGGCTGCTTTCCCTCGTCAGAGTCCTGGCCTCAAGAACCGCGACCATGGGCGCCGTTTTCGTGGCTTCGTCGGTCCTGATTGCCTGGCAGCACCACAAGAATGTCCTGCTGCAAACACAGTTAGATCGACGGCACGAACAGGCTGAACAGGTCCTAAGGCTGGAGAAGGATAACCGTCTATTGGCGCGGAAGATTGCAGAAGCCGAAGACCTCGGGAGGAAGCTTGCAATCACCACCTTCCGCCCGGGGTCTGCTAGCGCTACTGGCGCCCCAAACCGGGTCAGAACCCCGCTCAACATCAAGGTAACGTCCGAAGGACAGATCGGTTGGGAGAATGAACACGTGACCCTCGAGGAATTCCTGAATAGGTTAGTCGCGTTTCATGCGCAGGATCCCGCATCCGAGGCGCAGTTCATAGTCAATGGCGACCCTGCGGCGGCGGTCTCGGCGACTGCTTACGTTGTCGAACAGGCCAGCAAGGCGGGGTTCCATGATATCGTGATCAACAGCCCGACTTCGCCCTCCACTACGGACAACTGGCTGTCCGTTGCGCCGGCTCCTTTACACGCCGGAGACGTAACGCCTCCCATGCTGCCGGATGTGCCAGTAAAACCCTAAGGTGAAACTTGTTCCGACACTGGCTCTAGCCTTAAGTGCAGCCTTGGGAATTTATTGGGGCATGGAAAGGCACACGTCAGCCCAGCTTCAGGCTCGTCTCGATGCGACCAAGGACCTGCAGAACGAGATCGATCGACTGCGCCAGGAACGCGACCGACTCGTTCGACTCCAGCCCACCGCTGAAGAATTGGAGCATTTGCGCAGTGAGGGCATGCAACCAGGGCAAGGTGCTCAAGGTACCGACAAACAGGCGAACGTTGGAGCGATTTCACTGCGGCCGGGAATTTGGGCTCCGGCAACCGCCTGGAAGAACCAAGGTCGCGCCACGCCTGAGGCGGCGGTTGAAACCATGCTGTGGGCTGCCGCCGGTGGCAACGTGGGGGCCCTGAAGGACATCCTGGTCCTGGGTCCTGAAACCCGATCGAAGGCTGTGGAGATATTGGCCAGCCTTCCGAACACCCCACACCAGGATTTTGCCAGCCCCGAGGAACTGGTGGCGGTGGTGGTTGCAGGGAACGTGCCGCTGGATAGCGCTCAAGTGGTTGCTCGTCAGCAAAGCCAGGATGACCAGGTTACCGAGTATTTGAGGCTCAAAGACTCGAGCGGACGAACGCGGCAGGTTTATCTGTCAATGCAGAAGGCTCCAGACGGATGGCAATTGATGGTGCCGAGGAGCGCCGTTGACCAAATCGAGAGAGTTCCAGTTGAGTCGAGCGCCCCTTGAAGGATGAGCATTCGAAAAGCCGATCGGCCCTAGAAAATTTCGCCAGCTCGGCTGATAATACGGGTCGGTGCCATTTGAGGACGCCAGGCCCCCTTTTCACGCTCGGTAATAGCGGCCCACGAGTCTCAAGCCCAAATAAGGTGCCGGAAGTAGGGACCGGCATGGAGGCCCGCCTTTCGCGGAGCTCGTGGGCGCTTACTTCCCGACCGTGAGAATCTCGAACGAACCCGCTATCATCGGGCCGCGCCTGGTCCATCCGCCGCGGGAACCATTGCCGCCCGGGACGGAGGGCCCGACTGCGGTCGGCTCTGGAGTTGGCGGCGCCCAAGCAGCGGTGATAAGGAAGACCCGATTCGTCTTCAAATCCAGGGTCGACGTCTTGGCACCCGTCTTTGTTGGCACATTTTGCTCCACCACGAAGCTGGACGGGTTGACTTCCCTTACGACGGTCAACGTCCCATCTCCTTGCGAGCTGAAGGCTTCCATTGTTCCGGGATTGAACTCGGCGCTGTCCACGCCTTTGCCGATGGGCAGGCTTGTGATGATAGTGCCATCGGCGGCATTGAGTATGACGACCGCCTGCGGGTTGCGGCAGCAGGCGAAAAGGATGTGGTTTTGGGGATCAATTGACAGGCCTGCGGGCGTGCCACCCTTGCCGCCGAGCCCGTAGTGAGCCGTGACTTTCAGGGAGCCGGCTTCGACAACGGCGACGTTGTCCTTGTCCTCGACGTCAATGTACACGTGTCCCATGAGATCGCTGACCCCCTGTTCGGGAGCGCCGCCGAGGTCCACAGTCCCAACGATCGAACCATCCCTCGAATCAATGGCCGTTACGTTCGGCGTCCTGTGACTCAGGACAAAGACCCGGCTAGTCGCCGGATCGAAGAAAATTCCGTCCGGGTTTCCCTGCACGTCGATTGTCTTGAGCGGCGCCAGCGTCTGTGAATCCCACATGACGATTGGCTTGCTGCTGCAAAAGCCGTGATGGGACTTGGGGTCGACGGCGACCCCGTGGACGCTGTTGGCGTTGGCGACTTGGCCGACAGGATTCAGTGTGTCGAGGTCGAAGACGTCCACCCGGTTGCCGCGAGGAATGTATAGTCGCCGCCCGTCCGAATCAGCAAAGACGTAGTCGAAGCCACCTTCTCCGCCGACCTTGGCTGAGTTCAATACCTTGTAGGGTTCGGTTGCGCCTTGGGCAGACAGACGGGGGAGGCACGCGACGGTTGGCAACATACCCGCTATCAGGAAGGCGCGGAAGGGATGATTCATGGTTAAATTATGGCAGCCCGGTTCAATGGGAAACAAACCTAATTCGGCCCGATTGTGAAACGTGATCTCAAGATCCTATCTGAATTTGACCATGTGTTGGTCACCCCTATGACTGCATCTGTGAAAATGCTCACTGTCTCAAAAGCCAAAGCGAACTTCAGTGGGATTGCCCGTAACATCGCGCGCTTCATGAAACCCGTGATCGTCCGCGTTTCCAATGGCTTCATCCAGATCGCACCGTTCGCTCTTCCCGCAGAAGTGCCTCCTTTTCAGCCCGGCAGCCTCAAGCTTCTTCCTCGCGAGGTCGATTTGCATAACACGTTCGGCAAATCCTTATGAATCATCATCGGTGGGACGCGGTATTTCTCCGCCCGGACGAGAATGATCCCTTTGGACATCCGGCCATGATCCTTTCGTCGGACGGCATAATGGCCGACGCGAAGCAGCGGCGTTATCAATGAAGTGAAGTCATGGGTTGGCTTTCTATTTGCGTGATTGTGATGGTTATCCTGCGTCTCGCGGCCCAGGAGACGCTAGAGGCGCTGAATCGGATGGAGGTCCGACGAAACGCTATGCGGTGCCCGGACGCGCTTGCAGGGGTCATGGATCCTGCGACGTATGCGAAATCGGTCCAGTACACCTTGGCAAAAAGCCGGTTCGGCACCGTGGAGGCGCTCTACGATGCGGTGGTCCTGCTGGCGCTGCTGTTCAGCGGCGCCCTGCCATGGTTGTGGGCGAGCTTCAATATCCTCGCGCCCGGCACTGCGTGGGGCGGAGCGCTCTCCCTTGTTGTCATCATGATCCTGCTCGGGTTGCTGAGCCTGCCTTTGGAGTGGTGGTCGCGGTTTCGGCTGGAGGAGAGATTCGGCTTCAACAAGAGCACGCTTGGTCTCTGGGCGGTCGACCACATCAAATTTGCGCTCCTTGGGCTCGGCATCGGCTTCCCGATCATGTGGGCGGTGCTGTCGTTGGTGGACCGGGTTGGCCCGTCTTGGTGGGTGTGGGCCTTCGCGCTGCTGTTCGGCTTTCAGTTGGTCATGATAGTGCTCTATCCGAAGCTCATCTTGCCGCTGTTCAACAAGCTTTCGCCGCTGCCCGAGGGCGATCAACGCACAGGCCTGCTAGCCTTGTCCCAGCGCACTGGATTCCGAGCAAAGACTATCGAGACAATGGACGGCAGCAAACGCTCAGGGCACTCCAATGCCTTCTTCACGGGATTCGGGCGCTTTCGCCGCATTGTCCTTTTCGACACGCTCATGGCCCAGCTCGCGCCGGAGGAGCTCGAGGCGGTGCTCGCGCATGAGATAGGCCACTACAAATGCGGTCACATCCCAAAATTCATGGCCCTGACGGCGCTCCTGCAGTTCGGGGCCCTGGCCGTCGTTGCCTGGCTGGCCCGAACACCTTGGTTCAACGCCGCGTTCGGCTTGCCGGAGGGGGTGCTCGCGTCGACTTTCCTTCTCGTCGGCCTGCTGAGCGGGCTCGTGACCTTCTGGTTTGCGCCCGCAGGCAACTGGCTCTCTCGAAGAAACGAATTCGAGGCTGACACCTTTGCCAGGAGGGCCATCGGCTCCAGCGCGCCGATGGTTGGCGCGCTGCGCAAGCTTTCGCGGGAAAACCTGTCCAATCTAACTCCGCATCCTGTCTACAGCATGGCATATTATTCTCACCCGACATTGGTTGAGCGGGAACGCGCCCTGCGGAAATAGCTCCGTCAGGCGGCATGGTTCACATTAGTTTCATATGGAGCCTTTCTTGGATCCACCGTGGACGGCGGGGATGCGCCACCTGGGTCCCCCCCCCGCGAATTCATTTGTGCGAATTCTTGCTCTCAGGTAGCCACAAGCTGAATTGGACCCCATCAGCCGCCTGTGAAGCCCCGTCCCTACGTCTGGATCACTAGCGGGATACTTTTCGCCGCGGCGACGGTTTGGATCAACTACGAGGTCAAGGTCAAGATCCAGTCAGGTTCCGCTGACGGCGCGACCCAGCAGTTGGGAAGCATCAGGGTCGGGGAGCCCGCCCCGGTGTTTTCAGCGGAGGATGTCGCAGGCGAGACTGTTGGCCTTGGGGACTTCCGCGGCCAGAAGGTCGTCCTGGTCGATTTCTGGGCGACCTGGTGCGGGCCGTGCCGGATGGCGATGCCGGGGCTCCAGAGCCTGCTGAACGACTTCAAGGACCGCGGGCTGGAGATATTGAGCATCAACCAGGGTGAGTCGGCCGAGCAGGCGGCGGCCTTCATGAAGAAGAAAGGGTACGGCTTTCACGTGCTCCTGGACCCGGACTCGTCGATCGCCTCCAGGTATTTCGTCCGCGGAATCCCGACCGTCCTTGTGGTGGACAAGGAGGGCATTGTCCAATGGATCCGGGTCGGGTACAGCCCAAATGACAGCGACCTGAGGCGGTTGCTGGAGCGGCTCGCCAAGAAATAGCGACCATGCCCGCAATCCGAATCGAAAACCTTGGAAAGACCTACCGCGGCAAGTGGGGTCGGAAGGGTGGTGTCGCCGCGCTGCAGGGTCTGAGCCTGGAGGTAAGGGAAGGTGAAATCTTCGGCTTTCTCGGACCCAACGGTGCCGGCAAGACGACGACCATACATCTGTTGCTAGACCTAATCCGTCCGACGTCCGGTTCCGCCTACATGTTCGACCGACCGGCGGGCGACGCGGTCGTTCGGCGCCGGCTCGGCTACCTGCCCGAATCTGTGAACCTTCATGATTATTACAGCGGACGCGGCCTGCTCGGGTTCTACGGCGCCCTGGCCGGCATCCCACGGGTGGCGCGGGCTGGCCGGATTGACGGGCTCCTCAGGCTGCTAAAGCTGGAGGATGCGGCGTCCCGCCCGGTGACAAAGTATTCCAAGGGCATGCTTCAGAGGCTCGGGTTTGCCCAGGCGCTGCTCGGCGATCCCGACTTGGTCATCCTCGATGAGCCCACCTCCAGCCTCGATCCTGTCGGAAGAAAGGAGTTCCGCGACATCCTGCTTGAGCTCAAGCGCCAGGGTAAGACCGTATTCATAAGCTCGCACATTCTCTCCGAGGTCGAGTCCGTCTGTGATCGGGTTGCCATTCTGACAAAGGGCGAGCTTGTGCGGATCGGCACCCTTCAGGAGCTATCCGCTCCAAAGAGCGTCAAGCTGACCGTGCGCGGGGTGAGGGAGGGGCTGATCGGGGCCTTGGCTGCGACCGCGGCAGAGGTGAGTTTCCTCCGAGGGGACACGATCATCAAATGCTCGGACGAGGCGACCAGGTCGGCGGTTGAAAAGCTCCTTTCGGACCACCAGGCGGCGGTCGAGCGAAGCGAGGTCGAGACGCAGTCGCTGGAGGACATCTTCTTCTCGGCCATAGCACCCAAGAAGGAGCCATGAAGACCGTCCTGCTCGTCGCCGCGGACAGCATACGCGCCCTGTTGCATCAGCGCCTCCTGCTCGGGCTGATGCTGCTCGCCCTGGCTTTGATCGCCGTATTCTCGTCGGCGTTAATCGCCCAGCGCAAGGTGATGACCCAGGCATTCATCGACCAAGGCGCGGCAGACGCCCCAGCCGGCGGGAGCGGCGCAGGCCACTCGGATGCGGCGTCCGCCAAGGCCAAGTCCGTCGCCGACAGCCGCCGCCTAAGCGTTGAGGACCGCCAGAAGCTGGCCGAGCAAATGGACCAGATGTCCTCCTTCTTTCAGGCTGCGTTTTATCAGATTGCATCATTCGGGGGCAGCCTGGTGTCGCTTTTCATCTTCGGCACGGCCGTGACCTCCGAGATCCGCAAGGGAACCATCCGCGTCACCCTGACCAAGCCTGTTTCCAGGGCCCAATATCTTCTGGGCAAATTTCTCGGGGGAGTCGCCGTCATGGCCGGCTACGCCTTGGTCGCTAGCGCCGCGATCATGATTTTCACCCGGCTTGGAAGATTGGAGCTGAGCCCCGCTATGAGATTCGCCCCCTGGCTCATGTTCTGCCGACAGGTCATGCTCGGTTCGCTGGTGACGCTGCTGTCGCTGTTCGTTCATCCCTTCGTCGCCTCGGTGCTGGCCTTCTTTGCGGGCAACGGTTTCTACTCCCGGTCAAACCCGCTGTTTTTCATTTTTCCGAGTTACGGCGCATTCAACCTATTCGGGCAGATGCTGAAAGGCGCCTTGATGAGCAGCAAAGAGGTCGTGCTCCTTAGCCTTTACGCCTTGGATTTTGTCATTTTCATGCTGCTGCTTGCGCTGTGGCGCTTCCGAACGAAGGAGCTGGTCTGACAGCCCAGGTTCAGGTTGTGGGCGTAAAGCCGATAGACCCGAGATCGCGGAGGAGTTGCCAGCATGATTTGGAATTCCAGCGCGAACGATTCAACAGGGAACCGTCTCCGAACAAGGGAGACACAATCGAGGCTGCTTCCGGGCGATCGGCGGTCGATCGGCCTGTTTCTACCAGGCATTGCCGTCTGCGGAAATGCGGTCGTGCCTTGAGGCAGGCACATGGTATAAAAAACTTCGATGATTCGAGTCGCTCGTCGCCACTGGCCAGGTCCGCTCGCAAGAGGTCCCGGCGCTGCCCGGCAAAGGTGGCGTTGGATGTTCGCGCTGTTTTCGGCTTGTGGCGCGGCCGTGGCGGGCCCGATCGGCATCGTGGAGAACTACGTGCTGACCGACGCCGCGCGTGGCAGGCAGGTGCCTCTCAAGATCTATTATCCCCAGCAGGTGTATCCGGGCGGGTATCCGGTCGTCATTTTCTCGCACGGAGCGGAGCTCTCAAAGGACAGGTACGGGTACTTGGGGCGGTTCTGGGCGGAGAACGGTTACGTCGTGATCCATATCACCCATCTCGAGGACGGCTCCATCTTCATCAAGCATGGCAAGTTGCTCGTCTCCGGATCATGGGTGCCGTATACGAAGGCAGCGGAGGATGCGGTGATCGACAGCCCAGGCGTGAACCGGCCGCTGGACATCTCCTTTGTCATCGATTCCCTGTCCGCGATCGCGACGGCGGTGCCGGAACTGGGGGATCGGATGGACCGCACGCGAATCGGGGTCGCTGGCCATTCCTTCGGCGCCTACACCGTCATGGCGGTCGCCGGCGCCGCCATTCACCAGCGCGCGGGGGGTACCCGGAACTTCGGGGATCCGCGCATCAAGGTATTCATCGCGATGTCGCTATTCGGACCAGAGAAGTCGGACTCCTGGGCCTCCATCACATGTCCGATGTTGACCATCAATGGGTCCAAGGAGTCCGAAAGCGTCCTAAAGTCATTTAACAGCATGCCGCCGGGAGAAAAATACTGCGTGACGGTGACCGGCGTGAAACACACGGATTTTTTCGACGACCGCCTGGACGGCACCCCATACCACGAGTTTATTGAGCGGGTAGGATTGGCTTTCTGGGAGACGGCGCTCCGGGAGAACGACCCAAGCGCGGCCGGCTTTGCGCGGGCCCTGGCCGCGGAAGGCATCGCTGATGATGACGGTGCCCTGGCCGGCGTCGGCGGGACAGGCGAGCTCCTGTCAAAATAAAGCCCGACGCCACGG
>OBLW0100004302.1_pt1 | contig 10861 bp, 3 predicted proteins | sample 1520161 | NCBI WGS metagenome assembly OBLW01 (sample SAMEA3539309, study PRJEB22396) | soil metagenome | biome: tundra; feature: field; material: soil | place: USA | collected 2010-05 | depth 0.15 m
CCCGTCTTGCTCACTCCCTTACGTTCGTGAACCGTGCATAACTTTCTATGCACTCACAACCCAGAATCGACAACAACTTAGAAAGACGGAACAGAGCACCGAGAAAGAAGACGAATCAGTCGGCGATCAAGACACCAAGCGGCAACAACGATGAGGTCCGAAATCCAGGCAGCACCTCGAGGCGAGGCCGGAGTCTATGCATAATTTAGGTGACAGACCGAGTATCAGCATGAAGAATAAGCCCCTGCGATCTGGATTCCTGCAAAGTGGTACACGTACGCTGGAGTACTGGATGCTGGAAAGACTCTCCGCTGGGCGGTTACCGCCCCAAAGATTTCTTAAGCAGTGTCCGTGCTAATCCGCGATTCCACTCGGCCTGCCCTGTTGTGTAACCAGAAATCCCGCCGATGCCGAAGCTTCAAGCACCAACCCATGCCATCCGAGGCATCGACTCTGAGATACAACTCCATCGGATCCTTCAGGCCCTTTCTGGAAGACCACGTCCAGCCGTCAAACTCAAGTTTTCCGCTGTCTCGCTTTCTGGCTTTGAGTCGAACGACGACAGTATAGGCGTGAGCGTCTCCGCCAAAGTCCGCACATTAGGCTCCTCAAACATCGAGGTGTGGCCACCAGGCACGTCATGAATGTCCAGCCCGCTGCCCGCAAACATCTCCCAGCCCAGAGTCGGATTCCTGCGAGTGCTAACGGTTTCACGGACGTCCGCAGCCCTCATCAGCGTAATCTTTCCTGGGTAACGCCGGACTGTGTAACGCTCTAAGGCGCGTTTGTGAGCTTCCTCCACCCCTAGATAACGAAGGCTGGCTGGGACGTTGCGCCGCATTAGCTTGTAACAAGATGAGACCACAGCGTGTGCGCTCCGATGGACGCGAAACCACCAGTATTCACGTTTTGAGGCAGCACACTTCAGCAGATAAATCGCACCTTGTTGTCGAAAATTCTGCAAATGGCGAGATATTTGGTCTTTAGCTGCTACGTGCTGATCGCATCCTGGAACTGCTGTGTCGAATAAGATGAGTAACCCAGGCTTGTCACCCTTTGCATAGAGCTGTTGACACATCTCCAGAGCAATGAGTCCTCCAAGGGAGGACCCTCCCAAGAAATAGGGCCCTTGCGGGAAGAAAGCTTGCAGTTCTTTGAGGTAAATGGACGCTAGTTCTTCGATACTTGGATCTCGAGTCTGCGCCTGGGATTCAAGCGGAGATTGCATCGCATAAAAGGGCTGGTCGGGCCCAAGATATGCTGCCAGTTGTCGGTAGAAGAGCAGACTCGGCCCGAGAGCATGAACACAAAAAAGAGGAATCCGAGAACCATTTGGTTGAATTGGTACCAGGGCCGACCAAGCTTTGGTCTCCGCACTGGCAGGTTGTTTCAACTTGCGAATCACACCTGCAAGTTGGCGAACGGTGCGTGCTTCAAAGAGGGCAGCAAGGTCGAGAGCCACTTGATATGTTGTCTTTATCTTGGCGAAAAGGCGTACGCCGACTAACGAATGGCCACCCAGGTCAAAAAAGTCATCGTCCAGGCCCACCTTTTCTATCCCCAACAGTTCCTGCCACCACTCGGCGAGGACACTTTCAACTTCACCCTGCGGTTTCGCCGCGTTTGTTGGCGGAGACATCGTTACTAACGGTCTTGCTGGCTTTCCCGGAAGATCTCCACGCACCACGACAATGCCAGGGAGCATATCGGAAGAGAGAATCTGATCGAATGCCTTGATGCCTTCCGCCGATGACATTCCCCGATTCTCAACCAGTTCCTGTGCCTCTGTATACGTCACAGGCACTCGCAGCTGGAGCACAGGCGAGGGTTTGTCCGAGGCAGTTGCGATTCGCCGCAAAGCAAATTCTTCCATCTCCCCGAGCACCTGGCCATCGCCGTCGAGGAGAATAAAACTAAAAGTCGCGATCTCACTTTGAGTCGTATGCTCCTGACGACAGCGAATGTGACTGTAAAATCGCGCGGGCAGCGGGCGGTAAAGCGTAATCCTCTTGTAGGACAATGGGAGATAAAGCGCTTCGGACTCTTCGTAGCCCTGAATGAGATAGAGCGCCGATCCCGTGGCCAGGTCAAGCAGAGCGGGATGTACCGGCCAAGTCCCGATATCCGCGGAAAAGTCTTGCCCCAGTTGCAACTCCGCCAGCGCCTCGCGCTCTCCGATTTGCAGGCTCTGAAGATTTCGCCAGCGCGGGCCGAAGTCGAAATACCGTTCCTGGCGGGTTCGATGCTGCTCGTCAAAATCGATGTGGCGGGAAGAACACCGCGCACGGATTGCCGCCACATCCTGGTCCGCAGGCGCGGGCTTCTGGTTGCGCGTGATCTGTCCGGATGCGTATTCGGTCCATTCCTTGTCTTTAGCCAGAATTGAGAAACGGAAACCGGAGCCTTGGCGGCGCAGGCGTACTCGCACCTCCTTTGTTTCATCGGGAGTAACAGTAAGAGGCGCCAGGAAGAATACATCCTCGAAATCAACGCCCGGTTCGAACTTATCTTTGGCCAGCGCCGCTGCCGCCAGTTGCAGGTACCCCGTACCCGGAATGAGGGCGGAACTGTTCTTGAAACGATGCTCGCTGAGGAACCAGTCTTTCTTGCAACTCAACGAGGCCGAGTAAACCGTCTCGGTCGCGGTCTGTACCAGTCGCCTGCCTACGATGGGATGACTACCAGCAACCGCTATGCCTACATCCGCCCACAGCCCCCAATTTATTGCCGTGACCGGTTGCCCAGCTTGGCTGAGGGCGAACGCATCCAAGAACGCGTTTGCGGCAGCGTAGTCGACTTGCCCGGCAGGTGGCACGAGAGAACTAATGGACGAGAACAGAAGCAGGAAATCCAGCTTAAGGTCGCTGAGGACCTGCTGTAAAACCAGCGTACCTTGAATCTTGGGCGCAAGCACGCGAGCTGCACTCTCGCGAGTCTTGAGCTGCAGCGGTGCATCTTCGATCATGCCCGCGGCATGGATTACTCCGTGAATGTCGCCGAAGCGTTGCCGCGCAATTCGTAGTGCTTCTGCCACCCGCGTGGCATCGGTCACGTCAGCAGAAATGGTCAGAACCTCTGCGCCCAGAGATTCTATTTCGCGCAGCTTCGCGATTTTCTGCCGCGCGCCGTTCGCGCCATTCGATTTGTCGAGGACAGATTGCCACTCCGACTCAGGTGGAAGAGGCGTGCGTCCCACCAGTACCAGTCGGGCATGAACGGTTCGCGCCAGGTGTTCGGCGACGACCAGACCGATCCCTCCCAGCCCGCCGACAATCAGGTAGACTCCCTTTTGTCTTAACCGAGTGCCTGAGGTTTGGATGTGAAGACTGGCGGACTCGAAGGACTCTGCCCAGCGTTCAGAATTCCGGTAAACGACGCAGGAATCTGCGCCGCGCTGCGAGCACTCCGCGACGATGTCGCTAGCCGCTCTTCTTCGATCCTGAATATTCCGGTCAACATCGATACTGCGGCAGAATACGCCAGGAAACTCCTTCGGAATGACCCGGACGGGCCCCAGCAGTACCGCCCGCGCAGGTTCGACCACGTTCTCTCCCGAAACTGACTGCAAACCATTCGAAACGCACGCAATCTCGACTGCTCCCAGGTCCTGATCGCCCCAGGCTTGCGCGAGGAACAGAGGGCTGTAGAAGCTCAAGTCCAGCGTTTGATCGAGAGACAGGCCGGCGTTTGCGCCTGTAACCGGCCACAAGTGGACAATTCTTGCTGGCGGATGCTCGCGCTTAACAATGTCTTTGAGTAGTTCGTCATAGTCGTCTCGAACGCCGGGACGGATACTGTACGAACCCGCGCCCCTGCGCTTGTACTTGTTACCGACGACGACTTCCAATACCTCATGACCAGATGTCTTGAGCTGCTTTGATATCTCGCGGCCCAGACCGGTCTCATCGAGAAACAGCAGCCAGCACGCAGGATCTGCCGACGTTGTTTTTTCGGTCGGAGACTTTTTCCAAACGCGCCGATGGAACCACTGCTCACTCTGCGCTGCGTCAGCAACGGAAGGAGTCTCGGCTGCCTTGTTTGCAGGGGCCTTTCCCCCCGGCTCGATCCAGTAACGCTGGCGTTCGAAAGGGTACGTTGGGAGCGAAACTCGTCGCGGCGCTTCTCCGGCATGGAGCGCATTCCAGTCGATCGACACCCCCGCGATCCAGAGCTGTCCCGTGGTATTGAGGAGGAACGCCACATCAGAGAGCTGTTCCTGCGGGTGCCGCATGGAAGATACGACCTTGGAACTCTTCGGCTTGCCTCGGTGCTGCCGCGTCAACGATGAGAGCGCTTGGCCGGGGCCAACCTCCAGAAATACCCGCGCCGGATCGCGGAACAATTCGGCGAGCCCATCGGAAAAGCGCACGGTATTTCTCAGATGCTTGGTCCAATAGGCTGGATCTGTGGCTTCAGCAGCCGTGATCCACGTGCCGGTGACGTTCGAGAGATAAGGAATCTTGGGCGCGCGCAGAGAAACTCCAGCAAGTTGAGCGCGGAACGACTCAAGCATGGGGTCCATCATCGCGGAGTGAAAGGCATGCGACGTGTGCAGGAGGCGGCAAGGAACGGCTCGCTTTTCCAACTCCCCCGCGAATCTCTGAATGGCATCGGTGGGGCCAGAAACCACGCACTGCTCCGGCCCGTTAATCGCAGCGAGGGCCAGTTCTGTCGGAAGGGAGAGCGTGTCGGCAGCCTGGGCAACCGTTAGCATCGAACCGGATGGCATCTCTCCCATCAAACGGCCTCGAACGGCGCTCAAGTGAAGCCCCTCTTCAAGCGAGAACACACCCGCAAGACAAGCCGCTGCGTACTCTCCGATGCTGTGGCCGATCATTGCGGAAGGCGCGATTCCGTGCGCCATCCACCATTGCGCCAGCGCATATTCGATGCTGAACAACGCGGGCTGTGTAAAACGGGTATGGGATAACCTCTGCGCTGCTGCTGCGGAGTCCTTTTCCGAGGGATACAACAATGTGCGCAAGTCTAGACCGAGATCGGGAATCAGACGTTCGGCGCATTGGTCCAACTGGGCGCGGAATACACCTTTCGTCTCGTACAATTCGCAGCCCATGTTTACGTACTGCGATCCCTGACCGGAGAACATAAAAACAACGCCGGGAGCACTCGCGGCCGCCTGTCCGGTGGCAACCCGGTTGGGTTCGGGCTTAGCCAATAGTTTCACCGCTTCTGCCGTGGTGGCAGCCACAGCCGCACGACGATGCACAAAGGCTTTTCGGCCCAATTGGAGGGTGCATGCGACATCTTGCAGAGGTAATTCTGGGTGTTCTTGCAGGTGAGTGCCGAGATTCTGGCTGGCCTTGTCTAACGCGGAAGGAGTCTTCGCGGAGAGTACGAGCAACTGATAAGGCTTGTTCGGGGCTGCCTGTTCAACTGGTTGCGCTTCCTCCAAAACCACATGCGCATTCGTGCCACCAATGCCGAGCGATGTCACCCCCGCACGCCTCGGCCCACGCTCCGCTTTCCAATCCGCCAAAACAGTATTGACAAAAAACGGACTGTTCGCGAAATCAATCAGAGGATTCGGTTTGCGGAAGTGCAGGCTCGGCGGAATCTGCTGATGCCGCAGCACCAGCGTCGTTTTGATCAGACCGGCGACGCCGGCCGCCGTGTCCAGGTGGCCGATGTTGGTCTTCAGCGACCCAATGGCGCAATAGCCCTTGCCCTGCGTGCTTTCGCGAAACGCCTGCGTCAGCGCCTTGACTTCAATGGGATCTCCGACCTTGGTTCCAGTACCGTGCGTCTCCACATAGGAGACATCGCTCGCCGCCACGCCCGCGACGCCCAGAGCTTCGGCGATAACTTCGGACTGTCCATCGACACTCGGAGCTAGATACCCGACTTTTCGCGCGCCGTCGTTATTGATCGCTGATCCAAGAATGACGGCGTGAATCGTGTCGTGATCGGCCAAGGCATCATCGAGTCTTCTCAGTACCACAATGCCTGCACCGCTCGAAAATACCGTTCCGCTCGAATCAGCGTCGAAGGCGCGGCAGTGTCCGTCGCGCGACAAAATCTCGCCTTCGCGATACATGTAACCGCGCCCCTGCGGAAACTCAATCGTGACTCCGCCCGCAAGAGCCATGTCGCATTCCTGATTGAGCAAACTCTGGCACGCTAGATGCACCGCGACCAGAGAAGTCGAGCAAGCCGTTTGCACACTGATGCTAGGCCCGTGAAGGTTCAGTTCGTAAGACACCCGGGTCGCGAGCACGTCCTTGTCATTTCCCGTTTGCCGAATCAGAAATAGCCCGGCGCTCGCGACCAGCCGCGGGTTCGTCAGAAGGTTGTGGATCATGTACGAGTTCATGCCGGAGCCGGCATAAACTCCGATCGAACCCTCGAAACTCCCCGGCGCGTGCCCTGCATCTTCCAACGCTTCCCATCCACACTCGAGAAAAACACGGTGTTGCGGATCCATGATCGACGCGTCCTTCGGGCTGAAGCCGAAGAATGCCGCGTCGAACATGTCCAAATCCTCGAGCACGACGCCCGATTTCACATACTCCGACTGGGCGAGTTCTTCCTTAGAAACTCCGGCAGCCAGCAACTCCGTGTCGCTGAAGGGACGAATTGCTTCCACCCCGTTTTTCAGGTTCTGCCAAAACTCAGAAACATTGCGTGCACCAGGGAAACGCCCGGCCATGCCAACGATCGCAATTGCCGTGTTCTTCATCTTCATTGTGCCTGTGGCTGTCGGGCGGCCAGCCGACGCATTGCTCTGCTCGAGACTCGTGGTGCGAGCGCCTCTCCGTTGAGATGTTTAGCTAGCGCAGTGACCGTGGGAAACTGAAACAGGTCGACCAAAGAGAGCTCGCGGCCGAGCAATTGCTGCAGCTGGATATGTACCTCGGCCACCATCAAGGAGTGCGCACCGAGATCGAAGAAGTTCTCATCCAGTCCCACGCGATCCACGCCCAGCGCGTCCTTCCACGCCTCTGCTATAACACGTTCCAGGTTGTTTCGCGGCGGCTCCGGCGTGACGCCGGATTCATTCTCGGCTGCGAAAGGACTAGGTAGCGCGTTGCGGTCGATCTTGCCATTTGCCGTCAAAGGCAAGGAATCGAGCAATACGAAGTGTGATGGCACCATGTACTCAGGAAGAATTGCGGCCAGCGCCGCCCGAAGATCGGTAACCTCCACTCTCGCTCCTGACTGCGGAACGACATAGGCAACGAGGCGCTTGTCTTCAGTTTGAGTTCGTGACTTGAATTCGCTGGCGACGACAACCGCCTGGCCGACTCCGATTTGATTCTCAAGCGCGGCTTCAATTTCTCCAATTTCGATCCGGAAGCCACGCAGCTTCACCTGAAAATCTGCCCGTCCGAGAAACTCCAGATTTCCGTCCGGCAGGAAACGAGCAATATCTCCGGTGCGATACATGCGATTTCCAGGCTGAAATGGATCGCTAAGAAACCTTTCAGCTGTCAAATCCGGTCTCCGCCAGTACCCGCGCACCACGCCATCGCCGCCAATATACAGATCGCCAGTTCCGCCCGCGGCGACCGGTTGAAGCCCAGAATCCAGCACGTAAACCTGAGTGTTCGCGATGGGCTCACCGATCGGGATGATGTCCGAGTCTGCGGTGATCGGAAAGGTCGTCGACCAGATCGTGGTTTCGGTCGGCCCGTACATGTTGTACATCTCGCCGTGGAATGCCTTGCGCACTTGACGAATCAGCGACGGCGGGAGCGCTTCTCCTCCGAGAAAGAGCTTCTTTAATCGTCCCAGGGAAGCCAATCCATCAGAATCGACTGCAATCATCCTTGCGAGGGAAGGCGTTGACTGCATGTGCGTGACGCCGTAGTTCTGAATCTCGTCCGGAATCGTCTGCGTGCCTTCATCGCCGTGAATAATGACTCGAAAGCCGCGTGTCAGCGTCCAGAACAGTTCAAGCACGGAAATGTCAAAGGAGATACTGGTCACTGCGAGCCATACGCCCGGGTCGGCCCCAATCGCCCGATCTATGCCGGTGAAGAAGTTCACCACGTTGTGGTGCTCGATCATCACTCCCTTGGGTTTTCCCGTCGAGCCCGAGGTGTAGATTACGTATGCGAGGTTCTGCCCACCTGCCACGGAAGAAACTGGATGACTACCGTTCCCGGCGATCGCCTCAGCATCGCGATCGATGGATACAACGAGTCTGGCAGAATTCCCCAGACGTGACCTCGTGCTCTCCGTCGCCAGGATGACCTGAGCTTCGGAGTCTTCGATCATCAGTGCGATGCGCTGCGCGGGGTAGCTGGGATCCATCGGAACGTAGGCAGCGCCCGCCTTCAGGATCGCCAGGAGCCCGACCATCATTTCGACGGATCGTTCGACGGCGATGCCAACCAAACTCTCTGATCGAACGCCGAGCTGCTGAAGATGACGCGCCAGTTGATTAGAGCGCTGGTCGAGCTCGTGATAGGTTAGGCTTCGCCCTGCCGAAACAACCGCGACCGCGTCCGGCGTGCGCGCAACCTGCTGCTCAAACAGCTGCGCGATCGTGTTCTCGCGCGGGTAATCGACCTCGGTTTGGTTGCAGTCAGTTGTTTCTGCGGGCAACAATTCGGTTCTCCAGAAAAAGAAATTCAATGCCCGTGCCGAGGAAAGTCTCAATGGCTTCCTCCGGCGTATTCACGATGGGCTGCCCTTTCACATTGAAGCTGGTGTTGAGCACCATTTCGCGGCCAGTGGTTCGGCCGACCGCCCCAAGCAGACGGTGAAAATCAGGGTTATCTTGTTCCGAAACTGTCTGCAGGCGTGCCGAACCGTTCACATGAGTGATGGCGGGCAATGATGCCCGGTGCTCCGGGCGCACGTCGACCACCGTGATCATGTAGGGCATCTGCGTTCCCGGTACGACGTTGAACCAGCGATGTGCCTGCTCCTCTGAACAGGCCGGAGCAAATGGCCGAAACGCTTCCCTCATCTTGACCATCGCGTTGATGCGGTCACGCATGGCTGGATGTCCGGGATCAGCAAGAATGCTGCGATTCCCCAACGCTCGCGGACCGTATTCCATCCGGCTGCGATACCAGGCAATCACTCGTCCTTCGGCGATCAGCTTGGCCGCTTCGCTGCAAGTCTGCTCGAGAGACGCAAACGGCGTCACCGTAATCCGGCTGGCGTACTTCTCCAGCGCCTTCTCAATGCACGGAGATGCGTATGCAGGTCCCAGCAGAGGAACTGGCATCCGCTGATTGTGAACTTCTCCGCAGAGTGACGCGCGGTACAGGGCAGCCCCGAGCGCGGTACCGTCGTCTCCCGCGGTGGGTTGTATATAGACTTCATCGAAGATGCCGGAGTCGATGAGCTTGCCATTGGCGGTGCAATTGAGCGCGACTCCGCCGGCCAGAGCGATGCGCCGCATGCCGGTCTGCTTTCCGAAGTACCCGCAAACGTGCAGCACAACTCGGTCCAAGCACTCCTGCAGCGCCGCCGCTACATCCTTATGTTCTTGGGTGATCTCCGCGTCGGGCGCTCGTCGTTCCACGAGATGCTCGTCTAGGTGGGCGCGGGTCGCCAAGTAATTCTCGCGTTCCTCGCGCGAACGGTTGAGCCGGAGAATCGGAATTCGGATCGAACCATCGGAACGCAGTTCTACTGTTTTCTCAAAGAAACCGCGGAAGCGCTCCGGGTTGCCATAGGGCGCCAGCCCCATGATCTTGTATTCATCCGAGTTGAAATCGAAGCCCAGGTGCAGAGTCACCAGGGAGTACAGAATGCCGATGGAATCATTCGCCGAGATCTCGCGCAGTTTCGTGAATTGACCATCCCGAAACTGGAATACGGTGAGGCTTTGTACCTCTCCCATCGCATCATTCACCACCACCAGGCATTCCTTCCAACCTGAGGTGAATGCTGCGCTAGCGGCGTGCGCGAGATGATGCCCTACCGGCTGAATCTTCTCTTCATCAAAATCAGGGAAACATCGGTGCACCTGCTGGACTAGCGCTTCCTTCGAAAACACTTTCTGGTAGAGCCTGGAGGAATCTGAATCAAGAGAGTAGAGCTGCTGGAAAGGCAAATAATCGAAACCGTGTGCAATCTCGTCAATATCTTTGAAGCTGAGCCCCGCCTCGCGAAGACAAAACTGAATAGCGTCAATCGGGAAATCGCCGCTGTGCTTCTTGCGGCTAAAGCGTTCCTGTGCCGCTGCGGCGACGAGTTTCCCGTCAACTACAAGAGCTGCGGCGGAATCGTAACCCTGGGAGATGCGGTACTCCCTCGGGTCCAAACCCGGCCAATGCTCCTGCTTGAAAGGGGCAGATGCTTCTAAGCCACTGATACCTAAGAAGTTCACTTGGGCCTTTCCAGGACAGGGGGGCAGAACTTGCCAATGACACATACTTGAGGGAGGAATGAACGGCTAATAGAAAGTGATGATAGACATTTTCGCGGAGTGCGGCCGTGACAGAAATCACAAGAGAGCGTGATGTCCGTCACACTGACAGAAAGCAGCACAATCCGAGCAAGCAAAAATCCTCTCACCTGCTCACAATTACAAGCAGTGACGTCTGGATTCGCTTACCTTTGATAAACAGGGATGCGGCGGATGAGCAACGCAATGAGCCGGCAGCGGTCAAGCGTGCTCCTGCAGAGAGGGTCGATCCGGACTTTTCCATCCGGAAACGAGGCAGGGCGTTGGTAGAGCACGCGGAGCGGCAGCCTGGGAGTGGGGCTCGGAGGGCGGGCTGTTGAGCCTGCCGAAAGAAACCTGTCTATGGCGGAACTGCAAGACAAGATCGCCTGAACGTTGCGTTCAGCCGCCATCCGATTTCATTTCAAGAGAGAATCAGAAAAGCGGGCTCTGCACTGTGTGCAATACAAAAATCACTCGGATCACCGGCTGGCG
>OBLW0100004303.1_pt1 | contig 10861 bp, 12 predicted proteins | sample 1520161 | NCBI WGS metagenome assembly OBLW01 (sample SAMEA3539309, study PRJEB22396) | soil metagenome | biome: tundra; feature: field; material: soil | place: USA | collected 2010-05 | depth 0.15 m
AACCTCCGAGAGCGTGGCGACCGTGCGTTCGAGTTCTCCTTCGAGCGCGCGCCGGTAATTGACTTGCTCGGCGAAGTCGCTCGCTCCCAGATTGGACCGGTCAAACAGTTCGAAGCCGATCCGGCCCGTCTTGGGCAATCCCGCTCCCGCCAGGGCGAGTCTCGCGTCCGCCAGATGTTCGGAAGGAACCAGCACGGTGGCGCCGGTTTCGTCGAGCCGGAATTCGATTCCCGCCTCGCGGATTTTCTGCGTCACCGCGGCAGCGTCCTCCGGCGCAAGCGCGCTGTAAAGAACGCGAAAACCGCTGTCATGCTTCCATTTCAGAAGCCCGAAAACGGCGGCGCACACCACAATCGGTGCGAGGATCAGCGAGACCTGCTGGCTTCGGCTTAACGAAGCCCAGATACGCGCGAGTTGATTCATGAGTGTATTCGATGCCGCATACTCACATCGGCATCTTCATGATTTCCTGGTAGGCCGAAACGAACTTATTTCTCACCTGCTGAAATAATTCGAGCGAAAGCTCCGCTCTCTGGGAAGCGAGCGCAACGCTGTGCACGTCACCGACGCCACCGGCCAGCAGGTCCATAGCGGCGGATTTTGCGCTCTGTTGTGAGCTCTCCACCTGGTTGACGACACTGCCGAACACGTCGCCGAAACTGGTTCCCGGCGTTGCGGAGCCGGTGATTCCACTCAGTCCGGATACGGTGAAAGGTTTTGTTGCAGGAGTGATATTCATGGATATCGGCGTATCGGAAAATTTCTTCTATCGAAACAGGTCGATAGATCGGGCGAGCATGTCTTTGACGGCCGATATTGCGGCGACGTTGGCCTGATAGCCGCGGGAGGCGCTCATCAGGTCGACCATCTCTTCGGCCGGATCGACGCGCGGGAACGCCACATATCCCTCGGCATCGGCATCGGGGTGTCCGGGCATATAGCGGCGCTCCGGATCGCGGTCGTCAATGGTGATGTCCGACACGGCGACACCACTATTCTGGCCGGATGCCGCTGTGAGAACATCGGAAAACGAGTAAGCCACGGGCGAAGTTGTGAAAACCGTGTCTTTGCGTTTGTATGGACCGCCCTCGGGTGTTCTGGTCGTATCCGCGTTGGCGAGGTTTTCGGTGATGACTTCGGCGCGCGAACGCTGGGCCTCCATGCCCGAAGCACTGATGGATATGGCGGTGAAAAGGCTCACGACGTGCGGCCCTCCTCGATTGCGGACCGGACACTTTTCAGTTCGATCCGAACCATCTGAGTGGCGAGATTGAACTTCATGGCGTTTTCGGAAAGAAGCCTCGCCTCGCGATCAATCGAGACATTGTTGCCGTCGTTGCGGCTTGGCAACCCGGGTGTTTCAACGATAGAACTCCCGGCGTCCTGCATGGCGGAGGAGAAGTCCGCCGGCATCAGAACATCGCGGGTTTGGTACCCAGGCGTATCGGCGTTCGCGATATTGGACGCGATCACCCCTTGCCGTTGCGAAAGGTAACTCATGTAGTTACCTATTTCCTGACCCGTTTGATCCAGCGTCATGCGAATCTCAATGCAACGCTTACGCCAAAGCCAAGTTGTTGAGGCGCCTCGCGCGAGAAGCTTTTCGGGAGTATGCCGGGGTCAAGAATCTGCCGCTTCGCCAAATTCCTGGCGCGGCGGGGCAAAACCCAAACGCGTTTGGTTGAATCGAGCCGCCGCGTTGAGCCTGACCGCCGCCGTGTTGCATCGAGCCAAAGTTGCGGCCGAATGTGCACGCGACACCTTCGCCACGATAAGTGCCTGCCTGAGATGCCGCAGGTATTCGCCGAGTTCCTTCTGTCTGTCCGGCAAGGTTTGTTGCGGCAGGACGGCAGCAAGCTCGCACGCGTTGTCCCAGTCGCCGTGCCGGGCGGATTCCTGCAGGCGGAAGACGAAGTCAAGAATGTCAGAGAGTTTGGAGGCCATTGGCTTGTGTGCTGTAGGCGCCGGTATATTGAGCAAAAAGACCTGTAACAAAGCTCACCTGGCTTTCCAATGAAGCTATGGCGGAATCCGCCTTCGCTATCTGAGTTGTAAGGTTTGTCTGCAGCAGATTGACTTTGGCCTGCTCGTCGCTGACGTTGGTCTGTGCAGTGGTAATCTCGCTCGCGACGGATTTTTCTTCGGTCTTGATGGCTCCAGTCGACGGATCCTCGATGCCTGTCACGAGATTCGTCGCGGCCTGCAGGAAGCCGCCCGTGGTGGCGCCGCCTAATGTCGAGAGGAGGGCCGGGAAATCCGCATTTGCCGCGCTTGTAAAGGCGGTTGTGTCCACCGAAAGCTGCCCTGTCTGTTCGAGCGTAATGCCGAAATTCGCCAGCGCGCTGGCAGGCGACCCATTGTTGTAGGTCCCCAGTTGGTTCAAAGTGCTGGTGAGCGTCTGCACGAGACTGTCTCCCTCGAGAGCACCCCCGCCCGCGCCATGATACTGGGCGAGCGCATCGACCGCGGCGTTGTAAGCCCCCGCGAAAGAACTGAACGCCGATGCAAGGCCCGCGGGATTGTCGGCTACCGTTATCGTGGTCGATGCGCCGGTCGCGCTCCGCGCAAGAAGATTCAGGGTCAAACCGGTGGACAGAGTGACGGTTCGGCTGTTGCTGGTAATGGGGGTTGTCAGCCCGTCTACTCGATAACTCGCGAGCGAACCCGCCGTCAAGGTAGAAGACGACGTCAGGTCTGCGGCAGAGGAGTCGGTGAGATTGATCGCACCGGTACCGGGTGTTGCAGCCTGCAGCGAGAGGCGGTAATCGGGCGAACTGGCGGAGCCCGCGTTTACCAGTGTCGCCTGTACCTGGCCGCCGGACTGCGAATTGATTGCGTCGGCAAGGTCCTGCAAATCGGAGGAAGCGGGCGTAATCGTTATTGGTGCCGCCGCGCCGATGGTGAGCGTCAGGGGAAAGGAACTGCTGATGCCTGACGTCGTGGGATCCGTGACAGGAGGTGATCCGGCATTACTCAAAGCTGTCGCGATCGGAGGCAGGATCAGATCCGCGGCGGAAGAGTCGGTGAGGTCGATCGCATCGGTGCCGAGTTTTGTGGCTTGCAGGGAGAGGCGGTAATCGGGTGAACTGGTGGAGCCAACGTTGACGAGCGTCGCCTCTACCTGGCCGCCGGCCTGCGAATTGATCGCGCTTGCGAGATCCTGCAGATCGGAGGATGTTGGGGTGATGGTTGTAGTCTTGATACCGACGGTGAGCGTCAGGGGAAAGGAACTGCTGAGGCCTTGCGTTGTCGGGTCCGTAACGGGAGGCGACCCCGCATTGCTCAAAGCGCTCGAGAAGGCGCCCAGACTGTCCACCGCAATTGTATACGTACCCGCGGCAGCCCCCGTGCCCACCGTTGCGCTGACGGTGGAATCGGAGACCGAAGAACTCAGCAGGTTCGAAGTCACTGTGCTCTGCAGGGAACTGACCGACTGCTGAAGGGCAGTGAATACGGTATCCAGCCCCTGAATATCGCTCTGAGCCGTGGTCAGACTGTTCAAGGCAGCCTGGTCGATACCCAGCGGCAGGGAGGCGATGCCGACCGCCCTGGTGAGGACCTGCTGCAAACTGGCCGCGAACTTGCTTACACCCGTGAAAGTGGGCGGCGCCAGAAGCGATGCAACGGAGGCCGCCGATGTCGATGAAGTCGCCATAGATTCCAGAACGATCGAGCCGGAACCCTGCGGTTCCGGCTCGTCACATCAGACGAAACGAACCTTTCAAAACTCAGCTTTCAAGACTAAGCTTTCAAAAGTGCAAGGACCGCCTGCGGAGCCGAATTCGCCTGACCAAGCGCCGCGAGCGAAGCCTGTTGAAGAACCTGTGCCTTCGTCAGGTTCGCCGCCTCCGCGGCAATGTCGGCGTCTTTGATCCCGGACTCCGCCGCCGAGAAGTTCGTGATTTGCGACTGCGCCAGATTGGTCGCATAGTTCAGCTTATTTTCACCGGCGCCAACAATGCCCTGTGTGAGGCCCAGATTGGTGACGGCCTGGGTCAGCGCCGTGAGAGCCGCAATGGCGTTACCCGTATTCGACGCCGTGGCTGCGGGCCCAGTCACCGCAACCGCTCCCACATCCGCATTCGCAGCCGCCGCCGCTGTGCCAAACAGATTTCCGTTGCCGCCGGCAGCTTCGGCGGTCAGATTGACGTTGAAAGACGAACTGCTTTGAAACGAAATGCCAGTTGCGGTCAAGACGTTGGGGCCGTTTGCCACCGCGCTGATTCCCGTACCGCTGAGCGCGGTATTAAGAGTTTGCAGTGCCTGGGTAAGGGTTGTTGCGTTGCCCGCATTGGCATTGGCGATTCCGGAGAGGGTCACGTTCGTTGTCCCCAGCGAATTCTGGAATGCTATGGTCTCGAGCCCCGCACCAGCGGCCGTGAAAGCATTGAAACCTCCACTCGGCACCGCAGCTCCGTTGAGGGCGGTCGCACTGTCGACGGTGTAGTTAGCTGTGTTGATAGCCGTCGTGGCGGCGGTTGCCGCAGCGCTCGTGGCTGTAGCGCCGGCTGTAGCGCCGGCGGTCACGGTAAAGGCCGTGCTGCCGCCGAACTGCAGAGTTCCGTCGTTCGCGATGGAAGCGCTGATGCCATACGTCGCCAGCCCGGTGTTCAACTGGGTAATCACATTATTGCCGGTGATGCCGCCGGCGCCGACGGTGGCGTTGGTGTTACCAGTGACGGTTATTGCGATTTGGGTGTTGCCCGTAGGAGTGGCGATTTGGAAGTTGAAGGCCTGCGTCGCGGCCACGTTGGACACGGAGTTCGCGAGAAATGTTACCGCGGTGTTATTGAGATTGACAGTGTTTCCGGAGAGTTCGGTTCCTCCACCCGCCACGCTGGTGGTCCCAATGCCGAGTGCCGTCGAATCCACGGCGTTATTCGCGCCACTCAGGTTGACTGACACCTGAGAGTTGGCCTGGTTATTGCCGCCACCCACGTACGTAACCAGATTGTTGTTGTACAGTCCGCCCGTATTCAGATTGATGGCGGCTGCCTGCCGATTGACTTCCGTCAACAGCCCCTGATACTCGTTATTGACCGTGGTTCGATTGCCCGCGAATGTGGACGACGCCGATTCCGTGGCGAGGGTCTGCAAGCGGCTCAGGATTGTCGAGATATTGTTGATGCCGCCATCGGCGATCTGCAGTGTGCTGGCGGAGTTGTTCGCATTGAGCACGCCCTGTGTCAGGGTCGCGATCGTCCCGGCGTATTGATTGGCGGTCGCGAGACCGGCCGCGTCGTCACCAGAAGAATTGATCCGGAACCCGGAGGACAACTGCTGAATCGTGTTGCTCTGAAAATTGCCGTTGATGCGGATAGAGTTCTGTGCTTCCAGAGAAGCTACGTTGGTTTGAATCGATAACGACATTCTTTGCGTCCTTAGCCTGATACTTACCCGGCGTCATGCCGGGCCTGGGTTCTCCCTGTTCGTCAGGGATGCCCTGTATATCGTCTGCAAGTACATATCGGCACGGCGGCCCGAAGTTCTAGGGATGCCGTAATAAAGCCGCTTCCAACAAACGTAGTGTTTGAGTCACACCCTCAGGCCCGCCCGTCACCAACTCCAGCGCCCGGCGATTTTCAGCCGCGACGGCGAGGGTCTCCTTGCGGGCGACGAAGACCTCCCGCGGGGCGGTTACACCCAGCTTCACGCGCGTCCGCGAGATCTCGATCACTTCGATTTCGATGCGCCGCCGATCGCGATCGCTTCCCCGGCACGCCTTCGCAGCACTAGCACAGCACCTTCCATCCGCTGTCGTCGAGAAGCCGAAATTGGGAGGAGCGTCCGTCCGCAGGCACACACTGAACTCCCCGCCTGTTATGCAGGTTGATCACAATGGAGGCATTCAGATTGGCCTCGACGGAATGGCCGGACGGCCTAAGAAGCACGAGGCAAAGGACGTCCGAGCCGATGACCGGATCGCAGTCATCCGGAAGCTGCAGTATCGACCGCTCCTCGTCGGAGACGCGAAGTTGAAAGGCGGGGTCGACGACATAGACGGGCAGCGCCACAAAGCAGATTTCGGCGCGTTCGACGCTCTGCAGATAAACCAGCGGCCTTTGCGCCGGTATTTCAACGGGCAACATCCGGGTCTGGTCCTCGAAACCCGGCAATCCGGCGGGAAACAGCAGTTCGCACTGCGGATCCGCTTCCACGTCCCCGAGCCACGGAGAGTGAATGGTCCGCGCCTCGTCAGTCTCGGGCGGCGCCATTATGCAACCGGCCCTCCGAGACACTCGGTGACTCTGAAAGCCGCCCGATGGCCCGCGTTCACGATTTCGCCGTGATACTTCAATTGTCCGTTCAGCATAAGGTCGAGCGGGCGCTCCGTGGGAAACTCAAAACTGAGAACATCTCCTTCGTTGAGGTTCATCAGATCGCGAAGGAGCAGTTGGGGGCCCGCGAGCAGAACCTCCGATGGCAACTGCGCGGTCCGGAGCAGATTGAGTACGCGCGTTTGCTCCTGCTCCGTGGACGCGCTCTTGCGCAGAGTCCACTGCTGGTCGAACTTTTGGCGCATCATCTTGATGATGATGGAAGGCATCGCGATATTCATCATCCCGATCGAGTCTCCTATGCGGATCTCGATCGCCACCGCGACAACGGCTTCGGTAGGCGCCAGAATCTGCAGGAACTGGGGTTCCGTTTCGATGTTGTCGATCGTGAAGTCGATCGGCGTGACCAGAGTCCACGCCTCCCGCAGATCGCGGAGAATCAGCCGGAGCAGCCCGTCGAGGAGTACCTGTTCGATCTCAGTGATCTCGCGCTTCGTGGTGAACTGAAGCTTGCCGTCTCCGCCCAGCAGGATTTCGAGGATCGGAAAAATCAGCGACGAATTGAGTTCGAGCACCGCGTTCCCGTCGTAGGGTTTCAATCCGAGCGAGGCGAGGCAGGTGGGAGACGGCAGGCACTCGAGAAACTCCGAATACGACAACTGCTCCACGCTGACGAGGTTGATGATCAGGTACGATCTGAGGTACGCCGACAGGCTCGACACCAGACTGCGCACAAAGTTATCGTGCAGCTGATGGATGGCATGGAGTTGCGACTTGGCGATACGGTCCGGCCTGCGGAAATCGAACGGGACCGCGCGTTTGGAGGTGGCGCGGTCCGCCGGCCGGGCCTGCGTGTTCTGGAAGACCGCGTCGATTTCCTGTTGGCTTAATTGTCGGCTCGCCATTGGTCCCCCTCGTTCATGTCAATCATCCGATTTTGAGTACATCATCCGAGGAAGCTGAACAGGGTCTTGCTGTTGGAAATCAGCGCCTCGGCCCCCAGGGCGGCCGACTGATCCGTCGACTCCTGCGTGAGTTCGGTCGCCGCCTGGGCAACATTTGTGTCGCGAATGTCGCCGATCTGGACCTGCAGGGCTGTGATCTGATTGGCGGCGGTGTTTTGCTCGTTGGTAAGACGCTGCTCGGAAACGCCGTAGTAAGCCTGCTGCTGGCCGACATACGTCGAGGCGGTCTGTAGCGAAGTCAGCGCATTTGCGATCCCCGGCTGATCGTTCGCCTGGAGCGCCGTCACAAGAGACTGCAGCGCGGCAAATGTATTATTAGCCGTCGGCGCTCCGGTCGCATCCACGGGATCGAAGATCTGTTGCGCCGTCAGCGGTTGATAGACAGTCTGTCCCTGGGTGTTGACGATCGTACGGCTGGAGGTCTGGGGGGTGAGGCTGTCGACGCCCGTGGCGCTGGCGGGGTTGTATTGATAGGGCGGAGATTGATCCTGGTCCCCGCCAAAGATGGTTCGCCCCGCGACCGTCGTATTCGAGATGGCGACAAGCTGCTGCTGAATGCTCTGAACGTCTGCGGCAAGGGTTTGATTCGTGGCCGTGGTGGCAGTACTGCTTGCCCCCTGCGAGGCGAGCGTCACGGCATTCTGTATCAGTGAAATGCTCGACCCAAGCGCCTGATCCGCCGTACTGGCTTCCGTTTGAACGTTGCTCAGATTCGTCTGGTAGCCCTGCACCGCAGCCAGCGTAGAACCCAATTGGATCAGCGCCGGAGTCTGCGGCGGAGAGTCCGCGGCGTCGTTGATCCGGTAACCCGAGGACAGCTCGCTCTGCGTCACCGTTTCTTCCCGCTGCAGGTTCGCCAGACCATTGAGAAACCATGCCGTTCCGATCGTTGCCGAGCCAAGTGGTGTCATTTTATCCGGCGCTCGGAGTGCCTATATTTATGGCGTCTTCGGTGAGCTGGCTGAGAATGGAAACGACCTTCGCGCTGGCCTCATAGGAACGCTCATAGTCCGTGATGTTGACGGCCTCCTGGTCCAGAGACACGCCACTCTGCCGCTGACGATTCGACTGCGCGGTCGTAAGTGTCGTCTGATCGGCCGTCGAGGCGGTATTGGCGTCCGATAACTGCTGCCCGACCAACGCCGCGATGGAACTGAACAATCCTTCCGCCGACAGTCCGCCGATCTGGCCGGCGGCGGCCGTCGAGCCTGGCAGCGCCGCCAGTTGATTGGCTACACCATTGGACTCGGTTGCCGATGCCAGACCGAGCTGATTGGCCGTTACCGTGGGGTCGACCGCGAGCGTCCCCGCCGGGTTGGCCGCGTTATACGTGAAGATCGGTACGCCCGGGTTACCGGCGGCGTTCGTGCCGGACGAAAGCGCCGTGTTGACCAGATCGGCGAAACCCTGAGCGAGCGTATTTAAACGGCCAGGCTGGCCATTACCGCCGAGCAACTGCGCGATGGTGCCGTTTTGCGTCTGTAGAAGCGCGCCCAACTGGCCTGAGAAAGAGGCTGGCGAGTTGCCGCCCGCCGCGGAAGAAATTTGTGCGCCGGGCGCTGCGGCCACGTTGGCGGACAGGGCATAAGACTGATCCCCCAACACGAGCGGTAACTGCCCGCCCGCCAATACGGACACGCTGCCGTTGGGCTCCGTCGTCACCGTGATATCAATCAACGTCGACAGCTGATCGAGACTGGAGCGGAGATTGGCGTCGATCGCGGGACTCGGCTGGGGGGAACTGATGGTCTGAATGTTCAACTCGCTGACTGTCGCGGACAGAGCATTAATCTGAGCTGTGGTGCTCTGAACGCTCGATGAAACTTGCGTACTCTGGCTGTCCAGGCCGGCGGCGACGGTCTGAAAGGCGGAGGCGACGTTGCCCGCGGCAGTCAGGGCCGCCGCGCCCGCCACGGAATCGTTCGGGCTGACGCTCAGACTTGCGAACGCCGTACTGAATTGCTGGAATGCGGCCAGAATGCCGGTTGACCCGGTGATATCGAAAAGTTGATTGATCGGAGACAGCTGTGCCGCCTGCGTCTGACTGGCGGAAGCTTGCGATGATGCTGTCTGCACGACTGCGTCGGTGAAAGCGTTTCCCGACGAACTGACCGTGATGAAATCGCCGCCGCTGCTCCCTGTCCCGGAAGTATCGATCGGCAGGATATTCGCTCTTTGAGCCGCAAAGCCTGGGGTCGATACATTCGCAATGTTGGATTGCGAAACCCCGAGAGCCTGACTGAAGACTTCGAGCGCCGCGGATGCTGTTCCTAAAGTTGAGAAGAGTCCGCCCATTATGTTCCTGAGATCGGGTTAGGAAACAGCATTTCCGACGAGCGCCTGGCTGACCTGAGAACCCGGCACGTTGTAAGAGCCGGCCTGAACCTGGACCGTCAGTTGCTGTATCTGTTCGGCACGGTCGGCTGCCAAACGATTCAACGCACTCGATGGCCCCGAGATCTGAATGCTGTCCGCGCCCGCGGAATCTCCACCGATGCGGCGCGAGTCGAAACCCGAGCCGCCAGTTGGAGCCGTTTTACCGGTTTCACCCGGTCTCGTTATTCCCGTGCCCGCTACAGCGGAATCCAGTTGAAGTCTCATCGCTTCCCCATATTCGATCCCTGATGCCTGATAAATTCCTACCGCCCGGCTACATCAGCGTCGACATGCCCCGTAAACCGCGTTTGCATAGAGCACGGCGCAGGCGGCCCAGCGCGCTCCGATGAAGCTGACAGGCTCGGCTCTCATGTACCGACAGCACGGCTCCGATTTCGCGCAAGCTGAATTCCCGCGAATAGCGCAGCCGAACTACGGCGCGATATCTGGCAGGCAGGCGCGCCACTTCCTCGCCCAAAATCGCCGCGCGCTGGTTCTTCGCGAGCAAGCTGTGGGGGGAGTATTCAGCCGGTGCGGGAATCATGCCTTCCAGATCGCTGCCATCTTCATCCGTCGAACCATACGTTGTGAGTCCCGGGCGCCCGGGGCCCGAGTTGCGCCGCACTGCGTCCAGCATCTCTCCCCGAATGCGAAACTTCGCGTATCCTGCCAGCGGTGTTCCATTTTGAGGACAAAACGTTCGCGCTGCCTGAAGAAGACCAAGATTTCCCGCCTGAATCAGATCCGACATTTCAATACCGGAATCACGGGGAAGCCCCGCCAGAACTCTGGATGCCAATATCCGCACGAGCCGGTTCATCTTCTGCGACGGTTCCTGGGAATGCGCCGGGGGTTCCGCAGTATCGTACGGAGTATCTTCCGCGGCCCCTTCGGCGCCCCTTGTGTAGGTTTCTGGCATCTCTAACCGAAACAGTGGCGCGGAGCGGCAAAGTTCTCATATGTCGCGAATCTCCTTTCCGGATGGCGGCCGGTTGGTCTCAAGCTCTATATCGGCGGGGAGGGCGCGATGGTTTATAGCGTTCCGCCTGTTTGGACGTCAAAAATATTCGCTAAACTTTTTCCGCTTTGCGCCGATAGAAGAGTCACACAATGAATTCCGAAAAGGAAATTCCCGTGCCCGAGCCGGGCTCCCACAGAACTCTGATCGGCAGCAGCGCGTCCATTCAGGCGGTGTCGGCGAGTATCGGCCTGATTGTGAACCGCCGCTGCAATAGATCGGAA
>OBLW0100004304.1_pt1 | contig 10860 bp, 9 predicted proteins | sample 1520161 | NCBI WGS metagenome assembly OBLW01 (sample SAMEA3539309, study PRJEB22396) | soil metagenome | biome: tundra; feature: field; material: soil | place: USA | collected 2010-05 | depth 0.15 m
ATCTGTGCGTTGGTGACATAAAGTTCGTACCCCAACTGTCGAGCTCCAGCCAAAGCCAAGGATTCCTGTGCACCCGTAAAACCTGGGCTGAACACACCTTGGTTTATCATCCAAGAGGCGTGAGTCAGCTTCACACAAGTATTGAAGTCCTGCCCCGTCGGCACACAAGAAGGTTGGTTGGTGTCCCATATGCAAGATTGTTCGGGCGGGTAAACCTCGCCGCCAATGGGTTGGGTTTGCCACTTGTTTGTTTCGCCTGCAGCCTTGAGCAAGGCAAGAAACATATAACTTGGCGGATCAATTGTTTGATACGCAAACGAATCATCATGATAACCAATACGCTGCGCTGGCAGGTTGGTGCCGCTAGGCCAGCGCACGAGTAGTTTGGTTTTGCCAAACGCCTTTGCATACGCCGTCAGCACTTCTTCCTGCACTGTAGCCGACGCGAACCAGCTGGTTTCCGGATAAGTGTGCCATTCACCCCAATAACCGAGCAACCCAACCGTGATAAACCCAATCCGCGGGTCGCCATCATAACGTGCTCCGAATGCGGCAATAAAATTCGTCAGCGCCTGATCCAACAGCGGGTTTTCATAATCAGGACATACGCTGGCGCCATTGTTCCCATAATCGTTGTAGCTGTACGTAATCAGTCCCGCGTCAAGTAGATATTGCGGGATGCCAGTCGACAGCGTGGGATAATCAAGGTAGACGCGAAACACCGTTTGATGACCACGAATGGCGTCATTGCTGAGCAGCTGGTCAAGGCTGGTCCAGTTGAAATTTGTTGGCCCTGTCATCAATGAGCGCAATGGAAGATAATTCCACTCCATACTATAGGGAAAAGTCGTATAACTGCCCGAATAAGGCATAAAGCCCTTGAGAGGATTATTCGGCGGTGCCAAGGTATAAACGAGGGAGTATGAATTTGTTGCTGCAGGCCCAACCAGTGTCGAACCGCAAACCACAATAGATGCGAGAATAATACGAGCTAGGAGCATCATAGTAATTACTGTTACGGTGGCTCACATTTTCGACGCCAATAATAGCATCAATTTTTATCTCAACAATTCACGGTCAAAGTGGTTATTTGACATCATCATACCATATCTGGTTCTATCGGATACCTGCACAAAGATGTAGCTTATTATCTTGCGGTTAATAACTGGGTTACAAATGACTTGATGTTTGATCGTCCTGATTAAGAATGGAAACAACTTTTTGGTTCCACTCATAAGCATCAATATGCTTCCCTAATTCGTTCTCACCACACCTGTTAGACAATATAAAGACTGCATAAGTTCGCCACCTTGCCAGAAAGTTCCCTATACATTTAAAGTTTAATGGTGGTTTTCCGGCCACTACTTTTTTAGCAAACGAATCCTATTTCGGTTGCGGAAAGACCCAAGATGGGGCCCCGCTAGCATAAGCCGGGCAAATCCATATCAGCCCACCACTCGTCTTTGATATCTTCGCCTTATTTTGATAGGTGGCAATCTTCATGAATTCAACATGTCCATCCAATGCCAGCACGACACAGCCAGTACCATGAAGCTTGCCCACTCCCTCGCCCAAAGATGAAAAAGTAGTTGAAGGAACATCGGAGCCATCATTATAAACATTGTTCCCCAATGCTGGAGTTGCCTGACTGGAATCAGGTTCCCAGGATAAATAACTCAATGCTGGGAAATTTGAAAGTTTATAGTTGTAAGCACTATATGCCGTTGCCCCACCATTTACCAGACAGCCATTCCAAACGTATGAAGAAAGCTTGTTTGGTCGGCTTTTCCAGTTTTGCGTTCCCCAATTTATGGCGACATCCGTGGGACATTTATAAACGCTCTCATTTTTCAAAAGAGGCCACAGCTGTCCGTCTTGATAGGCCAGATCAGTATTTAAATTATACGGTGCTACGGTCGGATCAGGCGGCACATTACCAGCTAATGGCTTATAAAGCCAACCCGGTAGCAACAATGGATTTAAGGTCGAATTTTCGAAATTAGGCCATGGAATTTGGTCGTTATTGTCACCACCATACATGGTTAAAGCCAACCCGATTTGTTTGTTGTTGTTCATGCAAGAAGCTTGTTGTGCCTTTGCTTTAGCTCTCGCCAAAGCGGGCAAAAGCATCGCTGCTAAAATGGCAATGATAGCAATTACCACTAACAGTTCAATCAGAGTGAAAGCTGCAGAATGACAGATTTTTTTGTCTTTCATGGAAGGCAATAACAAAATACCACTTTTTGAGGCCAGCGAACGTGTCAATGTTTTCATTTTAACACTATAAATTACAATGGCTCTTTCTGAAATAGTGCCATATTCAATTACTGTTGGACACCTGCACAAAGATGTAGTTGAAAATGTGCGCCAAACAATTAATCAATATGGCTTGTGGCCGAACACGATTTAGCCGGTGTTTCCTGCGGCATCATGAATCAATTCATTTCCGTACTTGGCCGCGAATGTCAATTTCTCCTGCTCGACTGCCGCACGCGCAAGACCGAACTGGTGCCGATGAGCGATCCGTTCTTGGTGTTGCTCGTTGTCAACACCAACGTGAAACATGAACTTGGCTCTCCGCCTGCGCTCCACTGCTTCCGCTCACCGCCCGCAGACCGAAGCCGGGTTGGACTTCAATTTATCACGAAGCTATGTACCCCGGTAAAACCGAACGGCGTTTAATGACTTGCTTGTCAAGATTCGGCTGGTTTCTAAATGAACGTGGTCGCGTGGAAAATGCGCGGCGAAATATCCCTTGGTAAAGTGTCCACCTTCGACGAAATCCTTCGCGTTGTCGGCGATTTCGCGAAATTGACATAAATTCGCGCTAAACGGTTTTGAGGTTTTGAGGTTGCCAATGACGGGGCTGGGTTTACGATTCAAAGAATCTTATGTCCACACACGCTTGCACTCGTTCCGCGCCTGTGACGTTACTGCGGCGAAGCCGCGCAACGCGGTCCCTGCTGGCTGTGGAATTTGGGATTAAAGCTCCCAACCTTTGCGATATTCGTAATGGAGAAAGCGATTTGCTTCGGGATCGTTAGTTATTTTGAGGTTGGCGCTGTCCCAGTTGAGTTTGCCTCCGCCATTCCGCACGCAGACCATCCCAAGGAGCAGCGCCTCCGTCAGGGGACCGGCAAAATCGAAATTCGAGCGGGTCGGTGAACCGGTGCGGCAGGCGAGCAACCACTCCTTGTGATGACCGACGGAACGCTGCAAGGTTTTCGGCGGGCGCTGGTATTCCTTGTTGCGGGATTTCGGGATGAGGCGCGGAGATGCTCCGCCCCAGCCCTCCACGAGCATTTTACCCTTGTCGCCAACCAGTAGGCTGCCATCCGAGCGGTCCAGTTCCTCTCCATTCTGCAATTCCTCGGGCCTCACCGGCATGATTCCTCCGTCATACCAATGCAATTTCACGGGCGGCATGTCGCCGCGCGCCGGAAATTCAAAATGGACGGTGTTGGCGGACGGGACGGAATCGGGAAAAACCGGGGTGGAACTGGCGCTGACACTCAACGGTGCGCCGAGCTGCAAGGCGGCGAAAACCGGTGCGATGTTGTGAACGCCCATGTCGCCAAGACCGCCCGAGCCGAAATCCCACCAGCCACGCCATTTGAACGGGGCATACGCCGGGTTATAAGGCCGCAACGGTGCCGGCCCCAGCCACAGGTCCCAGTCCAGCGTGGCCGGCACCGGCGGAGTGTCGGTGGGGCGTTCGATGCCTTGCGCCCAATACAACTCCGTTGTGCCGCCATGCGTAGGCCGGTCAGACCAGACATGCGCCTCGCGCACCGCGCCGATGCAGCCGTCGGCAAGCCATTCAATAATGAACCGGTTGCCCTCGAAAGCCATGCCCTGATTGCCCATCTGCGTCGCCACCTTTGCCTCGCGGGCGGCGAGGGTGATGGCGCGGGCTTCATGCACCGTACGCGTGAGCGGTTTCTCACAATAAACGTTTCGCCCCAGCTTGAGGGCCATCATGGTGGCCGCCGCATGATTGTGGTCGGGTATGCTGATCACGACGCCGTCCAAGGCTTTCTCTGTTTCCAGCAACTTGCGGTAATCCCGGTAGCACTTCGCGGCGGGAAACTTCGCGCCCGCGCCATTCAGGTTTGTTTCATCCACGTCGCAAAGCGCGAGAACATTAACTTCTTCAGCGCCCGTGATTTCCTTGATATTGTCCCCGCCACGACCCGTGACACCGATGAAGGCGATGTTCAATTTGTCGTTGGCGGAAAGTTTCCGGCGATCCCCAGGCGCGTCCGCTCTTGAGATCAGGGCTGGCGCAACGGCAAGCGCGGAGACGACTTTGGTTGAATCCGCCAAAAATCGGCGGCGGGTGATGGATGAGGAGGTGGTATTCATAGTGGTAACTTATCGCAGTTCGAGTTGTCTCTGGATTTCACGTGCGGGGATTAGGGATTGGCCGTCTTGGGCACGATGTCGGTTTGGAATGCAGGATTGGAGGCGCGTCCGGCGATTTCGGGCAAACCCAATTCGCGGCGGACGAGGTTCGTGCCTTGGGCGATCGCCACGGTTTTGAAAAAAGCAATCTCGCGATTGCAACCCTGCCGGCCAAAGCCGCAGTCGCTCGACACAATCAACTGCTCGGGCGCGATATGTTTCAGGGCGGTGCGGATTGAGCTGGCGACTTCCTCGGCGCTTTCGACTTGAAGCCGGCGATGGCTCACGGCACCGACGCAGATTTTTTTCTTCAACTGGCCCTTGAGCGGCGCGAATAATTCGATTTCGCGCAGGTTGCGGTCCTTCATTTCGAGCGTCCACACGTCGCCGCGACAGGCTTCAAGGTAGAGTTGGAACGATTCGAGGTAACTGTCGTTTTCGATGACGCGCTGCATGTTCGGGTTGCCCCAACAGGTGTGAATCCAAATTTCCACGTCGTCCAGACCCTGCACTTCGCGATTAAAACATTCAATCATGAACTTCACGTTGTCGTGGTCGCGCCCGTAAGTGTTGGCCCAGAAATGGAGTGTGGGTTCCTCGATCTGGATGCATTTGCAACCGGCAGCGCGCAGCGCGAGGAGTTCCGTATTCATGGCCACCGCCATATCCCAGATGACTTCGCGCTGATCTTTATATTTGGGCGTGTGCAGATCGAGGAAAAGTCCCATGACCTGCGAGCAACAAGTGCCGAAGCGGACGGGTTTGGAAGTTTTGGCCTGGGCGAGCCGCCAGATTTTTGCGTAATCCAGCGGACGATGCTGGACCTTGTCCACGACGCGCGGCCAGCGCCAGCCGGTGTAAATTTCATTCAGCAGTGTGCCGGGTGGATAACGCAGCCACGGCGATCGGGTTTCCTCGGATTGAAGATGATCACCCGCGAACCCGGCCCAGCGTTGCAGCGGATAGTGATGCCACGAGCGGCCCGCCATGTCGTCGTCGCAATGCAGGTCGCCGTGCGTGAGGATGTCAATGCCGGCGCGGTCCTGATCACTGATGACGGTGGCGAGGACGTCCTGGAATTTCTCGCGGAAGCGGACATCCATCATGCAGGTATCGAGCGGCCGCCCCCACATGCTGACATCGAACCAGTGGGGGCGCGGCCAGGACCCGGTGATCGTGCAGGGAAGAATGGTGTTGGCGGTGGTAGTAAGCATGGCGAATGATTAGTTGTTGGTGGAGAAGATGACAAGCATTTGCGAATCACCGGGGAGATTATGCTTAAAAAATTGGGTGTGACAAAAGTGCGGACGCGACGCCCGGCTCTCGAATGCAAGACGCGCGCGAGGCCCATTCCTTTTTCGGAGTTCGGGCTTAATCATTGTGGTGGCGATTGCAATGAGTTTACAAACCCAAGCCCATTTCGCCATGCCCTGTTTTGGGGGCGTTGAGGAAGCGCAGCGTAACCAACGTAGCGCAAGAGTCGTAAACCGGCAGCCTTTCATCGCTGCAGGTACTTGATCACGGCCTCAGTGCGACTGTGGACATTGAGCTTCTCGAAAATGCTTTTGACATGGCCCTGCACGGTCCAATTGCTGATGCCCAGCTTGCCGGCGATTTCCTTGACGAGGTCGCCTTTGCTCAGGAGCGCCAAAACCTCCTGCTCGCGAGGCGTCAGTTTGGCCAGCTTCCAGAAGGGCGGACCGGAAGGCAGCATCGCTGACAGTTGATGGAAGTAATTGCGGACGTGCAAGGAGATCTGATCGTGGTTCGGCGTCCCCGCCAAGTTCGCAATCGGCTCGAAAAGCCGGTTGGGCGCGGTGCGCTTCAACATATAAACCGCCGCGCCACCCGGCGTGGATTTGAACAATTGATCAGAGTCCGTGAATACGGAATAGGACAACACCACCAGCCCGGGCCGGACACGCTGCAACTCCTCAAAGTAAGCCACACCCGCCTCGTCAGGGAGATCGTGATTCGCGAGGACCATGTCCACCCGGCGGCGGGGGATTTCACGCACCGCTTCTTGGGCACCGCCGAAGGAGGTGTCGCATCGAAAACCCTCCTGGCTGTTGGCGCACGCGGCGAGGGCAAAACGGATTCCCGCATCTTGCTCAATGAAGACGATGTTGCGTTCCAGCGGCAGCGAGGTCTGATGGGGGACTGGCTTGGCGGGGCCGCTGTTTTGGCGCGTGTGGATGGTGGTGTAAGTCCAGGCGAGCGGGTTGTCCTGCCAGCGCAACGCCAGCGATAATTCTCGTGGAAAACTCTCGTTGGCGCGATCCCAGCCTTCATTGACGACCGTCCGATAGATGCGCATCGCCCGGTCAGCGGCTTCGTTTTCATCGCCCGTGCCTAATGGAAAAAACTGACTCTTCCGGTCGTGTTCAATGCGGATGGAGAATTCACTCTTCGCGGTGGACGTGGGCGGCTCGGGAAATTTTCGAAGGATTAGCCGATGTGTCCAATACGCGCCATCAAACGGAATCGAGGCGGGCGAAATCTGCGGACCGGGCGCGGCACGAGATTGTGAACCCTGCCTGACCCGGCTTTCATTCGTCGCTTCCCAGCCATGCTCAACGAGCGTCTGGTAAATCAGGCATGCTTCTTCGGCAGCCTGGGCGCGACGACGCGAACTTAAGGAAAAGGTTTTTCGCTTGCCGAAAAGCTGGATTTTCACCGACCAAAACCGGACCGTGACGCGTTTGCCCCGGTAGTTGAAGGAGTTTTTGAACAACCGGGTGCGCCAATACGCCGCTTCCCGTTTGGACGAGCCGTTGGAAGGTCTTGGACGTTTCTTGAACACTTTACTTTTTTAGCGCATGTGCGGATCGTTTGCAACAGGAGTTTTCCTGGCCGCAAAGACCGCTTGCGCTTCGGACAGCGGTCGAGCATTTTCACCGCATGAAACGGCAAAGCTTCGTATCGAAAGGTTCCCTTTCCCGAATTTTCAAGGAAGCCGCCGAAGCATGGAAACGCCAGGAATACCAGCAATCCATCGAGATTTTGGAACGCGCCGCGAAACTGGATTCCGCCAATGCCGCCATTCATTTGGATCTGGGCCGCGCCTATGGAATGCGTTACGACTATTCCGGGGCGGAACGATGCCTGGAGAAGGCGGTTCGCGTCGCGGCGCGAAAGGTGGAAACCCTGAGCGAGGCCGGCAAGCGTTGTCAGGAATTCGGCCAGCCGGAAATGGCCCGGCGTTACTTCGAACGCGCGGCGGAGGAGAAAGGCACCACCGCCGAGGTGTTCGTCAAGCTGGCGGAGCTCAGCGGACGCCGCGCGCGCTTGGACGAAGCAACCGAATTTGCCGAACGCGCGTTGAAACTGGACCCAACCTATCCTCCAGCGCGGCTCGTGCGTGCCCGGTTGGAGAGGTTTTCCGGCCGTTTGGGGGAAGCCGAAAGCCGCGTGCGCGCGTTGGTGAACGGCGGCACCCGCGATCCCTGGTGGGCGGAATGTTGGTATGAACTGGGGGAAATTCTTGACCGGCTGGGACGTTACGATGAGGCGATGGACGCATTCCTCGAAGCCAAAGCTCTTGTTCGTCCGGCGGTGGTGCATCACGCGGCCAACCTGCAACGGATTCAAGCGCGCTTAATCGAGCTTGAGGGCACGCTGACGGGCAGCGTATTCGAACGCTGGGCGACCGCTGCGGAGTCGTTTAAGCCTTTGCAGCGCTTTGCGGTTTTGTGCGGCCATCCGCGATCCGGCACCACGTTGCTGGAACAAGTGCTGGATTCGCATCCCGGCGTGCTGACCGCCGAGGAGACACACATTCTTCACGATGAGGCCTACCTGCCGCTGAGCAGGGGATTTCCAACGACCGCATCGGTGTTCGAAGTCCTGGAGTCCGCGCCGCTCAGCCGGCTGCGGCAATCCCGCGCAAATTATTTCCGGTTCACCGAGTTGATGCTCGGCAAGACGCTCGGCGACCGGATGCTCGTGGACAAGAATCCCGCTTTGACCTCTTTGATTCCTGCGGCCGTGCGCATCTTTCCCGAAGCGAAGTTTATGATCGCGCTGCGGGATCCGCGCGATGTGTGCCTGAGTTGCTTCATGCAGTCCCTCTCACCCAACCCGATCAGCTCCTCTTTTTTGAGCCTGGAAGGAACCGTGACCCAGTATTTGTCCGTGATGGGTTTCTGGCGGACGCTCCTGCCCCGGCTGCGAAATCCCTTCCTCGAAGTGCGCTACGAGGAACTTGTGGATAACCTGGAAGGCACGTCGCGCAAAGCATTGGGATTCCTCGAGGTTCCCTGGGATGAGCGGGTGCTGCGCTTCGACGAACATGCCCGTAGCAAATCACTGGGTTCACCCAGTTACGCCGAAGTAATCAAGCCGGTCAACAAACGCGCCATCGGTCGCTGGCAAAATTACCGCCGCCATCTTGACCCGTACTTGGCGAAGTTGGAGCCGATGATGAAGACCTTGGGCTATGCCTGACGGGCCGGAGCGGTGGGTCGATCCTGGGATAGTCGCCACTCCCCTCAAAGTGGGGATGGTGGACTTCTGGTTTTGAATTATAATCCTTTCAAAAGCCCTATCCAACCGCCCTTGACCGGTGGGATTTCCTTAATGGAGCGCGCAACAAATGAAACCATGAAAAAGTCTATTTGTGCTTTCAGACCTTTCATCGGGGGAGGAGGTTTTACTTTGATCGAACTGCTTGTGGTCATTGCCATCATTGCCATTCTCGCAGCTATGCTGTTGCCTGCATTGGCCAAGGCCAAGGAGCGGGCCCGTCGGATTTCCTGCATGAACAACTTGAAGCAAATGCAAATGGGCAGTCAGTTATACTCAGACGAGGACGCGAAAGGGAACTTCTCCAATGTACAGAACGACGGAGATGACAACCAAAGCTGGCTGTATCCAACCTATATCCCCAACGTGAAGGTTTTTGTCTGCCCGGACACCCAAAATCTCATCCGCACCACAAATTTCACTGCGGATCCGGCAAACCCGAAAGGGCCGAAGGTTTTTTTGGACCTCACCTATTTTGCCCTGAGCAAAAAGAATCCTGGTTCCAGTTACGAACTTTTCGGGTGGTGGGGTTATAGTTCAAGTGCCCCCGGTCAGAATGCGCGAAAAACTCAATCGAGCGTCCAAAGCTGGGTTTATCGCAACCCGTCTGCTTATGGATTTTCGGCGGGTTACAAAGGCACAAAAGCCAGCCCATCGCGGGCCTGGCTGTTTCTGGATGGCGATGGCGGTTACCAGGGCACCCGCAATAACATTCCCGACCCTATTGATAACCACGGCGCCGATGGCGGAAATGTTTCCTTCTGCGACGGCCACGTTGAGTTTGTCTCCGGTCGGCCATCCGCAAAATACATCTTAAGCCTGTATCTCGGTTGTGACAGCAATCCCTGACCTGAAACCGCACACCTTTCATGACATTTCATTCTTCCGGAACATCGCGGGCAATCGGGCCATGGATACTTGCCATGGGGGTGGCGGCCGCCCTTTTGCTGGCGGGCGGCTGTGGCAAGGACGTTGCCAGTGAGGCCAGTGATTCAGATGCGAACGGTTATCTCTGCACCAAATGCGGCGCAAAGTATTATACGGGCCGCTCCGTGTTCTTGGGGGTCACCTGTCCGAAGTGCAAGGCGGATGCGCTGGTAGAGGCGGTGGGCTACGTTTGCGAAAAGGATAATCACTTGACTTTGAAGGGAAGAGCCGACGACCGGGCCGGCGCCGCGATTTGCGCACAATGTGGGGCGCCATTGGGCGGCATGCGGTTGCCCCGTGAACACGATTTGGTAGCTTGGGGAGCGACCCCGCCTCCAAATTGACCGGATCGCATAATGTCAATTCCCAGTGCCATACCCCCTTAAACAAGTTATTGACGCGAATGAAAAAGGCGGTAGCGTAAGTATATGAACCATCAACCAGGCCTCGCCAGATTGGCGGGTTATGTCCCGGCTGGACCGGATGTCAAGTATCCCATGGATTGTCCCCCGACCACCGCAGTCGTCATCCTTTTGATTGCCAAGCCCCTAAACCGCAAAAACACGAACCTCTCAAAACAGATGCTATGAAAAAGAAAACACTCGGAATCCTTCGCCCGGCGGCACTGATTGCAGTCGGAGTCTTTCTTGGACGTGGAGCGCACGCAGACACAACCTTGACCTTTGACTGCACTCCAATGCCCAACAATGGTGACATTCTCGCTGATTGCGTTCCCCCTCAGATAAACAACCCCAATAGCCCCCCCGGAATCACTAACTATGGAAACTTTGTGTCGGCTTCAAGCCCCGGCATCGCAGTTTCGGGATTTGGCACGCCGAACATCGGCCTGACCTGGGGCTCGGACAATTTTCCTACGACGAGATGGGAGTATTACAACAAAACTGGCGGAGATGTCTGGGGGGCCGGGGGCTCGGGGGTCGTTCAGCTCCAAGATTCCGATTTAGACACAACCGAGGAGCTCACCTTTACTCCTAACAGATCGGA
>OBLW0100004305.1_pt1 | contig 10858 bp, 9 predicted proteins | sample 1520161 | NCBI WGS metagenome assembly OBLW01 (sample SAMEA3539309, study PRJEB22396) | soil metagenome | biome: tundra; feature: field; material: soil | place: USA | collected 2010-05 | depth 0.15 m
GCAGCGGCACCAGGGTGGCGCCGCTGACCAGGCAGGCCAGGATGCCCGCCTTGAAGCCGAAGCTGTGGAAGAACGGGTTGACCACGAGATAACGGTCGGCGCTGCTCAGTCCGCCGCAGTCGGCCCAGGCTCGGGCGACGGCCAGCGACTGGCGATGGGCGCTCATCGCGCCCTTGCTCCGCCCGGTGGTGCCGGACGTGAACAGGATGTCGCTGACGTCCTCGGGCTGCACCATCGCGGCGCGCGCGTCGGCCAGCGTCCCCGGGACCCGGGCGGCCCGGGCGAGGAACTCGTCCCAGTGGATAACCCCGTCATTCACTGCGTCATCCACTGGGGCCGCCTCGACGGGCACCCGCACCACTACCCGGAGCCGGTCGAGGCATCCGGTGCCGGGGCATCCGTTGTGGGTGCTGGTGGTGTTGTGCTTTTCGGCGGCGCGCAGCGCGGCGAGCCGGTCGGTGCCCAGGAACCAGCCGGCCACGATCAGGGCGCGCGCGCCGCTGCGGCTGATCACATCGAGCGCCTCGGGGCCGGTGAACCGGGTGTTGACGGGTACCAGGGTCGCGCCCGCCGACAGCGCGCCGAGCGCGCCGACCACCCAGTGATGGGTGTTGGGGGACCAGATGGCCACCCGGTCTCCCGGGGCCACCCCCGCGGCGATGAGCGCCCGCGCGACCACGCCGACCCGCTCGTGCAGTTCGCGATAGCCGAACCGCGGGCCGCCCGGCTCGGCCAGCGCAGTCGCGTCGCCGAACTCCCGCGCGGCGCTCGCCACCGCGGCCGGGACGGTGAGCTCCACCCGACTCCTCCAACGAAGCAAGTGCTTGGTAGGCTGAGCCTACGCGTGGCAGCACTCGCTGGCCAGGCACGGCGCCCCGCAGGCCTGCATCCCCCCGCGGGCCTGTGGGGTCGTCGGAGTTTTGTCGCAGGAGGCACGGGTGCGGCTGAGCGCGCAGGACGAGGAGTTCCGCCATCAGGTTCGGCAGTGGCTGGCGGAGAACCTGACCGGCCGCTTCGCCGAACTGCGGGGGGCGGGTGGTCCCGGTCGCGAGCACGAGGCACATGCCGGGCGGCTGGCCTGGAACCGGCACCTGGCGGCGGCGGGCTGGACCTGCCTGGGCTGGCCGGCCGAGTATGGGGGCCGCGGTGCCACGCTGGCCCAGCAGGTCATCTTCCACGAGGAGTACGCGCGCAGCGGCGGGCCGGCCCGGGTCGGCTATCTGGGCGAGGAGTTGCTCGGGCCGACCCTGATCGCGTTCGGCACGCCGGAGCAGCGGCAGCGGTTCCTGCCCGCGATCGTGGCGGTCCAGGATCTGTGGTGCCAGGGATTCTCCGAACCCGGCGCCGGGTCGGACCTGGCCGCCGTGGCCACCACCGCGACCCTCGACGGCGACCAGTGGGTGATCACCGGGCAGAAGGTGTGGACATCCCTGGCCCACGTGGCCGACTGGTGCTTCGTCCTGGCCCGGACGCTGGCCGGCTCGCGGCGCGGCGCGGGCTTGTCATACCTGCTCGTGCCCATGCGCCAGCCGGGGATCACGGTACGCCCGATCCGTCAGCTCACCGGCACGGCCGAGTTCAACGAGGTGTTCTTCGACGGCTCCCGCACCGAGCGCGACCTCGTCGTCGGCGCGGCCGGCGACGGCTGGCAGGTCGCCCGGGCCACTCTCGCCATCGAGCGGGGCGTGGCCACGCTCGGCCAGCAGGTCGCGTTCCGGAGGGAACTCGACGGCCTGGTGGATGTGGCCCGGCATACCGCGGCCGGAACCGATCCCGTGCTTCGCGACAAGCTGGCCCGGGCGTGGATCGGCCTGGAGGTCATGCGGGCCCACGCGCTGGCCGCAGTGGACGCGGCCAGCGCGGGAACGGCCGGCGCGGGAACGGGTGCCGCGGGAACGGGCGCCGAGGCGTCGGTGATGAAGCTGCTCTGGTCACGGTGGCACCAGGGGCTCGGTGAGCTGGCCATGGAGGTGCTGGGCGCCCCGTCCATGGTGGCCAGGGGAGCGCCGTATGACCTCGACGACTGGCAGCGGCTGTACCTGTTCGGGCGGGCCGACACGATCTACGGCGGGTCGGACGAGATCCAGCGCACCATCATCGCCGAGCGTGCCCTCGGCCTGCCCCGCCCGGCCCGGCCGTGATCGGGTCCGCCCCGGACGTGGTCCCCCCCGCCGGGCGTGACCTGCTCGCCGGGAAGATCGTCGTGATCACCGCGGCGGCCGGCACCGGCATCGGCTCGGCTGCCGCCAGGCGCTGCCTGGAGGAGGGCGCCCAGGTGGTGATCAGCGACCACCACGCGCGCCGCCTCACCGCCGCCCGTGACCAGCTCGCCGAACAGCACGGCGACCGCGTGTGGGCGGCGGCGTGTGACGTGACGGACCAGGGCGACGTTGAGGAGCTCGTGGCCGGGGCGGTGCGCCAGTTCGGGCGCATCGACGTGCTGATCAACAACGCGGGGCTCGGCGGCACCAGCTCGGTGCTGGAGATGACCGACGAGCAGTGGCTGCAGGTGCTGGATGTCACGCTGACGGGCACATTCCGCTGCACCAGGGCCGCGCTGCGCCAGATGGTCGCCCAGGGTCACGGTGGAGCCATCGTCAACAACGCCTCAGTGCTCGGCTGGCGCGCGCAGCCGGGTCAGGCGCACTATGCGGCCGCGAAGGCCGGGGTCATGGCCCTGACCCGGTGCGCGGCGCTGGACGTGGCTCAGCATGGCATCCGGGTCAACGCCGTCGCACCGAGCCTGGCCACCCATCCCTTCCTGGCCAAGGTGACCAGTGAAGAGCTGCTGGCCGAGCTGGCCAGCCGCGAGGCGTTCGGGCGCGCGGCCCAGCCCTGGGAGGTCGCCAACGTGATGGTATTCCTGGCCAGCGACTACGCCTCGTACCTGACCGGCGAGGTCCTGTCGGTGAGCGGCCAGCATCCGTGACCGGGAGGTCGAATGCTGGTTAGTCAGCGCGCAGGCGTGCGGCCTGGCTGCTGAGGTAGCGGCGTTCGGGCGAACTGGGAGCCCGCCGGGCCGCGTCCCGGTAACTGGCCCCCGCCGCGGTGTGGTTACCGGCCAGCTCCTCCAGGTGTGCGCGGGTGGCGAGCAGGCGGTGATGATTCGCCATCCGCTTGTCGGATTCCAGCGTGGCGAGCACGTCGAGCCCAGCGGCCGCCCCGTGCACCATGGCCAGGGCGACCGTGCGATTGAGGGTTGTCATCGGGTTGGGCGCCACCTGCTCCAGCAGGTTGTACAAGGCGAGGATCTGCGGCCAGTCGGTGGCATCCATGTGTTCAGCTTCGTCGTGCACAGCGGCGATGGCCGCCTGCAACTGGTAGGGGCCGACCTTTCCGCGTGGCAGCGCCTCAGTGATCAGCGCGATCCCCTCGGCCATGCGCTCGCGATCCCATGTGCCGCGGTCCTGTTCGGCCAGCGGGACCAGGCTGCCGTCGGGCCTGATGCGGGCGGGCCGGCGCGCGTCGGTCAGCAGCATCAGCGCGAGCAGCCCGGCCAACTCGGGGTCGTCGGGCAGCAGTCTGTGCAGCCAGCGGGTGAGCCGGATCGCTTCGTCGGACAAACCCGGCACGGTCAGCTCGTCGCCACCCGTCGCGGTGTAGCCCTCGTTGAAGATGAGGTAAAGCACGTGCAGCACCGTGTGCAGGCGTTCGGTGCGCTCCGGCCCGGCCGGCATGCCGAACGGTATGCCGCTGGTCTTGATGGTCTGCTTGGCCCGGCTGATGCGCTGGGCCAAGGTGGCTTCGGGGAGCAGGAAGGCCGCCGCGATCTGCGCCGTGGTGAGGCCACCGACCGCGCGCAGGGTCAGCGCTATCTGGCTGGGTGGGGACAACGCCGGGTGACAGCAGCCGAACAGCAGGGCCAGCGAGTCGTCCCGATCCGTGTCCGGCCCGGCGTCCGCAGCCGGGCTGAGCAACTCGGCCGGCGGGGTCGCCACCGCGACCAGGTCCTCCCGCCGCCGCCGCGACTGCTCGCCGCGCACCTGGTCCACCAGCCGGCGGGAGGCGACGGTCATCAGCCAGCCCCGCGGGCTGGCCGGCGTCCCTTCGGCGGGCCACTGCACCGCGGCGGCCAGCAGTGCCTCCTGGACGGCATCCTCACACACATCGAGGTGCCCATACCGGCGGATCAGCGTGCCGAGGACCCGCGGCGCGAGCTCACGCAGCAGGTCCTCGGCGCCCCGATCCGGGGTCATCACAGCTCCGGCGGCGACTCGTGCAGGATCGGCCATAGTTCCACTGGCTCCGTGTCGGCCCACGGCATGTCCGCCGCGATCTGCTGCGCGCGTTCTTCGTTCTCGCAGTCCAGCAGGTACAAACTGGCGATGTACTCCTTGGTCTCCAGGTAGGGCCCGTCGGTGACGGCGGGAGCGCCGTCCGTGCGCCGCACCAGCTTGGCGTTCACCGCGTCGGCCAAGCCATAGGCGCCCAGCAGCTCACCGGTGTCCCGGTACTTGCTGTTGAACGCCTCCTGCTTGGCGATGGCCTCCGGCCATGCCTCGGCCGGGAGCGATTCCCACTTCTCCTGGTTGCCGTAAATCAGCATCAGGTACTTCATCTCGGCATCCCTTCAGATTGGCGCGCCTTGGTCGCGTGCCCTCGCCCCTCAGTCGGAGCAGGACCACCCGTCCTCGACATCCGGCCGGCCCGCCGGCTCACGCTGCCGCTGTCGAGAACGGCCAGCCCGCTCCGACCAGTGGGCATAAGCACCCGTCTACTGACGAAGGAGCCCGCCATGACGCACGTCACCGCCCCCACGAACTCGGCCCGGTCCGGCACCGCCTCACATTCCCGGCCAGTGTGGCAGGTCAGCGCGTTCGCCGGCGTGGTCGCCGCCGTCGCGACCGAGCTGTACGGGCTGATCGCCCGCGCCGCCGGCGTGCCGATGTCGGCCGCCGGCTTCGGCCAAGCCACCGCCACGCCGGTCACCGTCGGCATGTTCGCCATGGGCACGCTGCTGTGCACATTCCTGGCCACCATCCTGGCGATGATCCTCGCCCGCTTCGCCGCCCGGCCTGCGCGGGCTTTCACCAGGGCCACTGTCGTCCTCACCGCCCTCTCGCTCGCCGTGCCGCTCTCAGCCGCCGGCACCGCGACCGCGACCAAGCTCACCCTGGCTGGCGCGCACCTGCTCGCCGCCGCCATCATCATCCCCACTGTCTCCCGGCGACTCACTGTCTCCCGGCGACTCACCCGGCCCCGCGGACCCTCTCAGGCGGCCGAGAGTTCCGGCGCCTGATCGGTCGCCAGCTCCCCTGCTCCGACGGGCGAGGCCTGCTCGCGGGCGCGACGGGGCAGCGAGAACGCGATCAGGCCCGCGGCGGCCAGGAGTGGACACGGTGAGCAGGCTGGTCGATTCGGCGGGGCGGCTGAGGCGTCGCGGCGCAGGCCGTTGAGCAGGAAATGCTTTAGAGGCGCTCGATGATGGTGGCGGTGGACATCGCGCCGCCGGCGCACATGGTGATCAGTGCCGTGCTCGCGTCCCGCCGCTCCAGTTCGTGCAGCGCGGTGGTGATCAGCCGGGCGCCCGTGCTGCCGACTGGGTGGCCCAGCGCGATGGCGCCACCGTTGACGTTGACCCGGTCCGGGTCGGGCTGGTGCACGCTCAGCCAGGAGAGCACTACCGAGGCGAACGCCTCGTTGACCTCGAACAGGTCGATGTCCCCGATGGTCATGCCGCCGCGGGCGAGCACCCGTTCGGTGGCCGCGATGGGCCCGTCCAGGTGGTAGTAGGGCTCGGCGCCGATGAGGCACTGGGCGACGATCCGGGCCCGCGGCCGCAGGCCAAGCTCGTGTGCCCGGCCCGCCTCCACGAGGAGGACGGCGGCCGCGCCGTCGGAGATCTGCGAGGACGTGCCCGCCGTGTGCACGCCGTCCTCAACCACCGGCCGCAACCCGGCCAGCGCCTCCAGGCTCGTCTCGCGCAGGCCCTCGTCGCGGTCGACCGTACGTGTCTCACCGGTCGGCTGGCGGCCGGCATCCAGGACCGGTGATTTGACGGGCACGATCTCGCGGTCGAACCGCCCTTGCGACCAGGCCAGGTTGGCCATCGTCTGTGAGCGCAGGCCGAACCGGTCGATCTCGGTGCGCGAGAGCCCACGGTGCCGCGCGATCCGTTCCGCGGCGACGAACTGGTTCGGCATGTCGATACTCCAGGAGGCCGGCCTGGGCCCTCCCGCGTCGGCCCGGGCCGCCGCCCCCAGCGGCACCCGGCTCATCGCCTCCACCCCGCATGCGATGCCGGTGTCGATCGCGCCGGCCGCGATGAGGCCGGCGACCAGGTGGGCGGCCTGCTGCGCCGAGCCGCACTGGGCGTCGAGAGTGAGGCAGCCGGCCTGATACGGCAGCCCAGCGTGCAGCCAGGCCGTCCTGGTGATGTTGTTCGACTGCTCGCCCGCCTGGGTCACGCAGCCGCCGACCACCTGCTCGACCTCGGCGGCCTCGATGCCTGCCCGCTCCAGCAGGGCGGTCTGCGCGGTGCCGAGAATCTCGGCCGCGTGCAGGCCCGACAGCGCGCCGCCGCGCTTGCCAATCGGGGTCCGCACCGCCTCTACAATCACCGCAGTGCCCACCGCAGTCCTCCTTCGCTGGAAGCGGACTCCATAGTAGAACGTGTTCCACACACAGACCCCGCAGGCGGTTCACTCATTTAGCGCTACGTGATTGAATCCAACTAGAACACGTTGCAGTGGAGGCAGTCATGGCCGTGCCGAGCATCCCGCCGGGTTTCGACTTCACCGATCCCGACCTGTACTCCCAGCGGGTGCCTACGGAGGAGTTCGCGGAACTGCGGCGCACGGCACCGGTCTGGTGGAATTCGCAGCCGCGTGGCGCGTCCGGCTTCAACGACGAGGGGTACTGGGTGGTCACCAAGCACGCGGACGTGCTGGAGATCTCCCGCTCCAGCGATCTCTACTCAAGCCAGGAGAAGACGGCGATCATCCGCCATTCCACCGGCGTCACCGAGGAGAGCCTCGGGATGCAGCGGCTCATCCTGCTCAACATCGACCCGCCCCAGCACACCAAGCTGCGCGGGATTGTCTCGCGGGGCTTCACGCCCCGGGCGATCGGCAACCTGCGTCAGGTGCTGGCGGCCCGCGCCGAGCGGATCGTGCAGCTGGCTCTCACCGAAGGCACCGGCGATTTCGTCAACGACGTGGCGTGCGAGCTGCCGCTGCAGGCGATCGCGGAACTGCTCGGGATACCGCAGGAAGACCGGCGCAAGATCTTCGCCTGGTCGAACGAGATGATCGGCTACGACGATCCGGAGTACGGTGGCGACGCTCAGGCCGCGGCCGCCGAGCTCGTCGGCTACGCCATGACGATGGCGGAGGAGCGCCGGGGGTGCCCGCGGGACGACATCGTCAGCAAGCTTGTCCACGCGCAGGTCGACGGCGGTCAGCTCTCGTCGGACGAGTTCGGCTTCTTCGTGATCTTGCTGGCCGTGGCGGGCAACGAGACCACCCGCAACGCGATCTCGCACGGGATGCTGGCCTTGCTGGACCACCCGGACCAGTGGGAGCTGTTCCGGGCCGAGCGCCCCCGGACCGCGGTCGACGAGATCGTCCGGTGGGCGACCCCGGTCACGGTGTTCCAGCGCACCGCGCTCTCCGACACCGTGCTGGGCGGCCAGGAGATCAAAGCCGGGCAGCGGGTCGGCCTGTTCTACCGGTCGGCCAACTTCGACGAGGATGTCTTCGACCATCCCGAGCGGTTTGACATCTCCCGCGACCCCAACCCGCATCTGGGCTTCGGCGGCACCGGGACGCATTACTGCCTCGGCGTGAACCTGGCCCGGCTGGAGATCGACCTGATCTTCAATGCGATCGCCGACGGCCTGCCGGGAATCAAGCTGGCCGGCGATGCGGAGCGCCTGCGCTCCGGCTGGCTGAACGGCATCAAGAGCCTGCCTGTCAGCTACACCTGAGGCGCGGGCCGCCCGGCTTGGGGTAGCGCGGGCCGGCTCACGCGGCCCTCAGTCGGGTGTCGCGGCCACCACCCACATGGAGAAGTACTGCGACCCGCCGCCGTAGGCATGGCCCAGGGCGGTCCGGGCCCCGGCCACCTGATGGGCGCCGGCCTTGCCCATGACCTGCAGGGCGGCCTCGGCGAAACGCAGCAGGCCCGAAGCCCCGATCGGGTTGGAGCTGAGCACCCCGCCCGACGGGTTGACCGGCAGCCTGCCGCCGATCTCGGTATCCCCGGCCTCGGTCAGCCGCCAGCCCTGGCCCTCCGCCGCGAAGCCCAGGTTCTCCAGCCACATCGGCTCGAACCAGGAGAACGGCACGTAGATCTCGGCGACATCGATTTCCTCAATCGGATCGGCGATGCCAGCCTGCTGCCATAGGGCAGCGGCGGCGTCGGCGCCGGCCCTGGGGTTGACGTGGTCCTTGCCGGAGAACATGGTCGGCTCGGTGCGCATCGCGGTGGCGCGGATCCAGGCCACGCGCTGGCCGGCCGACTCGGTGGCCTCCGCGGCGGCCTGGTCGCCGATGACCACCGCGCACGCACCGTCCGATGAGGGGCACGTCTCGTCATAGCGGACCGGGTCCCAGAGCATCGGGGAGGAGCGCACCGATTCCAGCGTGATGTCGGGCTGCTGGAGGTGGGCATAGGGGTTGAGGCTGCCGTTGCGCCGGTCCTTCACCGCGACCATCGCTCCGATGTGCTCGGGTGCGCCGCTGCGGCGGATGTAGGAGCGGATGTGCGGGGCGAAGTACCCGCCCGCGCCGGCCAGCAGAGGCATGCTGAACGGCGGCGCGATCGACAGCGCCCACATGGCGTTGGACTCGGACTGCTTCTCGAACGCGACGGCCAGCACCCTCCGGTGCACGCCGGCCTGGACCAGGCTGGTCGCCACGTTGCCGGTCGCGCCGCCCACCGAGCCGGCCGTGTGCACCCGCAGCAGTGGCTTGCCGGTGGCGCCGAGCGCGTCCGCCAGGTACAGCTCGGGCATCATCACGCCCTCGAACAGGTCAGGTGCCTTCCCGACCACGACAGCGTCGATGTCCGCCAGGGTGCTGCCTGAGTCGGCGAGCGCCCGGTCCACCGCCTCACGGCAGAGGCCCGCGATCGACACATCGGCCCGCCGCGACCGGTGGCGGGTCTGGCCGACTCCGAGGACGGCGGCCCGGTGCTTCACGGTGCTTCCCTTCATTGGATTCGCGGCGTGGGGGCTCCGGCCTTCGGGCCGGGCAGTGGACGCCGCTTCACCTCCTCTGGAATGTCGGTGGTCGCTAGTAGATTCGATTTGTGTCCCGTTACCGGCTTATGCCGACACCAGCACAGGAGACAATCCTGGCTGGGCACTGCGCGCACGCCCGGTTCATCTGGAACCTCGCCGCCGAGCAGCAGTCGTGGTGGCGCCCCGGCCGCGGGAGCGCACCAGGATACGGCGCGCAGGCAGCGCAACTGACTGGGGCCCGCGCCGAGTTCGGATGGCTGCGTGATGGCAGCCAGATGGTGCAGCAGCAAGCGCTGCGGGACTTCACCCAGGCCATGACGAACTACTTCGCCGGAACCCACCGCAAGCCCACCTGGCGCAAGGCCGGCCGGAATGAGGGGTTCCGGATCGTCGCCCTCAGGCCCGGTCACATCCGGCGGCTCTCCCGCAAGACGGGCCAGGCGTGGATTCCCAAGGCCGGGTGGGTGCGGTTCCGCTGGTCCCGCACCGTGCCGCCGGCCAAGTCCTGCCGGGTGACCCTCGACCGCGCGGGCCGCTGGCACATCGCGTTCGCCGCCATCCCCGAGCCGGTTGCCGCACCCGGAACGGGCGAGCTGGTGGGCGTCGACCGGGGTGTGGCCGTGTCGGCTGCCCTGTCCACCGGTGAACTGCTGCGCTGCCCCGGCCAGCGCCCGGGCGAGCGGGAGCGGCTGATGCGATTGCAGCGGAAGCTGGCCCGGGCCCGGAAAGGCTCGCACCGGCGCAGGCAGGTCAAGACCGCGATCGCGACCCTGCAGGCCCGCGCGGTGGACCGGCGCAAAGACTGGGCCGAGAAGACCTCCACCGGCCTGGCCCGCCGGTTCGACGTGATCCGGGTTGAGGACCTGCGGATCACCAGCATGACCCGCTCGGCCAAGGGCACCATCGCCCAGCCCGGCCGCAACGTCCGGCAGAAAACCGGACTCAACCGGGCCATCCTGGCCAGCGGCTGGGGCCTGCTGGTCCGCCGGCTGGAAGACAAGGCACCCGGCCGGGTGGAAAGAATCAATCCCGCATACACCAGCCAGCGGTGCTCGGCGTGCGGGCACGTCGCAGCGGAGAGCCGCGAGAGCCAAGCCCTCTTCCGCTGCACGGCCTGCAGGCACACCAGCAACGCTGACGTGAACGCGGCCCGGAATATCGCCGCAGGGCATGCGGTGACTGCGCGGGGACGCACGCCACTGGGCGAGCGGATGAACCGCGAACCTCAACCTCTGCCCCTCCCTGCGTAGAGGCTGGAATCCCCGCCATTCACGACGGGGAGGATGTCAACGACGCTCCTCCATCATGCGGACATCATCCGGACATGACGCAGACAAGGTTCTGCTGCAGGGCAGGACCGCTGGTGGCGTGGCCGAGCGCGTGATCCGCGCGGCCGGACATGATCTCGCGCGCCGCGGTTCCGATGCGGGCCAGGCCGGCCGCGAACATCGGGTTGCCGCACAACGCACCGCCGGACGGGTTGACCGCGACGCCGTCGCCGAGGCCCAGCGCGCCGCGCAGCAGGATCTCCTGATGGGTGAAGGGCGCGTGCAGCTCAGCGACGTCGACGGCCGAAGCGCCGGCCGCGCGCCCGGCGGCAGCAGCCGACGGCGCCGTGATCAGGTCGCGCGCTCCCAGCGATCCCGAGTCGATCCGGTGCTCGAAGCCGGTGAT
>OBLW0100004306.1_pt1 | contig 10858 bp, 8 predicted proteins | sample 1520161 | NCBI WGS metagenome assembly OBLW01 (sample SAMEA3539309, study PRJEB22396) | soil metagenome | biome: tundra; feature: field; material: soil | place: USA | collected 2010-05 | depth 0.15 m
CCAGCAGTTCCGCGCGATAGTCGCGAATCCAGTAATTCATGGTGTCGCCGCCCGCCAATTGCAGGCCGTGCATCTGCGCGCGCACGTCGCGCTGCAGCGCCGGCTGGATGTTGCCCAACAACAAATAGGGCGCCGCGCGGTACGATACCGGCAGCTTGGGCTGGAAATCGGCGAACACGTTGAGGTCCGTGCGCAGGGTTTCGCGGTCATTCATGTCGGGGGAGTATTTGCCTTCCCAGAAGAAGGTTTTTCCCGGCACGCGTTCCAGGCCTTCCAGGTCGATGCCCTTGGCCGCCAACAGCCCGACGTCTTCGTGCGCGAAGTCGTCCCCCACTACCGCTACAATCTTGACGGCAGTAAAGTAGCTGGCCGCCAATCCTATGTAAGTGGCGGCCCCGCCTAGCATGCGGTCCACCTTGCCATGCGGCGTTTCCACGCCGTCGTAAGCCACCGAACCCACTACCACGAGAGACATCGCTTGATTGTAACAACTGGCCTCTCTCCTATGGCTGGCAGCCTGGCTACCAGCCTGTCCCACAAAAGGATGTCACCGCGGCACGATCCGTATCGACGTAGCTTTCACTACCGCGGTCACCTGCTCGCCCTCGCGCAGCCGCATTTCTTCCTCGGACTGCCGCGTCACGATAGCGGTCAGCCGGAAGCCGCAATCGAGCGCCACGCGCGCCAGCGGCCCTTCGGGAGTCACCGAAACAATTCGGGCCGGCAGACGATTGCGGGCGCTCGAGGGATTGCCCGACGGGTTCCGCTCAATAGTGACACTCTCCGCGCGGATGCAGGCAAACACGTCCGTGCTCGGGTCGCCGATGTCCACGGCCTGCAGGCGCGCGCCCGCAATCTCGACTGTGACCAAGCCCGCGCTTCTCGAAACCACCCGCGCCGGGCAGATGGTTTCGACGCCCACCGCCGCGGCCACCTCCGCATCCGCCGGGCAATCGAAGACGCTCTCGACGGCGCCCGCCTGCCGCAGCTTGCCATCGATCATGATGGCGATGGAATCGCCCAGCGCCAGCGCTTCAATGCGATCGTGTGTGACCACGATCGCGGGCACTTGCACGCTGGCCAGCAGTTGCCGCAGATCGCCGCGCATGCGCAGGCGCGTGGGCGCATCGAGCGCGGAGAGGGGCTCATCCAGCAGCAGCAGCCGCGGCTGGGCCGCCAGCGCGCGCGCCAACGCCACGCGCTGCAGTTGGCCGCCGGAAAGCTGCCGCGGATAACGGTCCGCCAATTCCTTCAGTTCGAAACGGGCGAGTAGTCCCTCGATCGCCCAGCCGCGCGCGGCGTGGCTGTAGGCCACATTGCCGCGCACCCTGAGATGCGGAAAGATGGCGTAGTCCTGCGAGAGGTAGCCCACGCGGCGGTGCTGTGGTGGCATGTTTATCGTGCGAGTGCCGCGCGCACCGTCGTACCAGACTTCCTCGCCGCAACGGATCGTCCCGGAGTCGGGCGTGTCCAGCCCGGCGATCAAACGGAGCACGGTGGTCTTCCCTGCGCCAGACGGTCCGAACAGAACCGTCACCGCATGCGTGGCCAGTGGCAGGCGCAGCGCAATTGCGATCTCCGGTCCGCCGGCGTGCCTCTTGCGCACGTCGATATTTAGTTCATCGGCCATACGGCCCAGACCCTCCGCCGCAGTCCGTAAGTGGCCGTCAAAACCAGAAAGGAGATGCCCAGCAGCAGCAGCGAAGTATGCATCGCGGCGCTGTAGTTGAGCGCCTGCACGTCGTCGTAGATCGAGATGGATACCGTACGCGTGATGCCCGCCAGATTGCCCCCCACCATCAGGACCACTCCGAATTCGCCCAGCGTGTGCGCGAAGCTGAGAATCATGCCGGTGACGATGCTGGGGACGGAGAGCGGCACGATCACGCGGAAGAAGGTGGCCGCGCGCGAAACGCCCAGGCACCAGGAGGCTTCGATCAGCTTGCGGTCCACCGCGGCAAAGCCGGATGCAAACGGCTGCACGGCGAACGGCAGGCTATAGAGCACGGAAGCCACCAGCAGCCCTTGAAACGAAAATGGCAGCATGCCGCCGGTAAGCGCCGCGTACAAGCGCCCCGCCGGACTGTGCGGGCCGATGGCCAGCAGGATGTAGAATCCCAGGACGGTGGGCGGCAGGACCAGCGGCAGGGCGACGACGGCCTCCACCAGAAACTTCCAGCGGCGCGGCGAGAAGGTTAGCCAATGCGCGGCGGGCAGCCCGATGGCCAGCAGGATGAGCGTGGTCCAGAACGACAGGCGCAGGCTCAGGTAGAGGGCTTGCCACTCCATTTAGCGTCCCTGCCCGCGTGAGAGGCGCGACCAGGGGGTCGCGCGCGGACGAGGGCGTCCGCCCCACCATTTAGTCTGAGAATCCATATCGCTTCAGAATAGCGCGGCCTTCGGGCGCCAGCAGGAACGCGCGGAACGCGCGCGCGGCCTCCGGATTCCGGGTCCATCTCAAAATCGCGCCGCCCTGCTGGATGCGCGGATACGCGTCGCGCGGGACCTCCCAATAATGGCCCTGGCCGGAGGCGGCTGGCGCCATAGCCAGCGACAGCGCCACGATGCCCACTTCCGCCGCGCCGCTCTGCGCCATTTGGAACGTCTGCGAGATATTTTCCCCCATCACCAGCTTGTCCTTCACCGCGTCGTAAATCCCCAACGAGCGCAGGGCGGCCTCGGCCGCGCGTCCATACGGTGCATGCGCGGGGTTGGCGATCGCGATGTGCCGCACGGCAGGCCGGCGCAATGCGTCCACCCCCAGACGTTCGACATCCACGGAAGAGGCCTTGCTTGCCCAGAGCACGATGCGCCCGTCGGCATAGCTGAACTCGCTGCCCGGCAGGATCAACCCCTGCTCCGCCAGCTTCCGCGGGTACTGCACATCCGCCGACAAATAGAGGTCGAAGGGAGCCCGGTTGGTCAACTGCTCGTAGAACATGCCCGAGGAGCCGTAGGCCGGCTCGATGCGAACATCGGCATGCCGTTGACCGAAGGCCTTCACTACGTCGTCGAGCGCGTATCGCAGATCGGCAGCCGCCGCGATCCGCACGGGCGCCGGAGGGGTGGTGCACGACGCGGTGAGGAATGCGGCCAGGGCTAGGGTTATGCGTGTTCGGGACACTGTCTTTTATAGATAACACGCGGACAGGCCAGGAGGCCTGTCTCACCTGCTATCCTGATCCACGTGCCCCGCGCCTTCCTGATCGATACCGATACCGCCTCCGACGACGCGGTCGCCTTGATCATGGCCCTGCGCGCGCCGGATGTGGACGTGCGCGCCATCACCATCGTGGCGGGCAACGTGCCTGTGGCGCAGGCGGCCCGCAACGCCCTGTACACCGCCGAACTGTGTGGCTCCCATGTGCCGGTCTATCCTGGCGCGCAACATCCGCTGCTGCGCGAATACATGCACGCCGAGTGGTTCCACGGCGAAGACGGCCTGGGCGACCACCACTATCCGGCGGCCCGCCGCGCGCCCGAGCCGACGCACGCCGTGGAAGCCATCATTGAAACCATTCGCGCCAATCCGGGCATTACGCTGGTCACGCTTGGTCCGCTCACCAACGTGGCGCTGGCATTGGCCCGCGCGCCGGAGATCGCCGCCAACGTCGGCCGCGCGGTGGTGATGGGAGGCGCGCCCTGCTGCGAGGGCAACGTCACGCCCGCGGCCGAGTACAACATCTGGGTGGATCCGGAGGCCGCCCGCATGGTGGCGCGCTCCGGCCTTCCCATCGAGTTGGTCGGCTGGCAGCTTTGCCGCGGCGCGGCCGTGCTGGACTCCGCCGATATCGAGCACGTGTTGAGCATTGGCACGCCGCTGGCCCATTTCGCCATCGAATGCAACAGCACGGCCATGGCGGCGTACGGCGTGCAGACCGGCGAAACCGGCATCTCGCTGCCCGACCCGGTGGCCATGTCGATCGCCCTCGATCCATCCATCTGCACCCGCACCAGCGCGCACTACCTGGACATCGAAACCGCCAGCGACCTGACCCGCGGCATGACCGTGGTGGACCGCCTGGACATCGCCGGCAACGATCGCAACCGCGCCATTTGGAATCCGGCGCTCGATGGCGGCCGGAAGGCCCGCATCTGCTGGGCTATCGACGTGCCGCGCTGGAAGCGGGCGCTCTACGCATCGTTACGAGGGTAGACATTCGGATAAAGCCAGCGCCACGGTGGTCTCGCCGCGCACACCGGCACTCTGTTCCAACTCGCGCAGCAAGGCCGGCTCCAGGCCCTGCGGATCGAAGTCCACTTCGCAGGCGGCGATTTCGGCGTCGCTGGCGCCTTCGAAGCACAACTCGCACACTCCCAGATCGCCGGACTCGCAGCCCACCGGCGGACCAAACGTGCGGCACGTGATGGGACGCGCCGCGTACAAATCGCATGTCCCGGTCTCGGGATCGAGCGCGGCGCAGGGGTCGTCATCGGCCATCGGCGCCTGGCGGGCGACTGCCTCGCGCACCCGATGACCGACGCGCGCGGCCCGCTCCGGCTCGCGCGTCCGCAGTTCGGCCAGTCCGCGCCGCAGCCGCGCCGCATCGAGTTGCGTGATCGGAAACTCGCCCAAACAGCACTGCGCGCACCCCGGACGGCAGAGCAGCCAAGGGCCGCTCCGGCGCGCCGCTTCGGCCAGTGCGGCGTCTACGATTTGGATCAGGGCGTGGTCACTGGGCATAGTGCAATTCTGAGAAGCCTTTCTGAAAAGACAAGCTCTCCAGCCCCTCGTTCTAATTCCTCACCGGCCGGGCCGCGCACGATGCTCGGCCTCCATGAGGTTCGTCAGAATGTCGTTGATGCGCGTCAGATGGCCCTCGCCCTTGGACCTCAGCCAATCGAGGACCTGCGCGTCGAGGCGCACGCTCACCGCCACTTTGCGCGGCCGGGCGTCGCGCAACCGCACCATATTTGCCAACTGCTCATCGGTGAGGCGCGGGATTTCTTCGAGGCCGGAGCACGAGTCATCCATCGCCTGGCGGCCGGCAACACTGCGCAGGACTTGGCGCTCACACTCAGTCCATTTCCTGTTCTTGATATCTTCGGGTCTCATGCTTTTCAGCCCCGCGGGCTGAGACGATGCGGACGATTTCTTCGCCATGGCTATCCTTCCGTTACGCATGAACAACGAGCCGGACGGCGCGAGTTCGATCTGAGCTGCGCCGATGGCATGCCAGCGTTGTTCTTCCGCTGTCGATGCGGTCCAGCGACATTCGTAACGCACCGCGTATATACATAACGTACCACGGAGGGCGTCGCCGCGGCTTGGACCGGAACTCAGCACCCGTACCCGCGGCGTCCCCCGACTGCGTCACAATACTCTTGTGAAGCCCTTCTGCCTGTCCCTGGCCGCCGCCGCCCTGCTCTCGGCCCAGGCGCCGCGAGTCGACGACATCGAATTCTACGGCCTGCATAAGCTGCCGGAACAGAAGTTGCTGCATGCGTTGCGCCTGAAGCCGGGCGATCCGATTCCGCCTTCCAAGAGCGGCCTGGAAGAGGATCTGGAGCAAATCCCGGGCGTGGTATTGGCGCACCTGGAAGCCGTATGCTGCGACCAGGGTAAGACCACCCTGTTCATCGGCATCGAGGAAAAGGGCGCGCCGCACCTGGCGTTTCGCAGCCAGCCTGCCGGCGCCGCTGTGCTGCCCGATGACCTGACGAACACGTACCACAAGTTTCTGGAAGCCGTCCGTGACGCGGCCCACCGCGGCAGCACCGCCGAAGACCTGACCGTCGGCCACTCCCTGATGGCCGATCCGGACGCGCGTGAGTTCCAGTTCGGGTTCGCCGATTTCGCCGCCGGCCACGTGCCTCTGCTGCGCGATGTGCTGCGCGATTCCGACGACGCCGAGCAGCGCGCCATGGCCGCCGCCATCGTCGGTTATGCGCCGAATAAAAAGGACGTGCTCAACGATCTGGTATATGCACTGCAAGATCCGGACGACGCCGTGCGCGCCAACGCCCTTCGCTCCTTGAACGCATTCGCCGTGCTGGCGCGCCTCCAGCCGCAACTGGGGATCCGCGTGCCGGCTACCTGGTTCGTCGAAATGCTGAACTCGATTGTGCTCAGCGACCGGACCCGCGCCGCCAACGTCCTGGTCACCCTCACCGACCAGGACGCCGCCGCCACGCTGGATCAGATCCGCGACCGCGCCCTGGATTCCGTGGTGGAGATGGCGCAGTGGAAGAATCTGCGCTACGCGCTCCCGGCATTTATGCTAGTCGGGCGGCTGGCCGGCATGAACGAGCAGGAGATTCAAAAGGCGTGGACCAGCGGCGACCGGCAGGCAGCCATCGGGATCGCACTGGGAAGCAGGGTAAAGAAAAAGCCGGGTATGGGCCCGGCTAACAAGATTGAATAGTGCCAGCGGACCGCCTGCGGCACCCGGAATCCGGTAAGCTGGTCGTTTGCCGCGACCGCCGCGCCAAAAGGACATCCCCAAAGCGAATCGCCAGACCACGCGCTGGTGGATCTTCGCCTTGGCGGGCGCGGCGGTGTTTCTCGCGTTTCTGGTATACGCGCCCGCGCTCAACGGGCCATATGTCTTCGACGACTTCGACTTACCCTATCACTTACCGGAAGTGTCCAGCGGACTACAGTTCTGGATAAGTGCCGCACGCCCGCTGCTCCTGCTCAGTTACGGGGTGAACTATCAGTTCTCAAGAGAGCCGTTTGGCTTCCACGTGACGAATGTCGCATTTCACCTGATCAGTAGTTTCCTGGTGTTCTTTATTATGCGGAAGCTGCTGGACCAAGCCGAGCCGGGGCTTTCCGCGAGTCCGCCAGAGAGCGCTTCCGTTGCCAACCTGCTGGCCGCTTTCGGGGCGGCGGTGTTCCTGCTGCATCCCATCCAGACTGAATCGGTGGCTTACATCGCGGGACGTTCGGAATGCCTCAGTGTCTTGTTCTTCTTCGCCGCGTTCACGGTTTTCCTTTACAGGCGGCAGGCGGAGGCGAGCTGGCGGATCGCCATCGCCGTTATGGCGCTGTTTGGCGCGGCGCTGGGCACCAAGGAGCATACATTGGTGCTGCCCGGATTGCTCTTGCTGACGGACTATTATTGGAACCCGGGCTTTTCTTCCCGCGGAATCCGGCGAAACTGGCGGATCTACGCTCCCTTGGCGGTGGGAAGTCTGGCCGGGGTAGGATTCGTCGCGTGGGTGCTGGCTCACTCTCGCACTGCGGGCTTTGGCGCCACGGACATCCACTGGTATCAGTACTTCCTCACTGAGTGCCGCGCTTTCTTCGTATACTTGCGGCTGTTGGCGTTCCCGGCCGGGCAGAACCTGGATTGGGATTTTCCAGTGACGCGAAAGCTTTCCGATTACGGCGCCTTCCTCGCGTTGGCGGCGATCCTGCTTCTGGCAGGGGCAGCTATATACTTCCGGCGGCGCTACCCCCTGGCCTCTTATGGCTTTCTGGTCTACCTGCTGCTACTGCTGCCAACCAGTTCGTTTGTGCCAATCAAAGATCCGGTTGCCGAGCGGCGCTTGTATCTGCCCATGATGGGGATGCTGCTGGTTATGGCCGCCGTCTTGCGCTGTATGCGGATCGGCCGCCGGAGACTGGCGGTAGGCTGCGCGGTGGTTGCGGCCGCACTCGCCGTGATGACCTATCGGAGGAATCTGTTATGGGCCAGCGATATTGGGTTGTGGGAAGATACCGCGCGCAAGTCGCCGGCAAAGGCGCGCGCACATTACCAACTGGCCTTCACTTACTACCGCTACGGCCGGTGCCGGGATGCCGTGGCTGAGTATGCGGAGACGGCGCGGCTGGAAAAGCCGGACCATCATCTGCTGCTTGACTGGGGCCTGGCCTGTGAATGTGCCGGGCAACCCGCCGAGGCGCTGGCCAAATTGCGGGAAGCCGCCGCGCTCCGGCCGAGCGCGCACGTGTATTCGCAAATCGGGCTGGTGTACGCCCGCCAGTCGCAGTGGCCAGAAGCTCTGGCAGCGCTGGCTCAGGCGGAGAAACTGGATTCGGGTTTCGCCATGACTTACTACTATCGTGGCGGGGTGCGCGCGGCTACCGGCGATTTCGCCGCAGCCGCGGCGGAATACCAGCGCGCGCTGGCGCGCGACCCCACAAACCAGTTCGCGCGCCTGGGTCTGGCGTATGCGCAGCACCAGCTAAGCCCGCGCCGCTGATGCGTGCCGTGCCGCTTCGTCACTGGCCGGTGCCGGTTAATTGCACGGTCTGCTTGCCGGGCGTGGCATCCGACTCAATCGTAAAGCTGGCGGTGCGCGTTCCCGTCGCCGTGGGCGCGAAATTGAATTCGACCGAGCAGTAGTACCCGGGATTCAGCGAGCTCCCGCAGGTGTTGAACGCCGCGCTAAAGTCTCCTGGGTTGGCGCCGCCAAATGCGAAACTCTTGAACGTGACGGGAACCGTTCCCGCATTAAAGATGCTTGCCGTCCCGCCGTAGTAGTCCGTGGTACCGACCGGCGTCGGGTTGAAGGTCAAGGTGCTCGGAGTAACTTGCAAGGTCTTAACCGCGGCAACGCCTTCGCCGACCATGCTGATCGACTGCGGGCTGCCAGTGGCGTTGTCGCTCACTCTAAATGTTGCCAGCCGGATACCGGTCGCCGATGGGGTAAACTCGACTGTTATATAACAGGATTGGCTTGGCGGCAAGGGAGCGGGACTCAGCGGGCAACTGTTGGTTTGAATCCCGAAATCGCCCGCGGCACGGCCGCCGATTCCGAAATTGGTCAGCAGGACATTTGCCGTGCCCGTATTGGTTACCGTGAGATTCCCGGACGTGGTATATCCGATTCCCTGCGCTTGGAAGAAGATCAGGGGGCTCGGGTTCAAGCTGATGGCGCCTGCCGGCGGTGAGAGCACCGTCCCCAACCCGGCCAACGGAATGATTTGCGGGCTGCCCGTGGCGTTGTCCTTAATCTGAAGCTCCGCCTCCCGCACGCCGGTGACAGACGGCGTGAAGGTGACGTAAACGTCGCAAATTGAAGTTATGGTCGCCGGGCAGTTATTGACCGCTGTGAAATCGCCGGCGTTGGCGCCAACGATCTGCGCGCCGGAGAACGCGACTGGGACGCTGGAAACGGTTTGCAGCGAGACAGTCAACTGATAACTGGATGCCAGCGGCTCGGCAGGGAAACTCAAGAGATTCGGGTAGATCTGAAGCGCCGGGGCTTGATTGATGCCGAACCCAACCAGGGGCAAGCTCTGAGGATCGCCCGCGGCATTGTCAGTTACCTGCAGTCGGGCGAGCCGGGTGCCCAATGCGGATGGCGTGAACTGCACAGTCACCTGGCAGCTACTTGCGGCCGCTAGCGTCGCCGGCGGATGCGGGCACTGATTGCCGATGATCGCGTAGTCTTTTGCCGCGGTCCCCGCGAGCGACACGCCCGTGATGGAAACCGCTTCGGTCCCCGTGTTTTGGATGAATGCCGAGCCATCCACCGGCACACCCAGCGGCTGCCCGGCAAAAGTAAGCTCGGATCCATTGAACGTAATGGTGCGCGTCATCGCCAGCCCGGTTGCCGCCAATGGCAAGCTTACCGGGCCGCTCCCGCCGCTGTAGCCGATTTCGATCTCTGCAATCCGCGTGCCGGCCACCGATGGTGTGAAGGAGAGGGTTGCCGTACAGCCCTGGAATTGGTAGAGGACCGTTCCAGCACCGCAGCCGTTCTGCAATATGCCGAAATCGGATTTCGCGCTGCCAGTCAGCGTGAACTGGGTGATGGTCACAGGCGATTGGCTCTGATTGGAGATCGTGAAGGAGCTTTGGGTCGTATTGCCAACAGCCACGGGCGTGAAAATCGGGGGGCCGGCGCTCAGCGGGACCCCCGATGGCACCCCCGAACCGGCCAGGACCACGGATTGGCTTTGCCCCGAGACAGAGTCGATCGCGACCAGCGTGGCCAACCGGACCCCCAACGCCGACGGCGTGAATGTTACTGGCAGAAAACAGTACCCATTGGGACCCAGATAGGGGCAGTAATTCGTCACCGAGAAATCGGGCGCATCTAACCCTTGGATCTGGAGGGAGATTTGCGCTGTACTGGAACTTAAGTTCTGCAAGTAGACATAGCCGTAGTAAGGCAAGCCCAGAACTGTCCAAGGGAACGTGTCCGGACTCGGATTGAAGCTCAGACTGATGCTCGACCCCGTCCCGGCACCTTCCATGGGAACCATCTGCGGGCTCCCGGGAGCGCTGTCTACGATTTCCAGATTCGCCAGCCTGGCTCCCACCGCGCCCGGCGTGAACTGCATCTCCAGATTGCACTGGCCTTGTGGCGCGAGCGTGAAGGGAATCGGCTGGCAGTAGTTCTGCAAGAGGAGAAAATCGGACGCGTTCTGCCCCGTGACCAGGACGCCGTTAATCGTCACCGGCTCCGACCCGGTGTTCTGGACCGTAATCTGGCTGGGTTCGCTGTTGGCAGTACCCGTGGGAGCGAAAGCTACGGCTGTGGGGAAGAACTGCAGCATGTTAACGGCAGGCGAACCCGCGCCGACCAGCGGCAAGGACTGTACGCCGCCGGGCGCATCGTCCAGAAATTGCAGGCTGGCGTTGCGCAGCCCGGTGGCAGTGGGGAGAAATGACAGGGTCAAGAAGCAGAAGGCGCCTGCCGGGATCGATCCCGGGCCACACGAATTGATCACAATCTGAAAATCTTGACTGTTAGGGCCCACAATCCCGACCCACTGGACATTCACCGTCGCGGTCCCGGTGTTCTGCGCCTGTACAAAGGCCGTGGGAGCACTTTGCGCGGGGGTGCCGACCGGCAGGCTAGGGAAGGTGACCTCGGGAACCGTGAAGGTCAACGCTTTGGTGGCGGCAAGTCCCTCGCCTGTCAGGAGAACGGTCTGCGGCGCGCCTCCCACATCCTT
>OBLW0100004307.1_pt1 | contig 10858 bp, 9 predicted proteins | sample 1520161 | NCBI WGS metagenome assembly OBLW01 (sample SAMEA3539309, study PRJEB22396) | soil metagenome | biome: tundra; feature: field; material: soil | place: USA | collected 2010-05 | depth 0.15 m
CGCGCGTGAGGCGGTACCTGACGCTCGTCCTCGGCCGCCTCGGAGACCCGCGGGCTGTTCCGCTCCTCGAGAAAGCGCTCGACGACAAGGACCCCGAGACGCGCCTGTATGCGCTGTGGGCGCTCGCTCTCGTCGGAGATCCTTCCTCGGCGCCACGCGTGCGGCCGCTGCTCGAGTCCGAGGACGCCGGAGTCCGCAAGACCGCGGCGTATGCCCTGGGGCGCATGGAGGACGGCGAGGCGGTCCCGGCGCTGAAGAAGCTCCTCGCGGATTCCGTCACGGACGTCCGCTGGAACGCGGCGCTCGCCCTCGCGACGCTCGACGACCCCGCCGGGCGCGACGTCCTCGTCGGCATGTGCGACCGCGAACGTCTGCGGTCGACGCCCGGGCTTTCCGCGGACCAGCAGGAAGACGCGCTCCTCAACGGCCTTCGCGGTCTCGTTCTCCTGCACGACCCGGCGGCGAAGGCGCTCGGCGGGAAGATGTCCGACACGGACCCGTCGCTGCGCGTGAGGCGCGAGGCGAAAAGGATCCTCCTCGGAGAGAAGGCGTCCGCGGCACCACGGCCGAAAGACGCGCCTTGACGGAGCCCGCATTTTTTGAGACTTTGTCTCAGGTGTTTTCTCGAGGGGGCGGATGACGGAAACGGGTTCGGCGGGAGTCGCCGTCGCGGAAAACGCGGCCGCTGCCCCCACGCGCCGCAGTTTCGTCAACTGGCTCGCCGTCGGCTGGCTGGCGTTCGCCGCCGGCGTCGGCGCGTTCGTCACCACAATGGCGCGTTTCCTGTTTCCGAACGTCCTGTTCGAGCCACCGTCGTCCTTTAAGGCGGGCTATCCGGCCGACTACCAGGTCGGCGAGGTCGACGAGCGCTGGAAGGAGAAGTACCAGATCTGGGTCGTGCGCAACACGGAGATGATCTACGCGCTCATCACCGTGTGCACTCACCTCGGCTGCATTCCGAACTGGCTCCCGGCGCAGAACAAGTTCAAGTGCCCGTGTCACGGCTCGGGGTACTACCGCTCGGGCATCAACTTCGAGGGGCCCACGCCGCGCCCGCTCGAGCGCGCGGCCATCTCCATCTCGCCCGACGACGGGCAGATCTTCATCGACAAGGCGCGGAAGTTCCTTTACGAGAAGGGCCAGTGGACCGATCCGGCGGCCTTCATCAAGACGACGTAGGAGAAGGATTGAGGGACCAAGAGATGTCTTCTGAAAGGGAAAGAGGAGCCGCCGGCGCATGAGCCTCGAGCGCCACTGGAAAAAGATCCAGCAGCAGGTCGTCGAGACGCAGATCTGGAAGTCCATTTTTCGCGTCGGCATTCCGAACACGAACCGCAAGCGCGTGCTCGCGATGCTCGGCAACGTCGTGCTGCACCTGCACCCGGTGAAGACGCGCAAGTCGGGCGTCAAGATGCGCTACACGTGGTGCGCGGGCGGGATGACGTTCTTCCTGTTCCTCACGCTCACGTTCACCGGCCTTCTCCTCATGTTCTATTACCGGCCGACGATCGAGTACGCCTACGGCGACATGCTCGACCTGCGCGAGCAGGTGCCCTTCGGAATCATGCGAGAGATGCACCGCTGGGGCGCGCACGCGATGGTGATCTCCGTGTGGATCCACATGTTCCGCGTGTTCATGACCGGCTCCTACAAGCCGCCGCGGGAGTTCAACTGGAACGTGGGCGTCGTCCTGCTCGTCCTCACGCTGCTCCTTTCCTTCACGGGCTACCTCCTCCCGTGGGACCAGCTCGCGATCTGGGCCATCACGGTCGGCTCGAACATGGCGCGCGCGACGCCGCTCGCGGGCAACGAAGGGCCGTTCGCCGCGCAGCTCGCCGTGAACGGCGTGAACCTCGTGACGGCGGGCAGCGACGCGCGCTTCGGCCTCCTCGGCGGGCGCATCGTGGGCGCGAACGCGCTCCTCAGGTTCTACGTCCTCCACTGTGTGTTCATCCCGCTCGTCGCCGCCTTCCTCATGGCCGTCCACTTCTGGCGAGTAAGAAAAGATGGAGGAATCAGTGGGCCTCTTTGATGTGAGCGAGGGGATCAGCAGGCCGCTATGAACGGCCTGAAGTCATTCATCAACTGGCTCGCATCGCCCGCCATCGCGGTGACACTGTCGATGCTCTCTCTCGTCGGCGCGATGTTCTACAAGCCGATCTGGACGAAAAAGGGCGGGCTCGTGCTCTTCGCGACGCTCGTGGGCGGGTTCGCGTTCAGCTTCACGGATCCGAACTTCCGCATCGTCGCGACCATGCCCGACAACGTCCCGATCCTCGGAATGCTGTTCCTCGTGGGGTTCTTCTTCTGGTACGCCATGTATCAGGCGCACCTGAACGACGCGCGCCTTTCGGTGGGCCTGCCGCCTCTCGAAAAGGACGACAGCGACAAGAAGGTTTTCTCGTGGCCCGACCTCGTGTACGTCGAGCTCGTCTCGCTGATCATCTGCTCGATCGTCCTGATCGTCTGGTCGATCGTGCTCAAGGCGCCGCTCGAGGAGCCCGCGAACCCCGGCGCGGCCCCGAACCCGGCGAAGGCGCCGTGGTACTTCCTCGGGCTGCAGGAGCTGCTCGTCTACTTCGATCCATGGATGGCCGGCGTCGTCCTGCCGACGCTGATCATCGTGGGCCTCATGGCGATCCCGTACATCGACACGAACCCGCGCGGGAACGGCTACTTCTCCTTCCGCGAGAGGAAGTGGGAGATCGTCATGTTCTGCTTCGGGTTCATCATCCTGTGGGTCGTCCTCATCATCCTCGGGACCTTCCTGCGCGGGCCTAACTGGAACTTCTTCGGCCCGTACGAGTACTGGGATCCGAACAAGCTCGTTCCGCTGAACAACGTGAGCGTCTCGGAGATCTTCTGGGTCAAATGGCTGAAGACGGCGCTTCCGACGTTCTGGTTGAAGCGCGAGCTGCCGGGAATCCTTTTGGTCCTCTTTTATCTCGGCGCGCTGCCGGGCCTCCTCGGGAAGACGCTCTTCAGACGTTTCTACGAAAAGATGGGAATGGTGCGCTTCTTCGTGGGCGTGAACCTGTTTCTCATCATGTTCGCGGTGCCGATCAAGATGTACCTGCGGTGGATCTTCAACCTCAAGTACATCGTCAACATCCAGGAATTTTCTTTCAATATCTGACATGGCCAAGGCTCCTCCCCCCGAACCGATCGATCACCACTACGACATCAAGCGGCTGACGAAGGTCTTCGCGATCACGTCGATTCTCGTGCTGCCGGTATTCGGATGGATGACGTGGCAGGACTACGGGCGCGATTGGAAATTCTGGCAGAAGAAGTTCGTCGAGAACGACCGCAAGAGGACGCGCGCGGCGCTCCGAGCGGCCTCCGAGAAGATCGATCCCGAGGCCGAGGAGAAGTACCTCGAGCAGAAACGCGAGGGCGCGCGCGAGATGCGCCGCAATCGCACGGCGGTTTCGGAAGCGGAGGACCGGACGAAGAAGGCCGAAGGAGCCTGGTACGAAGCCGACCAGGACTTCCGTTTCAAGAAGGCCGAGATGGACACCGCGCGCTACAACTTCGAGACGCGCCAGAAGGAGAGCCCGAAATCGGCGGGCACCGAGTCGGCCCGGAATGACTACGCGCGCCTGAAGGCGGCATACGAGGCGAGCACGATCGTCGAGCAGGCCGCGCGCGTGCGACGGGACGCGGCGAAGGCCGAGCTCGACGCGCTCGAGCGGACGAAGAAGGACGCCGAGGAAGCGCTCGTCAAGCTCGACGCCGACTACGACCGGTTCCAGGCGAAGCTCGGGACCCTCCGGCAGAACGACACTTTTTACTTCGTGCGCAACGCGCCCATCGCGGACATGCTCGCCCCGTCCCTCAAGATCCAGCAGGTCCAGCTCGAGGGCCTCTACAACGACGTGAACTTCCTCAGGAGCCAGCGCGTCGACCGCTGCATGACGTGCCACATCGCGGCCGAGACCCGGGGCTTCGAAGACAAGGAAAAGTACCCGCAGTCCGTCCTGAGGACGCATCCGCGCCTCGACCTTTTCGTCGACTCGAACTCCCCGCATCCGTACGCGACTTTCGGCTGCACGTCGTGCCACGGCGGGCGCGACCGCGCGACCGACTTCACGCGCGCCGGCCACATGCCGAACGACTACGGGCAATACGAGCACCTCGCGGCGCAGCTCGAGGAGGGGCACGACGACAAGGGCCTGCCGACGGACGACGACGCGGTGCGGGAGACGATGGACGAGACGCAGACGGGCCGCTGGATGAGGGAATACGACTGGGAAGTCGACAAGTTCGACGATCTGCCCATGTACCCGATGAAGGCCGTGGAGGCCGGCTGCTTCCGCTGCCACCGGAGCGACGCCGGGCACCCGAAGGCGGCCAAGCTCGACCAGGGCCGCAAGCTCGTCGAGCAGCTCGGCTGCTGGAGCTGCCACAAGATGAAAGGCTTCGAGGATCTGCCGCGCGTCGGGCCGAATCTCTCCCGGGTCGCGTCCAAGACGACGCCGGAGTGGACGGAGCGCTGGCTCGTGAACCCGCGCGCCTTCCGGAACAACACGAAGATGCCGCGCTTTTTCTACCTCGAGAACTTCGACGGAGAGTCGGGGCACCGTCTCACGGACACGATGATCGCCGGCGTGACGGCCTACCTCTTCGAGAAGTCGGAGAAGGTGCCGTGGCCCGCGGTCGCGGCGGGAGACGCGGCGCGCGGCAAGCAGCTCTTCGAGAACGTGGGTTGCCAGGGCTGCCACATCTCCGAGGTGGGGGCCGAACGCCACGTGATGGACGGCTGGCGCCAGCACGGCCCGAACCTGATCGGCCTCTCGCAGAAAGTGACGCCGGAGTGGCTCGCGGCCTGGCTGAAGAACCCGAAGGCCTACAACCCCGAGACGCGGATGCCGAACCTGCGTCTCGCGGCCGACGAGATCGCCGACCTCGTCGCGTACCTCGTGAGCCGGCCCGCGCAGCCCGAGTTCGCGCGCAGCCGCCCGCCGAAGGCGGACGAGAAGGAGCGCGACGCGCTCGTCTACGACTACCTCACGCAGACGAAGTCCGTCGTGGAGGCGAAGGCCGACGTCGCGAGGATGACGCCCAGGGAGAAGAACCTTTTCGTGGGCGAGAAGATCATCGCCCACTACGGCTGCTATTCCTGTCACGTGATTCCCGGCTTCGAGAAGGCCAAGCCGATCGGCGTCGAGCTGTCCGAGTGGGGAAACAAGCCGGTCCATCTCCTCGATTTCGGGTTTGTGCACCTGCCGCACACGCGCGCGGACTGGCTCGCGCAGAAGGCGGGGCAGCCGCGCTCCTTCGACCGCGAGAAGGTCAAGAGCTTCCAGGAGAAGCTCAAGATGCCGCAGTTCTCGCTCTCGGCCGCGGAGATCGAAGCCGTCCAGACGGCGATCCTGGGGATGCAGAAGGACGACATGGCCGATGCGCTCGTCGTGAAGGCCGCGGGCTCACGCGGCGCGGTGGAGGCCGGGCGCCGCATCGTGAAGGACTACAACTGCCAGGGCTGCCACATCCTGGAGGACAAGGGCGGAGCGATCCGCGAGGCCATGACGGCGAACAAGATCGACCTCGCGCTGGCGCCGCCAATCATCCGCGGCGAGGGCGCCAAGGTGCAGAGCGACTGGCTCTTCTCGTTCCTCGGCGCGCCGCGCTCGGGCCAGATCCGGCCGTGGCTGAAGGTCCGCATGCCGACCTTCGAATTCAACCCGGACCAGCTCAACGGTCTCACGTCGTACTTCGCGTCTCTCGACAGGGCGCGATATCCCTTCGAGAATCGCGTCGAGGCGCTCGACGCGCGCTCGCGCGCGGCGGGGGCGAAGACGTTCGACGCGCTGAAGTGCGCCCAGTGCCATCCGACGTCGCAGGACGCATTCCAACTCGCGCTCCGGGCCGGCAAGACGCCGGCGGATCTCGCGCCCATTCTGGCGGCGGCGCACACGCGCTTGCGGTACGACTGGATCGCGGACTGGATCAAGCGGCCCGAAGAGTGGATGCCGGGCACGCGCATGCCCACGAACTTCCCGAAGATCGACGAGGGGCCGGGCAAGCCCGCGAAGCGCTTCTCGCCTCTCGCGCCGGCGCTCGACGCGCCCGCGTTCGCGGGGCTCAAGAAGGACCTCGTCGCGATCTGGGGCTCCGAGGCCGAGGCGAAAGCCTACATCGGCGATCCCGACCGCGTCACGAAGGCCCTGCGCGACCACATCTGGTCGCTCGGCAACGACTTCCTCACGGCGTCGCCGGCGCCGAAGGCGCCGAACAAGGTGAAAGCGCCGGCGGTCGTCGCGGCAAACTAGGGCCGTGAGCCAAAGACCCTCGCGCCTCGTGCAGGCGTTCATGCTCGCCGGATCGCTTGTTTTTTCTTTGAAAGGAATTTCTTCCTCTTCACCTTCTAAGAAAAGTGCCGATACACGAGCCGAACCGGCAGCAGGCAGTGCGCCGTCAGCGCCCGCGAGCGGGGTCTTTGGCAAAGTAACTCTCTCCGGCCCCGTCCCGAAGCTCGCGCCGCGGCCCGTGAACGCGGACGTCGCGATCTGCGGCAAGGCCGACAGGCTCTCGCCGGCGCTCGTCCTCGCGAAGGACAGGGGTCTCGCGAACGCGGTCGTGTGGCTCGAAGGCGCGAAAGGTGGCGCGCTTCCGAAGGGGCCGTTTCACGTCGACCAGAAGAACTGCCTGTTCACGCCCTACGTGCAGGTCGTGTCGAAGGGCGCGCCGGTCGTCATCGGAAATTCGGACCCCGTGCTCCACAACGTCCACGCGACGACGGCAGGCGCCGCTCAGATCTTCAACCGGGCGCTCCCGGTCAGGGGGCAGACCTTCACCGAGACCTTCTCCGAGCCGGGCGTCGTGCGCCTCAAGTGCGACGTCCACACGTGGATGACGGCGTGGCTCTTCGTGGCGGACACTCCCTACGCGGCCGTCACCGACGCGGAAGGCCGCTTCTCATTCCCTCTCGTCCCGTCCGGCGCCTACCGCCTCAGGACGTGGCACGAGCTCTTCGGTGAGAAGTCGCAGCCGGTGACCGTCGCCTCTTCGGGCGCCGCGAAGGCGGACGTCACGCTCTCCCTCCTCGACGCATCGAACTGATTAGTTGGCCTTCTGCGCGCCCGACGCGCGGCTGAACTCCGCCGCGAACGCCCGGAACTTCGGAGAGCTCCAGTCCATCTCGCCCACTGCGTGCTGGACGATCTCGCCGGACGGCGCGACGAACCACGTCTCGGGGTAGGCGTCCGTCCCGTAGAGGTGCGCCGTCGCACCCCGGGGATCCAGAGCGACGGGCAGGCCCGAGATCCCGTGCTCCTTCAGCCACGTGTCCACGGTCTTCCAGTCCTCGTCCGTCGAGACCGAGAGGAACTCGACGTTCGCGTCGCTCTTCGTGTCCCCGACGAACTTCACGAGCTCGGGCATCTCCTCGCGGCACGGCGGGCACCACGTGGCCCAGAAATGCAGGATCAGCCCTTTGCCCGTTTTCGACGCGAGGTCGCGCCGCGCGCCGTCGCGCGCAAGGACGACGAGAGATCCCGCGGGCGCCGTCGCCACTGTGGACAAGGCGGCGGGACGGGGCGCGGCGGGCGGGAGCAACGCGTCTTTCGCGAGGTAGCCGAGCGCCGCAGCGACGAGGGCCGCGGCCGTGAGGACGACGAGGAGGCGCTGCGAATCCTTCATGCGCGAGCCGCCGGCAGCGTCATGGGTAGGCCGAGGATGCCGAGGCGCGAGAGCGGCCAGTCATAGGCGACGGGGTCTTCCGGCTTGAGGCGGCGCAGCCAGCCCGTCGCCTCGCGCGCCGCCGCGAGGTCGGCAGTGGGTCGGCGCGTGAGGCCGAGGGTGCGCGCGATACGGTGGACGTGCGTGTCCATCGGGAGGAGCAGGCGCGCGGGCGTGAAGCACGCGCCCGTCCAGAGGCCGAGGTCGAAGCCCTCCGTCCGGATCATCCAGCGCAGGAAGAGGTGGGAGCGCTTGCAAGCCGAGCCGCTCTCGGGCGCCGGGAGGAGGAACTTCAGCCCCCGCGAGGGCTTGGTGAAGCGAGGGGATAGGGCGTGAAGATTTCTATGAAAGGAAGAGAGAGCGGCGGCGTAGTCGTCGCTGGCGGAGCGATCGTCTCCCGCCGCGAAAAGCGCGCCTAGAGAGCCGTTCGCGCGCCTCGCCCTCTTCACCATTCGGAGAAGCTCCTCGACGTCCACCCCCGTGACCCACCGGTGGACGAACCGCGCAAGACCCGTGATCGGGCGCTCGTTCCACGAGTCGAGGGAATCCGCTGGTCTTGGTCCGAGAACCGCGAGAACGCGCGCGACCGAAGCCTGAATGGACGCGACGCGCCCGAAGGCGAGCGAGGCTGAAACGAAAGCCACGACCTCGCGATCCGCCGGATCGGCATAGCGGTGCGCGAAGACGAGCGGGTCCGAGTCGAGCCGGCGCGAGCGCCACTCGCGCCTCAGGGCCTCGAGACGCTCGCCGAGGAGGGCGAGGTTCGGGGGGTCGGCCGCGCGTCTCATGCCTCCTACGCTAGCATCCCTTCGGTGAGCCCGCGACGTCCCGGGAGGGAAACTCCTCCTCCACCCGAAGAAAAGCCCGATTCCCGTCGCACGATCCTCGTGGGTGTTTACGGGCGCGAAATCCCGAGGGAGATGGCCGAGGACCAGCTCGACGAGCTGGAGCGCCTCGTCGAGACGGCGGGCGGCCAGGTCGTCGCGCGCGCGCTCCAGGAGCGCCGCGGGCCCGACCCCGCGACGTATGTCGGCTCGGGGAAGGTGGAGGAGCTCGCCGAGGCGGCCCGCGCACAGAACGTCGGCTGGACGGTGTTCGACGACGAGCTCACGCCCACACAGGCGCGGAATCTCGACAAGAAGCTTCCGACGCAGGTGCTCGACCGCGCGGGCGTCATCCTGCGCATCTTCGCCTCCCGCGCGCGTTCGCGGGAAGCCATGACGCAGGTCGAGCTCGCGAGGTTGCAGTACGAGCTTCCACGCCTCGCGGGCCCCACCCAGGGCCTGGCCCAGCAGCGCGGCGGCGGCGCGTTCCGGGGCGGCGCGGGCGAGCGGAAGATCGAACTGGACCGTCGTCGCGTGCGCACGCGCATCGCGAAGCTCAAGGAAGAGCTTTCACGCATCGAGACGCAGCGCGACGTGAGGCGAAAAGGGCTCAAGCGGGTCGCGACGGTCTCGCTCGTCGGCTATACGAACGCGGGGAAGACGACGCTCTTCAACCGGCTGACGTCCTCGAAGGAATTCGCCGAGGACCGCCTCTTCGCCACGCTCGACCCGCGGCATGCGCGCCTCCACGGCGTGGGCGGGCGCGCGATCGTGCTCGCCGACACGGTCGGTTTCCTGCGCAAGCTCCCGCACACGCTCGTGGCGTCGTTCAAGTCCACGCTCGCCGAGGTGAAGGACGCGGACCTGCTCGTCCACGTCGTGGATGCGTCGTCCGCGCAGGCAGCCGAGCAGCGCGCCGTCGCCGAGGAGGTGATCGCGGGCTTCGGTGTGGAGAAGCGGCGCATCCTCCTCGCGTACAACAAGACCGACCGCCCGCACCCGGACGTGCTCGCGGCCGACGGGATCCGGATCTCGGCGGCGACCGGAGACGGGGTTCCCGAGCTTCGGGAGGCGATCGTGGAGCGGCTGACCGCTCTCGGCGCGCGGATGCCTTTCTATGGTCCCCCGTCGTAATACGATCTGTCACGTCCGGGAGGCAATGCCATGAGCACACCCATCGAATATCGCCGCCGCGGCCAGGCCGTGTGGCTGGACAGCATCTCCTCGAAGATGATCCATTCCGGGCGGCTGTCGTCGCTGATCGAAGCCGGCTCGATCTACGGGGTGACGTCGAACCCGACGATCTTCGGCCAGGCCATCCTGAAAAACGAAGGCGACTACAACGCGCACCTCGAACGCCTCGCCCGCGACGGAAAAGACGCTTTTGCGATTTACGATGCGCTCACCAGAAAGGACATCGCCGAGGGCGCGGACGCATTTCGTGCGCTGCACGACCGAAATCCCGTGGATGGGTGGATCTCGCTCGAAGTCCTGCCCTCGCTCGCGGCCGACACCCAGAAGACCGTGGCCGAGGCGAAGCGGCTCTCTTCGGCGCTCTCTCGCCCGAACGTCTTCATCAAGGTGCCCGCGACGCCCGCCGGCGTTCCCGCGATCCGCCGCCTGATCAGCGAGGGGATCTCGATCAACATCACGCTCATGTTCAATCGCAAGCACTACCGCGAGGTCGCGAGCGCTTACCTCGACGGCCTTTTGGACTTCGCGGCGAAGGGGGGGGACCCCTCGCGCGTCCACTCGGTCGCGTCGTTCTTCGTCTCGCGCGTCGACACGCTCGTCGACAAGCTCCTCGGCGAGAAGATCCAGAAGGCCGCAGGAAAGGAGACGACCCACCTCGAAAGTCTCCTCGGCAAGGCGGGTCTCGCGAACTCGAAGGTCGTCTACGAGGACTTCCTCTCGATTTTCGACGCCGCGCCGTTTGCCGCCCTCCGCGCGAAAGGCGCGCGCGTCCAACGGCCCCTCTGGGCGTCCACGGGCACGAAAAACCCCGCCTACTCGGATCTTCTCTACGTCGAGAACCTCCTCGGCCCCGACACCGTGAACACGATGCCCGAAAAGACGCTCGAGGCGTTGCTCGATCACGGCAAGACGCCGGGAGACACGGTGCGCGAAGGCGTCGCCGACGCGAAAAAGACGCTCGATGACCTTCGTGCGATCGGGATCGACGTCGAGGCGGTGGGCGAGCAGCTCCAAAAGGACGGTGTCGTCCTCTTCGCGAAGTCCTACGAGGATCTTCTCGCGGCGATCGAGTCGCGCCGCGCCGAGGCCGTGAAGGCGTCCGCGGGAGTGAAGGCGTGATCCTCGGCAACTTCGACGGCGCAGAGCTCACGGATGCG
>OBLW0100004309.1_pt1 | contig 10852 bp, 9 predicted proteins | sample 1520161 | NCBI WGS metagenome assembly OBLW01 (sample SAMEA3539309, study PRJEB22396) | soil metagenome | biome: tundra; feature: field; material: soil | place: USA | collected 2010-05 | depth 0.15 m
AACTACCATGATCCCCAATCCACCCAGCACCAGCTTGCCGTTGCCCTCTAGTGCTTTCGCCTCCGCCTCGCATTCAATGGCCGCGCAGAGTTGCTCCCGGAAGAGCCAGCGCAACACGACGAACGTCGCGGCAACGGAGAGGAGACACGGCACGGCAAAGGATAAGAGCCAACTGCCTAATGGCGGCATTTGATTGTGAAAGACAACCAGATTCGCGGGATTTGAAATCGGGAGAAGAAATGAGGCTGCATTCGCGATGAAAGCGCAGACGAAAACATACGGCAAAGGCTCGACTTTGGCCCTGCGCACCGCCGTTAGGATCGCTGGCGTCAGAACCACTGCCGTAGCGTCGTTTGACATGAAAATCGTGACGACTGTTCCAGCGGCGTAGACCGGCGCAAACAGCCTTGAGCAGGAGCCGTTGGCTCCGCGCACCGCAACTGACGAAAGCCAGTCGAAGACTCCATGCTCGCGTGCCAGTTCAGAAAGCAACATCATGCCAATGAGAAATAGGCAGACGTCTACCGCTTTGGCGACAGCTCGACCCGCCAGTTGCAGTGGCACCAATTGGAGAACAAGGAGAAAGAGGACGCCACCACCAATCCAGTAAACCTCTGGGATATTGCGGGGACGGATGAGCATCAGTACGATGCTGACAACGACGATGAGAGACAGCAGAAGATGCGCGTGCGATATCAACTAACGCTGGCTCCCGTTCTTGTTCGGCTTAAGCGCGGCATCATGGTCGATGTTGCGTCATCATTTCGCGACAGTGGCGCGCGATCTGTCGCTCTTCCTGTGTGGGGACAATCTGAACCTTGTCCGCGGTGAGCCCAAGTGATTCAAGGCCTTGGGTCGCGGAGGATCGAACGTGATCGCTGTGTTCTCCGATCCCGCCGGTGAAGACTAGCAACTCCACCCCGCCCAGCAAGGCGAGATACGCCCCGATTGTCTTGCGTACAGAAATGGCAAATACATCAAGGGCAAGTCGGGCTTTTGGATCATTGGAACGAGCGCGTTCTTCGAGCGCCTTAACATCGCCCTCGCCAGACGAAAGAGCGAAAAGGCCGCTCTTATGATTGAGCAGATCTTCTAGCTTGTCGGCTTCGAGCTTTTCGTGCCGCAGAAGATAGAGGATGACTCCCGGGTCCAGGTCGCCAGATCGTGTAGCCATGGGAATGCCGCCCGTGGGGGTGAGGCCCATCGTGGTGTCGATCGAGGCCCCGTTTTGCAGTGCACACAGACTCGAGCCATTCCCCAGGTGAGCGAAGATGGCTCGCTTGGGAAGCGTTGCCCCGAAATGATGCACCAGCGACTCGTAAGAAATACCGTGGAAACCGTAACGACGAATGCCTGCGTCAAAGTAGCGCTGCGGGAGAGCGAAGCGGCATGCAGTCTCCGGAATCGTTTGATGAAAAGCGTCGTCGAAGCAGGCATACTGTGCGGCCGAAGGAAAGATCGACTGCGCGGCGGCGATGAGCGACAGGGCCTGCGGAATATGCAATGGAGCAAAGTGGGTTGCGGAGCGGAGCTCGTCCAGAACTTGTGGTGTGATGATTTGGTGTCTGCGAAGGTTGGGGCCGCCGTGCACGACGCGATGGCCGACAGCCAACGGCATGTTGTCGATATGTTCTCGTATCGCCGCGGCGAGAGCGTTCAGGGCTTCGCTCTGCGATTCGTGAATACACTCGCGCTGCGAAAGGGAAGTGCCATCGGAGGAACGAATGTGTAAGGATCCATCGTCTCGTCCGACACCTTCGGCACTCCCAGTCAGCATCGGCTCTTCGTCGGTTTCGCCGGGACGGTAGATGCCGAACTTCAGCGAAGACGACCCGCTGTTGAGTACCAGGATGAGACCGTCTTTGTTTGCCAACTTGTTCGCCATCTATCCCGGCCACTTCCATTTTCGAATTTCTTCCTTATCGATGCCTTCCGCGTGAGCGTAGTTAACACTCTCAATGATTTGACCCTTCAGCCATTCCTTAACGTGTGCCCCAACGGAACGCAGTCGCGGAACTCGGTCGATGACATCAATAGCCAAATCGAAGCGGTCGATCTGGTTAATAATCGCAAGCTCCAGGGGAGTATTTATGTTCCCCTTTTCTTTGTATCCGCGCACATGAATGTTGTCATGATTGTTTCGCCGGTAACTGAGTTTATGAATGAGCGAGGCATAGGAATGGAAGTTGAAGATGACCGGCTTGTCAGGGGTGAAAAGCGAATCGAAATCGCGGTCGGAGAGTCCGTGGGGATGCTCGGTCGCCGGCATGAGGCGGAAAAGATCCACAACATTCACAAATCGAATCTTCAAATCGTGGAAGTGTTCCTTCAGAATTGCGACCGCCGCAAGAGATTCCATGGTTGCAATATCGCCGGCGCACGCCATCACCACATCGGGATCCTCACCATCATCGGTGGATGCCCAGTCCCAGATGCCGATTCCCTTGGTGCAATGGGTTACGGCATCCGCCATGGTCAGGTACTGAAGATGTTCCTGCTTGTCCGCGACAATGACATTGACGTAATCGCGGGACCTGAGGCAATGATCCGTGACGCTAAGCAGGCAGTTTGCATCCGGCGGCAAGTAAATGCGCACCACGTCGGGGCTTTTGTTGGTGACCACGTCAAGAAATCCCGGATCCTGGTGCGTAAATCCGTTATGATCCTGCCGCCACACCAAAGAAGTGATGAGAAGGTTGATAGACGGCACGGGGGCACGCCAGGAAAGCTCATTCTTCGACTTCTCCAGCCATTTCGCGTGCTGGTTGAACATGGAATCGATGATATGTATGAAGGCTTCATAACTGGAGAAGAAACCGTGTCGGCCAGTGAGAACATACCCCTCAAACCAGCCTTCGAGTGTGTGCTCGCTGAGCATCTCCATGACGCGTCCGGAGACGTCGAGCTCGCCACCGTCGGCGTCTTCGGGCTTGTATTCAGCGAGCCAGGTTTTCTTGGAAGCGGCATAGATGGCTGTGAGCTTGTTGGATGCGGTCTCGTCTGGGCCAAAAACGCGGAAGGAGTTCATGTTACGACGCATCACTTCAGCGAGAAAGTGTCCCAGCACTTCAGTCGGCGAAGAATAGGTCGCACCCGGCGCCTTTACCTCTACGGCATAATCGCGAAAGTCCGGAAGTGCGAGTTCTTTACGAAGCAGGCCGCCATTTGCATGCGGGTTGGCCGAGATGCGACGCGGCCCCGAAGGTGCAAGTTCCTGTAATTCTGGTATAAGAGTTCCGTTGGCGTCGAAGAGCTCTTCAGGTTTGTAGCTTCGCAACCATTCTTCCAGCAGCGTCAGATCTTTCTTATTTGTAGCCGGATCGGCTATGGGGACTTGGTGAGCCCGCCACGAGCCTTCTACCTTGTGTCCGTCTACTTCCTTCGGACCTGTCCATCCCTTCGGGGAGCGCAGAACGATCATGGGCCAGCGCGGGCGAGTCACATCTCCGGTTGTGCGGGCGTGCTGCTGAATCGAACGAATCTCCAGAATGCATTGCTCCAGCGTGGAAGCCATTTTCTGATGCATCGCAGACGGATCTTCCCCTTCTACGAAGTAAGGTTTATGGCCGTATCCCGTCAACAGTGCTTCTAATTCTTCGTGTGGAATGCGCGCCAGGATCGTAGGATTCGCGATCTTGTAACCGTTGAGGTGAAGCACCGGCAGGACGGCTCCGTCGCGAATCGGATTTAGAAATTTGTTCGAATGCCAGGAGGTTGCGAGCGGACCGGTCTCCGCCTCGCCATCGCCCACGGCGACGGCGACAATGAGATCGGGATTATCGAACGCCGCTCCATAAGCATGCGAGACGGAGTAGCCAAGCTCGCCGCCTTCGTGAATAGAACCCGGCGTTTCTGGGGTGCAATGCGATCCGATTCCTCCGGGAAAAGAGAACTGCCGGAAAAACTTGAGCAAGCCCGCTTCGTCGCGACTCTTGTCGGGATAGATTTCGGAGTAGTGGCCTTCGAGATAGCAATTGGCAAGTGTGGCGGGCGCGCCATGACCGGGGCCGGAGATGTATATAACATTCAGGTCATATTTTCGGATGAGCCGGTTCAGATGAACCCAAATCAGAGATTGGCCGGGATCGGATCCCCAGTGACCAAGAAGCCGATTTTTGATGTGTTCCCGCTTCAGTGATTCACGCAAAAGAGGATTCGCGCGAAGATAGATCATGCCTGCCGACAGATAATTGCAAGCTCGCCAGTAGGCATGAATCTTCCGTAGTTCTTCGGGCGGAAGGGGTGTTACTTCAGTCGTAACAGCCATCAGATATTCTCCGACAAGATTAGGTTCGGCCCCGCAGCAATATTCTAACCCTACAGCCTCGACTCATCTGATGCGCAAGGTTGAGTCTTCGATTTATTAACAGATCGTTACTCGTCCACTGGGAGAGCGCGAATACGTTGGGAGGAGTGCGGGCGGTCTGTCAGAGTTTGCTCGCACATCGCGGCGAGAAGTCGTTCGACCAATTTCCATTTCGGCTGGCAAGCGCTAAGATACTTGACAGCTATTTCACGAACGTCAGCCCATGCGGCACGGCCCAACGGAAAACATAAGCGTAAAGCAGCACGATGATTCCTACGATGGAGCACAGTGCCACTGAGTGCCACGCGACATAACGGAAAATAATCCCTTCGTTGCCTACCTGCTCGGTAGCTGCCGTCGCGATCGTGATGGACTGCGCATCCACCATCTTTCCCATCACTCCGCCCGCGCTGTTGGCCGCGCACATGAGGATGGGGTCGATGCCGAGTTGCTGAGAAGTGATTCGCTGCAGGCTGCCAAAGAGCGCGTTCGCGGACGTGTCACTGCCGGTTAGCGCAACGCCCAGCCATCCCAGGAACGTGCCGAAAAATGGATACATCCATCCCGTGCGCGTGAACGCCAGGCCTAACACGGCATCGAGTCCCGAGTAACGAGTCACATAGCCCAGTCCCAACATGAATGAGATCGCGACCATGGCAAGCCGCATTCGCACCAGAGTTCGCCAAAAGATCTTCATTAGCTGAACCGGGCCTAATCCCAGAAATAATCCCGACACAATCGCGGCAAAGAAACATCCCGTGCCGGTGGCGGAGAGCCAGTTGAAATCGTAACGCGCCGCCTCGGGTGTCGGCTTCGTAACAATGGGAGCCGCGCGCGAGATGGCGTTGTGCAGGTATGGTACATCCCATCCCGGCGGACCGGACCGAACTTTACCATTCGCCAGGACCACCCGAAACGCCGGCGTGGTGGCTAGGTTCATGGCTAGTTTTATTTTCGGCAGTCCCCAGAGCAGTACAAAGAGTGAGAGGATCGCGAAAGGCATCCAAGCCCTCAATACCTGCCCGGCGCTGTACGTGCGCGCTGTGACAAGTCCATCGAATTTCTCCGCCGTCCATTCGCCGCCCACGTCGTCGCTAATCTTCCCCGTCGCAACCGCAGGCGCCCCTCCTTTGTCGTCATAATCGAATCGCCAAATTTTCTTCGGCTTCCAGAATCGGAGGAAGGCCAGGACTGCGACCAGCGAGACCACGCCTCCCATAATGTCCACTAGGTTGCTGTCCACGTAATTCGACCAGAAGAATTGAGTAAGAGCGAAAGAAATGCCGACTACAGCGATGGCGGGAAATACTTCGAAGGTCTCCCTCCAACTGACCATGGTTTTCACCAGCCAGAAGGGAACGATGATCGCGGTGAAGGGAAGTATGCGTCCGAGCATGGCGTTGAGATCGGATTCTGGCAGCGCCGTTACCGCCGCGAGCGTGTGAACCGGAGTACCGATCGCTCCCCAAGCCACCGGTGCCGTATTAGCGATCAGATTTAATGCAGCGGCATGAAAGGGCTTGAATCCCAGCCCGATCATGAATGCGCCCGCAATCGCCACTGGTGCGCCGAAGCCCGCCGCGCCCTCGATAAATGCGCCAAAACAAAACGCCACCAACAGCACTTGCAGCCGGCGGTCGGCCGTGATTCCGGCCACTGACTCCTTCATGATTTCAAACTGTCCGGTCTCGACCGAGATGTCGTAGAGATACACCGCGGCCAGAACGATCCAAGCGATTTTCAAAACCCCAAAGGCCACGCCGTAGCCAAAGCTGAGGCCTGCCAGCATGGGAGGCATTTTGAAAAAGACAATTGCAACCGCCACCGCTGTTGTCGCACCGGCGATCGCGCACCAGTGCGGCTTTACTTTAAGACCGGCGAGGAGCCCGAAAAGAACAATGATGGGAAGAGCCGCCACCAGTGTGGAGAGCCACCAATGGCCGAGTGGATCGTAGATCTGAGTCCACTGCATTCACAACCTCCTGGCGAATGGAGTTTGCTGCGCAACAGAAATCAAACACGCGAAATGGAACTTTTTCACAACCGCAATCAGTTTTCCCAGCTCTTCGGAACATTCACGTAAGAGCGATCCAGTTGAGCGACCGATGGGCAACCGAGCAAGCGCAATGTGCGATCCAGATCAACCCGCAGGATCTCGATGGCGCGGTCGACGCCAGCTTCACCGGCGGCTGCTAAACCATAGGCGTAAGCGCGGCCGCACAGCACGGCGCGCGCTCCCATGCAGAGAGCTTTGGCGATGTCAGTTCCGCGGCGGATGCCGCCATCCATCAATACTTCGATTCGGTCCTGCACAGCTTCCACCACTTCCGGCAAGGCTCGCAGAGAAGCTGGCACGCCATCGAGCTGCCGGCCGCCATGATTCGAAACTGAAATCGCCGCGGCTCCTTCATCCATCGAGCGGTGCGCATCGTCCGCTGTCAGCACACCCTTGACGATAATCGGTCCCTTCCAAACTTCTCGGATCCAACTCAGGTCAGCCCACGTTACGGCGGACTCCGCCAGGGCCGCAGCCACATCAATCAGCGGCAACGGTCCCTTTCCCGGCACAATGACATTAGGAAGTCCAGGCAGACCGCCATCCAGGAAGTAATCGACGAGCCAGCCTGGACGCGAGAGAATCTGCGGAAGAAATGGGATCTTCTCGAATGGCCCGCCGCTGATCAGTTCCCTCATTCCATTGCGATAGTCGCGCTCGCGGATTCCAGAAACTGGAGTGTCTATGGTGACGACGAGTGCGTTGAACCCCGCAACCCGTGCTCTCTCAATCGCAGCCTCGGCAGCGCCACGGCCGCCCATGAGATAGAGCTGATAAAAAACGGGGCCAGTGGAAGCAGCTCTCACGTCTTCCAGCTTGTGCCCGGAAATCGTCGAGAGAATATAGCCGGCGCCCGCCTTGCCCGCAGCGTGCGCGGCCGCCACTTCGCCCCCGGGGTGCATGAGGCGGCTGTACCCGACGGGTGCGAGCAAGAACGGAAGAGAAAGATCGAAGCCCAGAACACGCGTAGACAGGCTGCAGTTCGCGAGGGCGACAGCGTGTCGCGGCCGAAACGTAACATCGTTGAATATGCGGCAATTCTCACGCAGGGTGACTTCGCCCTCGGCGCCGCCATCGAGATAATCAAAAACCGGCTTCGGCACCCTGTGCCGAGCGATGGGGCGGAAGTCGTCGATGCTAACAACTCGTGGCGACGCGACAGCGCGCGAAGATCTCGTCATGGCAAGGTCATCGTCCGAAATGATGAAGCAGGCGGTTATCCTACCACCTGCAGAAACCGTCAGGAGACGAAATTTTCCCGGCAGCAAGCAGACGGCAGACGAAGCGCCCGCTCATTTCGCTCAGGAAGCTTCTGCGTCAGCGGACGGATTCACTTGGAGTTGGTCAAAAGTACAGTCGTGAGGCCTTTTCTCGGGACGCCAGCGAAGAAATTTTGTGCCATGACGAAAGCGGCCACCGGAAAAGTGATCGTACCTGACTTCGGCAACCAAGTCTGGTTTCAGCGACTGCCATTGCGTTGATCGCTCAGTGCTCCATCGGCTGCGGCCACCCGGGGCGCGGCCCGTGAAACCAGAGCCGCCAACTAAAGGCTCGACAATCTCCTTGAGCTCCTGACGCTGTTGTGAATTGAAGCTTGAAGTGAATCCCACATGATCGAGCAATCCCTCCCCGTTATAAAGGCCGAGTGGAACAGAGACGATACCGCCGCCTTTCTCCGCATAACGGAAACCGCCCACGACCGTGTCGGCACTGCGAATCAGCTTGATCTTGACCATGCCAATGCGTCCACCGGAGTGGTGGGGTTCGTCCAGACGTTTAGCCACGATGCCGTCCAAACCGAGTTTTCCGCGTTGATGCATCCACGCTTCGGGTAGCGATGGGTGAACCTACTATTGTGATCTGCTCACGAATCTGGAAATATGCTGAGAACCGCGGGTATAGTACCCGATCGACTCGCGAGCTGCCACGCAGGCGCGATCCATATCGGCCTACGTGGCTCTCACGGGTAGCCTTTTCATGCGGCGGGAAATGCTCCAACATCTTGTCGACGGCCTTATCGAGTTTCTTTTCGTTCTTCTCCGGATTGTTGCCCAGCGTGTCACTGGACACACCGCGCCACATGAGTTGCTTGTTGTGCGCATCGTAGAAGTCCAGAACCGGGGAGCCAACGGGATAATTTTCCACCTGCGTGGTGGTTTCACCCATACCTCCCCAGCGCCAGCCTCCCATACCGTCATAAAAGGTCTGGTATTCCTGCTGGTTACGAGTGCTGCCAACGGCGGTGATAGCGACGTCTCCACCGTTGTCTACTCGCTGTCAACCTTTCGATTGCAGTGCATGGTCAACCGCATCCTGAATTCGGTTCTGCCACAAGGGGTCGGTAGTCTTAACCTTTTCCCAATAGTTAAGTATGATATTGGGAAAAGTTTGCGTGATGGTCGTAGTCGGTCTTCACATCCTGCGCCAGGGCGCCTGCAGCTAACATCAGCAGGATGGAGAGGGTTGAGCAAAAAACGCGGAGTGCTTTCATAGGTTTCTCCGAAAGTAAGAATCTCGCGCGCAAGGCAGACGCAGGTTTGCGCTCAACGGATTGCGCAAATGTGAGATGCATCCGTTTCTAGCGAGGATTATTGCTAAGTTTGACTTTCAAGGCCACCACAAAATTACGGATGAGATCGAACGATGATTCAAACTTTACGCCCGAGGGCCTCGTTCATTGAACCCACGCCCGCGATCAGGGTGACATGCTTGGCCGCAAGGTCCGGAAAAGACATGGCGAAAGATCGAGGGCCTTCGTCGGCAAACCATGCGTGGCAACCACAAGAAAAAAAAGCACATCCAAGGTGCGTGCCTGAAGGGTCAAATTCCGCGCCCGAAGCTGAAGTCCTACCTGTAACCTCGTCTATGCCAGCCGACGTTCCGGAGGAACAGGCGACGCTATTTCGGGAAGTGCTGACAGTGCTCGAAGAGGAGGAAGTTCCTTATGCGGTTTCCGGCGCTTTTGCGCTGCGTGCGCATACAGGAATTTGCCGATTTACCAAAGACCTTGATCTTTTCATGACGGCGAAAACATCTTGCAACGTCTTTCCCTACTTGCGCCAGCGCGGCTTCGATTGCGAGGTGCGCGATCCAGTCTGGCTGGCCAAGGCTCGCAAGGGAGATTTTTTTGTGGATCTGATTACGGGCATGAGCAATGGCGTAATCGTCGTGGAAGATTCCTGGATCGAGCGGGCCAGCCCGTTTGTTGTACATGGGGTTAATACTCGCGTACTGGCTCCCGAGGAGTTAGTTGCTTCCAAGATCTTTGTGGCCAAGCGGGAGCGCTTCGACGGCGCCGATATCGCACATGTGATCTATGGCACGCACGGCTCCTTCGATTGGGAGCGGGAATTGAAACTGGTGGGCGAACACTGGGAGATGCTTTTGTGGTCGCTGCTCCTATTTCGCTATGTCTATCCCGCGCAGACGCATTACGTTCCCACTGCGATATGGCAGAAACTGTTGCGTCGTTTCGAGACTCAGATCGCAAGGCCCCATCCCGACGCCAGCTTCAGGGGAAGTCTGGTAGATGAAAACATGTTCGCTATCGACATCAACGAATGGGACCTGGCGAACTTGCTCGAAGAGACCCGTCAGAAACGTCTCGCGGAAATCGGTGCAATTCCGGAATGTACCAGCGCCGCGGAACGATCAAGCGTCCTGAATCGAACTGCATGAGAATCGCGGCCACAGGCGACCTGCATTTCACACCACAGGGTTACACCAAGCTCAAGGATCAATTTGAGCGGGTGCGCGACGAAGCCGATGTCCTTGTATTGGCTGGTGATCTGACGAACTTCGGACAGCCTGACGAAATGGAGCCTCTTTTAAATGTCTTAGTTCGTTTGCGTTTGCCCACCATTGTCGTGCTGGGGAACCACGACTATGAAAGCGGCAAGGAGGCGGAACTTGCGCGCCTCATCATCGCGTCAGGAATAAAGCTTCTAGATGGAAGTGCCTACGAGAGGGATGGTGTTGGCTTTGCGGGAACAAAGGGATTCGTTGGCGGATTTGGGCGCGGAATGCTGACGGCATTCGGGGAACGCGAGATCAAAGAGTTTGTTCGCGTTTCCGTCGATGAAGCGCTTAAGCTGGAGCGCGCAATGTCCCTGTTGCGCACAAAAAAAAGGGTTGTGGTGTTGCACTATTCCCCAATCGCGGAAACCGTGCAGGGCGAGTCTCCCGAGATATTTCCTTTCATGGGAAACTCACGGCTGGCGGAGGTCGTGGACCGTCATGGAGCCGACCTGGTTGTGCATGGCCACGCACATCATGGAAAGCCCGATGGCCGGACCACGGGCGGAGTCGCGGTGCACAACGTTGCAATTTCCTTGCTTCAGGCGCAGGAGCCGTCGTCGGTATACCGGATCTTTGACTTGTAGGCGCAGGGCGGATCTTTCGTAACTGTTAACGAAATAGTTAAGTCATGCTATAATGCCTTCAACGCTACTGCCACGGTTTGCTCGTGACGCGGTGATCCTGTTGGATCA
>OBLW0100004310.1_pt1 | contig 10849 bp, 15 predicted proteins | sample 1520161 | NCBI WGS metagenome assembly OBLW01 (sample SAMEA3539309, study PRJEB22396) | soil metagenome | biome: tundra; feature: field; material: soil | place: USA | collected 2010-05 | depth 0.15 m
CTGCTGGCGGGGTTGCTCTTTCGCTAACTGCTACTGGTATTTCAGTTGTGGCTGGCTATGGGATCATGTTCGATGCCGTTGACGTGTCAGTCGCGAGCACAACGCTCGCCACGGGAATTTATGGTTGTGTTATTTACGATAACAACCTTTCGCCTAAGCAGGGTATTGCCGCGGTCTATTTTGGCGCTACCGGCTACACGACTAGCAACGGAACCTTTGGCATCACGTGGGATGTCAACGGTATATTCCGCGTGCAACTGCACCCATAATAGTTAGGAACGCGATTGGCGGAGGATCGCGTATTGCATTGCGAGTTACTTTTAATCGCGGGGATTCATAATCTTTCCGCGTTCAACTGCATTGATCTGGTGAAATCATGGCTGTTTTGGCTACCACGAATGTTGTTAAGGTTTTCGAGAATGGCCTTTCCGATCGCATTGTCCTTTATGCCTTGCGCAAGATAAGCACTGGTGACACGTTCGATACAACGGCTGATTTTCTTGTGGCGAGACAAGCCATTGCCGTTGGTACTACTGTTGTCGGCCAAGCACCTGTTGTGATTTCGGCCAATACAGTTGTCACCATGCCTGCCGGATTGACTAATGATGCTGGGTATTTGCTTGTTTGGGGCGTATCAGCGTGAGTGGGCTTAGCTGGACTCAGACAGAGCTAGTTTATGCTTACTATGGCGCCTCTACTAACCTTGCCACATTCACGACAGAGGACAACCTGATAAAGACTTATCCTCTGTGTCCGCTCAACTTTGGCCAGTTGCTTGCCGATTCTGGCTCGGTTCACTCTGGCTCGATTCATGTTCTGGCCCGTGGCCAAATTGGGAATACTACTAGCTCGCCTACCTTTACTTGGTCGTTGCGTGTATTCACGACTACCACTTGGTCGGTTGGTGGCGTTCTTCTTGGTTCCACTGCCGCACTAGCATGTACCGCTTCAGCGGTTACGTTGGCTACGTGGAAACTCGAAGCCGACATTGGCATTCGTACCGCTCCCGTGGCAGGTAGCAACAACCTTGTTGCCGTAACCATGGGTCAAGTTGAATCGCCATCCGGATTGCTCTCGCCTGGTTTCGGATCACTGCCGCCAACCAACACCGCGGTAGTCCAAAACCTAGACTCAACTATTCCCTATTACCTATTCCTTTCATGCGCTTGCTCTGCGAGCAACGCCGCTAACCTGATCAACACTCAAATGCTCAAGGTCTATGGCGAAAACTGACCTGGCGTTTCACTAGGCGCGAAGGTTTGGTGAAATCATGCCTGTAACGCCTAAGCCTGGTAAGACGTGGCGCAGGCACTTTAAACACCAAGCCGGTAAGCGCCACCAGGCGCTACTAGTAAATACCAGCGTTAGTGTCACCATAACGCCTACGGTGATTACTGCCGCGGTAAGCATCCCAACGCCGGTAGCCATCGCTGGTAGCACGATCACCGGAACCGCCGTTACCTGCGTCGTAAGCATACCGACGCCTGGCGTTGCATCCGGTAGCACACTGGCCGCCACTTCGATCACGTGTGCGGTTAGCGTACCGACTCCACAAGCCGCCGCTAGCTCAATTATCCTATGCAGTGTAATCACTGGTTCGGCTAGCATCCCTTCGCCTACCATCACGGCAGGGTCGGGAAGTATCGGCGCTACAGTAACGCCTACTGCTATCTCATTGGCCGTCTCGCTCGGTTCTGTGAGTGTAAACGCTGGTTCCACACTCACTCCTAGCGTGATCACTGGCGCTGCGAGCTTTACCGCGAGTGTAGAGCATGCCGGGTCAACGCTCAGCCCTACCGCACTGGCTCTGAGTGCCACGCTGAGCACTCCGCAGGTGTCGGCCGGTACGTCCCTACATGCGAGCGCGCTCAGTCTGTCTACGGCCATCCCAACGCCGTCTGTGAACGCTGGTTCGCGAGCCACGCCAGCCACCATCACGGCAAGCGTGTCCATACCGGCGCCGGTAGCCGCCAGCGGATCAACCGTGACGCCTACCGCGCTCACGTTCACTGTCTCGATACCAACGCCAGGGATCACGGCTGGTAGTGGTGGCACGAGTGCCACTGCCACACCAAGCGTAATTCAGCTAGCCGTGTCGATTCCCACGGTTACCCTGTCTTGCTCGGTTGCTCTTACGGTTCCGGTACTCAGTCTGTCCACTTCGTTTGGCACAGTGGTCATTTACCAGGCAGTGACCTACGGAACATCAAGCGTTCGCGCTGGTATTGGGCCAAGCGGAAACGTCCATGCCGATATCACCGTTAGTGGATTTGTGAGCACAGAGGATACCGACCGCGGCTCGGCTGAAGGCAGCCAAGTGGATTTGAGTAAAGCCGAGCAAGGTACCGCGGCTGAAGCCGAAGTCAAGCAAGGTACAACGTCAACTAGCAACGTATCAGGAAAGAGCCTTTAATGTCTACTGACGTTGGCGCGGTTTACCGGACTACGCTCGAAGTTCTTAACGCTAGCGGTGTGCCTACGGCACCAGCCACAAACGTTCTTACTGTCACCCTGCCAGACCAGACTACAGCAACGCCAGCCATCACAACGGACAGTGCTGGCGAATATCACGTTGATTACCCGATAACTCAGGAAGGTCTCTACAAATTCGCTTGGGTTACCACTGGCCCAATCACGTCAAAGACTGATTACGAGAATGGAACGGCGTTCCGCTCAGTCATCGGATTGCAGGAGGCTCGCGACTATCTAAAGCTAGACGATGATAGCCAAGACGAAATGCTACGGCAAATCATGGGCGCCGCTACAGAACTCGCTGAGTCTGTAGTCGGTACATGCGTAATCCGCACCTTTACGAACGAGCAAATACCAGGCTATACGCGCTCGGTTATCCGGCTACCTCACGGACCACTGCCGAATAATCTCTCGGTTGCGTCAATCACATCTGTATGGGCATCTGGTCCGGTATGGCTAACTGCGGCACTGAGCGTGTATCCCAATACCGGAACGTGCGAGCCGTTGAACATGCAAGGTTTCTGGCTTGGCCCATGGCTGGCAACCTACACCGCGGGCAGGACAGTTATCCCGCAAAGGGTCGTGCTCGCAGTCAAAGAAATCATCTGGGATCTATGGGCACCAGTGCGCGGCCTTCAATCTGACCAACAAGAGCCAGGATTGGAAGAGACTTCCCAATTCGATTATCAGTTGGGGATGTTGCCTAACTACACAATGCCCGTACATGCACGAGCGTTGCTCGAAGCCGAAGCCTCGCCAGGTTTCGCGTGATCTGAAAAGGATTTTGATATGGCTGATTTTCCATCCCAGGGTGCCTATGTTACTGGCGTCAATGCGCTACTGACAGAACGTAGCGGCGCTGCGATTGCTACTGACACGGTTCCTGCTGGCTCGCTGATTATCGCTCGCAATACTGGCGTTGGCGCCCACACTGTCATACTCGCTTGCAACTTCACTGTTGACGGACTAGCCGTCGCTAGCCGAACTCATAACTTTGCGGCGGCAGAGATTCGCGGCTTTCGTGTGCCTGTCAACTACGGTGACGCTAACGGGCGAGTCGCCATGTACGTTGGCGAGGCATCGCAGACCGAAATCAAATACTATGTGATAGGCGCCTGACATGGTTGCGCCAAACTTTCCCTACGTGGCAATTCGCGTTATCATGCGTGGCGATTACACGCGCGCCTACAATCCTGGCGACCTTGTTCCTGCCGATGCCGTAGAAGGTCCCGATGCTTGGCTCAGGGTAGGTAAAGACGTAGAGAAGCGCGATGGCAAGAGCAAGCCGTGAGGTAGTCATTGAATGGGATTCTAGGGAAGTCGAGCGGTTTACTAGTAATCCCAATGGTGACTTGGCGCTGCAATTGTTCCGCAGACTAGCTGACATTGTGCTACTTGGCGCTAAGCGCCGCGCACTTGTGCGCACTGGCGAAATGCGTAATGAAATGACTACCCGCATAATGACAGACGAGCAAGGTTTGTGCGCCGACGTTATCAGTCCGGTCACGAATCCAAAGACTGGCTTTCCTTACGCGGTTATGCACGAGCGGCGAAAGCCGAAAGATCGCAGGCCGCACCGTTCGCTCGCTCCCGCACTAAATGACATCCGCAAAATCCTCACAAAGTAATCCGGTCACCAATGGTGGCTAGGGACTGGTCTCAGTCCGCGTATATCCGATCTATCAGTTAAGGATGAAGGCTAATGCCTGCTATCGTTGTCCCAAAGAGTGCCATTGCTACCGGTCCCGGATACATCTATCTCGCGCCGCTCGGTACTTCACTGCCCACTAACACTGTCGTTGGTTCCGTCTTTACTGATACTTGGGCTTCGGCTGGCGCCTGGTTTGTTGTTGGCGTCACTAAGAGCGGTTCCGAGTTTGACTATAAGATCGGAACCAGTCCTATTGTGGCGGCTGAATACTTTGACCCGCTCCAGATCGTGACTACCGATCGCGCAGCGAGTTACGTTTTTGAGCTTATGCAGATTAGCGCGACTGGACTTAAAAACGCGCTTAACGGTGGCTCGCTTGCAACGTCTGGCTCTGGTACCACCCTGCTTTCGTCCTACACTCCCCCGGTGCCTGGCTCTGAAGTGCGAACGATGCTGGGTTGGGAATCTCAGTCCAATGACGAGCGACTAGTGTTTGAGCAGTGTTTCCAAGTTGGCGAACTGAAGATCGTTCGTGACAAGGGCGCAGCTAACGCAACCATGCCGCTTGAATTCGATGCCGAGTTGCCTGCCTCTGGTTTCCCGTTCCGTTACTGGACCGCTGGCACGGTGCGTTCGTAATGGCCGCGACTGTCAAAGACGTACAGGCTACCGTTGAAGGTGTGGCCACGCCTGGCACGGTTCCATTCATGGGAGAATCGTTCACCCTTCCGGACAAGATTGCTTACATGGCATTCCTGATCTTCGCCAAAATCGCCAAGTCTGGCTTGACTGATGAAGATGTTGAAGGCATGTCCGCTATGTATGACATGATTCATGGCTGCCTAGCGCCAGCGGATAGCGATCGTTTCGACCAGGTAGCCGTTGACAAACGGGCATCTGCCGAAGAGATCTTTGAGTTTGTGGCGGCAGTGATGGAAGCCGCTACTGCGCGCCCTACCGGGCCGCATACCGGCTCTTCGCAGTCGGAGCGGAAAACATCGAAGAAATCGAAGGCACACTTGCGCTCTCCGGAAGGGGAGTTTATCAAAGTTGGGGATCTCCACTAGACGATGTAGACCCTAGGCTCTTTTGCAACATCGTTTATGTGTTCCTCGCGCGGAACGCAGACGAAAAGCAGCGTAAGGAACTCGACAATCAGCTATACGCGCCGGTTGACGGTAGTGACGATCTGAGTATGTTCCTAGCGAGCATACTTGACGATGAGGAAGTGTAGTAATGACTCCGCTCGCTACTGCATTCGTGCGTATTCGTCCCGAACTAAGCTCGTTTAGCAAGGATTCCGAAGAGGGAATCTCTAAGGGGATGAAAGGCCAGGGGGACAAGCAAGGCAAATCGTTTGGCTCGCTTTTCTCCAAGGCCGCTGGCATCGCCATGGGCGGTGGCATTATCATTGCTGGCTTCTTGAAGGTTCTTAACGATGCCAGGTCACTCGGGATTGTTCCACTGCAAGTAGCCGTCAAAGACGCCGGTATTGCTTGGGGCAAGTTCCTGCCGCAGTTGACCGCTACCGATAAGAGCATGGAAAAGCTCGGCTTTAGTAATGCTGAGACTAATGCCGCCATGCTTAAACTGGTTACCATCACCGGTAGCCAGAGTCTTGCCTTTAAGGCGGTCAACACTGCCACGGACCTAGCGACCTATAAGCACATCTCGCTAGCAGACGCCTCTGTGATGCTTGGCCGGGCTGCCACTGGTAACACGAAAGCGCTAAAAGAAGTTGGCATAGCGACCAACGACCTGCCTAAGAAGTTCTCTACCACGGGAACCGAGGCAAGCCGTATGGCCGTTGTGATGGATCTTCTAAACAAGAAGATTGGTGGGCAGGCAGTAGCGGCCAGTGGCACATTTGGCGGCAAGCTTGATGAAGTAAAAGCTCGAATGACGGACCTATCCGCCAGTGTTGGGCTGGCGTTGATCCCGGTACTGAGTGTGCTTATGGATATGCTGCTCAAATACCTAGTGCCAGCATTCACATCACTTGGTATCTGGCTGCAAAATACCGGCATACCTGCCTTCAAGGAATGGGCGCAACGGATTATGCCCATTGTAATCTTTGTGGTTGCCGATATGGTTACCGGTGTGCAGTTCGCGCTGAAAGTGCTTTCGCAATTGCCTGTGCCTGTGAGGCTCATTGCCCTGGCTATGATTGCCTGGTCTGTCGCTAACGCGCTTTGGGAAGCGACCAACCCTGTTGGCCAGATTATGCTTCTGGCCGCCGCGGTGGCATTCGCGGTCGGCTGGATTGTAAAGAACTGGCGGCAGATTACCGCGGTAGTGATCGAAGTACGTAACGCCGTATTCGTTCACGTTGGCGCCATGGTGAACACATTCAAAAATGGCGTTATGACAGTTGTGAACTTCTTTGTCGGCTGGCATGATCGCATTCAGGCCGCGGTGGGCAACGTCCGTAACTTGCTACTCCAAAAGGGCAAGGATGTTATTCAGGGCTTCTGGGATGGCCTGACATTCATTTGGAAAAAGGTTACTAGCTGGGTATCCAGTATCGCGGGATGGATTAAGGCGCACAAGGGCCCAATTAGCCTTGACAAAAACCTGTTGCAACCCGCAGGACAAGCAATTATGTCAGGTTTCCTGGGCGGATTGCAATCCGGATTCGGTCCCGTTGGCTCATTCGTTGGTGGTATCGCCAGTTGGATTGGCGGTAAAATGTCTGGCACCGCTGGTGTTGGGCAATGGACTGGCGTAGTGCTGCAAGCGCTATCGATGCTGCATTTGCCAGCCAACCTACTCGGCTTGGTACTTGCACAGATGCAATCCGAGAGCGGCGGCAACCCAAGGGCAATCAACAATTCCGATATTAACGCCCAGATGGGTGACCCGAGTCGTGGCCTAATGCAGACCATTGGCGCCACGTTTGAATACTGGCGCGATAAGGCACTGCCTGACGACATCTATAACCCGCTCGCCAACGTGTATGCCGCATTGAACTATGCCATGCATGGCAAGGGATTTGGCACGGGAACTGGCCAGATTGGTTCTAGACACGGTTATGCCTCTGGCGGAATTATTACTGAGCCGATTATAGGCGTTGGCCGCTCGGGGCAACGGTACTCGTTTGGCGAGCATGGTAAAGAAACCGTGACGCCTGGCGTTGGGCATGGGATAGGCAAACTGGCGGATACAATCGTCATTCAGGAAACGGCAGACGCCGACCTGATCACACAACGGCTTACCTGGCAATTGCAACATGCCGGATTGGGATAAGAAATGCTTGGAGTAGGTTACGCGCCAACAAAGGCCGATGTGGATCAGGCGCTAGGCGACAACATTATCGCTTTGCGTTCCGATTTTGCGACAATCGAGAGGCTTTACCTGTTTGTCACGCAATCAATCGCGAATGGGTATCTTAGTTCGCTCGGTTACACTTCGGCACAAATCACCTTTTTGAATCAATGTGTTAATGATCTGTATACGCTTTGGCTTGTGGCCAACGGCACTAACCAGCAAGTGGGAGCGTATAACTTCCTTGCGGCTTCTGAGCAAAACGCAGGAGTGAAGTGATCGTGAATGATCACGAATCTTTGGTTGGATGATGGCCTAGGGACAACGCTCACCCTAGGTCCGCTTGCGCCCGGTATCGCACTACAGGGAATCGAATTCACACCTTCTGTGCGTGACGTTGCCGAGGATAGAACCGATGGCGATGGCTCGATAGATTCAACGCTTTACGCTAGTGCTGGAGCGCTAACGCTCAGTCTGACCCTATTTGGTGCAAGCGTAAGGGCTACATTGGACCATTTGGGCCACTTTATGAGTCCGTCGCTTCGGCCATACCTCTATATCGAAGATACTGAGTGGACTACCGGCCGCCGTATCCAGCTACGTGCCGACACTGCGAGCCGACCTATCCAGATCAGCAAAGGGCTAACCCGGGACGTTGCGTTTCAATGGAAATGTCCTAACGGCATCTGGGAAACCGAGACAGTACAGAGTTACCAGTTTTGGGCTTCGCAGGCGGCTACTAGTGGTGTTGTCATGGATGTTCCTAATGGCGTGACTGTTAGTGTCGCCAACGGGCTAACCATGCCAGTGAGCACATCCGCGGCAGATCAGACAGTGATCAATGTGGGAGATGTTCCGCAACCCTTTACCGCCTATCTGTATGGGCCAGCCGTTGGACCAGAGTTGACTAACGACTCAACAGGTGAGACGTTCCGCTTCCTCGCGGGTTACTCGCTGGCGGCAGGTGCTTACATCATGCTTGATATGCAAAATCGGCTGGCGTTGCTGAATTCAGATCCTGGCTCGTCTGTCTTGGCCAACCGGGATTTTACCGCGTCTACATGGTGGCGTCTTGGCACTGGTACCACTCACATTCGATACACCGCTCAGTCGGGAACTAGTTCCTCCACTGCCGCCACTATGTCATTCCGTCCCGGATACTATACCGGCCCCTGATCTAATGAGGATATCGTGACTCTTCTAAAGCCTGTATGGGTTCAGCCTACCGGTGCAGATCCTAGCCTTTACTATCCTGGTTCTGAGCTACGCCAATTCGCGCAAGCACTAGTTGGCGCCGAGGGTGTGTTTGGCTTTGGTTCCCTAGTGGTCGCTCAGCGCGCCGCAGGTGCCAACTTCTCTGTTGACATTGCCGCGGGTCAAGCCTCTGTAGTCGGTAACGATGTGGCTGGCCAGGGTATCTATGTCATCACTAACACGGCTGGCGCTTACAACCTGGTCACACCTAGCGCGCCTGGCGCAGGTACCCGATATCACCGTGTGGTCGCACAGATCCGAGACAAGACGTGTAACGGCTCTTGGACTACATACGATTGGATTCCTGTACTTGTGCAGGATACTGGCTCTGGCCTGCCAGCCGAGCCGCCATCAGCCGTGTCTCTCGCTCAGGTAGCGATTACCACTGGGCAGGTCTCGGTTCTGAATGCGAACATCACAGACCTTCGGCCGATCATTCCGCAGTTGGGCATCTGGGATTCCTGGCATCCTTTGTCGCTGCAAAACAGTTGGTCGAATACGGGTGGCGGATCAGTAACGGCGCAGTACCGGCGAAGCTCGCTTAACGAGATCGAAGTTGTCGGGAACATCACGCATGCGTCTACGTCTGGTACGTCTGTATTCGCGTCCTCTTTGACTGCCGGATATCTTCCGCTTTCCCAGCAATGCAGGGCAGTAGAAAAGGTAATAGCAACCAACCAGTTTGCTTCCAGTATTTCCGGTCCGTTCGTTATTCTGCCAATTGGCGGGAACATTCAGTTTCAGTATCTTCCCGCCGGGACAACGCAGGTAGAATTCTATTGTACCTTCTGTCTGGACGCGTGACCTATGGCGCGCTGGGAATTCGTGGTTGGCCCTCCGGCGCCTACCGGCGGACATACTGACGAGCTAGCACAATGCACTAATCGCACAGTGACGTTTCGCCTAGCCGATCAAAGCGAGGCTTCGGTAACGCTGAATGATCGTAACGGCAGTACGAACAACATCGCTCAGCTAGCGTCTGATCTTCATGTGCTGCGTAATGGGACTGAGTTGTTCCGCGGCCGGTTGGGACCTTCCTCTGACACTATCGACACAGCTAGCCACGTTGTCACGTTCACCGCGATATGCTACCGCGGCCTTCTGGCTAGGCGCAGGCTCTTTGCGAGCGACTTGCTTACCTGGTCTAGTGCCTACCCAGATAACATCATGTGGGGATTGATCTCGCAGACACAGGCGCGCACTGGCGGAAACCTGGCCATTACCCAAGGGCTAGGTTTCGGGAACCATGCCGGAATGAGCACAACGTCGCTCACCTGCATTGCTGGTGACGCCATTGCGGACAAGATTAATGATCTGTCCAACCAGAGTACGACTTGCTTTGACTGGGCGATCACGCCGTATGGTTCCGTGACATTGTGCGCAGAGATATGGATGTATCAGCGTGGCGCGAGCCGCGGTGTGATCCTAGAGCATGGTGGCTCGCTCGTCTCGTCCCCGTGGACTCGTGAGGCAGATCCGAGCGTCTATGCGAATGCGATTAGGGTCACTGGAGATCCGAGCGCTACACCGGTACCCACACCAGTTGAAGCGGCGGCATCGGACATAGCCACGCGGCCAGAAGGCCGCTGGGATCAGGTATACGGCACTGATCTGGAAACATCCGCAGACGTTAGCGCCTATGCGCCCTGGCAACTACAGCAAGCCCAAGCGGTAATTCCAACCTACACCATTCCGCTGCAAAATGGGGCATGGGGCGGTCCGAATCATATATGGCTAGGCGATACCGTAGAAGTGCAAGTCAAATCGGGACGATTGCTAACCGATGTGGCTTTGCGGGTAAATGAAATCTCCGCCACTGCCAACCTTGATGGTTCTGAGTCTGTGCAACTAACTGTCGGCGCGCCAAAGCCCAATATTAAGAAACAACTAGCGCTAATCTTGCGCCGCTTGCGTGATTTGGAACGGAGGTAAAGCAATGTGCGAGTCTAACGATTACGAGCGGGGTAAACTTGCCGGGCAGGTCCAAGAGCACGATAGGCGCCTTAACGCGCTTAACGGTAGCCTGCGTTCCATTGACGAGCGCCTAGAAGAAATCGGGCTAAAGCAGCAGCACATCATTGACACAATGAGTTCTGACCGAACCACCCTGATCACTACCGCGCAAGCGCTCAAAGATGCAAACTCGTTGCGGAGAGAAAAGGTCGAAGCACAAGACGAAGCGAGTATGCGCAGATGGAATATGCCATC
>OBLW0100004311.1_pt1 | contig 10848 bp, 9 predicted proteins | sample 1520161 | NCBI WGS metagenome assembly OBLW01 (sample SAMEA3539309, study PRJEB22396) | soil metagenome | biome: tundra; feature: field; material: soil | place: USA | collected 2010-05 | depth 0.15 m
GGAAAAAGATGCAGTGAACCTCGGTGGTTATCTTGACGCGCTGGCACCACTGGTGGTGGTCCCCGTCAAGATGGAGCTTGCCGATGCAGATAACGCCGTGGATACCATGCTGCGCTTGATCGAAGAGCGCCGCGGCTGCTCGTGAGAAAATGCCCCAGACGGTAACGAAACTAATACCCATCGAATGACCAAGCATCTGAAGGAAGTTGAGCGGCTACGGAAGATTATTGAAGGGTTTCCCAAGGTCACCATCACGGTCCTGGGGGACCTGGTGGCCGATGAATTTGTATACGGTGAAATCTCGCGCGTGTCGCGCGAAGCCCCGGTGCTGATCCTGAAGCATCGCGAACGTAGGGTGGTGCCTGGCGGAGGCGCGAACGCGGTGAACAATCTGGCCGACCTGGGAGTAAACGTTTTGCCAGTAGGAGCTATTGGGGAAGACGAGCCGGGACGAATGCTGCTGAAGTTCTTTCGCCATAAACGCATTCCGATCAGCGGCGTTTTGAAAGACAAGAGTTATACGACGGTCACGAAGACTCGCATCCTGGCGGGCATGACGCACAATACGCGGCAGCAAGTGGTGCGTGTGGATCGCGAGCCGGAAAGCGCTCCGAACCAGCATCTGACGCGGGAGTTATTTCTGGCAGCGCGGGAATATTTGCGGGCTTCCGATGCTCTGCTAGTTTCCGACTATGGATATGGATCGGCCAGTCCGGCGATCGTGAACGCGTTGCGGCAAGCCGGAAGGCGAAGAGTTGTGCTGGTACCTTTGATTCTGGATTCCCGTTATCGACTGCTGGAATATTCTGGCGCCACGGCCGCTACTCCGAACGAACCTGAAGTGGAAGCGGCGCTTGGGGTTCAGATTGGCCACGATTGGCAAAGGTTGAGCAAGGCCGGGCAACAGATTATGGAGCGGATGAAACTCCAGTCCCTGCTGATTACGCGGGGCCGCGACGGCATGGTGGCCTTCGATCAGAGACACACGCCGGTGGACATTCCGATTTTTGGTTCCGACGAAGTGGCCGATGTCACCGGGGCGGGGGATACCGTGATAGCGGCGTTCAGCGCGGCGTTGGCCGCGGGAGCTACCACGGAAGAAGCCGCGCAGCTAGCCAACTACGCCGGGGGTATTGTGGTGATGAAGCGCGGTACGGCAACCGTTTCCCGTGAGGAATTGTTGCGCGCGATTGACCAGGCTCCGCCTTCGACAAGACCTCATTGATCTGAAGCGGTTTTGATCTGAAACAGCGATCTGCCACACGATAGATTGGAAATAACAACGAGACGAGACGACAAAATTCTGGGACGTCGCGAGCTTCGCGAACGCGTCGAACGCTGGCGGGCCTCCGGCGAACAAATCGTTCTGGCGAATGGAAATTTCGATCTGCTCCATGTGGGCCACGTGCGCTATCTGCGGGGCGCGAAAGAGTTGGGCGGGAAGATTGTGGTGGCCATCAATTCTGACGAATCAGTACGGGCGCTCAAAGGCAAGGGTCGTCCTATTATGCCCGCGGAGGAGCGCGCCGAAATTGTCGCGGCGTTGGTTGATGTGGATGCGGTTGTCATTTTTCCCGAGCTTGATGTGCGCGCGCTCATTCGCGAGATTCGTCCTGATATTCAGGCTAAGGGGACGGATTACACAAAGGAGTCGGTTCCTGAGCGCGATGCAGTCGCGGAATATGGCGGACGCGTGGCAATTGTTGGCGACCCGAAGGATCATTCCACCAGTGAGATCATTCGAACCCGGCTGAGGCCGAGGCAGCCGTGAGTCTTGCATCTGTGCCTGGAAAAAAGATTGAACGACTGCTGATCGTGCGTCTCAGCGCCATGGGCGACGTGATCCACACGCTGCCGGCAGTTCGTTTTCTGCGACAGGCGTTTCCGCAAGCATGCGTCGGCTGGCTGATCGAAGAGCGCTGGGCCGAATTGCTGTGCGCGCCGGGAACTGCACGTCGCGGTTCCCGCTCTTCGCTGCGACCTCTGGTGGATGAAGTCCATACCGTTAGGCTGAAGGCCTGGGGGAAGTCTCCATTCTCCATCTCCACTTTGCAAGGTGTTGCGACCATTTGGAATGATGTGCGCGACGCGCGCTACGATACGGCAGTGGATCTGCAGGGCGCAATGCGGTCGGCGGTGCTGGCGCGGTGGTCCGGCGCGCGTGCAATTTACGGAGCGGCCGAGCCGCGAGAGGCTCCGGCGAGCCTATGGTACACGCGGAAGGTGGTGGCGGGGGGTAGGCACGTTGTGGAGCAGAATCTTTCGGTAGCCGCGGCGCTGGTTGAGCGCTCATCGCGATTATCGTCGCCGGATATTTCTTGTGATTTTCCTCGCGATCCGCAAGCTGAAGCAAACGTCGGCGAGAGGCTTGCGCTAAGCGGTATTGGCGATTTCGCCATTCTGAACCCGGGCGCGGGGTGGGGAGCGAAGCGATGGCCGGCAGAGCGATACGGGGAAGTCGCCCGCGAACTGGCAAAGCTCGGCCTGCGTTCGATTCTTAATTATGGCCCGGGCGAAGAGGAGTTGGTACGCACGACGGAGGCGGCGGGTGGCGGAGCAGCTCAGGCGATGAATTGCTCGATCACGGAATTGATTGCGTTGACGCGGCGAGCGCGGCTTTTTATCGGTGGCGACACCGGGCCGCTGCATCTGGCGGCAGGGTTGAGAATTCCGGTGGTGGCGATCTACGGGCCGACGGATCCGACACGGAACGGTCCTTATGGAACGCGGAGCATTGTGCTGCGCAGTCCGGAGAGCGTCACCTCCCATTCGCGGCGGGCTGCGGCGGATGATGGGTTGCTGGCGATCGGGGTCGAGGCGGTGATAGCGGCGGCCGGCAGGCTGCTGGACGGCGACCTCAGGGGCTAAAGCCCAGATTGACATAAGCACTTTCGCGGCGCTGAAGCGCCGCCGTTCCACATGGCTGAGTGGTCACAAATCGCGCGGCGCATTCGGGTGCCGCTGGGGTTTCTGTTTGCGGTGCTTTATTTCTGGCTGGCGCGGCCTACCTGGCGGTCCATGGCGCTGGGTGCGATTGTGCTTTTGCCCGGGCTTCTGATTCGGGCGCTGGCTTCGGGTCACGTGCGAAAGAACGAGACTCTAGCCACTTCAGGGCCTTATGCTTATACGCGCAATCCGCTTTATCTGGGATCGCTGCTGATCGGATTTGGATTCGCAGTGGCAGCACGCAGTTGGTGGGTGGGCATTGTTCTCGTGGTGATGTTCTTTGCTATCTATGTTCCTGTCATCCGCGACGAAGAGGCATTCTTGCGGAAGAAGTTTGCTGAGTTCGACGAATATGCGCGGCGGGTACCGAGGATGTGGCCGCGTTTGACGCCGTGTTCAAGTGAAGAGGAAGGCACGGCAGAATTTTCTATCGATCTGTATTTGAAGCATCGTGAGTACAACGCGCTGCTGGGAGCAGTGGGGATGATGGCCGCGTTAGTGGTCAAGATGAGGCTGTTCTTGGGTTAGAAAATGGTGATGTGGCGGAACTGGCGGCGAGGGATAGAAGTCCGAGCAATGCAAGCTGGTGCGGGTGGAATTCTCCTAATGGTGTGCCTGTCTCTTGCGCTTGGTGAGGTACCAGGAAGTGTTTGTGGACCGCGTGGTTGTCTACAAACATGAACGGAGGGCGGTACCGCTCTCACAGGGGAAAGAGCTGAGGTCGTACCGAGTTGCCCTTGGCGGCGAACCTAGCGGGCCGAAGATGCGGCAAGGGGACCATCGAACTCCCGAGGGATCGTACATACTTGATTCGCGAAACTCCAACAGCCGTTTTTATAAGGCATTCCACATATCGTATCCAGGTCCGAAGGACGTTGCGGCTGTGGTTAGTCCCGGAGGGGACATCATGCTCCATGGCCTCCCAAAGGAATACGCATGGGTGGGAAAGGCACAAACTCTACATGATTGGACCGACGGATGCATTGCTGTCTCGAACGACGAGATGGACGAGATTTGGAAATTAGTCCGTGTGGGCACCCCGATTGAAATCAGGCCTTGACTAGGAGTTTTGTCATCCGCAACCTACTTCCTCTCCGGGACAGCGCTGGAATGCGTGCGATCGCAGAAACGCCAGCGAAGCCGCCAGCAGCGCACAGCTGCTAGGGATCCTTCGCTCCGCTCAGGATGACAGCGCATTTAGTGATTACTTCTGCGCCACCAACTCCCTAGCCCGGCTGAGTTCTGGACGGGTGGAATTTGATCCATCACAGATTTTCAGCAGCAGCGCGTAGTATTCCGTTGCGTCACTCTGCTTGCCAGCGGCTTCGGCAGCGCGGGCGGCCCCGTAGAGGCCGTTGAAGCGGTTGGGATTCAGTTTCAGGTCGGTCTGATATTCCACCAGGGCTTGCTGCGGACGCTTGGCTTCGAGCAGCATATCGGCAAGCTGTTCGCGAGCTGGAATGCCTTCTGGTTCATCGCCCAGCTTGTCGGTCTTATCGGCGAGGGCGCGGAGGCTGGCGATGGCTTCATCATCCTTGTCTTCGGCGTGCATGACCCAGGCGGCGGCTTCCTGATAGTCCTCACCGACGGCCTCAGCGTATTGGGGTTTCTTTTCGGCCACAAACTCTTTGCGGATCGTCTCAATCTGCTCCAGGTCTTTGTGGGCCTGCGCGAGATTGCCGCTGCGGGCCGCGCCAATGGCGCGTGCCCAGTAGGTGATGGATTGATCTCCGTGCAGCGCGCCGGGCACCACCTGCAGTTGCATCGCGTCACTCCAGTGACGGAGTTCTAGATCGTAAATCGCGGGGAACTTGGTGAGGGCGTTTGTCTCTGGATCGAAATCGGAGCCATACATCGACTTCATCTTCGGCATGCTCCTGACTTCGTCGATCACCTTGGCGGCATCGGCCTCGCGTCCGCTCTGCAGGTAGGCGTAGATCAGGAAATCCATGGCGTGGAACTGGTGGCCTTCGCCGCCCATATGCATGGCGGCGGCTTTCCGCGTAGCGGCGATGGAGGCAAGGTTGGAGTTGATGTCGTCCTGCCAGAGACCGACGCGAGCGAAGATATGCGATGGCATGTGCAAGGCGTGAGGAGCCGCGGGCGCAACCTGCGCATAACGGCGGGCGGCGGGCAAGCCGAGTTGCGCCAACTGTGGCTTATCGTAGGCATGGATCAGGTAGTGGGCCACACCGGGATGGTCGGGCTCAATGGCGAAGAGCTTCTCCAGAATCGCAGCGGCTTGCTTACGATTGGCAAAGGTCATGCCGTCGTGCGGTTCGGAAGCTAACAGAGAAAGCGCGTAGAAGACGGCGGCCTCATGATCGTCAGGATAGGACTCGTAGACCTTCTTCATCGCATCGGAATAGGCTTGGGAGCGAGCGTCGTGATTCAGTTTCTTGGAGTCGCCGTAAAAAGCTGCGATGGCCGCCAGGTATGCCTTCTCGCGCGGAGTGGTAGGACCGTCGGTGGTTCTTGCTTCGTGAACTTCGTCCAGGCCGCGCTGGATGAGCTTGGCGTCGGGCTGGTTCCAGAGCTGGTGCCACAGGCTCATAGCGACGCCCCAATGCGCCATGACGCAGTGAGGATCGTCCACGGCGATTTGAGTGAATTCTTTTTCCGCCTCTTCGTACCAGAAAGAGTGCAGCAGCGCGACCCCGCGCTCGAAAGGCTTCTGGACGGTGGGCGCACAGGAGACTGGGAAGACAACCGTGCCCAACCGGGCGGTGGTCAAGTCCTCGTGGTGAGGGTGGGTTTGGTCATCGTCGGCAAGGGCGGTAGCGGCGAAACTGGTAAAGAAAAAGAGAGGAACGAACAGTAGCCACAACAGGCGTTTCATAGCGAACCCCCACTGAACAGCGAGTTTAGTCGGGCGGCCGGAGAGGGTCAAACTATCAGAACCTGACATTCCTGTGTCTACAAGGGCCATTAGTAGTCCGTAGGTCGTTCTGATAGACTTCGCGGCAATCGGACCGGGTAGCATTACGAGCCCCCTGAGCGTACTTTCGTCCATCCGGTGAATAAGCGGAGGAAGAAGAATCCACAGCTACAGAGTTCACCCAGCCCGCGGGGAGTAGCCATGGATTTGCACCCTGGGTCAGAGCCGCGCCACGTTGCTGAGGGAAAACGGACCGAGTTCGATCCGATTCGGCATGCCCTGCAGGAAAGCGAAGATTGGTATCGCGATCTGGTTGAACACAGCCAGGATCTGTTGTGCATTCATGACCTGACAGGACGGCTCTTGTCGGTCAATCCGGCTCTGGCGCGTGGCTTGGGTTACAGCGTGGAAGAACTGCTGCAGATTCCCATGCGGCAATTCGTGGTTCCGGAGTTCCGTTCCCAGTTCGATGCTTACCTGGTTGAAATGCGCGCCTAGGCGAGGCTCGAGGATTCCTGGCCTTAGAAACGCGGAGCGGAGAACGCCGCATCTGGCAATATCACAACGCACTGAGGCGACATCCCGGCAAGCACCATGGAGACGCTCGGACAATGGATCTGGCCGGGAAACATTCGCGAACTGGAAAACTTTATCGAACGCTTCGGTAATTCTGATTCCGGGCTTAGTTTTACAAGTTCCATCGAGCGAATTGAGTGCCGCGCTGAACAAAGGCACCTCCGAAACACTCCAGGAAAAGGAGCGCGAACAGATTATGCGCGCTCTTCGCGAGTGCAACGGGCAACCGGGAGGCCCTGGCGGCGCTGCGGCACGGCTTGGACTGAAGCGCACTACGCTTCAGTCCAGGCTTATCCATTTTGGAATCGATCCCGGAGGTTATCGTGGCCAACCCGTGGGGAAGAGCGACTGACAGCTTATCCGCAGTGGGCGTATCCTGGCCTGATGACGCCTCGATTTAAGCGAATTCTTGAAGCGGCTGTATGGTTTGTCGCGGGTTTTGTGACCCACCTACTGATGCGCTATTATCACCACGTCGGATAGCCAGTGAAATTCGTTTCGCCCGTGGCGCGCCGGCCTGACAACCTGCGCCGTAAACCTCCAAAAGAGAGAAAGCCCCTCGCTTGTGCGAGGGGCTTTCTCTCGGGGGGAGGGACTTGGTCGAGGCGAACTTAGGTCCCAAACTGCATCGACTACAAATTACTTCGGTTGTTGTTGCTGATCAGGAGTGCCAGCCGGAGTGGAAGAACCGCTCGAGGCCAACTGCTCCAGATCATTCTTCAGCAGGCTGATTTCCACGCGCCCGCCGCTCAAGTGCTTCGTCTTACCGTTCTCGTCCGCGCTGGCCACGGGTGCGTTGCCCATGCCTACAAGGTAAATCCGGTAAACCGGAACCTCGTTATTCAGCACCATATAACGCACGACCGACTCAGCCATCTTCTGCGAATTGATGATCGCTGTCTGACCCTTCCCGGAAGCGAAGCCCTGCACTTCGATAATGTAGCCGCGCTGGCCTTTCACTCCATTGGCCATTTCGTCCAGAGCATCTTTGGCATTCTTGCTGAGCACGGTCTGGCCGGGCTTGAAGCGGATTTCGGTCTGGTTGGAAGCCTTGTACTGGTCGATGTTGCCAACCACGGTCTCGACGGTCTGAATACGAGTCGTCGCTTGCTGCGCGGTTTGCTGTGCCATGGTGGCCTTGTTACCGGCGTCAATGGCGTGCTGATCAGCCTCATTGGCCTTGTCCGAGGCCAGCTTGATGCCAGCCTGTGCGCGTGCGTCGGTGTCCTTAATCGCCTTGCCGTTAGCGGCGGTCAGATCGTCGAGCTCGTTGACGCGATCGCGGATGGGATCAGTTTGGCGCTTCACGTAACTTTTACGAGCAAACGGATTTACGCGGCCCCAGAATCCTTCGCGGGCCGGAGCCTGTAGCGGCTGCTTGCCGGTACCATTCATGTTGTCGGTCGACTGTGTCGTCTGCGACGCCGCCGGCGGGTTGGACTGATCTTGAGAAGACGAAGTTTGCGCCAAGGCCGGAAAGGCAAGCACCGCGGCCAGGGGCAAAGTAGCTAACATACGGCTCTTCATAACAACTTCCTCCATTTTGGGGGAGCGTTTGGGGGCTCCACTCCAGCACGCCAGAACGGGCGTGTTGCGTGATTGAATTGCGTCCCCTAAAACTAGCCGGTATACGCTGACGCAACGCACACCGAAAACCTCAAAACCTAGTCGCGAATGTTCCGCGCGACTTCCATATCTATTACAGTTCAGATGCCAAAGCGGGCTTTCAAGTTTAAGCTCTAAACACTTGATATCTAAGACATTATATCCCCATCCCGACTTGGAGGGTAGCCTGCACGGGTTGGTGCAGGGTAATTTTGGCAAACCTGATATAAAAACTGCGTAGAGTGCAGAAGTTCCGGGGAGACGAAATTTGGGATCAATCAATGTGGAAGAAACTGCGAAGCCGGTAGGGTTGAAGGCGCAGCTGACGAGACACCTCCTTGTGTTTGGGTTGGCAATGACAGTTTGGGGTAGCAATAGGGCCTTGGCGGACCCCGCAGACGCCCCGGAAGAGCCAGCGCCAGCGATGGCTTCTTCAAGCATTCCACCTGATCACATGCAGCAGTATTCCGATTTGGCTGTGACCTGGATGCAGGAATACCTGCGCATCGACACTACGAATCCGCCGGGCAACGAGATGCGCGCCGTTTCGTTTTACAAAAAGATTCTGGACCAGGAAGGCATTGAAAATCGCGCTTTCGAATACACACCCGGGCGCGGGGACCTGTGGGCTCGCTTGCCACACACCAGCGCGTACGCCGAGCGGCCGATCGTTCTGCTAAACCACATGGATGTGGTCACCAGCGATGCCGCCCATTGGAAAGTTCCTCCTTTTAGCGGCGAGATCAAAGACGGTTGGTTGTGGGGCCGCGGAGCGCAGGACATGAAAGATGAAGGACTGGCGCAATTGGTCGTCATGGTGATGTTGAAGCGGGAGAAAGTGGAACTTGACCGCGATGTGATTTTTCTGGCGGTAGCCGATGAAGAAGTTCTGGACACGGGCTCCGACTGGTTCATTGCCCACCAGCGCGATTTGCTGGAGAACGCGGAGTTCTTAATCAACGAAGGTGGAGAGAACCTGCTCGATCAGGGAAAGGTGAAATACGTGGGCGTGGATGTGGGCGAGAAGACGACATTCTGGCTGCATGTGGTGGCGCATGGGCGTCCGGGACATGCGTCGCGACCGATCGTGGATTCTGCGCCCAATCGTCTGGTGCATGCGCTGGACCGCATTCTGGCTTACCGCACGCCGCTGAGGGTGCTACCGGTCGTGGAGGAGTTTCTACGGGACATGGCACCGTACGAACCGCCGGAGCAGGCGCGGGAGTATCGCAACATCCGCAAGGCGATCCAAGAAAGGAAGTTCCAGCAGGATGTGGAGAAAGACGAGTCGTTGAATTTTTTGCTGCGCGACACCATTTCTCTAACCATGTTTGGCGGCTCCGAACAAACCAACGTGATCCCGCCCGAGGCTTGGGCGAATCTGGATGTGCGCATTCTGCCCGGTGGAGACCCCAAGGCGTTGCTGGAGCAAATCCGGCGAGTGGTGGACGATCCAAGTGTCACGGTCGAACCGCTGGACCCAGAGTTTCACGTGGCCAATTATTCGCCTACGAATACGGCCCTGTACGGGGCCATCCGAAAAGTCTCAGAAAAATATTTCCCGGGCGCTCCCGTCGTCCCGCATATTACCAGCGGTTACACCGAGAACCAGCGTTACCGTCCGCTGGGCATGAATGCTTACGGGTTCAATCCTTACACGGCGACGGAAGAAGAGGGCAACACCGAACACGGAAACGACGAACGGATTCGCGTGGAGGAAGTGCGGCGAGGTCCGAGGATTTTGTTTGACGTGGTGGCGGCAGTGGCGGGAGAGAAGTAAAAGCTTGACAGCCCTTGAGTTACTTTCCGAGGCAATACTTGTCATACTGTTCGATGATGAAGTGATCGGTCATGCCGGCGATGTAATCGCAGACCACCCGCGGAAGGGACTCCCGTTCGGCTTTCTCATGATAGTAGTGCGGCAGGGCTGAAGGGTTTTTCATCCAGAACGCGAACAGCTCCGTGACGACGCATTCAGCGTCGTCTTTTTCTCCTGCTAGCGAGGGGCTGTAATAGAGATTGTAATAAAGAAAATCCTTGATTTGCTTGCGTTCGTCTTCTACTTCACCACTGAAAGCGGCCAAGCGCTTGGGATGCAGGCGAACATCGGCGAGAGTTTCAATTCCAGCCTGCATCACCCGCGCTTGGGTATTGGTGATCAGGTCGCCAACCAAGCGGTTGAACACGCGTTTGAGGGCTTCATTAAATTGCAATTTTTCTGGCGCGTCAGGATAGATCGGTTCGACGTGGCGAAAAAAGCGTTCAAAGACTGGAACACCGGCGCGGATTTGCTCGAGCGTGAGCAGACGGGCTTCGTAGCCATCGTCGAGATCGGCGGTGTTGTAACCGATTTCATCGGTTAAATCAACGAGCTGGGCTTCGAGCGGAGGGCGCTGGTTGAGCAGATACTCCGCCAATTCCGGATGCTGTTCCGCATCGTAATCGCGCGAGTGTTTAATGATGCCCTCGCGCACCTCAAAGGTCAGGTTCAATCCGCGAAAGGCCGCGTAGCGCTGCTCGAAATCTTCAACAATGCGCAGGGCGTGCAGATTGTGATCGAAAAACAGCCCGTGCTCGCGCATCGCGGCATCGAGCGCCTTTTCGCCCGCGTGACCAAAGGGAGGATGGCCAAGATCATGCACCAGCGCCAGCGCTTCCGCTAAATCAACATTGAGGTCCAGCGCGCCCGCGACGGTGCGCGTAATCTGCGCTACTTCGATGGTGTGGGTGAGACGATTGCGGAAATGGTCAGAATAGCGGCGAGTAAAGACCTGCGTCTTGTCTTCAAGACGGCGAAAGGCGCGGGCGTGGATGACGCGGTCGCGGTCGCGCTGGTAGTCATT
>OBLW0100004313.1_pt1 | contig 10845 bp, 9 predicted proteins | sample 1520161 | NCBI WGS metagenome assembly OBLW01 (sample SAMEA3539309, study PRJEB22396) | soil metagenome | biome: tundra; feature: field; material: soil | place: USA | collected 2010-05 | depth 0.15 m
CCGCGAGCTTATGAAACCTTAAAGCGCGTTCCGGACGAATAACCGCCCACTCGGAAATTACTGCTTCATCAACAGCAGCCCACGATTCGAATCGACAGGTCCCTCCGTGGGACCTGGGAAAGCAACGAACCCAATCCGTCGCCCAAACTGACTCCTGCGTGAAAGGCGCGCCGTCCTGCAGCCCGGCCGAATTAGCGCTGCCCCGTCGTCGTTACCGCCGCTTTGGGCTTCGCCGCCTGCAGTTTCGCCAAGGACCGCTCAACGCGATGGTGGAATTGGCGCCAGTCTGGATTGTCTGGGCCGTCCTCGAGAATGGTCGTCCTCATCGCGCAACCGCCGTCCTTGGCCGTTAGCGCGACCCGGTCGGTGTACACGACCAAGTCGCCAATGACAACGAACGATGCCTTCTGCTCAAGATCGTTCACCGACGAAATTCCGTAATTGTTTGGGTTGCTCAGCGTGTCCTTCACAGCCCCCCAAAGATCGTCGCAGGAAACCTGATAGACATCCCTTGGTTTAGCCAATGCAGGAGCAGCAATAAATAACATAAGAAATGACGTGATAACGAACTTGAGCATAACCGTTCTCCGGGTCGCGGCCCCTTACTCGAACCCACCCAGGGCCCTCGAGCCAACCACAATCCGGGCGAATTATACCCCCGCACCCGGCCGAAGCTATGTGATGTTCAGTCCGCAGGTGGCATATACGGCCGATGTCTTCGGCAGAGCCGGGTCACCCATCTCCGAATGATAAGAATGATGGGTTCCCAGGTCCCTTTTTTGGCACTTGGGAAAGCAACGAACCCAAGCCGCCGCCGGACTCCCGCTCTCGTCAAGCCGCCACAACTCACAACGTCCCTAGCCGACTCATTCCATAACGCGCAATCTTCTCCCGCCTTTGCACAATATTTCCCGCTGGGAGTGCACAATAGGCATAGTCGCTCAAAGAACAGCGGTCCCTAGATGCCTAACTCCTTGCATCTCAGTCATTTGAGAATAGCCTTCTTGTTTGCGGGATTTTGTGTCTAACCTCAATGTTATGAGTATGTTGCGTCGAACCGTCCGTCCAACCCTTTTAAATAATGGATTTTACCCAAAAGAGGTGGGGGGGGATAGGGGGTACCCGTGACACACATCGCTCAGCCAAAGTCATCATGACCTGAGGGCCGACGAACCCTGATCCCAGGGACACGCCCCGAGTGGTCCATGCTCGATTTTCACCCCGCCACGGCTGGCAACCTGGAATAACCTATCCCTCGGAGAACCTCCATGCGCCGACTCCGCTACAACGTCGCCATGAGCCTCGACGGCTTCATCGCCGGCCCCAAAGGCGAGTACGACTGGATCACGCCCAACTCCGGCATCGATTTTGCCGCCCTCTACCGCCAGTTCGACACGCTGCTCATGGGCCGTCTCACCTACGACGCCATGCGCGCCAAGGGCATGTCGGCCAAAGGCATGGGCATGAAGGCCTTCGTGGTCTCCACCACCCTCAAACCCGAACAGCATCCCGACGTCACCATCATCGCGCGCAACGTTCCCGAAGCAGTCGCCGCGCTCAAAGCCCAGCCGGGCTCAATCCCGCAAAAAGACATATGGCTCTGCGGCGGCGGCGCGCTCTTTCGCTGCCTCCTCGATGCCGGCCTCGTCGATTCCGTTGAAGTCTCTGTGTTCCCGGTATTGCTGGGCAGCGGCGTTCCTTTGCTCCCGGTGGGCCGCCGCGCCAGCTTGCACCTTGAAGAAAGCAAAACATTGCCGAGCGGCATCCTGATGCTCAAGTACGCAGCCGCGCCAAAACCACTCAGTTCGGCCAGACCAACATCAGGCAAACCAAAATCAGCGAAGCCAAAATCAGTCAGAAAAAGAATGGCCTGAAACTGAACGCCGCGCGGCCATGTGTCTGCCCGCAATACAAGAAAAAGGCGGAAGCCGCTGCTTCCGTCTTAGGTTGATGACAAAGTCCTCGTTTTGAAAGGGCACGACTTTACAGGCTGCGGAAAAACTCGTTCGGGCGGTAGGCCGGGGATTTATCCCCGGTATAACGCAAGCAAAATCAACGCGGGCTTTAGCCCCTGAGGGAATGCTTGATGGGTTTGTCAGCGTTCTGAAGGCGGACGCCGCACATCCGCCTCTCTCGCTTAAACCAGTTCCCGCTTCAGAACTTGTACACCACACCAATCGAAGCGCGCGCGTTGAATCGCCGGTGCGGCGAGTCGCCCGGCTGGAACGGTGTCACCGTGAAAGACGAGCCGATATCGTCGCCATAAAGACGCAGGCCGAGGTGCGCCGACCTGTCGTACTGCACTCCCAGGCCCACCCCGCCGGCAAACGACTCGCTCGGCGAAATGCTCACGCCGCCGGTGTGAACAGCTCCCAAAAGCCCATGAACCATGATGCTGAAAGGGCCATACAGTTGCGCATGCAGCGCAGGCCCGGCCAGGTACATATCCACCGTCGGCTTACCGACTGAAGCGTTCGACGTAGTAAGGCTCCAGGCATAATGTCCGCCTTCCGCCGTAACCCCGAAGTACTTGCCCCAGTCGCGGGTCACTGACAAGCTGACGCCCTGCAGACCGCTGCGCGACTGGTTCACCTGGTTGAGACTCGTGTAGCCCCATCCGGCGAAAACCTGGTACTTGTTGGTGGGCTCATTCGATGTGGCGGGAGCCTTGTCCGGCTCGACCTGGCTGATGGCCGCAAGGGGCAGAAACACGGCCGGAACGATGGCCAGGATCAAGAGCGACAACTTTCTCTTCAATTCAAACTCCTCGATAAACTCTGTAGCCAGCGGGCCGCATCAGGGCTCTCCCCTTCCGGGCGGCCTCGTAACGATGAATTGGTACCTTCATAGACTAACCTCTACCCCCCGCTTCGATGAAGCGGCATCAACGCCCTTGAACCACCACCGGTCCTGACAAATGCATCAACGTTCCTGGGCTGCCTCCTACTGTGACGGCCATGCCTTTCGGAAGATAGCGCGCAAGCACTTCCGGCCCTGCGCGATCCAGGTCCCAGGCGCCCTCGATCGCCACCAAAGTGTATTGTCCGGGCGCCACATTGCGCAGAGCAAAGCTGCCATCAGAGTCGGACTGGTCGCGGCGAATAAGGCCGTTCAACGCCGCCGTGTTCCTGGGTACGAGTACCACCAGGGCGCCCGCCAGCCCCTTTCCGTCCTTGCGCACCATCCCCTCGACGCGTGTTTCTTCCGATGCTGCCGTCACTGTGAGCGCAAGGGCCCGATCCGCCACCGTAAAAGTTCCGCCCGCGTGTGCCGCGCCATTCGCTGAAACCGACAGAATCGGCACCGGGAGATCGGAATTGAATGCGGTCAACTCCCACGTCCCCGGCGGAACGCTCTCGAATCGGAATTGCCCCTTGTGCGCCACTTGCTCCATCGGGCTCAAATGCAGCGCACCGTCCAGGGGATAAAGAAACACGTCCACATCGTCTGGCAAGGGTTTGCCGGAGTCCGAGCGCAACATGCCTGCAATCGGCACCGTCGGCGTGCCGGCCGTCGCATCCACCTGTTCGCTGGCCATGGCATCCAGTTCCACGGTTCGCGGAGGATCACCTTGCCACAGCTCATAGTGACCGGGAGCGACGCCGGTGAACTCAACCGCGCCTGTCTGCAGAGCGTCGAGAAAGCCCGCGCTTTCCGCCGAAATCTGCGTGCCAAAAATCGACTGCCGCAACTCCGGGCGCGCTGTGCCTCCAGCCTGTTTTCGGGGCGCCGCAACTGAAAGATGCAATGCCGCAACCGCATGCAGATTGATGTCGGCTTCTTCGCGGCTTCCGCCCGTCAGCACAATCGGCGTGGCGCCGGACTCGTCGGTCGTCGAGTCGTAATACGTCACGGGATAGGCCACGTCGAGTTGTGCGTCATTTCCGTTTCGTTGTTCCGCTGCCGCACTTGCGCCCGATTTGTGCAGGGCGTACCACGGCTCCGCCGTCACTGCCAGCACATACTCGCCCGCGTCCAGGTTGCTGAACTCGTAAGAGCCTCTATCGTCGGTGACGGTTGAGTCCACTTCGACGATGCTCTTCTCCGGTCCGCGTGCCCGCGCAAAGTCGCGGCCAATCCCGCGCGGCAGCAGAAACAGTATTACCCGCGCGCTTTCCACCGGGTCTCCTCCGTCCCCCGTCACGACTCCACGCAAACTGGCGCTCGGCGTCAGCCGAAATGTCAGGTGCTCCGTATCCTGCCCCGGCCCGGTCACGACCGCCGAGTTGAATTCATCGTGCTGGTCATAAAATCCTGTTCGAAAGCCGCGTTTCGATGCTGTCAACTGGTACTTGGCGGCCGCAAGCATGCCGAGCGCGAAACGGCCATCGCTTTCTGACATCACCGACGCAACAATGTGGCTGTCCTTTTCATCCAGCACCGCAATCGCAGCCTGCCGCAACGGTTCGCCGGTGACAGCATTCAGCACTGTTCCGGCAACGCGGTAAGTGCCCGCGGAGGCTGTTGCTGCCGGGCCAGCTTGCGCCAAAGCCGGTGCCGCCGCAAGCGTCATCAGTAGGATGAGCTTTGTCACCAGGCACGACCTCACTCGCGTCATCAGCAGTGCCTTACAAATCCGCAAGTGGATGAGCTTTGTAACAGGGCACGACTTCAATCGTGCCGGAGACGGCGAAAAAACTCGATTCTTTTGAAAGGGCACGACTTTAGTCGTGCCGCAAACGCCGCAAAATGAGTCCGGCTTTAGCCGCTGAGGAAGGGTCTTCCTCTTCGCGACGTGATTTTTCCGCAGCCTGTCTAGCCCCTGACGAATGCCTTCCGCAAGCAATAAACCACTGCGAGATTCCAGAATCCGCATCATCATTGCTCCGCGACCTCCAGCACATGAGTGCTTTCACTGCCCGGCGAAAGCGTCACGGCCTGACCCGGATTAGGCAGCGCCTCAAGCGCAGCCGCATCGCGATAGGCGAGCACCACAGGTTTGTCGAAGCTGTAGACGTGATAGCTCCCCGGCGTCAGCCCGGTCAACGTGACTTTGCCACCGGTTGACGGGCGCAGCGTCAGCGGCACCACATCTGTTGTCGAATCGAAATCCGGAACCGCATAGACGGTGTAGAACGGCTCTTTTCCGGCAATCGGAATTGTCTTTTCTGCAGGCAATGTGATCGTGAGTGACGCGCAATCGCCCCGCAACGTGAGGCTCAGCGGCGCAGAAGAACCCGTAAGTCCGAGCGTCAGCGGTTCGCGGCCCAGGTTCGCTCCTCCGGCCGTGAGCGATCCCTCGCAGAACCGCCTGTCTGCGATGCTTGTATGCGCCCAGTAAGCCCCCGGCGGCGTGAACTGCGACTCCAGCGGCCCGCTCAACGATCCTTCGGCATAGTTGCTCATCATCCCGTCGCCAATCCATCCGCCCGTCTGGCTCACGCTGATCATCACGCCCCGCGCACGGTCTTCGCCGTTGCCGGCTTGTACCCCGGTCCCCGCGCTTCCAGCCAGATTGACTTGAATGAGATTGTCGGCAATTGCGGCCAGAGGAATGCGCAGTTTGGTCACTGCGTGTCCATTCACCGAGAAATCCACGGAGCCTGCGAAGGCGTTTCTTCCCGTGTTGGAAGAGGCGGAGCCGGCTCCCGCCAATTCAAGTCCTGGGCGAGAGAGGGCACTCAACACCATTGTGTAACTTCCGTCCGGCAGCAGCGCCTGCGCCGTGTGCGTCGCCTCGTCATATTGCGCTGCATAGGGCAATTGATGCCCCTGCGCGTCCGTCACCAGCGCTGAAAAAACCATTTCCGAAGCGCCATCACGGCCCGGCTTGCCGCCAGGCAACAGCACCGTCGCCGTAACGGATTGGAACGGCTCCAGTGTCAGCGCGAGATCTGCTTCGGCCTGTTCGCCGCCCGAAAGTCGAATCTTTGCAACGCCGGCCAGGTCCCGTGTCTCCGGATAAAACTGGCTCGGATAGCCGCTGCGGATCACGTTCGCAGCGCTGCCTGTTTCCACCAGGTTCGAGGCCGGCTCGCTGTCCATTGCCGGATCGTTATAGATCGCGTAAAGCCCGTCAGCCAGTCCGCCAAAGCGATACCTTCCCTCAATGTTGGATTTGGTTTTCGCGGCGACCTCCCACACCTTCCGGCCATTCTCCACCGCTTGGCGCAGCAGCACGACACCGATGCCCTGCGCGGGATCGCCGGTTGAGAGCTGAATGGCGCCACGAAGGGCATTGGTGGCATACATCGTAAACACCACGTCCGGCATCTCCGCAGCGAACATCACATTGTGTGCATACTCATGTGTGTTCTCCCACATGCCTGCGGCGGCAACTTCCGCGGTCTCATCCAGGAACCCCGGTTTGATCACTTCAATCTCCTGCGGGCCGGCCGGCACGCCGGGAATCTCAAAGCGCCCGTCGCCATCCGTTAGTGCGCCGGAACTGGCGTCCCCATCAATGCGCACCAGCGCGCGCGGCAAGGGCTCGCCGGCGGCGTTAAGAACCACGCCATGCAACACGGCCATCTCACTTGAGGCAGGTTGCGCCTGTGCTGGCTGTTCAATCTGCTGATTCTGGTTAGCGGCCGGTTCCTGTGCCGCGAGAAAAGCTGGGACCGCCAACCCCACCCAAAGAAGAAAACACGTCTGCCGAATGCGTCGGAGAGGATCTGCCGGTGAGCCGTTGTTCCGGCTCCCATGCCCATGGATTGTTCGAGGGTCCACTCTCCATTTTGACCGTTCGCGGCGGGGAAGGGAATCAGACCTGCAGGAATCTGCGCTCTCCGTCAGATTTCCGATCGCGATGGCCCGCAATTAGCTGCTAGTCCAGGTACCAGGGAATGTTGATCACAATGATGCGTCGGTTGCCGCGCACCAGCAGAATCACCTTCAGCAGATCGGCGCGCCGGTTGTGTAGCAGGTTCTCCCACCAGTGGCGCACCACCAGTTCCGGAACCAGCACACAGACCTTGCGGACACTGGATTCTTTCTCTACACCCAGAACGTATTCGACCACCGGATATACAACATAGCGATAGGGCGATTGCAGAATTTCCAGTTTAGGAACGCACTTTCCGGCCTCCCGCAGAGGCCCGGCGATCTTGTCTTCCCATTCCTTGCAGATATCATCCGGCTCATCCCCAATTTGTACATGCAGGCAGCGAATATCGTTTGACATGGAGAGCGCAAACGAAAGCGCCTTCTCCGTGATCCGGCTCCAGCGGTCAATAGGGACCACCACGATGGGCTCGATCACTTCGGCGGGCACAATCGGCCGGCGCAGAGCCGTCGCGCGGTCCACCCGTACATAGTGACGTTTCACCGCGCGCATCAACACGATCATGCACCCCACCAGCAGCGCCGTGATCCAGGCCCCCTCGGCAAACTTGGCCACCAGCACCACCAACGTGGTCGCGCCGGTAGCCAGTGCGCCCAGACCGTTGAAAGACATCTTCACCACGGAGCGTTTTTTGCGCCACCAGTGCATCACCATCCCCGCTTGCGAAAGCGTGAAGGCCATGAATGCGCCGATGGCGTAAAGGGGAATCAGCCTGTCGGTGATGCCGCGGAAGATGATCAGCAGCAGCGCAGTCAACGCCACCAGCATATAAATTCCCCATGAGTAGAGCAGCCGCCGGCCCCGCAGCAGAAAGACATGCGGCAAATAGTTGTTGCCCGCAATAGCCCGCGTCAGGCGCGGAAAATCCGCGAAGGCTGTGTTCGCTGAGAGCGCCAGCACCACCAGCACCGATCCGATAGTGAGGTAATAGAACCAGCCCTGGCCCATCACCGCCCGCGTCAGCATTGAGAGCACGCTCTCGTAGTGGGAGCTGTTCGGGTCGGTCGCGCCAACGCCATACGCGCGGCACAACAGCGCAATGCCTATCAGCAGTGTGGCAAGCAAAAAGATGATGATGGTCAGCGTAATCTTCGCGTTCTCGCGCCGCGGTTCGCGAAAAGCCATCACGCCGTTGCTCACTGCTTCAACGCCGGTCATCGCCGTGCAGCCTGAAGAAAAGACCTTCAGCATCAGCCACAGAGTCATCGTGGCCGACGCTGCCGGCAGCGGGGGCAGCGGCATCACCGGATGCGGATGTCCCCCTGCCCGCAAAACGTGCCACAATCCCGCAATGATCACGATGAGCAGGGTTCCCGTGAACAGATAAGTGGGAATCATGAACGCAACACCGGTGTCGTGCACTCCGCGCATGTTGATGAGGGTGAGAATGGCCAGTACGCCGAGGCATATCTGCAGTGTGTGGGGTTGCAGGCTCGGTGCCGCGGAAATCAGCGCGCCCACCCCCGCCGAAATGCCCACGGCAGCGGTCAGAATGTAGTCGATCATCAGCGCCGCTGCCGCCAGCAGTCCCGCGCCATTCCCCAGGTTCTCGGTGGCCACCGTGTACGAGCCGCCCCCATTGGGATAGGCATCGATGGTTTGCCGATAGCTCAAGTAGACGATAAAGAGCAGGCACACGATCGCCGTGCTGACCGGAACGATATAGTGAACGCCCGTCAGGCTCAGCGGGATAAGCAATGTCAGCGCGGCTTCGGGGCCGTACGCGGCCGAGCTCAGGGCGTCGAGTCCGAAGATCGGAATGCCCGCGATGGGGCCGATGTGTTCTGCGCGCTCTTCGCTGGTAGCCAGCGGCCGCCCAAAGCATAGGTCCATCAGTTTTGTGGGAAATGCCATTTGGTATTGTCGGGACGTCAACGGTCACAAAGGGGAAGACTACTGAGGGAATTCTCTCACGGCGGAGAAATCGAGAGATGAAAGTTGCATGGCCTTTCTGCTCTCCCGGTCGGTCGCTGCCGCTGAATGAGCAACTCCTGTTCCGGGCCAGCCATCCTACAAACTTGAGATGCGTAGAACCCTGAATTGCGCATCCAACAGGTGGAGTTCAAAACAACGCGCGAATTCTAAGAAATCTATTTGGGAAAACCAACTACTCAACCCACCAGACTTATTGAAGGGAATAGGTGATGTTGTGGATCAATTGAAAACAGAGGACCGGGAGCTTACAACGGCTGATCTGGCAGGCCAAACGGCTGCGCCAACACGCGCGAATGGTCGCGATCGCGAGATAAATCGAGAGCCCGAAACCATCGAAGGAGAGCTTGCAGCAGACCGGATGCCAGCGGCAGACCGGGTGCCTGCAGAAGAAGGAGCGCATGCAGCGTCGAAGCCCATGCCGCTCTTCACTGAAGTGGAGATGGAAGAATTCCGGACGCAGTGGAACACCCTGCAGACTGGTTTCGTCGACGAACCGCGCCGCGCGGTAGAGGACGCTGACAAGCTGGTCGCGTCCGTCATGCAGCGTCTCGCGGAAGGCTTTGCCAACGAGCGTTCAGGCTTGGAGAAGCAATGGGATCGCGGTGATAACGTGTCCACCGAAGATCTTCGTGTCGCCCTGCAACGCTATCGCTCGTTCTTCGGCAGACTGCTCAATCTATAAATCAGGCGGGAATCAGGGCGCACAGGGCGAGTGAAGATTCTCCTCCTCCGTGCGCCCCTGTCTTTTGAAGCCAGGTTCTTCAGTTGCCCGTCGAAGGCAGCTTGCAGCAGTCGCCCGCCGCTGCCGGCTCGTTGGCTCCTGCGTCCAGCGCGACTTTCCACTTGCCGTCAGGCTGCTTGCGCCAGATCGTGATGTACCGCCCACTGGTGGTCACGGGATTGCCCGCCGCATCCTTGCTGTGTCCCTCGAAGTGCCCCCAGGTGTATCCCACATCCGCCGAGGGCCCCATCACTGCATCCGTCGGGGTCCACGTCAGTTGGTAACTTTGCGGTGTCCACGTGGCGGATTTCACAATCGCCACTCTGCCCACAACGGGCGCCACGCCATTCCCAAGGGCCACGCCATCTTCGGCAAACCAGTCCGAGAACGCGGCGCCTCCGCGCTGGGCCACGTCCTTCGCAAACCGCGCTTCCAGATCGAAGAGAAGCATTTTCCCGGGCTTCACCGTCGTATCGACCAGCGGATTGGGCGACGCTGATTGCGAGTTCGGCTCAAGCTGGCCAAACGCGGGCGATGCCATCCCCATTAAAAGCAAAAAAAGTGCCAAAACAGCAGTTTTCAGGCCGTTACGCACGTCGATTCCTCCTCATGGTTCCTTATCGCCATCCTACAACGCCAGGTCCTTCGCCTCGGTTCGGTCTCAACCCCTTTTGCTGCAACGTTGCCGCCCGCAACTCGTCAAAACATAGGAACCCGCGCAATCCTGTGGATTGCTATACTTGAATGATGCATTACCGCGGTCCGCGGTGATATGGCTTGGCTTCGCCCCCGAAGGACCGTGACAGTTTCGAAGTCCTGCTGTGGGTCAGCGCGGCTTTGTTGTTGGGGTACCCGGCTTTTTCCCGGGGGAAGGAAGAAGATGGGATCATTGCTGGAATCCATTCATTCGCCCGCTGATGTGAAACGGCTGAATTTTGCTCAACTGACTGAATTGGCGGAGGAAATCCGCGTATTCCTCATCCAGACACTGTCGAAGACCGGCGGACACCTGGGCCCCAACCTGGGCGTCGTCGAACTTACTCTGGCCCTCCACTCCGTCTTCAATACGCCCGAAGACAAGATTCTCTTCGATGTGAGCCATCAGGCCTACGTGCACAAGATTCTTACCGGCCGTCTTGACCGCTTCGAGACCATACGCCAGCCGGGCGGCCTCAATGGCTTCATGCTCCGCACCGAGAGCGAACACGACTGCTACGGTGCAGGTCACGCCGGCACCGCGTTGTCCGCAGCCCTGGGAATGGCCGTGGCCCGCGATCTGGCCGGCGGCAGTGAGCACGTGGTCGCCGTTGCCGGTGACGCCGCTTTCACGAACGGCATCTCCTTTGAAGCGCTGAACAACAGATCGGAAGAGCGTCGTGTAGGGAAAGAGTGTAGATCTCGGTGG
>OBLW0100004316.1_pt1 | contig 10843 bp, 10 predicted proteins | sample 1520161 | NCBI WGS metagenome assembly OBLW01 (sample SAMEA3539309, study PRJEB22396) | soil metagenome | biome: tundra; feature: field; material: soil | place: USA | collected 2010-05 | depth 0.15 m
GTGTACGTTGACCATGCGATAGTACAGCTCGCGGTAGAGCTGCGCCGTGCCGGACTGCCCCGGACGGCCGCCCCACCAGAAGAAGCCGCCGTTGTTCTCGTGCATGGGGCGCCACAACACCGGAATGTGGGCATCCTGAAGCTGCTTCAGGTAACCGGCCGCGGTGTCCATGTATTTTTCCCAGCGCTGGTGAAGCGGCGCGTCGGACGTGATCAGTTCCAGCCACTGTTCGTCGGTGAGTTTGGCCTGCACGCTGCCGCGCCAGCTTTCGCTGGGCCTGCCGTTCTCGCCCGCCTTGCCGGGTTCATCCTCGGTGGGCCGCAGCATGTGCCAGCAGATGTAAATGATGCTGCCGGCGGCGGCCTGCTTTTTGGCCTCCTCGATCATCAGGTCCCGATGCATGATGGAGTCTTTGTCCTCGCCGTCGAGGAAGCCGAAATCGGAGCCCCAGATGGCCGGATACTTGCCGGTAGCCGCGAACACCTTGTCGGTGTCCTGCGACCGTTGATTGGGAAAGTTATGCTGCCCCGACAGGGTGCCCTTGCCGGAGACCGCGCACAAGGTTTTCAGCAGGGCCCGCGCCTCCGGGCTCGCATTGGGGTTGACCGGATCGCAGGTATAAGGAGGCGGCGGAGCGGGCCTGGGAGGGGCCGGCGGCGCGGCCTGGGAAAACGCGTTCAGAGCTGCGCCGGACAAGGCGCAAACCGCAAGTATCGATTTCCGCATAGCTTTAACCGAATCTCCAGGAATATCACACGGCGCGGGCCAGAGCGGCATCGTCTTCGCCCCGCTGAATCCACCGGCGTACGTTGTCCGGAGTCCAGTTGAGGGCGTCGCGAACCGATCCGAGGCGGGTGTGGGGACTGATCGTCACCACGTCGAGGCCCGCAACCCTGGCGGGCTTCTGCCCGAGGAGACGAACTCCGCGGAGGAAGCCGCGGAGGGGAAGCGAAGGCATCAGCGGGAGCACATTCACGGCGATGACGCGGGTGGCGCCCATTTCGGCCGCGGCCCAGATGGGCAGGACGTCGAGCAGGCCGCCATCCACGTAGAGCTTGCCGTTAATCTTGACGGGCGGGTAGCCAAACGGGATGGCGCAGGAGGCCATGAGATGCTCCGGAGTGATCCGCTCCAGGGGCACGCGCACCAGGCGCAGGCTTGGGACCTCCACCACGGTGGCGGAATAGGGCATCACGGGCTTAAACCGCGTGTACCAGTCGCGCACTTGCCGGTCGAGCGCCGCCGGGTTGATGCAGCCATTCCAGGGTATGAGAGGAAAGCGCATGCGCGTCAGCCCGGCGGTGGCAGGCTCGCGCCACATGGCAAGCAGATCGGCGGCGGAACATCCGCCGGCGATGGCCCATCCGTTGAGCGCGCCGACGGAAGTGCCCACCACCAGATCGGGCTGAAAGTGCCGCGAGAGCACGTTCCAGGCGCCTGCCTGATAGGCGCCGAACATGCCGCCCGCCGAGAGTACCAGCGCAGTGGGCATGGCGGGTCACCACTTGTCGATGTAAATGGGATTCGCCGGAGGCTTGCCTTCGCACCAGTAGTGGTCGAAGCTGGTGACGCCGGCCAGGGTGGTAAGCGCGTCCTCGTCGAGCCACTGGCGCCCGGTGCAGGAGCGGGGTTCCTGGGCGAAGATGGCGAGCGAGGCATCGCAGACAATCTCCGGGGTACGCCATTGGGAGCGGTCGGCCATCTTCCAGGCGATGGACGCCTGCGTTTCGATGATGGTGCGCGGCCAGAGCGTATTGCCGGCGATGTTGTCCCGTTTGTGCTCCGCGGCCACGCCCAGAGCCACGCGCGCCATGCCGAGTTTGGAAATCATGTAGGCGACTTTGCCGGGCGACGCGGCGAGCGTGAGCTGCGGGCACATATTGAGGACGTGCCCCCACTGCTGGTTGACCATGTGCGGCAGCGCGTAATAGCAGGCGATATAGGCGGCGCGGGCGTTGACCTCCATCATGAGGTCGAAACGCTTGGGCGGCGTTTGCAGGATGGGCTGCACCCAAATGGCGCCGGCGTTGTTGACCAGAATGTCGAGGCGGCCGAGTTCGGCGACGGTGCGCTCGATACAGTTGCGGATGGCGTCTTCACTGCGGACATCGGTGGGGATGGCGAGAGAGCGCCGGCCCAGGGCGCGGATGGCATCGGCGGTCTCATGAATGCTGCCGGGGAGGCGCTCGGTGGACTGTTCACTTTTGGCGGCCACGGCGACATCGGCGCCTTCCCGGGCGAGGCGGATGGCCAGAGCCCTGCCGATGCCGCGGCTGGCCCCGGTGACCACGGCCACGCGGCCGCGCAGGTCGGGATGAAGAACGGATTCGGATTGGTTCATACAAAGACCAAAGTCATCTAGCCACAGATGAACACAGATGAACACAGATAAAACAAGAGCACAAATGCTTATCTGTGTTTATCTGTGTTCATCGGTGGCCATTTGTTTTTTCCTCAAGTTTGTCGTGTCGGTTTACACTAACACGGGTTCCGGCTGGGCTGCCTGCTCGCCGGCCGTGGCGACGGCCGCCAGGGGTTCGGCAACGGGCGCCGCTGGTTCCACCGGCTTCGCGGGCTTCGTCCGCTTTGCCCGCGGTTTGGCGGCGCTCTTGACTCCGGCGGCCTTGCACAGCTCCTGGAAACAGATCCGGATGTAATCGCGCAGGCGCGCCGCGTCGGGCGCCACGTGGGCGTCGGCGGTGACACCGAAGAAGAGTTTGCCGTCGTAGCTCTGCACGGCAACCCCCAGCCCGAGTTCATAACCGGTGGGCACATGGGGATAGGATGCCAGCAGGCGCCGTCCCGCGGTGTAAAGCGGCGTGGGCGAACCGGGCACGTTGGTGCAGATGATGTTGAGCAGCGGAAGCGGCAAGGGGACCAGCGGTATGCCGCGCCAGAACAGCTCCTGCATGGGCGCCGGAGCGGTGCCCAGGCAGCTGGCCGCGATGGCGATGAGTTCGGCGGCGCGCACGCTCTTCATGATTTCCATCCGGGTGGCAACGGCGCGCAGCATTGCCACCGGGTCGCGCACGTCCAGCGGCAGCACCACCGGGAGAAAGGTGATGCGATTGCCGAGCGATTCGCCCTGCTCGTCGACACGCAGGTTGACGGGGCAGACGACGCGCAGGAAGCGGCCGTCCACCTTCTCCCCGTGGAGCCGGATGTAACGCGCGATGGCCCGCACCACGACGCTCAGGATGCAATCGTTGACCTTGCCGCCCAAGGCGGCGCGAATCGCCTGCACGTCGTGGAAATCGACTTCCGCCCAGCAGAACTTGCGGTCGCCCGAACAGGGCTTGTTGAAGGGGAAGCGCTCCGGCGGCCGGAGCAATTCCGGCAGCAGGGTGGTGAGTTCCTGAAGGGCTTCCTTGCCGCGGTCGCTGAGCAGCCCTTCGGCCAGGCTGAGCAGGCCCGCTTCGGCGGCGACGGCGTTTTCCAAGGCGCTTTGAATGGCGCTGCCAATCTGCTCGGCCAAGGTTTGCTCGGCGCGCGGGGGTTGTGCCGGGCGAGAGCGCGGCTTGGGGATGGGTTGGGAAGTTTCGGGCGTGGGATCGAGCATGATGCGGAGCAATGCCGCGCCGGCAACGCCGTCGGCCAGGGCATGATGGATGCGCGCAATCAGAGCGCCGCGCCCGTCCTCTAAGCCTTCCACAATATGGATTTCCCAGAGTGGTTTGCCGCGGTCCAGCGTCTGGCTGAGCAGGCGCCCGGCCAGTGCCTCGAGTTCCGCGTCTCCGCCGGGCGCTTCCAGGCGGACGCGGAAGATGTGGCGCTTGATGTCGAAGTCGGGAGCAGGCTCCCAAGTGGGGTAGCCCAGATTGAACGGGGGTGGCACGGCGACCTGCCGGTAGCGCGGAATCAGGTCCAGTTTGGAATCGATATTGGCCACGAATTCGCGAAACGGTATGGGCCCATCGAAGATGGCGACGGCGGCGATGTTCAGGGGGATTTCTTTACGTTCCAGGTAAAGGAACGCCGCGTCGATTCCAGACAGACGGCGACTCAGGACCGGCGGTTTCTTGTCCATGGGGTCGGCTCCAGGCTTCGCTCCGGCAGCGGTTACAGGCAACTGGCGCGGCCGGCCACGGTGCAATCTTCATCCTCCCACTCTTCGATTTCCGTGAGATCGGGCATACTCCCTAAGTGCCAAAGTTCGAAGGCCAGCAGATCGAACTCCTGTTCCTCCAGGGGGACCGGCGGGTCGTCGCTCCAGTGAGCGGTTTCCGCCAGATCCTCGGCGAGAGGGATTTCCAAGAGTGCCATTACACACCTCCAGAATTGCGAAATTCAGACCTCTATTTCCGATTGTAGAGTATTCCCGATTCGCCCGGCTGTCAACCCATGGTATGCTTTCACGGGAGTACGACCATGCAAGCGACCAGTAAGGCCGAAGGGTCCGGGCTGGGCTGCCCGGCGGCGGCAATGCTTGACCGGTTGTCGTCGCAGATCACCAAGGCCAGCGGGCCGCATGAGACGATTGCGGTACGGGCGCCGTACACGGGCGCCGCCATCGGCGCCATCCCGGCGGGGACGGTGGCGGATCTGGAGCTGGCCATCCAGCGTGCGCGGGGCGCGCAAACCGCGTGGAGCAAGTGCACGTTCGCCGCCCGGGCGGAGATCTTCCTGCGCTTCCACGACCTGCTGCTGGAGCGCCAGGACGAGGTGCTGGACCTCATCCAATGGGAGACCGGGAAGGCGCGGCGGCACGCCTTTGAAGAGGTTCTGGACACGGCCATGGTGACGCGCTACTACGCGCGGCGGGCGGAGGGATTGCTTCGGCCGCGGCGGCGCAAAGGCGCGTTCCCCGTGCTCACACGGACCCGGGAATTCAAATCTCCGGTGGGTGTGGTCGGCCTGATCGTCCCCTGGAATTATCCGCTCAATCTGGCCGTAACCGACGCGGCGCCGGCATTGATGGCGGGCAATGCGGTGGTGTTGAAGCCCGATGTGCAGACCAGTTTCACGGCGCTCTGGGCGGTGGACCTGCTGCGTCAGGCGGGCCTGCCACCGGACGTATTCGGCGTAGTCACCGGGGATGGTCCGCTGCTCGGGGCGGCGCTGGCGGAGCGGGCGGATTACGTGATGTTCACGGGCAGCACGCGCACCGGGAGGCTGGTGGCGCGGCAGGCGGCGGAGCGTTTAATCGGATGCTCACTGGAACTCGGCGGCAAAAACTCGATGATCGTGCTGGCGGATGCTGACGTGGATGCGGCGGTGTACGGCGCCATCCAGGGATGCTTCGCGTCGGCGGGCCAGGTCTGCGTCTCCATCGAGCGGATTTACGTGCACCAGTCGATCGCGGAGCGGTTTCTCGCGAAGTTGGCGGAGCGCGCGCGCGGGCTCAAGGTGGGCGCCTCGCTGGACTACTCGATGGAAATGGGGTCGCTCACCGGAGAGCGGCAGCTGCGGCACGTGGAGGAGCACGTCGCCGACGCCGTGGCAAAGGGAGCGGTGGTGCTCTCGGGCGGCCGCCGCCGGCCGGATCTGGGCCCGTTATTCTACGAGCCTACGGTGTTGACCGGGGTCACGGAGCAGATGCAGGTCTACGCCGAGGAGACCTTTGGTCCGGTGGTGGCTGTCTATCCGTTTGCCGGCGAAGCCGAGGCGGTGGAGCGCGCCAATGCCACGCGCTACGGTTTGAACGCGAGCATCTGGACGCGCGATACCGCGCACGGCGCCGCCCTCGCGCAGGAGATCCGGGCCGGCAACGTCAACGTGAACGAGAGCTACGCGGCGACTTGGGGGTCGGTGGATGCGCCCTGCGGCGGGCGGAAGGAATCCGGCATGCATGCGCGGCACGGGGCGGAAGGCATCCTGAAATTCACCGAAACGCAGACCGTGGCGGTGCAACGCCTGGCGCCGGTGGGAACGCCGGACGGGATGGACCCGACCGTATACGCGCGCTGGATGACGCGCCTGATGAAGTTGCTGCGGCGGATAAGGGCGTAGGACAGGCCTCCTGGCCTGTCTGGACAGGCGGACCCAGAGGGTACCCCGGCCTGTCCTACGCGCGCGTGCCCCAAGTGGGGGTCTTGCGCGCCAGGCGGTGGGCCACCACGTCGAAGACAATCGGGTTGAACGCCAGGCCGAGGTGGGTGGCCGAGACTTCGAAATCCACGTCGGGATTGCCGGTCCGGCAGACGCGCCAGTCCACGATTCCATCGGACTTGGTGTAGATGGCGGTTTCAAACACGGATTTCGGCAGCTTGACCACCAGGGATTCCAGGAAATTGCAGGTGCATGCGGCCGTGTAGCACGCCGGCAATACGCCGGTGCCGTGGCGTTCCAGAATCTGCCCGCGCACCATTTGGACGGCGCGGAGCACCGAATGATGCACCGCAATACCGCGGAACGGCGACCCCATGGTAATCACCGACGTAATGCGGTCCGGCATCTGGGATGCCACGGCGCGAGCGATGACGCCACCGAGGCTGTGTCCCACCAGATGGACCTTCTTGCCGGTCTCCTTGTAGGCTTTCTGAATGGTGGCTTCCAGTTTGTGCTTGATCAGCAGATTCGGGCACTCGGCATTGAGGCCGATTCCGGAAAAGTAGGCTTTGTACCCGATGCGATTAATCCAGGATCGGAACTCCGTCAAATACAGATCGGTCAGCAGGAAGCCTGGAATGACGACTACCGCCGATCCGTCTCCCGGGGGGATGCCGAAACCCCAATATACGGGGGACAAGCGCAGGTAGACCATCTCGATGCCGACCAACATTTCCTGCCAGATGGGCAGGGGAACGGCCGTGTCGGCCTGGCGGATCTCGGGGGGTTGACTGGAGCCGGAGCGGCGGGCACCCATTGGGTTCAGTGTACCCTAGCAGGAACGGGCTTGGCGGCGATTTCTTTCAAGCGGAGCGGCAGGTTTTGAGTGCCGCTCCGCCTTCCGCGAACCGTGAGCCAGCCTCACGCGGTCACGGGAACTGGCTTATGCTTGGCGACGGGCTTATGCTTGGCGATGGGGCGTTTCTTGGCCGCTTTTTTCGGGGCGGGCGGCGCCGCGTGCACCTTGGGCGCCTGGTGCGGGGGTTTGACGATCACGTCGAGCAGGCCCTGTTCGGTTTCCACCAGGCCCTCGATGGTATGCCTGGCCAATTCCGCGACGGTTTCCGCCGGCAGCAGGTTCATGGCGCCGATGGCTTCCTTGGCCGTCTTGGCGTTCACCTTGAGCTGCTGCGCGGCCACGTCGAGCAGTTTCTTCTGGGCATCGATGTAGGCCTCCGCGCTCTGCCGCGCCAGTTCCGTCAATTCGGTCTTCCTGGCGGCGTGGACCTTGCCGTTGCCATTGCCGGTGGCAGCGGCGGTTTCCTCGGCGAGCACATCCAGGAACTTCTTCTGGCTGCGCACGAAGGTCTCCACGCTCTCGCGTGCCAGGGCGGTCAATTGGATGCCTTCAAACGGCTTGCCGGCCTTGGTGGCATCGATCCACTCATCGGTCTGCCGCGCGGCCAGGGTCAGGAGATGCTGTTGCATGCCGATCACGGTATCGATACCGCGGCTGAACAGGTCCGTCAGGGCGGCCACGGGCGCCGGTCCGCCTACGCGCTCCTTCACCGCGGTGGTGAGGATTTCGTTCTCGCGCTGCGCCAGGTTCAACAGGACGCGCTGCGCGGCGATGAAATTGGAAATGCCCTCGCCGGCGATTTCGGTGACCGCCGTCCCCGCGATGTTGCGTGCCTCCACCAGCCGCCCCTGGAAGGCAGTGATAGTGTGGGCGTTTTGCCGCATCACCAGATCCATCAGGATCCGCTGAGAGGCGAAGAAGCTTTCAGTTCCCTGCTTTAGCCAGCCTGCCAACATGGAAATAGAGGAAGGCGCCGGAGCCGGAATGGTTTTCTCTGGCATGAAGATTACTCCTTTTTGCTGCAACGCAGCATGACAGCTTTAATATAGACCTAAAGGCCTTTTTATGTCAAGATGAAGTTGATTGAACGCAGCGCAGCAAGGGTTCGATTGTAGAATCAGGCTACCGTGCTGATCAAGAAATACCCCAACCGCCGACTGTACAACACTTCCTCCCGAGCCTACGTGAACTTGAACGAGCTGGCTGCGCTGATCCGGCAAGGGGAAGAGATTCAGGTGGTTGACGCCAAGACCGGGGAGGATCTCACCCGCGTCGTGCTGACCCAGATCATCGTGGAAGATGCCAAGGATGCGCCCACCGGACTGCCGCTCGAACTGTTGCGCCAACTGATCATGGCGAGCGACCGGGCCGGCCAGGAATTCATCATGTGGTATCTGAAATCGGCCTTCGATACCTACGAAAAAGTACAGGATGCGGTGCAAAACCGGCTGAAGGATGTGCGGTCGGCCGCGCTCTCGCCGCTGAACCTGGTAAAGAACCTGCTCACCGCTCCGCCGGATGCGAAGGCGGAAGATGAGCTGGAGCAACTGCGCCGCCGCGTGGCGGAACTGGAGCAGAGGCAGCAAACCGCAAAAAAACCCAAGGGCCGCCGATAATGAGTTGAGGACCGCGATGGGAATGTCGTTCCTGGCTGGAATCGATGCGGGGCCGCTGGCACTATGGGCAAGCATGCTTGGCGGCGATCCGGCCGGCCGCCTGACCACGGTGGAAGCCGCGCTGAAAGGCCCGCGCGGCGCCTACTGGCGGGGCGAAATCGGCCAGTGGATCGGCCGCCTGGTCCCGGTCGAAATCCTTGTCCCCGATTCCGCCCAGCGATGGCGTCCGCTGGTTCGGGACGCTTTCCAATTCGTTTTCGCGCGCCTCTCGGACCGCCGGCTGGCCACCAAGGTAGTGCAGCAATTCGACCTTTCGGCGGACACGGCGCCGGAGCAACGCCTGCTCCGCCTGGTCAATAAGATGCCGGGTTTGCAGAAGGTGGGGCAGGTGCTGGCGCGCAACCGCCGGCTGGCGCCGAAGCTGCGGCGCGCCCTATCGGAATTGGAAAACGGGATGTCGGACGTGACCCTGGAAGAGGTCCGGGACCTGATCGAAAAGAGACTGGGCAAACGGCTGACCGACTACGCCGTCGAACTGGCCCCCGCCATCCTCTCCGAAGCCAGCGTCAGCACGGTCATCCGCTTCACCTGGAGTCAGCCGGGGAGAGAGCGCGAACAAGGAGTCTTCAAAGTTCTCAAGCCCTACGTGCCGGAGTGCTTCGGCGAGGACATGACGCTGCTCCAGGACCTGGGAGAATTCCTCACCTCCCCGGAGCGCGGCTATGGATTCGCCATCCACGACGTGAAGGATATGCTCGCCGAGGTGCTGCTGCTGCTGGCGCACGAGCTGGATTTCCGGCGCGAGCAGGCCACCCTGCTGGAAGCCGTGAAGATGTATCGCGCCAGCATCGGAATTCGCGTCCCGCGGCTGATTGCGCCGCTGTGCACCAGCGATATCACGGCTATGAGCGCGGAGGCTGGGGTGAAAGTGACCGAGGCATTCCCGCGCTCGCCGATCCGCCGCGCCCGGGTGGCCGAGCAACTGATCGAGGCGCTGGTAGCCGTCCCGTTCTTTTCGCGCGAGGAGGACGCCATCTTCCACGCCGACCCGCACGCCGGAAACCTGCTATACGACGAGACGAATCGCGAGCTGGTGGTGCTGGACTGGGCGCTGGCGGAGACGCTGAGCCTGGAATCCCGGCGCCAGATGGTGCTGCTGAGCGTGATGATGACGCTGCGCAACCCCGAGGGCGTCCGCCAGGCAATCCGCAATCTGGCTCTCAGCGCCGACCGGCGGAATCACGCGCACCTGGGCGTGATCGAAGGCTGCGTCAACCGGTTTTTCGAACAACTGGCCCCGGACGCTTCCCCGGGCACGCTGGACGCGATGCGGCTGATGGACCGGATCGCGCTGGAAGGCGTGCAGTTTCCGCCGCCGCTGTTCCTGTTCCGCAAGGTCGTGCTGACGCTGGATGGCGTGCTGTACGATATCGCCGGTCCGGACGTGCGCATCGACGAGGTGATCGCCCGTGAGTTCCTGACGCGCTGCGCCGCCAGCCTGGGGGTGTTTCACGCCCCGCTCGAATGGAAGGATATTGCGGCGATCGAGTGGAGCGCGCTGCGGTATCCGTGGCGGCGCGGACTGCAATAGTGAGGATTGGCAAGCTAAAGCATGCCTCACCACTGCAATCGGTGGGGCATGCTTTAGCTTGCCTACGTCCGTTCTACGTCACGAAGGTGAACCTGTCCGTCAGTTTCAGCAGCTTGAGCACGCGGTAAATGTCCGTGTTGACGGCGCGAAGCACTACCTTGACCGATCTGGTGTCAGCCAGAACGGCCAACTCCTCCAGCGCCCCGGCCACATCGCCATCGATGCGGAGCACGGAAGAGAAATCCAGCGTCACGTCGCTCTCCCCGCGGTTCACCTTCTCGCTGGCTTCCTGAATCCATTCGGCGCTGGTTGTCATACGGTTACCTGTTCGGATACAGCGACGGTCCGCCCCCGATAAGCGCTCCAGAACAATCCGACCAACTCGCTTACCAGCGGCATGCGAGGGTTGGAGCGCCAGGAAGGATCATCAAAGGCGATCTTGGCCAGATCGGGCATGGCGCGCTCGAATTCTTCTTCCGAGATGCCCAGGTCCGCGATGGAGCGCGGAATCTCCAGGCGGTCGAGCAGTTGTTCGGTGGCCGACACCAGGTTCTTCACTTTCTCCGCAACGGTGCCGCCGCCCAGCCCGAGCAGGTCCGCCACCATGGCGTACTTTTTGTGTGCGATGTAGGCGCGCATGTTCGGCGACGGCATGAATTTGGTGGGCACCGCCGCGTTATAGGCGAGGACGTGCGGCAACATGAGGGCGTTGGCGCGGCCGTGGCCGACGCCGAACCTGGCGCCGAAGGCATGAGCCAGCGCGTGATTCACTCCCACCGACGCGTTGGA
>OBLW0100004317.1_pt1 | contig 10842 bp, 10 predicted proteins | sample 1520161 | NCBI WGS metagenome assembly OBLW01 (sample SAMEA3539309, study PRJEB22396) | soil metagenome | biome: tundra; feature: field; material: soil | place: USA | collected 2010-05 | depth 0.15 m
GAGATGCCTAAGTGACTGGAGTTCAGACGTGTGCTCTTCCGATCTACGGCAGTGGTGGGGGGATTCTTGATGGTTGATGGTTCGTGGATGATGGATGATGGCAGAGGTCAGAAGTCGGAGGTCAGAGGTCGGACCGGAAAATCAAAACGTCATGTCGTTTGCAGCAGGCAAAGGGCGCGTCCAAGGCGGCGCGGGCGCGCCCGTTTGCGGGCCGGAGATTATACGGGTTGCAGGATGAAGGTGATGGTCGCGTTGGGGGGGCATTGGCATTTGACGAATTTGCCGTGCAGCCAGACGCGCAGGAATTTTTCGCGGTCCTGGAGGTTGAGGACGACGACGGCAATTTTGCCGTCGGAGTTGAGGGCGGCGGTGGCGATAAAGTCGTCGCTGTTGGAAGTGCAGACGATGCGTTTGGCGCCGGGACGGATGAAGCGAGAGAACTGGCCCAAAACGTAGTGCGGGGGGTTGTAGGTGATTTCGCCGGTGGTGGTGTTGGCGTTGACGATGGTGTTTCTATGCTGCTGGCCGGGGACATCGCCGGCATGACGCGGGCCGTTGTCCTGGTCGAGGATCAGGTTCCAGACATCCCAGCCCTCGGTCCAGTTATTGAGGTCGGTGATGATGCTCTTGGAGAGGCGCTTGGCGGCGGACCAATTGCCGCCGATGCCGCCTTCGGTGTAGAGGAGATGTTTGTCAGGGAAGGCATCGTGGACGATGCGAACGTTATCGAAGTGGTCGCCGGTATACCAGTGAAAGGCGGCACCCCAGATGTAAGCGGAGGCTTCCTTGTCATCGTATGAGGGCTGGACACGCTCGTATATGAGGCCGCGATTGTGGTCCCAGATCATGAGTTTGACGTCGGAAAGGCCGGCTTTTTTGAGGGCGGGCCCGAGGAAGTTCTTGACGAAGTCGCGCTCTTCATCGGCGGTGAAGATGCAGGATTCCCAGACTTGGATGGCGAGTGCCTCATTCTGAACAGTCAGGCCCCACATGGGAATGCCCTCGGCGGCGTAGGCCTTGATGTATTTGACGTAGTAGTCGGCCCAGGTCTTGTTGTATTCGGGCTTGAGCTTGCCGCCGTGGAGCATTTCGCCGTTGGTTTTCATCCAGCCGGGCGGACTCCAAGGCGAGGCGTAAAGCTGAAGCTTGCCCTTGGCAACGGCCTGGGCACGTTTGATGAACGGGATGCGGTTCTTGAGGTCGTGGTCAATGGTGAAATTCTTGAGTTCCTTGTCGCCGGCGGTGTCATCGTAGGTATACATCTCGTCCGAATAATCGCAGCTGTGAATCGTGGTGCGGCAAAGGGTGTAACCGTTGCCTGCCACGGGATCGAAGCAGGCTTTGAGGAATTGCTCCTGGGCATCCTTGGAAAGTTTGGCGAAGACATCGGCAGCGGCATCGGTGAAGGCACCGCCAAAGCCTAAGATGGTTTGGAAGGTCTTTTTGTCGTCAATGATGATCGTGGGAATATCCTCGTCAGGCTCATCAAGCGGTGCGAGGGGAAAGAAACCGCGGTCGGTGAGCAATTGTGCGGGGACGGATGCGGGGGCTGGGAAAGCTGTGTTGGTCGCAGGAGCGGCGGCCGGCGGTGCCGTGACGTAAACGCGGGCTTCCCTGTAATCCCGTTCCTGGGCGGAGGCTGAAACGAGAAGAAGACCGGAGGTGATGGTGAAGAACAGTGCTCGCAAGGCTGTGCGAGAAGCCGTGGGGGTTGATGTTACGAGTTTCATGGGGTATTTTTCATACTGGCCGTTGGAAGTGCGCAAACTAGCAAGACTCGGGAAAAAGTCAAGGCGCTGCTCAAAGACAATCCTAATTTGGTTTTCAGCAAAGATAACAACGGCGATACGCCTTTGCACGCAGCGCTGCGTTGAGCCGGTGCGGATTGACCGGGATATGTTTGAACGGCAGTGGTGGGGGAATTCTTGAAGGCTAAAGTCTAAAGGCTGAAGGCTGAATAAATGCGGGCCCGCCTTTCCGTTCAATTCAGGTTCAAAGTGCGGGTGCCGTCAATGCCTTCAATTGAAATGGTCGCTGTCGTCGCGGTTATTTCCAGACATTGAATCACCACCGACTGTCCGTCAATTTTCACGGTTCTGCTTTCACCCTTTTCAAACGTTTGGTTCCCAATTGTGGCAAGGCGTTTGGTTGGCGTGCTGCCGATTCCGTTTAATTTGATTTTTTTGACCCATGCCGGCTCTGGCAACTCGTCCTTGCCGGGCTTGTGCGGAGTGAATGCGGCAACGCGCTTGTGTGCTTCCGCGATCTGATCGGCATTCATTTTCAAGATGGCCGCGTCGCGGAAAGAACGGCCTGTAAAAACAATAAATTCAGGAGATGGATTTTTGTCGGCCAAATCCCCCCACTTGTAGGCTTCAATTAAATCCTGCTTCACCCATTTACCCTCAAGATAAATTTGAGCGAGATTGGCCTGACCTTGCTTATCACCCTGATTGGCAGCGAGGGTTGCCCATTTGATGCCTTCGGCAGCGATGGCAGCACGGGCCTCGGGTTTAACACCGATAAAAAGTTGGCTACGCATTAGCAATCTTTTCCCAAGTTGTCCTTCTGAATGGACATAACCCTGTTCTGCAGCCTTCCGAAACCAAATTTCTGCATTCGCCTGGTCATAGGTTGTGCCCATTTTGTCCTGGGCCGCTGGGTCGCCAGCATCGGCGGCGATTTTGATTTGCTCCAGAGTCGGCACAGGCTGTTGAGCCAAGGTGGAGATTTGGCAGCCAAACGCCATGAGGAGAACCAACGCCATGCAATTTTTCATGATTCGATTCTAAGATATGTAGACGCCGAAGCAAGGTGCGGATTGACCGGGACTTTTTCGAGCGGCAATGGTGGGGGAATGAGAGGGGAAGTTGAGAGTTGAGGTTTGTTGGATGAGGGTGGAAGGCAGAATTGAAAAAGTGGAAAGTGTCACAATTCTAGGGCCGCCCCTTTCACTTTCACGTTAACCCCATTATGCTAATATTATAGGGCCGCCCCTTTCACAGCGCCGTGCTGACCCGTGAACTGGTTTACACCGGGCTGACGCGGCCAGCACAGGGGTCGAGCTTTGGTCCGACCCGGAAATCGTTACCACTTCGGTCCGGCGTAAAATCAGCCGCCGATCCGGGTTGCGGGAGGCGTTGTGGGCAGACCAAGTAAAAAGAACCACAAAATAAAAAACGACCGCGCCGGGGATATTTTAGACATTTTATTTTCGAAAACATTCGAGGCTCTGGAATGGTTATTTTGAATGCAGGATAAAACAGGCGATGCCAATGATGATCGCTATACAAATACAAACCGGTAGGCAACCGCCCGACGGCTTCGCAGCGGATGGTGATTTTAAGGATGATATTGGTGGGGAGTGAAGCCAACGCTCGTCAAAAAGGACATGCGCGTTAAAACGAGCAGGCTTATGGGACACTGAAATCACAAATGCTTTAACGGCTGCCCCACCATCAATGATGGGAGCCAAGCGCATGGCGTTGTCGGCGGAACGGCTTGGCTCTTTACCCGGCCCGAGTGGGAAGGTGCCCTCGACTTCCTTTTCATCGATGAAGCCGGGCAGGTGTCGCTGGCCAACGCTGTTGCTATGGCTCGATGTGCGAAGAACCTTGTTCTCCTCGGCGACCAGATGCAGCTCGAACAGCCCGTGCAAGGCTCCCATGGAACCCGGCGTGCGTCAGGTCAAGCCGGCTTCACGTTTCCTGCCAACGCATGCAAGGAAGCCGATCAACCCCCAGAAAGGCGCATGTGTGTTGCTTGCCATGCCGCCGCCAAAAAACGGCGGTTCGACCGCCGCAAAATCCTTGTCTGCGCATAGTTTTGTATTTGCCGAACCCCTCCCGCGGTTTAGGATGCTGTCGAATTAGCATGGGTATGGGAAAAATCAGATGGAATGGCTAAATAGGTATGAAGCTTCACGAACTCAAACCGAACAAGGTGGTGCGAAATCCGATTATTCCCGAGTCTGAAGTTGCCGCTCGCGGGCTGCGCTGGGAGTTGGTTTACACCCAAAATCTTGGCTCGCAGGTTCTACATCGTTTGCGCGGCATTGAGGGGGACTTCGCCGGCCAGGAATTGGATCTTCTCGGTCCATTCGACGAAATCACCCCGGTCGCACACGAGCTGCGCCCCGAAAAACCCAATTGGCTTGCCTACCATCAAGCCTTCCTGCTGGAACAGGCGTTCGGCATGGACGCCCTCAGCGCCGTTCAACCCGGGCGCTTGCGCATCGAGCCCTACCAGCTCGTTCCCGTGCTCCGCGCCATCCCTCTGAACGAGAACCTGCCCCAGCCGGTGATTGATTTACCGATTCCGCCGTCTGCATTGAAGGAAGACGCAGCACCTTACCGCACCCGCGAACTCTTCGATTTCCAAACCACGACAGCCCCCGCCGGCAGCGGCAAGCTGTTCACCGAGCAACCCGTCACGCGGAAGCGAAGAAAGGAACGAAGCCATGAGCGCCGATTCTGAAAGACTACTTCCCCCCAATGAACCTAGTGCCTTCGAGTCTCTCTGCTTGGACTTATGGAAGGACATCTGGGGCGATCCTGGTGCGCAGAAGAATGGTCGCAGCGGCCAGCCGCAGGCCAGCGTGGATGTCTTTGGTCAAACGGATGGCAAGTGGATAGGTCTGCAGTGCAAACAGAAGGATGGGCTCCTGCGAACAACAGTAACCAGGAAAGAGTTGGAGGTTGAGGTGGGAAATGCGCTCAAGTTCAAACCCAGGCTCGCGAAATTCATCCTCGCCACGAGCGGACCACGAGATGTGAACCTCCAAGAGCGTGCGCGCCAGATTGCCACACGCCATAAAAGCAAGCGCCTCTTCAGTGTCGAAGTATGGTCATGGGAAGACATCTGGCATGAACTTTATCAACGTGAACGTTTGCTCAACAGAGTTCAAAAGGTGTATTGGCCTCGCACTTTTCAGTTGGCTCCACGTCAGCGAGAGAAAGCCCGACCAATGGGCAAACCGTCACAATCCGTCCCTCAAAACAAAGGGGTTGTTGCAATTTCTCAACTAAGTTCTCCTTACCGGCTATCGGGTGAGGAATATGCAATCGAGCTGCTTAAGAACCCAATCGATCTTGCAAGGGATGACGATGGCAATGTTACAGTGACCGTTGATCGCAGTGATGTGCAGCAAGCCATCATTTCGCAAAAAGGCAAAATAGCGTCAGGTCGGCATTTTGTGCATGAACCTCCAAGGCAGGATCTCATTGAAAAGGACAAGGACATTCAAGAATTCCTTACAGGTTCCGGGAAAGTGTCTCCGTGCCGAATCGATCTAAAAGAATTGGGCATATGCCTTCGCTGGGCGTCAGGTGGTGTGCTGTCCATAGTTACGTTCAAGGGGCGCAAGTGGGTGCCTCTCTTCTTTCGTGATATCCCTCCCTATGGGTGGAACATTGCCCTCGGATCGACCGAAAGGTGGTTCGACCGCAGTGGGGATGTCAGGAAAGCTAGCCAACTAGAAACCGAATACAACTATCCGTTGAATTATGCTTTAAGAGAGTTCATCGAAGAGACGCTTGTGGTGAGTGGGACCCAAGACGAATCGGGCAGAGCTTTTAGGGAGCCACGCTTGCGCCCGTTTAAGTTCTCAGGATTGGCGGAAAAGGTATTGGCAAAGACTGGCAACTTTGATCTCGCCTTTATGCAAGGCCGGGACTTCGACAAGAGACACTGCGAGTTGAGGAGATCACAAGACCGTTTGCGACTACATCCGTCAACAGACCACGCGCTCAAGCCGGCGGTGGGATCTGGGTGCTGCACTGTGGAGGTCATCTCAGATCTTCCGGAACCGACAAGGACATCAGATGTTCTGGTTTGCTTCTCGCTTCTGGATCTTGGAATAGAAGTCGTCAAGGTGCTGGAATACTCAATAGACAACACTGATCTAATGCTAGATGGGGAAATCAAGAAAGATAAACAACAGGCAGATCAGATCGTAAGAATGCCGATCGCTCTTGTATCGTGCGAGTATTTGGCGACGGTATTTGGAAATCCAAACGTGACGCTGGAGTATGACTTTCACTTTTATCCACCCTCAATATGCATGCCGTTTCATCCGAGAAAATGGCGAGACATTCACATGTTTTCTTACGACATCGAGGGGCGCGTGAGGGTGATGCTTGGCGAAATGGGGACAAATTGGCAACGGGACCGATTCAACAAGTGGAAGCATCTATTTGGCTCAAACTTCCTTACCAAGGACGGCCGCTTGTGCTACAGGAAACCGTCGAATCTTTTCGTTCCCGGTGCGGCGAAAATTCTCAATCTGTTTTTCAGCAAAGTGTGGAAGAAGAAGCTGCAATCATTATGAAGAAGCAAAACCATCAAGCGAAGCTTTCAACCAAACTGGAAACCGCTCTGCACCGATATCGGACAAACCAGCAAAGACGGACAGACCGGCGCAATCGCTGGCAGTGGAAGCTATTCAAATGGGATCTGTTTGCGCTCCCCATAATTTGCAGGGCACAGACGGCAGATTCTCTCTCCGAGCCAACCATCAAGGTCGAGGATCTTGCGCAAAACCCAGAACGGCTCATCCTGCTCACAGGAGCGCCAGGCACTGGCAAAACGACAGCCTGTCGCCGCTTGATTGCTAAGCCCCCGCCAGCATTGGTTCCAGTCGACATCAGCAAGTTGGAGTCCTTTAACAGTGATGCGGTGTTTGGCTTTCTGGCCAAGGGTTTGGAACTCGCGAGCCCTGCAGCGCTGACTCGGATCGAATGCGCGGGCAGGTTGTTCTTTGTGGTGGATGGAATTGGCGAAAGAAAGGATGCCGAAGTTGTGGCGGAATCTCTCCGCGCCCTTGTTCGGCAGTTCAAGCATAGCAGATTCATGGTGACGTGCAGGACGAGTGACTACGATGAATCCTGGCTGCCGCGCTTCAACAGATGGAACATTCAGGAATTAAACGCGGAATTGCAGGATGACTTCATCGGAACACAGCCACAGGCTCTCCAGCAGAGGTTTCAAGAAGCCTTCACGAGAGATGGGCGCTTCCGCGAGATTCTTTCGAATCAGTTCTTGTTGCTTTTGGCCACCAAACTTATGGCGGAGCCTACCACAGACAGAGTAGAACTCACAAAACTGGGCCTATACAAGGCGTTCCTAGCTGGTTTCCTGCGTGATTGGGAGAAGATCAAGGTCGGCCAGTGGGATTTTATTCTCAAGGTACTCCAGGAGATTGCCCTGGAGATGCGCAAAGGAGAGTTGATGCGCAATTACCGGACCGAGCAGGATGTTGCCGCCGTGATCCGCGACCATCTGAGTTGCCCCGGCGCGTCCGAATCAGTCGAAAAAGACATCCAAGATACCATACGTGAACTTTACCAGCATGGTCTCCTCGTAAAGGAAGATGCCTTGGTCCGCTTCTTCCAAGAGACATTTCAGGAGTTCCTTTGTGCCAGATGGCTTTGTGACCAGGGGGCTTTTCCGCATGACTTCTACAAACGCGGAGACAAGGTTTATTTCAGAGACCTGCAGATGAGTGACGTAATTCTCGAATTCTATCGGAGAATGATAGAAGAACTGCTCGATATGCTGCAGGCTCTTGTCAAGGCGAGTACGCCGGGGGCATACAAATTCGATGTATTTCTCAGTCACAACAGCAAAGATAAGCCCGTTGTGCGCGAGCTGAAACATCGGCTTAACGCCCAGAAACTCTCGGCTTGGTACGATGAAGACGAGCTTCGGCCCGGCATCCCGTGGCAGCAACTGCTCGAAAGCGGGATCAAGTCTTCGGCGAGCGTGGCATTACTCGTCGGCAAGGACGGACTTGGCCCGTGGGAGGAAGAGGAGATGCAGGGTGCTCTGCGCTTGGCAGTAAAAGACAAACGCCCCGTCATTCCCGTGCTGCTTCCTGAAGCGCCAAGTCAACCCGAACTGCCGATGTTCCTTGGAAACCGCACATGGGTTGACCTTCGCGCGGGATTCACGGCCGAGGGTTTCGCGAAATTAGTTTGGGGAATTACCGGCAAGAAGCTATGAATCGCTTGTTCGACAACATTATGCGACGCAGAAGAAAATAATAGAGGATCAGCCATGAAACCACCAAAAGTGATTATCAGCTACAGCCACGACTCTCTGCAGCACAGCAAGCGGGTGCTCGCGTTTGCACAAGCGTTACGGAAAGATGGCGTCGATGTCGAACTTGACCAGTTCCATCAGGACGAGATAATCGACTGGCCGCGCTGGTGCAATGAACACACGAGTCGAGAGCATTCCGATTTCGTCATCTGTGTTTGTACTGCGGAATTCAATCGCCGCATTGAAGGGAAAGTCCCTCCTGAAAGAGGGAAGGGCGTCCATTGGGAAGGGAGCCTGCTGGACGACGAAATCTATGACGCCAAAGGAAACCGCCGAATCTTGGCTGCCTTGTTTGATGACGCCCCCGAATCCAGTATCCCTCGCTTTCTACGTGGCTGGACATTCTGCCGGTTGCATGCCTTTGACCTGAAAGAAGATCCCGGCTATGAGCACTTGCTTCGGATTTTCACCGGCCAAGCCCGGGTCGTGAAGAATCCGGTCGGGCCGGTTCCGTTCTTGCCTCCCACATCGGGCCGTCAACCGGGTGTGCAAGACGCCGAAGAACTGAGTCCTGCTCCTGAAACACACCAAAACAACCTGCCACCATCAATCCAAGGCATCGTCGCCTTTCACCAACATCGGTCCGCTCTAGGCCCGGAATGGTGGAATACACTCTTCAGTGCCGAGAAACGGCCAAAGCGCGTTATTATGATGGGACAGTCAATGACGGGAACTTTCTCCGAAGAGAATGCGATCACCTTTCGCAAATGGTGTGTCAACGGAACAAAAATGCAGATATTATTTTTGTCACCTGACTGCCGAGTATCTAACCAGTTGCTGGATATCAGCCGGCAGATTGCATATTCCACTGATCACGTTCTGCAACTGGCCACGAAAATCAAAAAATCCATAGAAAACCTCGAAGCCCGTCTCATCTTCAAGCTTCCAAACGAGTCGTCGAAACCGCTTGTGAGATTCGCTACCAGAGACTTGCCGTTTTCGTTAATGGCGGTCGACGACCTGATGACCGTTACATTTTACGGTACTGAACCCGAAGGAAATCGGTCTCCTACACTTATTGTTAAAGGCGAACAGACAAATGCCTTCAAGACCTACCTCAATGAATTTGAGTGCCTGTGGAAAGAACATTCCAATGTTTGTGCTTATCGAGATCCTTTGTTAATGCATTTGTCTCACGACTGGCAAGCTCTGTCTCGACTGCGTACAGGCGTTCCTCCAGCCCCGCGACAGGCTATCCTCTTTCCAACTTACCGATGCCAAGTAGTATGTGACTATTGCATGTATGCTCACAACAAGGACAGGATAAAATCAGAAATGGATGTGAAGACATTTGAAAATATGGTCGCCGAACTCCTTACAGCTGGCGTTCTTGAGTTTGAACTGTCTGGAGGAGGTGAGCCTTTGTGTCATCGGGAATTTGATTCGATTATTGGTGTATTAAAAAACGCGGCGTCTTCCTTTCCAAATGTGCGTTTTGGCCTCCTGACAAACGGTCATTACTTGGCCAGATATGACAATAAACAACTTGTCCACACGTTTAATAATTACATCCGTGTTAGTCGCTACCAGGCGTCACTGCGCGATGGCAGGCGTTGGCGTGAATCCATAAAGCGGCTCATAAAGGCCAAGGTCGATTCAGGTGCGGGAACGGAGATTGGTCTGAAGTACCTTCTAACAAAGAGCACGCATCCTGATATGTTGCAGGCCATAGAAGACGATTTGCGAGATAGTGATCTTCGAAAAGCCGACCATTTTCGATTCAGGAGTTCGCGCGATTTTCCGGAAAACGACATTGCGGAAGTCGAGCAAAAGATATGGAGAATTTTAAAAGCGGAAAGAGATATTGATTGCGAGCACCGTGTATCCCTCGCCCTCGGAAAAACACGATATTCAACAAATTTCAAGTGCTGGATATCTCCCATGCATGTGGTGGTCGATCCAATGTTCGACGTTTTTCTCTGCTGCAATTTCTTGCATAACGAGGGAGCAAAGCGCTTAGGGAATCTTGTCAATGATTCGTTCTCGTCCCTCTGGGCCCATCCGCGGCACCTCGCCGCCCGACAAAAGCTACACCGGGAGAACTGCGATCGTTGCTATTATTCCAACTGTCGTTTTGCCGAGTTACAGGATCATATTGAAAGGTTGATGTTCGTCACCGGTCAGAATATAAGCGAAACCGAACCATGTTCATGAGCACCTTCAGGCACTCCAACTACAAAGACGCCCCGCGCCAATGCCTCGCCGCCTTCACCACAAAGCACGACCTTTTCTGGGACATTCCTCTGAACGAGACCCTGCCCCAGCCGGTGATTGATTTACCCATCCCCGCGTCCGCGCTCAAAGAAGATGCAACGCCCTACCGCACCCGCGACCTCTTCGATTTCCAAACCACCCCCGCCCCCGCCGGCAGTAGTGAGTTGTTCACTGAGCAGCCGGTGGTGAAGCTGAAACACCCACGGCGCAAGAACTGAGCGGACATGGCATTCTTGAACCAATCCAAGAAATCCAAAGAATCGCTAGGCGGGCGGGTCGGAATCCGTGACTATCTAGTGCAGACGCTCATCGCTTTGCTAGATGGATTGCGCTCGGGTCATCAGTTTCTACGGGTCACGTTGGAACCAGATCACCGATGGGAGAAAGCGGACAGCCACGTTGTCGGCTATGCCACATCGTGCTTGGGTGCTTTAGGTGGGTTCATTTCGTGAGGCGCCCAAGCTGTGGTCCCTGGCGCCACCTCGCCAGCCGGCTTGGCGAACACCAAACTGCCGATGTGTTCGCCCA
>OBLW0100004318.1_pt1 | contig 10841 bp, 7 predicted proteins | sample 1520161 | NCBI WGS metagenome assembly OBLW01 (sample SAMEA3539309, study PRJEB22396) | soil metagenome | biome: tundra; feature: field; material: soil | place: USA | collected 2010-05 | depth 0.15 m
TTCGCGGGGTGACCAAACCCATCACCATCCGTATGCAGGTGGCCGATGTCGAAGCTGCGCAGGAGTTTGCCCAGCGGCGGGGTGTTCCCTACCAGACCTACATCAAGGGACTATTGCACCAAGCGTTGGAACGCGAGAGAAAGGCCAGTTGAGCTGCCCGCAGTGTGCTGGTCGTCGGCCCACTTTTCCGCCCGGAATCCTCAAAGCAAAGGAATCCCGTTTCACAGCCGTGGTGGGACGGCCGACGGAAATGCCCACTGAAGGCCTCATCCACAACCGTCTTTGCCGTCGAAATTATCCGCCTTGTCAGTCCATCCTGTAATACCGTTTGCGAGCTTAACCTTCACCCACCAGACCTGCGGCTTACGCTCATTTGACGGCAGGAGCGTCTCCCCCCAGCAGGATTCGGAAAGACGGAAGCAGTAATCCTCGTAGCCGAAAAAAACGCTGACGATTTTCCCATGCGTGTAGACATGTCCAAAGCCTTCGCCTTCGTAATCTAGAACAAAAGCAATGCTGCCCTTCGGAAGATCGCCGTCTGCTAGAACGACAACCGGTTCCGGCTTGAGATGAACCTCACCGGTGAGGCCGACCACACGGCTGCCCTGCTTGGCCTTGTCAATGACGCGCTTGCTTCCGGGTGCTGCGACCAAATCAGTATCCGCGAGGACGCTCCAGTTGCCATACTGGCAACACTCAAACGGACACACGCCTTTCGCGATGTAATTATCGGGTGGTCTCTGGCTGACTGGGAGCTTTGTTAACAGATCCCTGTACCGGGCGCGTCTCTCATCTGAAGCCCGCTCTAGTTGCTCGAATTTGGCTCCGAGAGAAGACCCTCTGAATAGCGGCGTATCCATGAAGTTCTTGACTTCCATGCGGCCTCTGCCAACCACCGAAGGATTCAAATCGAAGCCCCGAGAATCCATATAGAGCAAAGCTTGAAGCGCCTCTGACTGGCGGTGCGTTTGCAGAAGCGAATCCACCAATTCGAGCCATCTGTACTCGTTGCTGCACGCCCCTCTTACGCTCAGTCTTTCTAATTCCACGACTCGATCCCAATCTCCACTCTCTTTGGCCTTCCAGATCTGTGGCAGTGCGCCGACTCCAGCTTCATCTTTGCAGGGACCACCCAGATCGTAATGCTGTTGCACCGCCCCCTGAGACTGGGGCCATACAAAAGTCGTAAAGGCGAGCATCAGAACCACTGGAGCCGTCAGGGTCGCACGCGGGATCACGCTCGGCATCTGTCGTTGTACCTCCCTCTGGATTGGATTACATCCGCCAGGGCTGCAATTGCGGTAGCCGAACACCATTAGATCATTTTCTTCCGTTGCCAACCATTCGCGGTCGACAAGTGGGGTTTGTGAAAACTTGGCACTTGGTGGTGTCACGCCCAAACCGGAGAATTGACGCCTACGCTGGATTGCTGTCGCGAGCTTCGACTCGGAGTGCCCTTGAGGCCTTCCTATGTCCTGCACAAACCGCGAACCGCCCTACCGATACGCGAACACCATGGCGTAAACGATCAGCCCGATAATTCCGATCCCGATTCCCAGCGCCGTGAATCCGAACCGCCGCCACAGCTTCGCTGCCAGCGGGACCGGCGCGGGCATCAGGTTCTGTTCCAGTTCCCCGCGCTCCACCATCTCCTGGTATTCCCTCGGCCGGTCCTTCTTGAATTCCTCCAGCGGCATTCCACCCGTGAAAATCACCGTGTCGATGGGGAACTTCTCCGGCCGGAAGTGCGTGTTGAAGAAGTGCACCGTGAAAATGAAGCCCACCGCCAGCAACGCTTCGTCGCTGTGTATGGTGGTGGCCACGTTGATCGCCCAACCCGGCAAAATCCTCGTGAAGATCGTCGGCCACCACAGCATCATGCCGGTTCCGCCAATCACGGCGACGCCCCAAAACACGGCGAAGTAATCGAACTTCTCCCAATACGTCCAGCGCCCGTACTCCGGCCGCGGGCCTTTGCCGACGAACCATTTGATGGAGCCGACGAACTCGCGCCAGTCGCGCTTGTTGAGAAGCATGCTCTCCGGTCCGGTGATGTACTGCCACCACGTTCGCCCGCTCTCCTTCCGCCGGCGGCGCATGTCCCACAGGTGCGCCGCGAAATACGCGAACGTGAGCGACGCGCATACGCGGTGAATCCACCCCGCCACCTCAAACCCGCCTAGCAAGCGCGCTCCCACGCTCGCCCAGGTGGCGTAGGAGAACTTCAGGATCATGCCCGTGGTTGCCAGGCCCAGAAAGCTGGTGATCACCACCAGGTGAAGGTTGCGGTCGAAGGTCCGGAAACGCCGCACGTACGTCGCCCCTTCGAGCGCATGTTCCCCCATCAACGCCCGCCGGTATTGCAGCGAGCGCGGCAGCCACAGTGCGGTGTGCGCGCCCGAGATCATGAACGTGCCCACCAGCAGCGTGGTCATGCCCCAGAAGGTATAGAACAGGATCGGATAGCGCAGCGGATCGTGGTGCGTAGCGTGCGTCAGGTAGCCCGCGAATTGCCGGTGCGCGCCCGTGTGGCATTGCGCGCAGGTCTTGACGATATTTGCTCGGCTGAGGTGCGACCGCGGGTCCGTGACGGGCAGGATGTCGTGCGCCCCGTGGCAGTCGTAGCACTTGGCTGTCTTCAGATAACCCAGCCTGGATACCTTGCCGTGGTACGTTTCGAAATAGCTCTCCGTGATGGCTTCGTGGCACTTCCCGCACTGATCCATGATGTGCAGGCGGAAATCCGACTGGTCCGTGCGCTGGATGCTGTGCGCCGAATGGCAGTCGTTGCACACCGGCAGCGGTTTCGATGAGGGGTGCGACGTGGGAGAGTGTACGCTGTTTACGAAGGCTTCGTAAATGCCCCGGTGGCACTTGCCGCAAGTACTGGCCACGTTGTTGCGGTTCACGCTGGAGCGCGGGTCGCTGGCCGGCAATTCCAGGTGCGCACTGTGGCACTGCGCGCAGTTGGCCGTCACGGTCAGCCCGGCTTCCAACAATCCCTTCCCGTGAATGCTCTCGTCGTAGCGCTCCACAATGTAGCGGTCTTTCCCGGTGTAAGCCATCGCCGCTTTCTCGCCCGTGCGGTGGCACTTGGCGCAAAGATTGGGCACGTTGCGCGAGAACGTCGGCGAACTCACTTCGGTCTTGCCCAGGATGCCGTGGGTTCCGTGACAATCGCGGCACTCGGGAGCGTCGGGGTTGCCCTTGGCGGCCAATTGCCCGTGCGTGCTCTGGCGGTAGGCGTTCACCTGGTCGGCATGGCAAATGGAGCAATCCACCTTGGGGGCGATGGTTTCGCACGCCCGCGTCTTGGAAGGCGTACCTCCCGTGTGGCACTGGATGCAGGCCACTTTGGCATGGCGCGATTGCCCCAACTCGTCCTGTCTGACGAAAAGCGAAACGGTCTTGCCGCCGCGCACCGTCTTGAGTTCCGGACTGCCGTGGCACAGCAGGCAGTCCCGGTCGGCCATCCCCTGCGGATAATAAACCTGGCGGATCTTATGCGGCTCGTGACAATCCACGCAGGGGGGAATCATGCCCGGCTGTTTCTCCCACAACTCGCCGCGGATCACCTTCTGGTGGATCGTCTCGATATTCCCGTGGCACTTGGTGCAGGTTTTGGCAATGTTCTGCTTGGCGATGGAAGACCGCGGGTCCGTGTGCGGCAGTACCAGATGCGCCGTGTGACAACTGGTGCACACCGCCGTCACGGTAAGGCCCTGCTTGTAAAGAGCCTCGCCGTGCATGCTGTCCGTGTAGTTGCCGAGGATGTTTTGCTGGGGGATATTGCGGGTCTCGGAGACGGTTGTGCCTTCCTTGTGGCACTGGCCGCACAGATTGGGGATCTCGAAGATGGACGTGGGCGAACCCTGCGTGGACGGCCGCTTTACCGTATGCGTACCGTGACATGTCTTGCAGTTCGGCGCCAGGTTGTCTCCACGCGCCGCGGCCTTGCCGTGCAGGCTGGCGGCGTACTGAGTCTGCTCGTCGGCGTGGCATGAACCGCAATCCACCGGTTTCAGCTTCTCGGGGTGCGGAAAGGTGGCCTTCTCCAGATCGGCGTGGCAGTTGCGGCATTCCAGTTCGGCGTGCGGCGAAGCTCGCAAAGCGGCCGCGTCGAAAGCCGGCGGAACTCCCGCCTCACGCCGCCCCACGCGCCGGCCTGTGTCGTGGCAGTTCAGGCAATCCTCGGACCCGGGCAGCGGCTTGCTCTCCTGCGCCGACAAGGTGAGCGCAAGCATGCCTACGCCCGCCAGGAGCAGCGCTCTGAGATGGCAAGTTGTGAAGCTGCGGACTCGCTCTGTTGAATTTTTCAACACTAAACAAGGTATAGGGACCTTTTAAGCTTATGTCATGTAGAAATTTACGTCAAGATGTGAAAAATCTCTTGTCCATCAATTCATATGGAGTTACGCTCCGGTTATGCCGCAGCGTTTTCGTGGTGTGCCAGTTGTCGTAATGGTCGCCTGGAGCATGGCTTCCTGCAACACTGCTACGACCAACGCCGGGGCGCCTGTGCCCGAGGGGCAGCAGGTGGTCAGCCCAGCCATGAAGGAGCTTTACATGGCCGCCAGCGTGGCGGTTCCGCAGTCCGTGGCGCAGCAGAACGTGATCCTCCGGATGGCTCGGAAGGCATCGAGCGGGAAAGAACTGCTGCTGGTGATGCGCGCCGCGGTCGGAGTCTTCCCCCCCACCGCTGCGACGCCGCAACCAAGCGTCGAGAGCCAGGTGCGCTCCATCGTCACGGCCAAGATGATGGCGCTGGCAACCCTCGACCAACTGATTGAGTACGCCACCGAGTACCCTGTCGACCCGCAGAGCGCCCGGCCTTTCGTCGAGCGTATGTTCCAACTCGGGGCCTCCCGGTCCGACGCGCGGGTCTGGTATAGGATCAAAGTGGCCGCATTCCACCTGAAGGTTGGCGATCTGGAGCGCCAGGCCCAGGCCAAGGGCGACCAACTCGCGCTCAAATGAGAGTCTTGCAATTTATAATTTCAGGGAGAACATTATGTCAGAAGACGCCTTAAGCATTATCGACAGACGCACCCAGGCGGCCTATGAGGTCCCCATCTGCGACGGGACCATTCGGGCCATGGACCTGCGCAAGATCAAGACCGGACCCGACGATTTCGGGCTCATGACCTACGATCCGGCCTTCATGAACACCTCCTCATGCCGTAGCGCCATCACCTTCATCGATGGCGACAAAGGCATCCTGCGCTACCGCGGCTACCCCATCGAGCAACTGGCCGAGAAGTGCACCTTCCTCGAAGTAGCCTACCTGATTCTGTTCGGCGACCTTCCCACCGAGCCCGAACTGAAGGAGTGGGTCGGCCAGATCACCATCCACACTATGCTTCACGAGACCACCAAGAAGTTTCTAGAGGGCTTCCGCTGGAACGCGCACCCCATGGGCATGTTGGTCAGCACGGTGGCGGCGCTGTCCACGGTCTATCCCGAGTCCAAACAGGTGCTCGATCCGAACGTGCGCAAGTTGCAAATCACGCGCATCATCGGCAAGATGCCCACCATCGCGGCCTACACCTACCGCCACAGTCACGGCTACCCGTACATCTATCCCGATAACGACCTCAGCTACACGGAAAACTTCATGAACATGCTCTGGAGGATGATGGAGCCCAAGTACCAGGCCAATCCCGTCATCGCCCGCGCGCTGGACATCCTCTTCATCCTGCACGCCGACCACGAGCAGAATTGCAGCGCCAATGCCATGCGCGCCGTGGGCAGTTCCCAAGCCGATCCGTATCTCTCCACCGCCGCCGCCGCGGCAGCCCTCTCCGGCCCCTTGCACGGAGGCGCCAACGAGGAAGTCCTCAAGATGCTCGATGTGATCGGCTCCAAGGACAACATTCCGGCCTATATCGAGAAGGTCAAGGCCGGCCAGTTCAAGCTGATGGGTTTTGGACACCGCATCTACAAGAACTACGACCCGCGCGCCAATGTCATCAAATGGGCCGCCGACTCGGTGTTCGAGGTCACCGGCAAGAACCCCAAGCTCGAAATCGCGCTGGAGTTGGAGCGAATCGCCCTCGAGGACGAGTACTTCATCAAGCGCAAGCTCTACCCCAACGTGGATTTCTACTCTGGGATCATGTACCAGGCCATGGGCTTCAGCCCGGAAATCTTCACGGTGTTGTTCGCCATTCCACGCGCCGCGGGCTGGCTGGCCCAGTGGCAGGAAATGATCACCGACCCCGAGCAGAAGATCGCGCGACCGCGCCAGATCTACACCGGCCCGGTAGTTCGGAACTTCGTGCCGATCGAACAGCGCGGCGTTCCTGCCGCCCCCGCCACGGTTTAGGGCCTTTCACAAGATCGGTGCTTGGCAGGCGCCATAATACAACCGAGCCACCGAGCCGCGACAGTTATGGAGCGGTTCCCTGCGCTGTTAGGACCGGCTCCTACCAGCGGAGCTTCAATCCGAATTGGATCTGCCGGGACGTAGTCGATGTGCTCGTGATCACGCCGGCCGTAGGTGAAACTCCAGTCGGGGTGAATGCGATCGCGTTCGGCGTATTGAAGTTGGTCCTGTTCAAGAGATTGAACAACTCCGCCCGAAATTGAAGATTGCACCCCTCGCGAAGCGGCGTGTCCTTGAGCAATGAGAAATCCCACGTGGCCAGTCCTGGACCGATCAGGGTGTCACGCCCCAGGTTCCCGTAAAACCCGCTGTTGTTCGGCGGCGCCAGAAACGCGGCCGGGTTGAACCACTGGTTAGGGTTCCCCAGAATCACGGGACCGCTGAAGGCGGGGTTCACGAATGGGCGCACCGGATTGCGCGTGTCCCCGTTGTTCGAGGGGTTGTAGCTGAGCTGGGGGGTGAAGGGGAATCCGCCTTGCAGCGTCACGATCGAATTGGCAGTCCATCCGCTTGACACTGTTTTGACCGCGCCGGCCGTCGCGGTCCGAAAATGCTTTCCCGGTCCGAAAGGCAGTGCATAGGTTGCACTGATTACGCCGGCATTCCTGACGTCGAAATTCGCCAAACCCCTGTCTGCGCGCAGGTCGAAGGGATTCGAAGCTAGGGCCGGCTCGCCTCCCGAGGTCGTGGCGTTCAGCGAGTCTCCGTCGTCAATCGTCTTCGACCGGGTGTAAACTCCGCGTAGCGAGAATTCGCCGCTGAAGCGGTGATTCACGTCCACCTGCAAGGCGTTGTAGGAACTGTCGCCCTCCGAAAAATACGTCCAGGTGTTCGCCAGCGCCGCGTTGGCCCTTGTTGCGGTCGGAACGAAATACGTCCCCGCGGGGACCGGAGTGCCGGCTAAGCCGGCGGGGAAGCTCGCAGGATAGGTTGCCGGACACTGCGCCGCCGGGCAAATCACGGGAAAGGGCTCGTTCGCATCGATGCCGATGAGTTCATGATATCCGTGTGACCCGGCATATCCGACGGTCAGAGCGGTATTGGCGGAGAGTTCCTGTTGGATTCGCAACGACCAGGAAACCAGTGTGGGCGTTTTCAAATCCGGCTGCACTCCGCCGGGAACCAGCTTTGCAGTGGCCGGAACCGGGCCAACCGGCGCGATCGGAAGCTGAGACACCGGCAGGTTCGGCAGACTGTAGGTTGGGTTGAACGGCGCGTTCTGATCGGTGCGATAGCCCAGCGCATCTTGAAGATCGTTGTACATTGCCAACCCGGCGCGAATGACGGTCGTGCGCTGGTTGCGGAAAGGGCTCCACGCAAGGCTCGTTCGAGGTTGTGGCAGGAATTTCCCGTTATTCACGGTGAAGGCCGAGTCCCCGATGTTTGGCTGACTCGTGATTATCCCGTTTGCAAACGTATAGGTGGCGGCCCGGCCGTGCGCTTCGTTCCACCCGTTGGTAAACTCGTCCCGGAACCCCACCGATAGCGTTAGGTTCGGGCTCAACTGGATGGCATCTTCCGCGTACCAGGCTCCAAACCAGGAGCGCCATCCTAGCGGGGTTGGCGACGGATCGTACAAAAGACTGCTCACCGTGCCTTGCAGAAAAGTCTGCAAACTCGTGAACGTCGCCTGGCCGTACTGGCTGAGCGCCAGGTTTTCGTTCGACCGGAGCCGCTGGAACCACACTCCGGCGCTGAGCCGGTGACGCCCCTTCGCGAAGAACACGCGGTCCTCATAGGTGAACAGACTCCGGGCCACTTCCAGATTGCTTCCGTTGTTGCTTCCGGCCAGGCTCAATTGGGCCGTTGGATTCGACGCCGCGCTGCCGCCCACCACGACGGCGCCAATCGGGCGCCCCGTCAGGAAGCCAGGCAGGCTGGCGGCCGGAGTCCCCGGCGTGGGTTCGCCGGTGAAAAAATAACCGGCCCGTGAAACGCCGGCCCGGGCCGTGTTGAGCAATGAGACGGAGAAAACGTGAGTCTCCTCGACGCTCCCCACCTGCTCCCGGAGGCTCTCCACGTCCGTGCTGTACTCGTTGGTGCTGGTCGGCGTGAAGTCGGCGCTGTCGTCGATCGTGTAGACCGCGCTCAGCCAGTCCCTGGAGGAAAAGATGTGGTCCAGCCGGACCGTTCCGAAGTCGTCCCGAATGGTCTGCAAGGGATTATTGAACGCCTCTGAGATCCCCCCGAAGTCCGGCGCGCCGGAAGTGGCCGCCGGCCATACATCGATCAGCGGCGAAACTCCCACGAACGCAAGTCCCGAGGCCGGGCAGGCGCTCGGCGCCGGGCTGACCAGCTTGCATGGCAAATAGCCATTGCGCGCGGCATCGTCGGGTACCAGATCCACTCCGGTTTGGTGCAGGTGCTGGCGGAACCCTTCGTAATTGGCAAACAGGAAGGTCTTGTTCTTCTTGATAGGCCCGCCCAGCGAACCTCCAAACTGGTTGCGCTCAAAGCCGGGCGCGGAACCTGGGTCGAAGTAGTTGGGAGCGTCCAAAGCGTTGTTTCGCAGGAATTCGAATAACGATCCGTGGAGTTGGTTCGACCCGGATTGGGTGACAATCAAGACCTGAGCCCCCGGACGCTTGCCATACTCCGCGCCATAGGAATCGGTCAACACGTTAAACTCTCGCACCGCGTCGACGCCTAGCAGTTGCTGGCTCGTGCCTCCCGGCTGCATGTTGTTCTCCGCCGCGCCCGTGAATTCCACGCCGTTCAGCAGAAAGAGGTTCTGCTGAGGCCGATTTCCCTCCACGGCGAAATTGTTTCCTACCGTTGAATTCGACACGCCGATGCCGCCGGTCTTCTCCCACGTGAAGTTGACCACTCCCGGATTCAGGGTAAGGAGTTCATCGTAGCTTCGCCCGTTGAGCGGAAGGTCCTTCACCTGCCGTTCGCCCACCAGGCCGGATACATCTCCGGTCGTGACGCCCACCAGGGGCGCGTCGCCGTTCACGGTAATCTGCTGGCTCGACTCCCCGACTCGCAGAGTCATGTTCACCGTGGCGCTCTGGCCCACTGCCAACTGAACGCCGCTGCGTACTACTTCCACGAACCCGGCCTTCCCGCCTCTAATTTCGTATTGCCCGGCCGGCAGCGAGAAGAACCGGTACTGGCCCTCGCTATCGGTTACTGCGCTGCGAACCGCGCCTGTCTCCACGCTTTTCGCCGCCACCGCGGCGCCGGAGACCATTGCGCCGGATTGGTCCGTGACGGTTCCCGAAAGCACCGCGGATACTTGTGCGCAAATGGGCGCGGCCAGGAGGAAGAAAACGATATGGCGATGTCCTGTAATAGGGTCAGTGTACCGTAAAAATGACAACGGTGGGGCGGACCCGCCTCTTGGCCTCACCTTCGCGCCCTGAAGAACTCCTGAAGCAGTTCCACGCACTCCACTCCCAGCACGCCTTCCGCCACCTCCACCGAATGGTTGAGCAGGTCCGAATCGGCCAGGCGGAACTTGCTGCGCACGCCCCCGAAGCGCAGGTCGCGCGCGCCGAAGACCAGGCGCGCCACGCGCGCATTCACCAGTGCGCCGGCGCACATGACGCACGGCTCGAGCGTGCAGTAGAGCGTTGCGCCGGGCAGGCGGTAATTGCCGATGCGCGCACAGGCTTCGCGCAGGGCCAGGATCTCGGCGTGCGCCGTGGGGTCGTTGCGGCCGGCTGGCGAATTCCATCCGCGGCCCGCGATTTCGCCCTCGATCGCCACCACGGCGCCCACCGGAATTTCCACCCCGCCGGCGCCCTCGCGCGCCAGACGCAAGGCTTCGCGCATATAGTGTTCGTCGGAGGCCATAGGGTATCTTATAATACGAGAACCGGTATGGCGGAACTCGAAATTCATCACGAAGGCGGACACGGCGGCGACCCCATGGGCCAAAAGGTGGGTGTACTGGCCGCCGCGCTGGCGGTCGGCTTGGCCATCGTCACCATCACCTCGCATCGCACGCACACGGAGGCGATCATGCAGAAATCCTCAGCCAACGATGCCTGGGCGCACTATCAATCCACGCGTGTGAAGTATCACAACCTGGAGCTCGGGGAAAGCCTCATCGCGGTCCTCGGCGGCAAGGGCGAAGGGGTGGAGAAGGCGCTGACCGGGTATGCCGCCCAGAAAAAGGATTACGAAAACCGCGGCAAGACCATTCAGGCCGAGGCCGAAAGAGACGACCGGGCCGCGGAAGCCGCCGAGCGGCGCGCGCTGCGCTACGACATCGGCGAAGGACTGCTGGAGATCGCGCTGGTTTTGAGCTCCCTGTATTTCGTCTCGCGCAAGAGGATGTTCCCGGTGATCGGAGTGCTGGCCGGAATCGCTGGCGCGGCCATCGCCATCACAGGTTTGCTGGTCTGAGCGGGTCCTGCATCGACTCAGTGCCGGAAATGGCGCACGCCCGTAAATACCATGGCCGCGCCCAGCCTGTCGGCGGCGGCGATCACTTCTTCGTCGCGCACCG
>OBLW0100004319.1_pt1 | contig 10840 bp, 10 predicted proteins | sample 1520161 | NCBI WGS metagenome assembly OBLW01 (sample SAMEA3539309, study PRJEB22396) | soil metagenome | biome: tundra; feature: field; material: soil | place: USA | collected 2010-05 | depth 0.15 m
CCGCATAAACTCCGGAAAGTCGAATCCTTCTAGAGTGGTGCGCCGCTCGATGGAGTGGATCTGTTCCGGCATCCTCTGTACAACCGCGATGTGAGTGAGTAATTGGGCTACTGTTCGTGTTTCCGGCGCCGCTCTGAAGCCGTACCGGTCCTCGGGGATTTCCTCGGCAATGATGAGCGTGTTCTTTCGCACAGTGCGAAGGGCGTCAGCCAAGTCTTTGGCTCCGTAATAATTCATGGGTGATTCTCCTCTGATCCTCAAGTGTGAAGCTCCAGTCTATACGGTATGGACGCTCAGCAACGTGGGGTTGGGCGAGGCAATGCCGCTCGGCGCGACAGATCAATGTCGATCGTTGGTTCTCGGGAGAGTGATGGTTGGGAAATGAAGGTCCTGGGACCGAACGGATTTGAGCGGTCATACACATTGGCCGGAAATGCGGGAGAGCACCAGCCTTTGGCGAATCGGAAACGTGCTGCTGAGATTGCTACCGGCGCAGATGCCGCAGGGGTGAAAGAATCCTGCAATCACGAGGTGATGTGTGAGAAAGATGGCGCCGCTTGAGCGACCGTTTTGGCACGGGAAAGCTGTGTTCAGAATGTGTTCAATTGACGCCAATAATGCCCCATAATCTCACTGTAGAGCCGCTGTAAACGCTTGATTCCACATATAGCGAAGGTCCTTTGATTGCCTCCGGAGCAATAGGTCGGGAGTTCGAATCTCTCCGGGCGCACCAGATTTCTTCTTTCCTTCCAATCACTTCGGCGGTTCCAGATCTCGACGGTATTTTGGAATTCTGCAGAGAACGCACACCTACCAATTGACCTCCAACCCGGGCGTAGTGGCAACCACCTGATGTAGTGGCGACCATCTAATTGAGAGTGTAATAAGCAGCCTGCTAGAGGCATTCAACGCTCGCTGATGCTTCGGATGCATACGGTATTCCCTTTTAACTCCTACAGCCAAAACCCTATCGCGAGTTTTTCCAAGTCGCTTGAATGTAGGTCGTCTGACCACGTCTGACTGACGCACCGCTCAACTACGCGCCCGGGAGCCTCTCGCCGCTCCGGGCCATATTCAAGGATGGGTGGGCAGAAGGAAGCAAAATGCGTACTACAGTTGCGATTCGCTCGTTGCTTTTTTCGTTTGTCTTGCTGGCTCTTTCCCACGGTGCGTTCGCTCAAATCGGTGTTGGCGTTTCCGTTAGCTTCGGCCCTCCTCCACTTCCCGTCTACGACCAGCCCGTCTGTCCCGACGACGGCTATCTTTGGACGCCCGGTTACTGGGCCTACGACGATGACGACGGCTATTACTGGGTGCCCGGTACGTGGGTAGAAGCGCCACAGGTGGGCTTCCTTTGGACCCCGGGTTATTGGGGCTGGGGCGATAGTGCGTTCTTTTTCCATGAAGGATATTGGGGCCCGCAGGTGGGCTTCTATGGCGGCATCAATTACGGCTTCGGCTACGGGGGTTTTGGATACGAAGGCGGCCGCTGGGAGGGCGATCACTTCTCCTATAACACCTACGTGAATCATGTAAACACCACCATTATCCACAACACCTACAACGTAAGGGTCACCGATGTCACAGAAACCCACGTCAGCTACAACGGTGGTGACGGTGGGATCCAAGCGCGCCCTACGCCGCAGGAAGACTCCTACGCTAAGGAACGCCATATCGGCCCGCTACCGGTGCAAACCCAGCACGTTCAGGCAGCCCGCAGTAATCCCGAGTTTCGCGCTTCCGCCAACCACGGCAAGCCGCCGGTCGCGGCCACTGCCAAACCCGCTGATTTCAAAACTGGCGTTGTACCCGCTAGAGAGGCAGGCGGTGAATACAAGGCTCCTCCCGCCAATGCCGCGCGCGGCAATCAAGCGCGACCGGGAAATGAGGCTCGCCCCGGTACGGAAAACTCTCCGGGAAATACTACCGAAGCTCATCCCAACACTTACAACCATGCCAGCGAATTGCAGCCGCACAAGGCGACACCGCCAAACACAGGTAATGAGGCAACGGACAAGAAATATCAGCAACAACAGGACAAGCTAGCTGCCAAGCAAGCGCAGGATCACCAGAAACTCCAGCAGCAGCAGGAAAAAGAACACCAGCAGGCGGCCCAGAAAAACTACAACGATGCGCAGAAACAACAGATGGAGCAACGCCATGTTCAGCAAACGCAACAGATCGAGCAAAAGCATGCTGCCCAGCAGCAGCAGATGGCACAGCGCCAAGCTGCGCCAAGGCCGGCGAGTCGTCCTCCGGCCGAAAAGCCGCGTTGATTGCGCTGCGCTGTACCGGTGTGACGAGCCTGCCACGGCTTGTGAGTCAGTTTGAAGAAAACCGACGACCTAACTCCGTCGCAAGCGGCGAATCCTGGGAGAGAAATTCACTTCCAGACACTTCGGGCACGGGCACCTGAACGCTTTGTCGTTCGGAAAAACGATGTGGCCGCAACTCTCGCAAATCTGTCGCCCGTTTTGGAGAACTTTCATTACCCGGAATCCCGCGCCCAGAACACAGTAGGGACAGCAGGGTGTTTGGTCGGGTGTCTTCATCGTCAAGGTCAGACGCTCCCGCAGTCGGTTGTGGACAGACTATAAACGCCCGACGCTTGGCAGACTGTTCGATACCGAACGCTTCGTTTCCAGCCAAGGCAGGTGAACGGCGCAGACGGGTACTCGCTCGTCCAGAGGCGCGCGGCAAGCGCGCGATCGATCTCCAGATCATCGGAGGCTACTTCGCGGATCTCACTAACGCATCGCCATCGGTGAGAACGGTGCTAAACTGTCGATGACTCGTGCGGCAAGTCCTACCGGAGCAATAGGTTGAGAGTTCGAATCTTTCCGGGCGCCCAGATGTCTTCCGTTGACCAGTTTCTCTTGCCGGGTTGCCCTTCCTTAGCTTGCAGTGCTGAAACGCGCTTTCCGAAAGGCAACAGGCTTTCTCATTTGTTGTACTTAATGAGGCTTCAAAATGTCAGAGATTCACGCCATCTTCTGGGACGTTGGAGGGGTTCTTCTCACCAACGCCTGGGATCACACCGAACGCGCTGCAGCACTCGAACACTTTCGACTCGACGAAAAAGAGTTTCACGGGCGGCACGAAATGGTCGTCTCGTCATTTGAGCGTGGGAAGATCTCGCTCGACGAATATCTCGATCGTACTGTCTTTTACCGCGGCCGTTCATTTACCCGCGAAGAGTTTCGGGATTACATGTTGTCGTTATCGCGGCCGATGACGGATGTTCTCACCTTCGCGGGCAATCTCGCCGCTTCCGGCAAATACTTTATGGGAACAATCAACAATGAATCCCGCGAGCTAAACTTGCACCGCATCAAGAAATTCGGCCTGCGCGATATCTTTCGAGTATTTGTCAGCTCCTGCTTCGTCGGATTGCGCAAACCAGAGAGTGGTATTTATCGCCTGGCACTCGAGATCACGCAGATCAATCCAGAAGAGTGCTGCTTCATCGATGACCGCGCTCTGAACCTCGAATGCGCCGCAAAACTCGGCATGCGCACGATCCAAATGCAGACGCTGGAACAGTTGCGGGGAGATTTGGGGAAGCTTTTGGTGAAGCCGTGAATAAATCGTTGATCAGCAAGGCTGAGAAGCCCGAAGGTAAGAGTTAAACCTTGCGAGGCTTCGATGCCGCAGGAACAATAGCTTTGGGAATGTCAGATTCCGCGCTGCTAAGAGTAAGATCGCTGGACCAGCATTCTGAAACCAGCTTCCAATCCCCTGTGCTCTGCTTGGCGAAGACCCACAAATATTTGCCGCGCTCTTCGCGGCGCTTGCCCGCAGTACCGGGAACCAGCGCGCTGTAGCGTCCTACTTCATGCGCCACATCGCCAACCACCTCCACGCGGATGGGTTCAACCGCCACTTCTCCCAACCCGGATTCTATGGCGGAGAAAAAGAACTCTCGAACCGCGGAAGCGCCCCGAAGAAGAGGAAGATTGGAGCGCAGCACCACAGCATCGGGCGTGTAGAGTTCCAACAGTTCATCGAGCTGGCGCGTGTTGCAGGCCAAAACCCATTCCTGCGTGAGGCGGCGCACGGCAGCCTCGCTGCGGCTCATCGGCTCGCCCTTGGCAGCAGCAGCGACGCGTAGGCGATCCGCTTCGCGCGCGCTCTCGGGCGCATTGACTCGCGGCGCCGCACCGGCCCCTTCAACTCCGCCCGGGAAATAGTGATGATGGTAATGATGGTGATAGTGGTGCGCGCCCACAGCCGCCCCGGTGGGCGGATGAACTTCTGGCTGGGCTCCCGCCGCTGGTAGCGGATTTTGAGCTTCCCTGGCGAAATCCGGTAACTCTACTGCGCGGATGTCGAACCCAGGCGATCCGCGAGCTGGCAATTCATTGGACGCGGCGTCCACAGGAAGTCCACACATGCCACAGAACTTATTGCCCTCGCGGTTATGATGTCCGCAGGAAGGACAATCCCCGGAAGCGCTGCGAGTAGTTTGGGCCGCCGTTTCCTCCGCGGCGGTTTCAGAATCCAGATTGGTGGTTAGGCGTTGCATGGCCTCCAGAGCCGCGGCAATCGCTTCGTCATTGGGCTTGGGCCGCCGCATTTCCGGAAAGAAACGCTGATGGATTTCGCCTAACGCTGGATTGTCTGGGCTCACGGTGGACTCATTCTCTACGCCATCCTGCGCTGGGATTGCGCCGGTTGGCTGTCCGGGTTTCTTGCTCTTATCCACGATTCAGACCGTGCTCTTATTGAGTTTGAGCGATGATTCATTCTAGCCCATGCCAGCGACGCTAGCGGCGGAAGAACTCGATCTTCCCTTCGGCTTCGGTGGGCACGCCGTTGCAGGTCGCGGGACGATACCGCCACGCCCGTACAGTTTGCAGGACGTTGCGATCACCCACTGGGCCGGCGCTCTGCAAAATGAGAGGACTGTGCACACGTCCATCAGCACCGATGATGAAGCTTACCTTGATCTTGATTCCAGCAGCCGCCGGAACCATTAGAGGATTTGGCGTCGTTAGAGCTTCGGGAGGCTGAGTGTCCTCGCAGCGCGCCCGCGCACTCGCGCGCCGCACGTCGCTGAACTCGGAGGCGCGAATCGGAGTCCTCCAAAGTTTGTGTTCCCGCTCCGATAAAACCATTTGGCTAAGACGAGGAGACGCAGACTGCACAGAAGCAGTTGCTGGAATCGCAAGAACCAGAAACCAAGGGCAGAGACTATAAAGCACGTTGTGCGGTTTTCTCCCCAACGCTTTATCTGTAGGCAAGTCTAATGCCAGCCTGGGGCGTGCGTAAACAGCTTATTCTAAGCCGTTTCTGGATGGCTCGAGCCACCAAGGGTTTGCCGTGTGAACTCAATTGCACATCTTAAGCGCGGATTGGCGTGAATTCGAGTTGCTCCGGATCGGCTCTTAATAAGCCAACAGAATTCGCAAGTCGCGGAGATTGTTCCCTGTAGGCCCGGTCTCAATCACATCGCCCAGCGCGCTGAAGAGCGGGTAAGCGTCAAATTTATTGAGCCCCGTGCGCGCGTCAAGACCCGCCGCCCACAGGCGCGCGGCCGTGCTTCCATCCGCTACCGCGCCCGCTGCAGGACTATTCCCGTCCACGCCATCGGTCCCCGCGCTCAGCACAGTAATATTCTCGCCGGCAATCTTCCCAGCGCATGCCAACGCAAACTGCTGATTGCGTCCGCCGATGCCTCCGTTGGTGACTTTCACCGTCACTTCGCCGCCAGAAATCAGGCACACGCGCCCGGAATCTTTTCTTAGTTCGCGAAGCCGCTTCAATAGATACTCGGCCGCGCGTTCGTAGTCCCAATCATCGCAAGCGTTGTCCACGTGCACCGCAAATCCTGCGCGCTCGGCCGCGGTTCTCGCCTGCTCGACGGCTGTCTGGTTCGAAAGCACTGGCCACCAGCGCGAACGGTAGAATGCCTGATCGTCGGACTTCGGCGTCTCATCGAGCGCACGGCGCTCAAAAAGTTCTCTCGTGGAGTGCGGCAATTGGGGCAGCAAGCCATGCTTCTCCGCGATGCGGTAACAATCCTCCACGCTGGTTGAGTCGGGCATCGTCGGACCGGAGGCCAACGCATCGAGCCTGTCGTCCGGAACATCCGACACAAGGAGCGAAACCTGCTGCGCCGGAAATGCCGCTGGCGCCAGTCTTCCACCTTTCACCGCTGAAATGTGTTTGCGGATAGCATTGATTTCCGCGATCGGTGCCCCCGAATGCACCAGGGCTCGATAGCTTGAGATCAAATCGTCGAGCGAGATTTCATCGTCGATAGGCTTCTCGATAATTGATGATCCGCCACCGCTAATCAGGAAAATCACAAGCGAGGCCGCTGTTTGTGCGTCCAGCAATTTCAAGATAGCCTTCGCCGCATGAATGGATTCGGCATTCGGGGTCGGATGCCCGCCACAAAAATAACGAAAACCGCGCACCTGCGAAGCAGGCTCGACCGAACTTGCCACAATACCTTCAAGCGCGGACTCGCCCATTTGCTGCGCGAGCGCCTCAACCATCGTATGTCCAGCCTTTCCGATGGAAATCACCACGACCCGCGAATAAGTCTGCAGGTCGTAAAGATCTTCACGCACGCGCAAAACCCCGCGTTCGCAGTGCACATGCCTCGCAAACCCCTTGGCAATCGAAGCCTCGGCCAGCGCATGAAGAAAAATCCGGCACGCGGCATCTCGCATCCGACGAAATAACGAGTCTCGGTTTGCATCGCACATGGGGAGAAGCTAGATTGAAGGTTTTCCAACGATTCTTTGCCGCACCCAACTTTCGATTGCTTCTCTCAGTTCCCTCAGGCGTCCTTCGAAGAAATGATCCGCGCCTTCGATCACGACCAGCTTTTTCGGCTCGGCCACCGAAGCCACCAAGGCCTCCAGCTTCGCCCGTGGACCGAACTGATCGCGGGCGCCGCTCACAAACAATTTCGGCGTAACGCAGTCGCGCAAGAAATCAAATGTGTAAACGCGCGGCGCTTCCGCCTCGGCGGCCACAGGTACAACTGGGGTTCCCACGGCGATCAAGGCTTCCACTCGCGCATCCGAAGACGCGGCCTTCAGTCCAACCGCTGCGCCAAAAGAGAATCCCGCAAATATCAAGGGCAGGTGAGACTCCGCGTCGAGCCAACCAAGAGCGGTGCGAACATCTTCGACTTCCCCGTTGCCGTTATCGTGCTCTCCATGGCTGAGTCCGGTGCCGCGAAAGTTAAAGCGCAGGACGGGAAAACCAAAACTGTTCAGCGCCTTCATGGTATGGAACACAACCTTGTTATGTAGCGTTCCGCCAAACAAAGGATGGGGATGACAGACCACCGCTGCATGCGTTGCATTGTCAGCACCTCCGTTCAAGAGCGCTTCGAGCCTTCCTGCGGGGCCGTCAATGAACAGCGATTTGATTGTTGAAATCTGCGCGTTCACAGCCCTTAGATTACATGATTGACTCAACTCGTCGCCGCTGGGCAAGCCGTGGTTTATCCTTTTCGAATGGACGCTATCACGCTCACTCGCCAACTCGTCGACATCGAATCCATCTCTGGTAATGAAGGTGCGGTTGGAAACTATCTCTATGGAGAACTATGCCGCATCGGCTGCCAGACGCGGAGAATTCCTGTGGAAGAGAACCGTTTTGACGTCTATGCCACATCGCCAGAGCAGCCAAATCCAGAGGTAGTTTTTTCCACGCACATGGATACAGTTCCTCCGTTCATTCCTTCCTCCGAAGACGCTGCGCGCATTTACGGACGCGGCTCGTGCGACGCGAAGGGAATCATCGCCGCGCAGGTCGCGGCCGCGGAACGTTTACGGCGCGAAGGAATCTATGTTGGACTGCTCTTCGTGGTAGGGGAGGAGCGCGACAGTCTGGGCGCGAAAGTCGCCAACGAATACGCCGCCAACGATCCAGCGCATCGGTGCAAATATGTAGTCAATGGTGAGCCGACAGAGAATCGCATCGCACTCGCATCGAAAGGCACTTTGCGAGCGGAAGTCACCGCTTCCGGACGGATGGCGCATTCTGCTTATCCAGAACTCGGGGACTCGGCGATCGACAAGCTGATTGCGGTGCTCACGCGCTTGCGCGCGATGCCGTTGCCATCTGATGGGGAGATCGGTGCGTGCACTCTGAATATTGGATTAATCGAAGGCGGTCGCGCGCCCAACGTGATTCCTGATTACGCGCACGCGGATTTGCTCTACCGTCTCATTGGTCCATCCCGCGATTTGCGGCGCCAGATTCTCGAGACTGCGGGCGATCAAGCAGAGGTTAAGTTTCCACTGGAACTTCCCTTTTTGCGCCTGCGCACTGTCGACGGTTTGCCCACGATGATCGCGGCGTTCACTACCGATATTCCTGCGCTGACAAATTGGGGTGAGCCGATACTGATCGGTCCGGGATCGATTCACGTCGCGCATACCGATGGTGAGTTCATCGATAAGCAGCAACTTGCGGAAGCGATTGATTTGTACTGCACTATCGCGAAGCGGCTAGTTTGAAGTTTGCAGGGCCCCACTCGGCTGACGTCAACTCACCCGGTGCATTTAGACTGTAATGATCATGACCACTACGACCCACAACTCCCTCTCTCGCGCGTCTTCCGCCTACCTGCGATCCGCCATGCACCAGCCCGTCCAGTGGCACGAATGGAGTGAAGACGCGTTCGCTTTCGCGCGGCGGGAGAACAAGCCCATGCTGCTCGACATTGGCGCGGTGTGGTGCCACTGGTGCCACGTGATGGACCGCGAGTCTTATGACGATCCGGAAGTGGCCGCTATCGTGAATGAGCATTTCATCGCGGTGAAAGTCGATCGCGATGAGCGTCCCGATATCGATAGCCGGTATCAGGCTGCGGTCAGCGCGGTCAGCGGGCAGGGTGGGTGGCCGCTCACTGCATTTCTTACTCCCGATGGCAAGCCGTTTTATGGTGGAACTTATTTTCCGCCGAGCGATGGATATGGTCGGCCAAGCTTTAAGCGCGTGCTGCTCAGCATTGCCAACGCTTACAAGGAAAAGAACGGCGATGTGATGGAGCAGGCGAAGATGGTGGAGAGCACGATTGCGCAAGCGGAATCATTTGCCGGGAGCAGCGGCCGGGTTTCGGCAAGCATCATTACGACAATTCAGGAATCCGCATTCAAGATGTTCGACGCGCAGCACGGGGGGTTTGGGCAATCGCCTAAATTTCCGCACCCTTCGGCGTTGGATTTATTGATCGGGCGTTATGCTCGAACCCAGGACGCAAACCTGCGGAACGTGATTGTCACCACGCTGGAGCACATGGCCAATGGCGGCGTCTACGATCAACTCGCGGGAGGATTTCATCGTTACTCGGTCGACGAGCGCTGGGTGGTGCCGCACTTCGAAAAGATGTGCTACGACAATTCAGAGTTACTGAAGAACTATGTGCATGCCTATCAGGCCACAGGCTCGGAGCTCTTTGCAAATGTCGCACGCGACATTATTCGCTGGATGGACGAGTGGCTGAGCGACCGGCAACGTGGCGGCTTTTATGCTTCGCAGGATGCCGACATTTCGATGGACGATGATGGCGATTATTTTACGTGGACGCTTGACGAGGCCCGCACCGTCCTGACCGAAGAAGAAGTGCAAGTTGCGGCCCTGCATTATGACATCAACGAAGTGGGCGAGATGCACCACAATCCGGCAAAGAATGTGCTCTACGTGCGTGCGCCGATCGATGAGATTGCGCGGCGCATGAGCCTCAACGTTGAGCGAGTGAAAGAAATTCTGGATTCAGCGAAGAAGAAAATGTATGCCGCGCGCTTGCAGCGACAGACTCCTTACCTGGACAAGACAGTTTATGTAGGATGGAACAGCATGTGTGTTTCGGCCTATCTGGAAGCGGCGAAGGTGCTGAATTTGGCCGACGCGCGCCGTTTTGCTCTGCGTTCGCTGGATCGGATTCTGGCGGAGGCGTGGAAGCATCAAGCACACGCGGGCGAGGACACCCGCGCCACACAGGCCGGCTCGCGACTCTTGCACGTCGTCGCTTATTCTGATCCGAATGCTCCGCACCGTGAAGTTGCGGGACTGCTAGAGGACTACGCCGCCACGGCGCTGGCCTGCCTCGACGCTTACGAGGCTACGGCTGCCCTAAGTTATTTCAAGTTCGCGCGCGACATCGCCGATGCGATGATTGCGAAATTCTTCGACCCGGTTTCAGGAGGATTCTTCGACGCCGAGCCGGTCAGCGACGGCGAAAGCCTGGGGGTGCTCTCGACGCGCCGCAAGCCCTTGCAGGATTCTCCCACGCCGGCTGGCAATCCCATGGCTGCGATTGTGTTGCTGCGGTTGCATGACTACACTGGCAACGCATCTTATCGCGACAAGGCGGAACAGACGCTCGAAACCTTTGCCGAAGTGGTGGGGCAGTTTGGCATTTTTGCCGCGACTTACGGAATCGCTGTATCGCGTTTCCTGGAGAATCCGGTTCAGGTGGTCGTGATTTCTGAAAGTACAGTGGACGCTGAAGGCTTTGGTCTCGCCGCATCGGCCAATGCGGCTTTCGCTTTCAACAAGACAGTAATCAGGCTGACGGCAAATGAGGCGGTCGCGGCAAATCTTCCCCCGGCCCTGGCGGCCACTCTTCCGAATCTGCCTGAGTTGCAATTAGAGAAGGCGTTTGCGGTTGTGTGTTCCGGCTTTGCCTGCCAGCCTCCTATCAAGGATGCAGAGCAGTTGCGGCGCGCGGTTGAAGCCGCGGTTCGCCAGCATCCTTCCTACTAGAAGAACGGGTTGTAGTAAAGCTTCCGCAAAAAAAACGGGGCTGACGGTTTATATGAGTCCGTCAGCCCAAAAATTGCGAGCCCTAGGTTCGGCCCAAGTTACG
>OBLW0100004320.1_pt1 | contig 10840 bp, 10 predicted proteins | sample 1520161 | NCBI WGS metagenome assembly OBLW01 (sample SAMEA3539309, study PRJEB22396) | soil metagenome | biome: tundra; feature: field; material: soil | place: USA | collected 2010-05 | depth 0.15 m
ATCTGCAGTTTCGTAAAGGCCCCAGCTGGTGGCAGCTGCTGACCGGGGCTAAGCGAGCCAGCAGGGCAGCTGCCTGCTGGAGCCGCCCTGGGACCGAGGGTTGGACGCGGAACCGCGCGGGCAGCCGGATCGGCGAGCGTGACCTCGTGATGGTCGCCGGCCTGGGCCAGGACACCTGGCCTGCGACGGGCACCAGAGCGAGCCACGCAGCGTGGGCAACCAGCGTCCGGGAGCTCGCCCCGGGCGAGAGCCGCACAGGCCCCGCCGAGGCCGGTGACGTGCCTCATGTCCCCCACCACTCTGTCGCCCCCGGACCAGGTCACCGGACGGTGGAGGACAGCACCGCCCGAGCGCGCTCGACGTCGTCGGCTATCTGCAGCAGCAGGCCCTCGATCGAGTCGAACTTCTCTGTGGGCCGCAGCCGTTCGATGAACTCGAAAACCACCGTCTCACCGTACAGATCCAGGTCGGTGCGGTCCAGGACGTGCGCCTCGACCCGGCGCTGGGTGCCGGCGAATGTCGGGTTGGTGCCGATCGAGATGGCGGCCGGCAGCGCACGGTCGAGGTCGCGCTCGGGCAGGCTGGGCCGGATCAGCCGGCCGACGTAGACGCCGTCGGCAGGGATCAGCCCCACGGACTGCTGGCTCAGGTTCGCGGTGGGATAGCCCAGCTCGCGCCCGCGGTGGTCGCCGTGCACGACCTCACCACTGACCTGATGCGGACGTCCCAGGATCTCGGCCGAAGCTGCGACGTCACCCGCGACCACCAGGGCGCGGACACGGCTAGAGGACCAGCGACCCCCCTCGCCGATGTCCGTCAGGGTGAGCACTTCGAAGCCGTGCTCTTCCCCGAGCCGGCGCAAGGTGTTGACGTCGCCGGAGTTGCGAACACCGAATCGGGTGTCCTCCCCGACGACCACCACGCTGGCGCCCAGCGCCTTGACGAATACCTCGACAACGAAGCGCTCCGGGGTCCAGAGGGCGAACTCATGGGTGAACTCCATGACCAGCACGGCGTCCAGCCCGGTGGCCGCAAGCAGGTCCAGGCGCTGCTCGGGCGAGGTGATGATCTGCGGGGCCCGCTCCGGGTGCAGGACCGCGACCGGGTGCGGGTCGAACGTGACCGCGACCGCGTGGGCGCCTTCTGAGCCATCCGCACGGGCGCGCTCCACGACGGTGGCCAACACCGCCCGATGGCCCTTGTGCACGCCGTCAAAGTTACCCAGAGTCACCACACTGGGGCCATAGCCCTGCGGAATCTGGGAGAGGTCACTCCATCGCAACATTAAAGACACTCTACAAACCCGAGGGCGAGAATACGACGTGGGCCTTGGCCAGGGTGCCGCGCTCGTCAAGCATCGCCACCAGGTTCCCCTCGGGTGCGAACGCCGCGATCGGCTGGGTGCGGCCTGCGGGCTTGGAGGGGATTCGCTGCCCATGACCGACTGCGTTCGCCTCTGCCTCGGTCAGCTCACGCACGTCAAAGCAGGCCCGGGCAGCAGCCGACAAGGTGATCAGCGGTATCTGGTCCGCCTCGCTGGCGATCTCGAGATCGGCAAGCAGGTGCGCGCTGTCCAGCCCGAACCTGCCGACCCTGGTACGCCGAAGTTGGGTGAGGTGCCCGCCCACACCCAGGGCAGCGCCCAGGTCGCGGGCCAGCGCCCGGATGTACGTCCCTGCCGACACGTCCACGATGACGTCGAGGTCCCACACCCGATGGCCGCCCGCGGTTCTGGTGCGCTGGTCAAGGATGTCGAACCTGCTGACGGAGACCGGCCGCGCAGGCAGGACCACGTCCTGCCCTGCCCGCACCCGCGCATATGACCTCTGCCCGTCCACCTTGACTGCGCTGACAGAGCTGGGCACCTGGGCGATCTCACCGGTGAGAGCGGCGACGCCATGCTGCACGGCCTCCAGGCTCAGGCCGCCCACATCATGGGATGCCGTGATCTCGCCGTCGGCGTCATCGGTGACCGTCGACTGACCAAGACGCATCGTCGCCGTGTACGTCTTGCCAGAGCCCACCAGGAACGTCAGAAGCTTGGTGGCGCGATTGACGCCCAGAACCAGGACGCCGGTGGCCATCGGGTCCAGCGTGCCCGCATGGCCGACCTTGCGGGTGCCACACAGCCGTCGACAGCGGGCAACGACGTCGTGGCTGGTCCAGCCCGCCGGCTTGTCGACGATGAGAAGCCCGTCAGGGGTGGTCATCGTCTGCGGCGTCATCCTGGGCGGCGTCGGGCTTCTTGTACGGGTCTGCGTCACCGGCATAGGTGGCGCCAGCGGCGGCAGCGGCCACCTGCGCGTCGCGCTGCTTGGCCGTCAGAAGCAGATCCTCCATGTGGGCCGCACCCTCCGGGAGTGCGTCGGGGATGAACTCCAGGGTTGGCGTCAGCCGGATGCCGATGCCCTTGCCGACCGCCGAGCGGAGCCTGCCCTTGGCCGACTCGAGAGCCACCGCAGTCGCGGCGCGTTCGGTCTCGCCGCCGAAGACGGTGTAGAAGACCGACGCATTCTGCAGGTCGCCGGTCACCCGCACGTCGGTGATCGTGATGAAGCCCAGTCGCTCGTCCTTGACGCGGTACTCCAGCGTCTCGGCCACGAGCACCTTGATGCGGTCCGCAATCTTCCTCGCGCGCGCCGGATCAGCCATGGTCCTACCTTCCTACGAATGACGGGCGGTGGGGCAGGGACGATGACCCGCAGTCGCCCCAGTGCCCGTGGTGAGCGGTCGGCCTGAGCCAGCCCGACCGCTCACCAGCGTGAGTGGCGATCAGGTGCGCGGTATCTCGCGCATCTCGTGGGTCTCGATGACGTCGTCGACCCTGATGTCGTTGAAGCTCCCAAGGTTGATGCCGCACTCGAAGCCCTCTCGAACCTCGACCACGTCGTCCTTGAAACGACGCAGGCCGGTGATCTCGATGCCCTCGCCGACGACGGCGCCGTCACGGATGATCCGCGCCTTGGTGCCGCGCTTGATCTCCCCGGAGCGGATCAGCGAACCGGCCACGTTGCCGAACTTGGAGGACTTGAAGACCTCGCGCACCTCGGCGGTGCCCAGCTGGACCTCCTCGTACTCCGGCTTGAGCATGCCCTTGAGCGCTGCTTCGATGTCCTCGATCGCCGAGTAGATGACCGAGTAGAAGCGCATGTCCACACCCTCGCGGTCGGCCAGCTCGGCCACCCGCTCTGCCGGCTTGACGTTGAAGCCGATGATGACGGCGCTGTCGACCGTCGCCAGGTTGACATCGTTCTGGGTGATCGCGCCGACCCCGCGGTGAATGATCCGCAGGTCGACCTCGTCGCCCACATCGATCTTGAGCAGGGCGTCCTCGAGCGCCTCGACAGAACCCGACACATCACCCTTGATGATGAGGTTGAGGTTGTCGACCTTGCCCGCAGCCAGGGCCTCGTTGAGGTCCTCGAGGCTGATCCGCTTGCGACGCTTGGCCAGGCTGGCCGCACGCTGGGCGGCCTCACGACGCTCGGCGATCTGACGGGCGGTCCGGTCGTCAGGTGCCACCAGGAACGTGTCACCGGCGCCGGGCACCGAGGTCAGGCCCAGCACCATGACCGGCCGCGAAGGCGTGGCCTCCTCGACCGTGTCGCCGTGCTCGTCGAGCATGGCCCGGACGCGGCCGTAGCCACCGCCGGCCACGATCGAGTCACCGATGCGCAGCGTGCCGGACTGGACCAGGACTGTGGCAACCGGGCCACGGCCCTTGTCGAGGTGGGCCTCGATGGCAACTCCGCGGGCGTCCTTGTCCGGGTTGGCCCGCAGGTCCAGCGCCGCATCGGCAGTCAGCAGCACCGCCTCGAGAAGGGTGTCGATGTTCGTGTGCTCCTTGGCCGATACGTTGACGAACATCGTCTCGCCGCCGTACTCCTCTGCCACGAGGTTGTACTCGGTCAGCTGCTGGCGGACCTTGTCGGGGTTGGCCCCTTCCTTGTCCACCTTGTTGACCGCGACCACAATCGGCACACCTGCGGCCTGGGCATGGTTGAGCGCCTCAATCGTCTGGGGCATGACCCCGTCATCGGCTGCGACCACGAGGATCGCGATGTCGGTGACCCTGGCACCGCGGGCACGCATGGCGGTGAAGGCCTCGTGGCCAGGGGTGTCAATGAACGTGATGGGACGCTCGATGCCCTCGTGCTCTGCGAGAACCTGGTAGGCACCGATGTGCTGGGTGATCCCACCAGCTTCGTGCTGTGCGACCTTCACCGAGCGGATCGCGTCCAGCAGCCGGGTCTTTCCGTGGTCGACGTGACCCATGACGGTCACCACCGGCGGACGAGCCTTGAGGTCCTCGTCGCCCTCTTCAGCCAGCTCGGCCTCGAGGTCGATGTGGAACTGGCCGAGCAGCTCGCGCTCCTCGTCCTCCGGAGAGACGACCTCAATGTCGTAGCCCAGCTCGCTTCCCAGGGCACGGAACGTCTCTTCGTCCAGGGACTGTGTGGCCGTCGCCATCTCACCTAGGTGGATGAGCACCGTGACCAGGCTCGCCGGGTTGGCGTTGATCTTGTCAGCGAAGTCAGTCAGCGACGCACCACGACGCACCCGGATGACAGTCTTGCCGTCACCGCGGGGAACCGTGACACCGCCAAGTGACGGGGCCTGCATCTGCTCGAACTCCTGACGCTTGGCACGCTTGGACTTGCGTCCGCGAACCGGACGTCCACCACCACGCCCGAAGGCGCCCTGGGTGCCACCACGGCCACCGGGCCCACCCGGACGACCGCCGCCACCACCGGGGCGCCCGGCGAAACCGCCGCCACCACCGGGGCGCCCGGCGAAACCGCCGCCACCACCGGCGCCAGCACCCGGACGACCTGGGGCGCCGCCACGAGCCGGGCGCTCACCTGGACGGCCGACCCCTGCGCGGCCGGGCATCATGCCCGGGTTCGGGCGCGGTGCTCCGGGGCGAGGACCACCGGCACCGGCAGCAGCCGGACGGCCACCTTGTGGGCGGGGCATGCCCTGGCTGGGAGCAAAGGGGTTGTTACCTGGACGAGCAGCCGGCGGTGCCTCGCGGCCCTCCCGCGGCTCACGGCCTTCGCGGCCACTTCGAGGCATCCCCTGACTCGGCGCAAAGGGGTTGTTTCCGGGGCGAGGGGCTACCGGACGGGGCGCGGGGCGCGGGGTCTCGGCGCCACCCTCACGTGCGGCCGGGGCCGCCGGGGCAGGCGTCGTGGCGGTAGCCGCTTTGGCGGCAGGCACTTTGGCGGCAGGAGCCTTGGCGGCAGGAGCCTTGGGTGCAGGCGCCCTGGGTGCAGGCGCCCTGGGTGCAGGGGCCACCGGACGGGAGGGAGCCGAAGGCACACCCGCGGATGCCGCGGCGGGAGCCTCGCCCGAAGCAGCTGTGGGGGCCGCGGGAGCGGCAGCTGCCGCAACCACAACAGGGGCCGGCGCAGCGGGCGAAGCAGTCGCAGCGGGCGAAGCAGTCGCAGCAGGCGAAGCAGGTCCTGGCTTGGCTGCCGGCTTCTTGGCGACAGGCTTGGCCACGCCGTCCTTGACGTTCGTATCAGGACCGCCGGCGGCGCTCTGCTCCGCGGGGAACGACTCGCGAACCTTGCGGACCACAGGGGGTTCGATGGTCGAGGAAGCCGACCGGACGAACTCGCCCTGTTCCTTCAAATGACTGAGCAAAGTCTTGCTCTCGACTCCGAGCTCTTTTGCGAGCTCGTAGACCCGGACCTTAGCCACGATTCTCCTCGTCTGCGGCCCTGAGTTCGAGATGAAGCGCGGGCCGTCGTTAGTGCTGGGTATTACTCATCGCTGAGTACTCATCTGGTGCTCATCGGGTGCTCATCAGCGTCAAACCCGCTTTCGGTTTCAGTAACCTGCTGAACTGCCTTCTCCGGGACGGAGCAGACAGCGCTGACGGCGGACTGCTCCTGGGCGTTGATGTGAGCGCCCACAGCCGCCACGTCCAGGAGAGCCTTGACTCGCAAAGCCCGCCCGAACGCCTTTCGCCGCACTGCAAGATCGAGGCATTCCGGTGTCGGGTGCAACCACGCGCCACGCCCTGGCAGCCGGAGCCGCGGATCAGCAACGACCCCGGCCAGATGCTCACCGGTGCCATTCCACTCCACAACAACTCGCAGCAGTGCTGATCGAACATCACGACGACGGCAACCCACACACGTTCGTGCCATGCGTTGGGTTGGCCGCGCACTGATCCGTCGCAGCCGATCGATCATCACTACTCTAGCGCCTGGCGCTCACGGTCTGTGCCAGCGTCTTGCCTGCGGGCCCCCTTATCGGCAGCAGGGCCGGTGTCGGAATGGATGTCGATACGCCAGCCGGTCAGCTTGGCGGCAAGGCGGGCGTTCTGACCTTCCTTGCCGATAGCCAACGACAGCTGGTAGTCAGGCACGATCACCTTGGCCGCACGCAGCACCGGGTCGACGATCTCCACGGAGTTGACCCGCGACGGCGAGAGTGCTGCGGCTACGAACCTGGCAGGGTCCTGCGAGAAGTCCACGATGTCGATCTTCTCGCCATGCAGCTCGGTCATGATGGCCCTGATCCGCGCACCCATCGGGCCGATGCAGGCACCCTTGGCGTTGACACCTGGAATCTTGGAATGCACGGCGACCTTGGTCCGGTGCCCCGCCTCGCGGGCCAGTGCCCCGATCTCGACCGTGCCGTCTGCAACCTCGGGGATCTCCAGCTCGAACAGCTTGCGCACCAGGTTGGGGTGGGTGCGCGACAGGCTGATCTGGGGTCCGCGCTGGCCGCGCTTCACACTGACCACGAAGCATCGCAAACGCTCCCCGTGGATGTACTTCTCCCCCGGCACCTGCTCTGCCAGGGGCAGCGATCCCTCGATCTCCCCGAAGTCGACCATGACGTAGCGCGGATCACTGCTCTGCTGGATGACACCCGTGATGATGTCGCCCTCGCGGCCATGGAAGTCGCCCATGATCGCCTCGTCCTCGATGTCGCGCAGGCGTTGCACGATGACCTGGCGAGCCGTCGAAGCGGCGATCCGCCCGAAACCAGCGGGCGTGTCGTCGAACTCGGGGCCCGGCTCAGAGCGTTCCCCGGTCTCCGGGTCAAGGACACCCTGCTCGCGAGCCCACACGGTCACGTGACCTGTCTTGCGCTCAAGCTCTACGCGGGCAATACCGTGGGCACCCTCGGTACGGTGGTAGGCCACGAGCATCGCCTGCTCGATCGCCGGGATGATGACGTCCAGGGAGATGCCCCGCTCGCGCTCAAGGCCACGTAGCGCGGTCAGATCGATATCCATCAGCTCTCCTCCTTAGTGGTGACACGGGCAAACTCGACCTGCACCTGGGCGCGAGCGATGTCGGCGTATGGAATGGTCAGCTTGGTCTGTGGCTCGTTCTTCGTCGCCGCCAGCAGCACCGCCGCCTCGGTGGGGCCGGCACGGACCAGGCGGCCAGTGAGTGCGCCGCCAGCTGGGTCCCCGACGCGCTGGATCTCCACTAGCCGGGTGACATTTCGGCGAAAGTGACTGGGCTTGGTCAGTGGGCGGTCCACACCGGCCGACCCGACCTCAAGGACGTAGGCCGCTTCGCCCAGCGCGTCAGAGGCGTCCAGAGCGGCACTGATGACGCGGGCGGCATCGGCTACCTCGTCCAGGGAGAGGGGATCGATCACGCTGGACTCGTCGTCAGGATCCAGACCGGCCAGGTCACGATCCAGCCAGATCCGGACCAGCCGCCGCCTGCCTGCGGGCGTCACGGCCACGTCCTCGACTATGAGACCGAGCTCACCAATGGGCCCAGGGACCTGGGCGGTGCCCTGGAGGTCGTGCAGAACACGGTCCACTCGTTCCTGAGTACTCAACTGACGCCTCCGATCCCTTTTCTTGAATGACGCCGCGCCGCGCTTGCTCCCGTGGTGGTCGTCGGCGGGCAGTCTATCGGGCAGAACACCGGCGTCGTAGCCAAAGCACGAGGTCATGCCATCATCGATTCCGTGCCTCGAACTACCCACTGCCGCCCCGCTGGTCCAGCAGTTTGTCTGTGAGCAGCCGATGAGCCCTCTGGTCCCTGACTCATTCTCGGGGCTGGTCAGCGGCCGCAAGCCTGAGCCGTACATCAGCGGTGACGCATGGCTGAGGCACCTGCCCACGCTCGTGGAGGAGTCGCTGGCACGGTGGGATCTGTCCCTGGACGGCGACGCGATGCATGGCGTGGCAGCGCTGGTGCTGCCGGTCCGACGTCACGACGGGTCCAGCGCCGTCCTGAAGGTGACCTGGCCCCACGTTGACGCACTGCACGAGCATCTGGCCCTGCAGCACTGGGGTGGCCGTGGCGCAGTACGACTCATGGCGGCCAACCCGGCCAGCTGGACCATGCTTCTGGAGCGCCTGCACCCCAACCGCGACCTGCATGACGTTCCGGTCGATGAGGCCTGCACGGTGATCGGGACGCTGTTGCAGCAGCTGAATCATGAGGCCCTACCTCAGCTTTCGTGCCTTTCGGCCCGCGCGGCCGAGATGGCGCGAGAGCTCGGGTCTGCGCCGCCTGCTCTTCCACGCCGATTCGTTGAGCAGGCGCGGTCACTGCTGTCGGATCTGGTGACCGACGCGGCGATCGACTCCCGCATGGTCGACACCGACCTGCACTTCGGGAACGTCTTGGCGGCCGAGCGTCAGCCGTGGCTGGCGATCGACCCCAAGCCGCTGGCGGCTGATCCGGCCTTCGCTGTCACGCCGGCGCTGTGGAACCGGTGGCCGGAGGCGGTCGCCAGCGGCGACCTGCGCGGACACCTACGCCGCCGGCTGTCGATCATCTGCTCTAGCGCAGGTCTGGACGAGCAGCGAGCCCGGGCCTGGTCGATCGTGCGGGAGGTCCAGATGGGCCTGCGGGCGGTCCACGACAACGACGCCGGCGAGCTCACCAGGGCCGTGGCGATCATCAAGGCGATGCAGCCCGGCTAACCCCCTGCGCGCCGCGGGGTCTGGTGCACCGGCCTCAAGGCGTTTCCTCGAGGGGACCATGATGGGGTTATGGTCTTCCCGATGGCGACACGGCTCTGGAACGTCCCCGGGTGGCTCGGCAGCAATGGCCTCGAGATCGTGCTGATCGTGCTCGGCGCCATTCTGCTGACCAGGTTCACCACCTGGTTCAAGACGGTGATCACCGAGCGCATCGACGAGAACGACGCCGAGTCCGATGCCCTGGTTCGTTCGGAGTCCGCCAAGCACCGCCACGCCTTGGCTCAGGTGCTCAGCTGGACGGCCCTGGTCATGGTGTACTGCGCCGCCGGAGTGCAGATCGCCACACGCCTGGGGATACTCGCCTCCAGCCTGGTCGCCCCAGCAGCCGTGGTGGGTGTCGCCCTAGGTTTCGGCGCACAGCGCCTGGTCCAGGACCTTCTGGCGGGCTTCTTCATCATCGCCGAGCGCCAGTACGGCTTTGGTGACCTCATCAGCATCGCCGGCCCCGGGGTCCCCGAGGGCGTGATCGGCACCGTCGAGGACGTCACCCTGCGAGTCACCAAGGTCCGCACCGCCAACGGCGAGGTCATCTTCACCCCCAACGGCCAGATCGCCCAGGTCACCAACCTGTCACGGGACTGGGCCCGGGTCGTGGTCGACGTCCCTGTCCCGCTCACGGTGGACGTCGGCCATGTCAGCGAGATCCTGCGCGGGGTTGGCCGAGCGGCATACGCCGACGAAGAGCTGAAACCCCAGCTCCTTGACGCGCCCGCGGTGATGGGAGTCCAGAGCATCGAGGTCGACCAGGTCCGGGTGCGCATCGTGGCCCGCACCCTGCCGGGCAGGCAGTTCATCGTCGGGCTTGCCCTGCGCGGGCGGATCACGGCCGCGCTGCGCCGAGAGGGCATCCACGTGCCCATTGAGCTGGACGAGGTCCAGGCGACGGGGACGGGAACGACCCCGTGAAGCTACAGCCCCGCCGGTCAACCGTGGTGCTCATGACAGTGTTTACGGTGTCTCTGGTGACCTACCTGATGCTTCCTCCCGCGCCCACTGTGCCGACTGCGCCCACCCCAGTCAGCACGAGCAAACCAACACTGGCACCCCGAACGCCGGTGCACACGACGAAGAAGGCACCAAAGAGCCCGGCGCAGACCCCCACCGGCACCGGGTCGATAGCCCCCGAGCCCTCCGCTACGCCCACCCCATCGCTGACCGCGGCACCCACGGCTTCACCGACCGGTACCGGAACCACCGGCGCCCCCACGCCCGCGCCCAGCGTTCCGCACCCGACGCCAGCTGCCACGGCTGCGCCAACAGCCCGCCCCTGACCTATTCCGGGCGTAGGGCCCCCGTGGCAGGCTCAGAACATGCCCGGCACACCCCACCAACCGCCGCCGCGACCCACGGATCTGGCGCCGCTTCATGATCGGCTCAGCGGCGGCGACCCGCGAATGCTGCACAACGTCGATGAGGTGGTCAAGACCGTCCTGGCCGATCCGGAACGTCTCGGCGAGCTGATCGCGTGCGTCCTGGCCAGCCACGACCAGATCGTGCGCCTGCGCGCCGGCGATGCCCTCGAGAAGGTGTGCCGCACACAGCCCTGCCTGATGCAGCCCCACGTGCCGCTGCTCCTAGGTGAGATGGGGAAGATCCACCAGCCGTCTGTGCAATGGCACGTGGCGCAGATGCTCGGCCACGTCCGGCTCACGGCCACACAACGGCGCCGGGCCGCCGGACTCATGGACGAGAACCTTGACGAGTCCACTGACTGGATCGTGCTCAGCTGCAGTCTGGAAACCCTGGCCGCCCTGGCCCGAGCCGGCCCCGCTGTCGTCGACGACCTGCGTGGCCAGCTCCGTGGTGACGTACACAGCGGCTACAAGTCGCTGGCCAGCCGGGCCCGCAAGCTGCTCATAG
>OBLW0100004322.1_pt1 | contig 10838 bp, 10 predicted proteins | sample 1520161 | NCBI WGS metagenome assembly OBLW01 (sample SAMEA3539309, study PRJEB22396) | soil metagenome | biome: tundra; feature: field; material: soil | place: USA | collected 2010-05 | depth 0.15 m
TCTACGGCGCACCGACGTCGCTCCGGGCTTAGAAGTTTCCCTCCGCAATATCCTTTAATATCTGTTTGTCCAACGCCAGCTCCGCCACCAGCCGTTTCAGCTTGCCGTTCTCTTTCTCCAGTTCTTTCAGTCGCTTCGCCTGGTCCATCTTCAGGCCGCCGTATTCCTTCCGCCAGCGGTAGAACGTCTGGATTGTGATCTCGGCTTCTTTGCAGGCTTGTGGGGTGGTTTTTCCGTTGGCAATGCTGACTTCAATCTGCCGCAGCATCGTCACGATCTGCTCTGGCTTGTACCTCTTGATTGGCATGACCCGCTTTTCCTCCAAGTGGATTCTCTCTCATTCCACTTGGTACAAATTCCGCCGGTCACGTCACTGAGCCGAGATTTATAGTCCGTTTCACGCTGCTGTCGTAGGCGAAAATTGAATACGAGACCGCTTCAATGTACTTTCCAACTTCCCCCACCCCGTTAGCATCGTCCAACGTGCCTAGATTGAATTCGAGCAGCATGTCATTCTTCTGATGAGTTTGCGCCTGCCATTCTCCCATCTTTTTGGTGTACCCTCGATAACAAAAACGTTCCGTCACTTTCAAACGTCGTTCAAGCCTGTCCACAAACAACAGGTCAACGGAACTAGGCACCTGAGATGCAACCGTATTGTTGACAATCCAGAGATTAGAGCACGCGTTCTTTTCTGCCCAGACTGCTTGATGGAAGATGGTCACCAATGCCAGCAGCGTAGCGGCTAGGACTACAAAGCCTTTCATATTCAACTCCTATCCCTCAACGCAGCCCCGCTGTTTGGAAGAGACAGCGTCCGCAGTTGTCTATCAAGTTTACCCAAAAGTTTACCCAATGGCGACAAATTCAGCCTAATCCCGCCTAAACCAACCCTAAATGTTTTCAATGATTTACGTGTAATTGGCTGCCCAGAATAGGATTGAGAATCTTCCGTCCTAACCCCTAGACGATAGCGCCATCAATGAGTCGCGGCTTCGGCGAACAGCTGCACAGCGCAGCTTTGCTCTCCGAGTATTGAAATGATACGGCCTTCTCCGCGGGACGCGCAAGAGCGCCAGAATAGATTAAGCTGGTCGTGTTCGTTGGAGAATCCGTGGATATATTTCATATCGTGGGCGCTCGTCCTAATTTTATGAAGGTTGCGCCCGTCTTGAATGCGCTCAAGGAGCGGAAGGGTGTGCGGCAGACGCTTGTTCACACGGGCCAGCACTATGACGTCAATATGTCGGATGTGTTTTTTCAGCAGCTCGGGATACCCGCTCCCGATGTGAATCTGGCAGTTGGTTCGGGATCGCATGCTCGGCAAACGGCAGAGATCATGATGCGGTTGGAGCCGGTGGTGTTGGAGCGAAAACCGGATGTGGTGCTCGTGTATGGGGATGTGAACTCGACGGTTGCTACGGTGCTGGTATGCGCCAAACTGGGCGTTAAGGTTGGCCATGTCGAAGCGGGCTTGCGCTCGTTTGATCGAACCATGCCGGAGGAGATTAACCGGCTGGTTACGGATCAATTGGCGGACTTGTTGTTTACTCCATCGGAGGATGGGGACGAGAATCTTCGACGCGAAGGCGTGGCGCCGGAAAAGATATTTCTGGTGGGCAACGTGATGATCGACTCGCTGGTGCGATTGCTGCCTCTGGCGCAGAAGACCAGCCTGAATGGGCTCCCTGAGCGGTATGCGTTGGTCACTCTACATCGGCCGGCGAACGTCGATGATAGCGCAACATTGAAGGGGATACTGGAGTCGCTGCTCGAGGTGAATCGTGATGTGGCAGTGGTCTTTCCGGCGCATCCGCGAACGAGAAAGCGAATCGCCGATTTTGGATTGGACGCGGGCCAACTGCGTCTGCTGGATCCTTTGCCATATGTCGATTTTCTGGGGCTGCAGGCGCGGGCTGCAGTCGTGATCACGGATTCGGGGGGCATTCAAGAAGAGACGACTTATCTTGGTGTTCCTTGTCTGACGGTGCGCGAAAATACTGAGCGTCCGGTGACGGTTTCGATGGGAACGAATGTGCTGGTGGGGCGTGATCGGGAAAAGTTGCGGACCGAGTTGTCACGCGTGCTTGGCGGACAAGCAAAAAAGGGGAAAGTTCCTCCGCTGTGGGATGGTCGCGCGGGGCAGCGGATCGCGGATGTTTTGGTGGGAACGGTATGAGCATTGGCTACTGGCTCGGCGACGCTTGTTCGACGAAATGATCGATGCCCGAAGTGGTAAATATCTGCTTGCAATCGTAAGTGCCCGACGACTGCGAATCGTGCTCGCGACATGTCTGTTGACTTGTGTATTCCTGTCAGGGTGTCACAAGAAGCACAGCGTTATGCTTAGTTGGGAAGCATCTCCGGATAGCCCCGGAGTGCACGTTATCGGATACAACGTGTATCGGAGCGCGAATGCTGGGCAGCAGTTCGACAAGATCGCATCGCGAGTTACTGCCACTAACTATGAAGATCCGGTAGAGGGCGGCCGATCTTACGTTTATGCGGTGACTGCAGTAGAACGAGGAGGGCGTGAGAGCAGATTTTCGACGCAGGTGCGGGTTACAATTCCGTAGTTTCGTGGGCTAAGTTGAAATGTAGATCGATCTCGATTATGGGTTCGGGATTACGGCTTTAGCCTGATTCGAAAATCCGCTCTCTTGCTGGCTTGCATCCAACGCGGTTGTTACGTAGTAATAAGTTTGACCGGAGACGACCGTACTGTCGGTGTAAGCGGTCGAACTGTCCAGCGAAGTATTGATCATTGTGTAGGGGCCACCCGACACGCCGCCGCGATAGATGTTGTAGCCCACCGCATCTTGAGACGCATCCCAGGTGAGATCGACGGTGTGTTGCGTTTGAGCTGTCCCGGTTCCGGTTAGCGATTGCACGGCGGGCGAGTTCGACGCGTTGCTGGTGAACGATAAAGATGCCGACGCGGCGCCGGTCGATTGCGGAGCGAAAGTCACCGTGAAAGAAGCCGACTGTCCGGCTGCGATGGTCACGGGAAGTGAAATCCCCGAGACTGCGAACTCGGCGTTATTTAGCGATGCGGCGGTTACTGTTACGGAGGCTCCGCTGGCGGTGAGGCTCCCGCTGAGCGAAGCACTGCTTCCTACTACTACATTTCCAAATGCGAGTGACGTGGGCGATACGGCCAGAGTTCCGGTGCTTGTTCCTGTTCCTGAGAGCGCGATTGTAAGGGGCGAGTTGGCGGCGTTAGAGGCGATCGTCAGCGGTCCGCTGGAGACGCCAATCGCTGTGGGAGTAAAAATCACGGTGAACGTGATGCTTTGATTGATTGGAATGGTCGAAGGAAGCGAAAGTCCGCTGATGGCGAAGCCGCTGGCGCTGATTGTGGCTTGCGAAATTGTTACGGGTGCTCCTCCGGTATTGGTCAAAGTTTCGGAAAGGCTACTTTTACCGCCGAGCTGGACGTTACCGAAAAGCAGGCTGGCTGGGTTGGGAGAAAGTATGCCTTGCGTAGCGGGAACACCTGTGCCGGAGAGATTGAGCACAGTTGTGGAATTCACTTGTTCAGAGGTTGTGGTGAAGGTGATGCTGCCGGTGAAAGTCCCGCTGGATGGGGGCGCGAAGGTTACGGTCGCCGGCGTCGAATCTCCGGTATGCAAGGTAAGCGGGAGGGTGAGGTTACTCAGGGTGAAACCTGCTCCGCTCAGAGTGGCCCGATTGATGGTGAGATCGCTGCCGCCAGAGTTCGACAAAGTGACGGTGCTGGTTTGACTAGATCCGACGGCCGCATCGCCGAAAGCAATCTGCGATGGACTTAACGACAGCGTTCCGGCCTCAACTGCCTGGCCTGAAGCGGAAAACGAAACAACGGTCTGCGCGTTCGAATCCTGAAATGTAATGGTGACTGAAGGCGTGCCCGGATTTGCTGGCTGAAACTGGACGTTGAAGGGTACAGAAGTTCCGGCGGAGACCTCGAGCGGCAGAGTGATACCGGTGAGTTGGAAGCCGGAAGCCAAGCCTGCGATCGAATTGACGGTGACGGAAGAAGAAGTATTGTTGGAAAGCGTGTTGGCGAGCGTGACTTTGGAGCCGACGGCAACGACGCCGAAGCTGACGCTGGGGTCTGCGACGTTAACAGTGGAAGAGGGGTGCGATCCTGCTCCCAATCCGCCACAGCCCGCGAGAAGCAGGCTCGCCGCCATTAACGAGAACGCGACGCAAGCCCGAGTTACATTAAGAAGAGCGGTGCAAGTTCGACGAGTAGTGCCGTTCAAATGCGACCTCGGTTTTGCCGTTGCCGAATGCTAATACAACGGCGGGGTTTCCCGGTCGCCGGGTGCCCTAACTATTCGGGTCCGGCACAATCAGTGTGAGGGGGGAGGACGGGAAGTAATAGATCGCGAAAGGACATACCCAAACGCGAATTCTAACAGTGGAAAGGCGGGTTTGTACGGTAGCGGACTGAACTAATCGTTTTTTGCGATAAGTAAGGGGAGGGCGTGGCCAGGGTATGTGGGGTTTGCGGGACGGTCAAGCGCGGCGGGCTCTAACGCGGGACGGCCGTTGCGGCGCTCCAGCCATGCGGCGGCCCTGGTTTCGGCTTCTGCCTGCTGTTGAGCCGACATTCTTGCGATAATTTTCCTCTTACCAGTTGCGATTTTTTCGAGCAATAAGGCGGCCGCCTTTTCTGCGAGTAAATACCACACGCACGCCGAGACGGACGCCGTTTGCAAGCCGGAGAATTGGGGCTGCACGGAGTTTTCGCCATCCTTTATCTGTGAGAAGTGCTCGGCCATGAGAAACTGAGCGGCGGGATCGCCCGATTCCGCCGATTCAATGATGGCAGCGAATGCCTTTGCTTCTCCGTTGGCGGGAGGTTGCAAAGAGCGGGAGTTGTTCATCGTGAGGTAGAGCAACTCGGTACGACTGGAAACTCCCAGCTTGTCAAAAATGCGAAACAGATAATTCTTGACGGTGTGAGGGCTGAGTTCCAGAGCCTCCGCTATTTCGCGGTTCGACATGCCGCCAGCAACATGCTGGATGACCTGACGTTCACGCACGGAAAGCAATTCAATTCCATGATGGTTACTGGCGCGGACCATCGGCGAACTGGCGAGAGCGTCAAGAGCATGATCGAGATCGACACTTCGCGCCCAGATTTGTCCTTCATGGACGCTGCGAATGCATTTACAGAGGGTCTCGATGCGTTCTTGTTTGGAGAAAATTCCACGTGCGCCAGCGCGAAAGCACTCGAGGACTTCCTGGGGATCGGACGAGTCGAGCAAAATAACGCCCCTGATTTGGGGACGTAGGGCACGCATCTCGCGCAACACCTCGGTGCCGCGTCCGGGCTTGTTGTCCAGATTGTGACTGACAACCACTACATCGATGGGAACGCGGGTAACGGCGGCGAGCAGTTCATCGGAATTGGTCGCCTCCGCTACAACTTGCAGGCCTCGGTCATGGCGTAAAGCATCGGCGAGAAGTTGCGTATGGATGCGGGTTCCGTCGGCAACGGCGACACTTACGAAGTCCGAGCCCAGCTTTTCATCGGGTGACATCGGGTCTCCTCAAATAGTCGTACGAACTGGAAACGGCACAAGACTTGTTCGTACAAAACCTACGGAAGCCGTATGTACTCTCGCCTCGGGGGATGGGCAGGGAAGGCAGGAAACTCCGGCCAGAGCTTCTAGCAGTTGAAAATGTACCACCAGGAACAGTCTGCGGCAAGCAAGGAAATTGCGATATGTGCAAGATCTTGCAGCTATCTTGTCGGCTGTGACCGAAGATCAAGCGGTTGCACAGAGATGCAAGTGTTCGTGTTGAGCTAGCTCTTTCTGACGAGTTGGTAGTTACTTGATTAATGCTCATTATTTCAATCACTTAGCAATGTAAAGTTGTGTCTACCTATAGGCTGTCTGCTCGAATCATCGAAGCTTGATGAAGCGTACACCACGGCCGTGCTAAAGACTAACGTCTCCAGTCGGTGTACCTTAGTTATGAGACAAAGATCTATATCCAAATAGGGTTAAGAGATCATAAGACGGTTTACCACTTGCACGCGCTTGCAAGTGGAGATAATGTTTCAACAACCAAGCAACTTCCCCCTTGAATAATTCTGTGTGTCGATACCTTTCTCCCCCGAAAGCGTTTGTGGATTTCCATACCTTGCAGGCGGTCTCCTTCTATGGGACTCAGAGGGCGAAGCTATGAGTACCGTTAATCGAAACCTCGAGATAGGCGGCGAAGCGACGCCTTGGGCGTTGCGGGAGGAAGTGCGCTGGTACGCATTGCACACGAGGGCGCGTCACGAAAAGTCGGTGGAGCGGCGTTTGCGCGATCAAGGGATGGAACTGTTTTTGCCAACGGCCGTGCAGTTGCACCGTTGGAGCGATCGCACAAAAAAAGTTGAAGTTCCGCTATTCAGTTGCTATGTGTTTGTTCGCTGCAGTTTGAGCGCGGAAGATCGCACCCGTATTTATCGGATCGAGGGGGTGCATGGTTTCGTCGGTGCACGCGGGCACAGCCTGCCGATTCCCGATGAGCAGATCCAGAGCATTCAAAAAGTCCTAACGCAGACAGCGCCGTGGCGGTCGTATCCATTTCTGAAAGCGGGTCAAAAGGTTCGTATACGGGGTGGGGCGATGGACGGCGTTGAAGGCGTCTTTTTGTCGGAGAATGGCGATCATAGTCTGATTATTTCAGTCGATGCGATTCAGCGGTCTATGGCAGTTCGGATCGATGGGTATGACGTTGAGTCCATCTGAATAACGGTCACCCTGTCGCGTGTCTGTGCTCTCTGAAAACCACGGTAGCTAGCGGACGAAGACCAAGTTGTCCGATCTCTTATCAAGTCAACTTCCTTTCAACAATCAAGGTTCTCTTAACACCTTTCCGTCGTGCGTAATTAACCATGTATCAGCCTGAAATCGAACAAATAAGAGAAGAGTTGTATTTCATAGCGGCGAGCGCGGCGACCCGTCGTTTGCGAATGCAGGCACAACTGCTTTCGCAGACTGACGTACCGGTGCTCATTACCGGAGAAGCGGGGAGCGGGAAGACAACCTCGGCTCAACTGATCCATTCGCTGTCGATTCGTTCGAGCTTCCCATTCATGCGGGTAAAGTGCGCGGTGCTGACCCCAGACCTTTTGGAGAACGAATTATTTGGGTATGAGCATGCTTCCGCGAGAGGACGCGAATCGACGCCCGGAAAATTTGAGCAATGCGCTCGAGGAACGATCTTGCTCGACGAATTTCATGCGATGCCAGACAGGGTTCAGCATCGCCTTTTGAAACTGTTAGAGACAGGAGAGTTTGTGCGGTGCGGAGGCCAGAATCCGATTCGTGCTGATGTACGTATTATTGCGGCGACGAGTGGAGATCTGGAGATAGCGGCGGCAGAGAAGAAAATTCACGAAGAGCTGTTTTACCGCTTGAGTGTATTTGAATTGCGTGTACCACCGCTGCGCGAGCGGCAGGAAGAGATTCCGCTGCTGCTCGGGCATCTGATGAACCGGTTGACTCGACGCTACGGAGTGCCAGCGCCGCATTTTTCCAGCGAGTTATTGGACGCGTGCCAGCATTATTTGTGGCCTGGAAACTTGCGCGAGTTGGAGATTTTTGCCAAACGCTTTCTCGCCCACGGAGATGAGGCTACGGCGTTGCACGAATTGCATTCGCGTTCCGATTACGGACTATTGCGCAAGGCTGATAATGGCGGCGGCAATGGGAACGGGCATACGAAAATGAGTGCGGATCTCGCAGCACCGCCTCAGACGCAAGAAAAATCGTCCCTGAAATTGCTGGTGAGAAATGCCAAAGGGGAAGCCGAGCGCGGCGCAATCGCGAGCGCGCTGGAACAGACGGGCTGGAACCGGAAAGCGGCGGCCCGCTTGTTGAATGTCAGTTATCGCGCGTTGCTTTACAAGATTCAGGAATATCACATGGCGCCGCCAGCGGAGTCGACGGGGTTTATTGACGTCGATGATCTGCGGCAGGCGAAGTAGCGATGACCATGAAATTAGCTCAAGAGACAAAGCCTATGACGAAACCCACACCGTCGCGTCGAATCAGGTTGGCCCTGGCGCTTCTCGTTTTGGCACCGGTTGGAGTGTTTGCGCAATCCGATTCAGCAAACGTGAATACTTCGGCGACTGCTGCAGCGGCGGCGCAAAAGTCTTCCGACGAAAAGCCGTCGCCGAATCGAGGCGTACATTCGGATAACTCCTACGTGATCGGCGCGGACGATGTGCTTGCGATCAATGTGTGGAAGGAACCAGAAGTTTCGCGTTCGGTTCCGGTGCGATCTGATGGCAAGATTTCTTTACCGCTGGTTGGGGAGTTGACGGCGGGCGGCCAGACGCCTTTGCAACTCGAGCAGGAGATTGCGAAACGCCTCGCAAACTATATTTCCGAGCCCGAAGTAACCGTGATCGTGCAGGACAGCAAAAGCCAGCGGATCAATATTCTCGGGATGGTAGTGCGGCCGGGAGCCTACATGCTGACCGGATCCGCGACGGTGTTGGACGCCATCGCGATGGCGGGCGGATTCAAGGATTTTGCTAAGCAAAAAGCAATTTATGTTTTGCGCCAGAACGCTGACGGAACGCAAAAGCGAATTGCCTTTAACTACAAAGAAGTGATCAAAGGCCAAAATGCGGATCAGAATGTCCGGCTGCAACCGCGCGATACAGTAGTGGTTCCGTAAGTCTCTTTCGTCGATTCGTAACTGTCCCGTATTTCCTATGAGAATTCGAAGCTACTTAATCGCCGGATGGATCTTGGCATTGTGGCCAAGCCTTTTGGCCGGGCAAACGCAATCTCCGCACGGTTCGCCAGGAGAAAATACGGGCCAGGCCTCGGCGCAGAGTTCGGTCGACAATGCTGCCCGTACTCCTCCAGCTACGGCTCTTTCTGGGATCGCTGGAATACAGAATGATGCGGTCGGGTCAACCGACACATACAGCACGCTGCCGCTGATACCGGCGTTGCTCGGAGGAGTTGGGATTTCGCCGGCGCTACTTCCAGAATTGGAAAGATCGAATTATCTGCGCGGCGGGATCAATGTGGGCGCGACGTATGACGACAATGCGTTGCTTGTTTCCAGAGGCGGGTCGGAGAATACGAGCGAGACGATCTTTCCGAACATCAGTATCGAGCAATCCTCGGCGCGCACGCGCTGGATGCTTGCTTACGCTGGGGGCCTGACCATCAACCAGAGATTCACGAACGAAAATCAGGGCTCGCACAATCTGAATTTTGATTCGCAGCACCGTTTGAGTCCGCATGTGAATTTGCGGGTGGCAGAAAATTTCTCGATGACTACCGGGGCCTTCGATGCGGGCAATGGGACTGCCATCGTGCCTGGATCGGGCGGACCGAACGCCAGCCTGATTACTCCGCTTGCGACCCAAAGATCGAGCCTGACGACGGTCGAAACAAACTATCACTTTGCTTTGAACGATCTCGTCGGAGTTAGCGGGTCATTCTATGATTTGCACTTCGACAATCCCGCGACGACCGTGAGTGCGGGGAATCAGTTGCCGACTCAACTGACGAATTCACAGACGGAGACGGCGTCCGCCTTCTGGCTCCATAGGATCTTTCGTGGAGACTGGGGTGGGACTAGCTACCGCTTCGAGAGAATCAGTTTCAATGGCGGCGAAGCGAAAGTGCACAGTTTCTTGGCTGTGGACACACTCAGCATCTCATCGCGAATTATGATTTCCGGCTATGTGGGTCCACAATATTCGGAAAATGACGGATTGATTCCGGGTGTGACGCTGCCTACGCAATCGAATCAATGGTCAGTCGCCGGTGGAATTGATGGGGGCTGGCGAGACTTGCATACCAGCGTTTCTGGCGGGTATTCCCGAAGCATCAGCGATGGTGGCGGCATTCTCGGAGCTGTGCGTTTGCAGAACGTTCACGGTACTTTCCGCCACGAGTTGATTCCCGGGTGGGTCGCTGGAATTACGGCTACGAGGGGCACCAACGCAGCGCTTTTATTGCCCTCGGTGGGCAGCGCCAGTTCCATTAATCTGACGTCAGTCGGAGCTTCGCTGGAACGTAACGTTGGCAAGAGTATTGGATTACGGCTCGGATATATGCACGACTTTGAGAAGGAATTTGGATTGCTGCCGCCAAATCCGACGCTGGACGCTCAGCGCAATCGCGTTTTTGTTACCCTGTCGTACCAGTGGACGAAACCTTTAGGGATGTAAGCATGGACGAATTAGAACAACCTGGCGAACCAATCGACTTCAACGAGATCAAGGGAATGGTCCGCCGCCGGCGCTGGCAGTTTCTGCTGCCATTTTTCTTTGTATGGCTGCTGGTGTGGGGGGTCGGTTGGCTCCTCCATCCCACCTATCGATCGGGCACACTCATTTTGATTGAGCAGCCTTCGGTTCCTGAGAAGTACGTGGTATCGAACATCGACACCGACATTCAACATCAACTGGACAGCATCAGTGAGCAGATACTGAGCCGCACCCGCCTTCTTCGCGTCATTGACGATCTGGGACTTTACGCCGCGGAGAGGAAGAGCATGAGCGACGAAGATATCGTGCAGAAAATGCGCAAGGATATTGAGATCGAACTTTCGCACGGGGATGATCGGAAGCTCTCCGCTTTTTACATTTATTACTCCAGCCATAACGCGAAGACGGCACAGTTAACGACAAACGAGCTGGCGAACTTATTCATTACCGAAAATATTGAAGAGCGGCAAAAGCGCTCCGAAGGCACGACTAATTTTCTCGGCGATCAGTTGGAGCAGGCGCGCGCGAACCTATCGGCACAGGAAGCCAAGATGCGCGTTTTCAAAGATCAGCATCTCGGCGAATTGCCCACGCAGACGCA
>OBLW0100004323.1_pt1 | contig 10836 bp, 11 predicted proteins | sample 1520161 | NCBI WGS metagenome assembly OBLW01 (sample SAMEA3539309, study PRJEB22396) | soil metagenome | biome: tundra; feature: field; material: soil | place: USA | collected 2010-05 | depth 0.15 m
ATGCCTAAGTGACTGGAGTTCAGACGTGTGCTCTTCCGATCTCAGTGCCTCTTGCACTTTATTGCCGGGCTCCTCAGAGCTACTACCCTCGCTACTCGGCTCCGTTCGCGGCGCCGGCCGCGCTGCCGCTACCGTCTCGCCCGTCGAAGGCGGCATAATCCGCGGTGTTGCTTCTTCGGGGCGCACCGCGTCTGTGATCCGCGGCGCCGTCTCTTCAGAACTCACCGTTTCTTGAGCCTTGCCCTCCGGATATTGCCCTTCCCCGGGATACGGCGATTCAACCGCATTCACATGAGCCGGGGGTGGATCGGCCGATACGGATTCCTGCGCCGGCGTGCTTTGCGCAAGCTGATTCCGCCGCTCCTCATCCTTTTTGCGGCGGTCCGCATCTTCGGCCAACCGCAATTCCTCTTCCATCTGGAATTTGAAGTCGTTCGATGCTTTGCGGAACTCGTACATCAGCTTGCCGATCTGCCGGCCGATCTGCGGCAGCCGCCGTGGCCCAAACACCACCAGCGCCATCACCATCAGGATCAGCGAGTCGGCCATGCCTATGCTGGCGAATTGGATTGTCGGCGGCGTGCCCATGAAGACCAATGATACCTGCCCGTGCGCAACGCCCACAAACTAAGCTTCGGGGGCGTTCTCAGGCCATCACGGGGGGAGGGCGCCGAACCTGCTCCCGGTGGCGCCTCAGATCCGGCGCATTCGTAGCGGTCTGCGACTACCCTGCTGAAGCCGTATAGCCCTGCTCGGCCAGTCGTTTCCCCATCTGGGCGTACATTCTCCGGGCTTTGCGGCTGCCACGTGCCAAGGCCGTCGACATAGCGGTTGTACATGCAAAATGCCGCGGCAATCAGCACCGTATCGTGGATTTCGAGGTCGGTGGCGCCGAGCTTGCGCGCGGCTTCTACGTCAGCAGTGGTCACCAGCTTGCCATCCTTCTGCACTTTACCGGCAATCGCCAGCAACGCCTTGAGTTTGTCACTCACCGGCGCATTGCGGAAATCGGCCTTCACCTTTTCGACCACGGACCCATCGCCCAGGTGGCAAGCGGCGACGGCCGCATGGCTCGACTGGCAAAAATGGCAGTCATTCCGCGCCGACACGTACGTCGCGATCAATTCGCGCTCGCCCGCGCTGAGAGTACTGGGCTGGTGAAGCAGAGTATGGGCCAGTTCGCGCATCGGCTTGGCTGTCTCCGGACGGAAAGCAAATCCGGCGCTGATACCTGGAACACCTGCGGGAAGGTCAATGTGGGGCATGAATCTCTCCTGTGAGTTCTTCTGCAAGTTCATCCGCGTGCGGAGAAGAAGCTCGTTCTTCACGGCGGTTGGGATGAACGCCGAGCCTTATCAAGGCGCATACGCTTTTCTGGTCAAGAGCGAGCGGCCGCCGAAGCATGCGAGGCCAGGTACTCCTCGCTCACCGCCACATAGCCGTCGCGCGCCACGCGCTTGCCGCGTTCCCGATAAAGCGCTTCGTCATCCGGCTGTTCGGTACCCAGCCCGTCGACATAGCGGTTGTACATGCAAAACGCCGCGGCGATGAGCACCGTATCGTGAATTTCAATATCCGTTGCGCCCAGTCTGCGCGCGGCGTCAACGTCAGCCGTTGTGACCAGTTTGCCGTCTTGTTGCACCTTCCCTGCGATGATCAGCAGCGCCTTCAGTTTGGGGCTGATGTTGGCCCGGGTAAAGTCAGTCTTCACCTGCTTCACCAACGCTTCGTCACCGCCAAGGTGCGCTGCCGCGATGGCGCCGTGAATGCTGTGGCAATAGTGTGTGCAGTTGCGACTGGAGACGTAGGTGGCAATCAGTTCCCGTTCGCCGCGGGTGAGCGTGCTCGGCCCTCGCAGCAGCACCTCGACCAGTTCGTTCAGGGGCCGTGCTGTCTCCGGGCGAAAGGCCATGGCGCCGCGAATTCCAGATAATTCGGGGGAAAGGGGGATATGGGGCATGATTTTTCTCCTCAGTTAGGTTTTTGATCGCGTTTCAGGGAAGCTGCGTCTCACTTGCAACGGTCGGGATCATCTCTCTTCGCCGCACCAGCAGCCAGCGCGCCGGCAGACCCGCCAGCACCACCGCGGACCCCAACAGCGATGGTCCCGGGTTGTGCATCAACAGCATCGCAGCAAAGACGCCGCTGCCTGCGATAAACACAATGGGAGCGAGCGGAAACCACCAGCGCTCAACCGGCTTCGTGGCTCGAAAGAGTGTAGCCACCGTGATCGCCAGAAACACCACTGCCGAAAAAATGATGAAAGCCAGGATGCGATCAAACGCCCCCAGCGCAAGCACCGCAAGCGCCATCCCGGTTTGCAATAGAACCGCATTCGCGGGAGTGCCGGATCGCGGATCCAGACGGCCGAATGCGGCGAACGCCGTTCCCTGTGCTCCGCCTTTTGCTTCGCTTCGTGCCAGCGCGTAGGTGACGCGCGGCACGGCCATGCTGAGAACCATGAGTCCCCCGAGCACGCTGAGCACTACGCAGGCAGAGAGAACGCGCCCGCCCGCGGATCCAAAAAGCGCTTGGCCGAATTGCGCCACAAAAGCAGTGTTGTTCTGAATCTGCGCCATCGGTACCACCGCGATGAACGCGAAACTGACCAGCAGATACATGGCCGTCACCACCAGAACGCCCCCGGCGAAAGCGATGGGAAGGGTGCGCTCCGGGTTTCGCACCTGGCCGGCAACTTTGCCCGCCTCCCACCAGCCGCCAAAGCAGAAGAACGCACTGATCGCCGCCCCGGCAATCGCCTCCGCAAGCGGATCGGAGCCGGTTCGCCTCGTGGTGAGCGGTGCCAGATTGGCAAACGTCGCGTGGCCGGACACCATCGCCCACCCAACCAGCGCAGCCAGCACGGGAACTTTAAGCCAGTTCAAAATGGTCATTACGCCGCTCGAGAGGCGGGTTCCCGCGTAGTTGAGCGCGCCGAGGCCAAGCAGAATTAGCGCAGGCAGCACGGCCGCGACCATCGCCGGAAGCGGGAAGATAGCCTCTACATAAGGAACCATCCCAACGCACAGCGCTGCTGCGATACCGGGGTACATGACCAGCACTGCCATCCATCCATAGAGAAACGCAACGCGCCGACCAAACCCACGGCGCAGATAGAGGTACTCGCCTCCGTCATGAGGATTGCGCACTGCCAGCTCAGTAAAGCAGACCGCCCCGGCCAGGGTGAGCAAAGCCATGCCGCACCAAACGGCAGCGAGTAATGCAGGTGAGCCGAGGGACTTGGCCATGCCCGCAGGGGTCAGGAAGATGCCAAGCGAGATGGCCTCGCCTGTGACAACGGCCGTCGCAGCCCACACTCCCATTTGCCGGCCGGACTGGGGCGGGGTGCGCATCGTTCGCCTATCGTACGCAGGCGACTTCGAGAGGCGCATCCATCTTTGGATGGAGGGTTCACCGACCGAATGATGCCACTTGAATGTCGGCTATTGACCAGGCGGACTATTGAGCGGGTGGGCTATTGAGCGGGTGGATTCGATGAACTCGATGTTGCGTCTGCCGGCGTCTCATCGAGGTGAGTCACGTGAACGCTGGCCTGTGTCTCGGGAACCGTACCGTCGTTCACCTGCACTTCAGTGGGCTTCCCCATCACCAGTACCCGTTGCACGATGTTGCCCCGGGCAGGCACCAGAACACGCTCCGTAACGGAATTTTGAGCGGTCCGGACCGTGACAGGAACCTCGACAGTGGCATAACCGGCATTGGCTACGTTGACGGCCACCAAAAATGTCCCTTCCCGGGCGGCATTGGGGAAAACGCCCACAATCCTCAGGTCCGGCAGGCCCTTGTCCGCATTTACCCAGTCCTCGAATAACCAGGAAAGATCGTGAGTGACTCCAGCCTGCTTGAGCGCACTCTCAAGGGATCGGCCTTGCTCTCCATTGCTGGAAACAGGGGTAGAGTCGTATGCCTTGAACGCCGAGGAAAGAGCGGCGTCGCCTACCATATCCCGCAACATCCAAAGCACATAAGATGCCTTGGTACGGTAGTACACCGGAGAGATGGCGGCTTTGAGCGGCTGCCCTGTGCTGTCGCCAGGACTAGAGGGCTCTGCCAGCGCCAGCGCCGAACGGCCGGCCTCCAGTGTGCCGAGAGCTCGATCCCGCCCCTGGTGCTTTTCAATCCACACGGATTCCATAAAAGTGGCGAATCCCTCGCTGAGCCAGGGAGGGGGCGGCTCCGTTGCGGGTTGCGTAAAGGCGTGAGCCAGAGCGTGGACCAGCGCGCTCTCAAGTCGGTCCGCCGGCGCCTCATGAAGACTTGCAGCAAGCAGGCCTCCTGTTTCATAGGGCGCGTCCTGCGGGTCGGGCAAATCAAGCAACGTGAGCTGCGTACCCGTTTGAGGGCCGAGCCAGTCTTCGAGAAATGGCGAGACGGCCGTCGCAGCAGTGGTCCAGGTCTGCACGGCCACTTCGTTCTCAGGCAGGGTCCAGGCAGTCAGGTTCGCTCCGGGGTGAGCCTTGCGAATGGCGAGGAATAGACTCGGGGCCTCAAAGCCGAGCGTGGCATCTTCGACGCGAGCCGTGGCAGTGCCGGCAACTCCAGGGTCGAGGCCGCCGGAGTCAGTCACCTTCAATGCAGCGGGATGGCCATTGATGAGGGCGACCGTAGGCGGCTGGCCCTGGGGAAACTCGACGGTGAGATTCAGGCGAAAATGGGCACCGGTCAGCCGCAGTTTCTGCTTGCCGATTTCGTCGAAGAGCCGCGCCCCATCGCCCAGGATCGCCGGAACGCTTGAGACCGGATACCAGACCACATTGCCAAATCCGCGCAGCCCGGTGAAGGGGACGGTGATCTGATCCCAATCGGAGTGGATCGCCAGTTCCTCGGGCGTTCCGACAGCCAGAAGCCGTTGTGCAGAGGGATCGATCGTGCCGGAATAGGTGACGTCGAGTTGAAGGCTGGATGCGGGGGCGAGAGGCTCGGCGAGCGGCACCGCCGCCTCGTGCAACTGGCCAGTATGATCGGCGTCGGAGTTGAGCGTGGCTACCGGAAACGAAACCTCTTTGCCTGCGACTCGAATTTGTTCCCAGTTGAGCGAAGAAGAGATTTGCAGCGGAACGTGCTTGAGCGGAATCTTGCCGTCGTTGCGCACTGTCACAATCCCGCGGACCGCGATCTGATGCGCCGCGGTATAAAGCCGCACATCGAGATCGAGGCCCGTAAACGTGATGGCACTGCGGTCGGCGTCCTCGAGAGACGGCTCGCTCACCATCTGGCCTGCGGGCTTGACGGCGCCTTCGGAAATGGTCGTGTCCTGGCCGTTTTCGTCTGCAGAGCGCGAGAAGATAACTTTGCCGCTCGGTTTCGAGTCCTCCCCTGCAGACGGCTTCGCGGGGGCTGCTCCCGTCGGGGCAGTTTGTGCCATAAACGGGATTGCAACCAGAACGGCGGCAACCATCACGATTGCCGGCGTCCGGGCAAAGGGAAACTTCATGAACCGAGACCTCTCTGTTTCTTTTGTTTAGACGCGCCGCCTGCGGGGATGCCAACTGGACCCACATCGGCGCTCGCGGCACGGCGCCTCTGGCGAAAGGCCTCATACAGCACGACGGCCCCGGCCGCAGAGACGTTCAACGAACTGACGCCGCCGGCCATGGGAATGCGTAGGAGGTGATCGCAGGTTTTTCGGACCAGGTCGTGAAGCCCTGCCCCTTCGCGGCCAAGAACCAGTACGCAGTCTCCGGTAAAGTCGAAGCGGTCATAGTCCTCAGTGCCCCTCTCATCCAAACCGATGATCCATAGATTCTGCCGTTTGAGGTCCTCAAGAGCGCGCACCAGGTTGACCACGCGGGCGATGCGAAGGTGCTCGGCGGCTCCTGCGCTCGCCTTAACTGCTACAGGGCTCAAAGGCGCGGAGCGCCGTTCGGTCAGGATCACGCCGTCCACGCCTGCGCCATCGGCTACGCGGAGCAGCGCCCCCAGGTTTTGAGGGTCTTCGACGCCATCGATTGCCAGCACCAATCGACTCGAGCGTGGGGAACCAGGCGCAGCGGCGGGCGGCTCAAACAGGTCCTCGATAGCCAGGGACTCCTGCGGACGAACAAGGGCTACCACGCCTTGATGAGCAGGGGTTCCAGCAAGCTGCGTCAACTGCTCACGCGATTCCTGGCGCACGCGCACACCAGCCTCGCGGCATTCGGCGACCACCCGCGCCAGCCGGATGTCGTCGCGCTCGCGAGCCACCAGCACGTGATCAAAACGGCGGCGCCCGGCCTTGAGAGCCTCCTCCACCGGATGCAGTCCGTACAAGACTTCCATAAGTCCTAGTGTAGAAGACCCTCGCCCCCAATTGGGCAGCGCCCTCTCCCCCTTGCGGCGGTTCAAGCCGGACTTCATACTGGGGGTCCATGTCGACATCCACTAGCAAGACTTTTCGCGCCGTTTTGGAACCGACCGGAACGCGGTTGCGCTGGGTCATTGCGCGCGTACCTGTCGACCTGAAAAGGGCATGGCCCACGTGGCGCAGCCGCAGGGTGCGGGGAGAGATCAACGGCTTTGCTTTTCGCACCTCTTTGTTTCCCGGCCCGCAAGGTGAAGGACACGTTCTGCTGGTGAATAAGCAGATGCAAGCCGGAGCCAGGGCCAAACCGGGCGAAACTGTGCGGATTCGACTGGAGCCGGACCTTGATGAACAACCCGCCGTCGCCGTGCCCAAGGAGTTGGCGAGCGCACTGAAAGCCGATCGGCGGCTGCGGCGTTGGTTCGATGCGCTGAGCCCATCGATGCGCAAATGGATCGGCGCATTTGTGGACGAGGCGAAAGGCATGGAGACCCGGAAACTGCGAGCGTCGCGCATGGCGGAGAGCCTGCTGCTGGCGATGGAGGGCGAGGAGGAGCCGCCACCCATTTTGCGAGCGGCATTTTTGCGCCAGCCCCAGGCCCGGGAGGGTTGGAATGCGATGACCCCGACACGTCGGAGAAACCATCTGTTGGGCATCTTTTATGTTCAGACCGTCGAAGGCAGAGAAAGGCGCGCCGCAAAAGCAGTGGAGGAGGCCCTTGAAGCAGCGCGAAAGACTGGTCCGGACCTCGAGTAACAAGCACGCGGGCCAGAATCTGCACCAAAATCTGGGCCAAAAGGTCGTTACCAGCCGGAAAAGCGATTTTTCTGCGGCTTGGCGGAAGAAACTGTCGTCTAATTAATACGATGAGTACCGCCGCGGCAATTCGTTCGCTGTTCGCCCCTGGCTCCGTCACAATCGCCGACGAACATGTCCGGCAGGAAAGCCTCGCGATTGCCGAAGGCCTCAAACGGAACGAAGCCGGGCTCCTGGATCAGTTGATTGTCCGCTATCAGCACCGCTTGTTGCGCTATCTCCTTTATTTAACCGCGAACCGCGAAATGGCCGAGGACCTCTTTCAAGAGGTCTGGATGCGCGTGTTGACGCGCGGTGCGCAGTTCAATGGCAAGGCGCGATTCGAGACGTGGCTCTTCACCATCGCGCGTAATCTGATGATCGACCAGCGGCGCAAAAGGACCATGTCGAGCCTGGATGAGTTATTCGAGACCGGGAGCGAAGACGACCGTCCGATGAGCTTCGAAGTTGCCGACGAGCAGCCCACTCCCTTCGACCGGTTTGCCAACGTCGAGGACCGGGAGCGGATCGCGGAAGCACTCCTGCAACTGGACACTCTGTATCGCGAGGTGCTGGTTTTGCGATTCCACGAGGAATTGTCGCTCGAGGAGATCGCGAAAGTGACGCGGGCACCGCTTTCCACCGTGAAATCGAGGCTCTATCGGGGCCTCGCTGCAATCAAGCCGAAGCTTGAGCGCGTCCATCTCCGCCGCCAGGAGATGGTGTGAAAACCAAGGATCCGGGAACCGGTGTGGGCCCTCATTCTGGCGCGGACACCGACCGCGATCTGGTTTCAGCGCTCGCAGGCAAACAAGCCAACCGGGAGTGCTCCGTAGCGCACCAAACCCGCCGTGTCGTGATGGCCTCAAGAGGCGTGATGGAGGACCAGAAGGCTGGCCGTCAGCGCAGCCGGGCCCTCGCTCTGGCGGCTGTTGTGGTGATCATCCTGGTGCTCGGACCGCTGGTCTGGTGGGCCGGCTCTGTGCTCCTTGAAGAGGAGCACCTGGGTGGACTTACCGGCCAGTTGAGCCTATGGATCTTTCTGCTCAGCGGCGCTCTGCTGGCTTCTGCGCTGCTTGCCGGCTGGGCTCGGCGCAAATAGTCTCCTCTTGCCCGTACGAAAGAGACATCTCTTAAGTAATAGAGCGCAACTTCCCAATTCTCTCTACCGTCCATTTAGATGGGGCGGTTAAGGTATATTTAATCTCCTGACAAAACGCCCTCTGCGTGAGGGACTGCTTATGCGTGATCCTCAATTGATTGCCGCCAATGAAGACGAGCGCCTGATACCGGCGTGGGCCATTTCCGTTGCCGCCGTGGCATTTGTCCTGGTGGAGTACTACTTCTGGCTCATCCTGCCAACCCAGCAGCACCATGCGGTGCCCCTCGGTTTTCGCATTTATTTCAATCTCTCCTGGGGAGTCCTGGCCGCTCTTTATTTCTTGATGGTGGGCTTTGTCAGCAAGGACGCCCCCCGCCGCGCCATGAGCATGCGGTTTTGGATCGTGATCTGCTTTGTGATGCCTGCCGGCATCGGCGCAGTACTCTACTTCCTGTTGCGCGCGCCTTTGGTATCGCGCTGCCCTGCCTGCGCAACCCACGTGCAAAGCGACTTCCACTTCTGCCCGCAGTGCAATTACCAGCTCACTGCCAGTTGCGGCAATTGCTTCCGCACGGTCCGCGCGACCGACCAGTTCTGCACCCGGTGCGGACACGAGCTTTCTCACGATCAAATGCCGGCGCGCTTGCGAGTGATCGGAGAATAGCAGTCCACCTTCGCGAAGCTCAGGAATGCCCAGAGGCAATCGGCAAATCCGGCACATCTTCGTGATGCCCTTCTCTGCGCTCAGATATACAACCAATACTGTGCCGCATTGACCAGGCCAGGTGGCCTTCCTACAATCAAGCTTCCGGTCTGCAATGCCTATCTCCGCGCTCATTATCGACGACGAACAACTGGCCCGCGACGAACTGCGCTATCTCCTCGATCAGGTCGGCGGGGTCAATGTAGTGGCGCAGGGAACCAACGGCATCGAAGCCGTGAATCTGATTGAGAAGCATCGCCCCGACGTTGTCTTCCTTGATGTACAGATGCCGGGTTTAAACGGATTCGCGGTCATTGAACGGTTGTTGGATCGACATCGCGCCCAGGGCAAGGATGCGGAGCCGTTGCCCCAGTTTGTCTTTGCCACTGCCTACGATCAATACGCGGTGCGCGCCTTCGAAGTAAACGCCGTCGATTATCTCCTCAAGCCATTTGACGGGAGTCGCGTGCAGCAGGCGCTGGAGCGAGTGCGTGGGCGCATCACCAGTGGTGCGACGGCGGGCAGCCCGCCACCCGAATCCCAACTCGACGCGCTGCTGCGGCTGCTGAACCATCCCCAGGGCGGCGCGCGTGCTCCGCAACCGGCCCGGCTGATTGTACAGGCGCAGAGTCGGCTGCTGCTGGTGGATCAGGCGGAAATCTGCTACGCAGCGATTGATGAGGGTGTGATTCGCGTCGTGACGCAAAGCTTTGAGGGTCACTCCAAGTGCCGCACCCTGGAGGAGCTGCTTGAGCTCCTTGACCCGGCCCTCTTCTGGCGCGCCCATCGCGGCTTTGTGGTGAACATCAATCACATCCACGACGTGGTACCATGGTTCAAGTCAAGCTACCAGCTGCGCATGAACGACAAAAAACAGACTGAGATTCCGGTGAGCCGTGCACAGACCAAGCGGCTCCGCGAGCTCTTCAACCTGTAGCCTGACTTCTTTGATCTGCCATCTTCACGCCCGCCTCAAACTCAGTCATAACGCTCAAAGACGATCTGCTTTCGGTGCCAGCCGAGGCCCTTCAGCCGCTCGCGAACCGAAGTGATCATCTTGTTGAGTCCGCAAACGTAGGCGTAGATTTCAAAGCGCAACTCAGCTGCCGGGATCGAGGAGTCAAGCGGCGGCGGAGCTACCGGTTCTCCCAGCCGCGCAGCGCGCTCCTCGATGATCCGGACCGCATGTTCCTGCACATAGCCGCGGAGCCCATTCCAGCTCTCGGGTCCACGGCTCAGCGTGGGCAGATAGTGGAAGTTGGGATGGCGGGCAGCGAGCGCTTCAAACTCCTCTCGGTAATACAGCCCGCTCTCATAACGCGTGCCATAGACGAGCCATATCTGCTTGCCTTGGCTGCGGTCGGGCCCATCCTGCGGAAACAGCCACTGGGCAAAGCTGCGCATAGGGGCGATGCCCGTGCCGGTTGCAATGAGGACCGAGTCGGTCATTGGCTCGCGCAATGTGAAATATCCGTTCGGCCCATACACCTGAATCGCTCCGCCAACAGGGAGATCGGGCAGGTCCGCGAGGCGATTGGAAAAGAAGCCTCCCTCAACCCGATTCAGGCAGAGATCGAAGCGATTGCCGTTGGCCGCAGAAGCAAACGAATAAGCGCGGGTCTGCTCCTTGCCTTGGGAGTCCTCTTCCACAGCCGAAATAAACTGACCGGGAGTGAATGGAAAATCCTCCAGCTCATCGATGACGAATTCGAAATGAAAACACTGCGCCGCCTGAGAAATGCACTCTTTTCTCGCTAGGCGTGCCGTGTAGAGATCGCGTGCCAATTGGAATCTCGCTCAGCAGTGGGATGAAGCCCCGCCAACAGGACTTGTTGGAGTATCTCCAGCGAAGGGCCAGGGTGGCAAGCGCGGTGTCTTACCATCGTTCGCATTCTTGACCCTGATGGCATCCTATTCAGCATGCTTCTCGCACT
>OBLW0100004325.1_pt1 | contig 10835 bp, 7 predicted proteins | sample 1520161 | NCBI WGS metagenome assembly OBLW01 (sample SAMEA3539309, study PRJEB22396) | soil metagenome | biome: tundra; feature: field; material: soil | place: USA | collected 2010-05 | depth 0.15 m
GCAAGCACAGACCACATTCTCTATAGTGGGCTCGAAACGGGATCAAGTCTGAAGCAACCCAGTCTCGGATTCCCATTTCGGGAAAACCAAGGTCTCAGGCGGCGGGATAAGTAGTTTCTTTTGCAAATCATCCCGCGCAAAGTCGGTGTATGAGCGCTACCGCAGAAATCTCGTGGATACCGCAGGATTCGAAAACGGAACTGCGCACTTTTTTGGAGCACGCGCCTTTCGGGCTGGCGCAGTGCCAGCGCGACGGCAATATCATTGCGCTCAATCCCGCCCTCGATCAGATGCTGGGCGGCCGGACGACCATCGCGGGAACTCTCGGCTTCGCGGATCTCGTTCACGCTCAAGATCGCGGCCAGGCCCAACACCTGCTCGGCGAATTGTTCGAGCGGCAGCGCGACCGCTTCCGGATCGATTCCCAATGCGCCGGCGCGAGCAACCGGCCGGTCCGCTGGACGGCATGGCTGGTGCCGGGGACGAACGGTGTCGCCGACTATGCGCTGGTCCTGGCGGAAGAGAATCCTCGGAACCACGAGGCCGAGCAGCGTCTGCGGCAGGCCGAGAAACTGGAAGCCGTGGGCCGCTTGGCAGGAGGAGTGGCTCACGATTTCAACAATCTTCTAACGGGAGTGCTCTTGTACTGCGATCTGCTCATGGCCAATCTTGAGCCATGTCATCGGGTGCGCAAGTACGCCGAAGAAATCAGGAAAGCCGGCTTGCAGGCCACAGGCCTGGTGCGGCAGTTGCTTGCGGTGGCCCGACCCCCGAGTTCCGAGCCTCGCTTGCTTTCCCTGAACGAGATCGCGGAAGGAATGCGGAACCTGCTGGTGCGCCTGATTGGGGAAAACATTGAGCTGAAATTCGAGCTCGATTCCAATCTGGGGTTGGTCAAGATGGATCCCACGCAAGCCCAGCAGATTCTGCTCAACCTGGTGCTCAACGCGAGGGATGCGATGCCCGGCGGTGGCCAGATCACCGTTGAAACCAGCAACTGCAAAGTGCAGGTGCTTCCGGAAACGCACCTGGGGTCTAACCGTTCGGCGTCACTCCCGTGCGCGCTGTTCGTGGTGGCCGACAACGGTAGCGGCATGGATGCTGCTACGCGCACCCATCTGTTCGAAGCCTTTTTCACCACCAAGGCAGGCAAGGGAACTGGGTTGGGATTGGCGACGGTCCACGACATCGTGACCAGCAACGGCGGCCTGATCTATGTGGACAGCGCGCCGGCGTGCGGCTCCCGGGTGAGCGTGCTGCTGCCGCTGGTTCCGGAGTCAGTTTTGAACGCCCAGAATATCCACGATTTTCAGCCGGAAAGAAACCCGGAAGTACTCATACCCTAAAGGATAAAGAAGAGGAATGAACGCCATGACGTCAGCAGCTTTGAGTCCGATTGCAGCTACGGCTGTTCCGCAGATAGAACCCGCCAATTTTCTGAACCTTCTGATCGTGGACGATGAACGATCGATCCGCGAGGCCTGCCGAGAGGTAGCGCAGTCGCTGGGATATACGGCCTATGTGGCCGATTCCGCCGAACACGCCTACCGGTATCTCGACACGCAGGCCTTCGATGCCGTTCTGCTCGATCTGCGCCTGCCCGGCGCGGGCGGGCTGGATGCGCTGCGGCGCATCAAGGAGCGCCGTCCGGAAGCGGTGGTCATTGTCGTCACCGGATACGGCACCGTGCAGTCGGCGGTGCAGGCCATGAAAAATGGAGCCTATGACTATGTGACCAAACCATTCAGTCTCGACGAACTAAAGCTGCTACTGGAGCGCGTGGCCAGCCACTTGAAGCTGAAATCAGAGAACCGGCTGCTGCGCGAGAAGGTGAAGTCCAAACAGGGATTCGGCGGCATCGTCGGCCGCGCCCCTGAAATGGAAAAGCTGTATCGCATCATCGCCAAAGCCGCTAACAGCATACATCCGGTGCTAGTCCTGGGCGAAAGCGGTACGGGCAAAGAGATGGTCGCTCGCTCCATTCACTACTCCGGTCCGTTCCGCGACAAACCGTTCATTCCAGTCGATTGCGGATCGCTCGTGCCCACTTTGATTGAGAGCGAACTATTCGGGTACGTGAAAGGCGCATTCACGGGCGCCAACCAGTCCAAAGATGGACTCATGGCAATGGCCGAAGGCGGGACCATTTTTCTCGACGAAGTCGGGGAACTTCCGGTTGACCTCCAGGCCAAAATGCTGCGAGCGATCCAGGAAAAGGAAATTCGGCCCGTGGGCAGCACGCGGCGGGTGCCCATCAATGTGCGCATCCTGGCGGCCACCAACCGCGATCTGGAGCACGCTGTGATGCAGGGTGAGTTTCGCCGCGATCTTTATTTCCGTCTCAACGTGCTCAGCCTGCGCATCCCAGCCCTTCGCGAGCGTCGGCAGGATATCCCGCTGCTCATTGGTTATTTCCTGGATCGCATGACGCGAACTTCCGGGCAGGAAAAAATACTGAGCGACGAAGCCCTTAAGGCCATGCTTGCCTACGACTGGCCCGGGAACGTGCGTGAGCTGGAAAATTGTCTCGAACGGACCTACGCCTTCACCAGTGGTCCGCTCATCCACACCACCGATCTGCCACGCGAAGTGGCCAATCTGCCAGTGCCTGATGCGTCCAATGGAAATGGAAATGGAAACGGCAACGGGCACGGGAAGATCATTCCCATGGCAGAACTGGAGAGGCAGACGATCTTGAGCGCGATCACCGAACTCAACGGCGACAAGTTGCAAGCGGCCCGGTTGCTAGGTATTGGCAAGACGACGCTCTACCGGAAACTGAAGGACTACGCTGCCCACCAATTTCAATCTTGAGAACCGATTCTGAACTCGATTCGGGGACTGGAGTACAACAACGGGAAGCCACGCTGCCGCCGGCATTGTTAAGCGCCATGTTTTCGGCGCTCAGCACTGTGGCGGCAGAAGTGCAATTGGAAAGGGCATGATTCTACTCATTACGTCTTCAGCTAGCGGCCCACAGTGCGCCGATTCCTTGCTCGCCTCTACCGGGCAGGAAACGCACTGGGCCCAGTCCCTGCAGGAGGCTGCCACCCGCCTGCGCGAGCAAACCTACTCTGCCGCTGTCATCGACCAGTTTCTGCTCGAAACCGAGCCCGACGAAAGCGATCAGATGATCGAACACTTGGGCACGGCTTTTCCGGTTTACGTTAACTTCGCCGTTACAGGAATGGAGCGTCTGGTGCGCGAGGTGCGCTCGGCTCTGCATCGCCGTAAGCGCGAGGAGGGTGCCGCGCGTCGCGCAGTCGCCGAACAGATGCACAGCGAAATGCGAGAAACTCTTACCGCCATGCTGCTCTCCTGCGAGCTTGCCATGTCGGTGCCCGACGTTCCCCATCCCGCGGTCGAGAAGATCCGCGCCATCGACAACCTCGCGCGGGAGCTTCGGCTCCGGCTTGAAGTGAACTGACGACGGGCCCGTCACCAATGAGAAGATGCGGAAGCTCGACTGAATTCCTGTCTTCGCTCGTCTCATAGTATTTTTGCGCTATTGTGCGCTGCTGCAGCTCTCCGCTAACGTTTCGCTGCTCGTCGTTCTGTGGATTGGGGTCCCAGAAAATCTAAAACGCTCGACTCGGCTGCTGCTTGCCCAGTCGTGTGTCTGGATCGCAGAAAGGGAGATCCCTGTTCAGCGCCGCGAGCAATCCGTCACATGGGGAAATCTGCTCAACACTTATGACCACTCTCAGGAATCTGATCTGTGCCGTGCTGGTAATGTCGCTTGGCTTGTGCGCAGCCGCGCAACAAATCTCGGGAAGCATTCGCGGAACGGTGGCGGATCCCACAGGGGCCACAGTGCAAGGCGCGTCGGTCAGAGCCACGCAAGCGGAAACGGGTCTGACCCGTACATCGATGACAGACAAATCCGGTGAGTATGTACTCTTGGAACTGCCCGTTGGTCATTACCGGCTGCAGGTGGAGGGCAAAGGCTTCCAGACTTATATCCAGCAGGGGATCATTCTGGATGTCAACGAGACGGCGACTATTCCGGTTCGCCTCACCGTTGGTGCGGAGACCCAGCATGTCGACGTGCAGGCGGATGCGCAACTGATTCAAGCGACGGTGACCAGCCTGGGCAAGACCGTCTCGGAGCGGGAAGTCCTGGACCTACCGCTGAACGGCCGCAACTTTACTCAGCTGGGACTGCTTCAGCCGGGAGTCGTGCCAATCACCCCCGGCTTGGCGGAAGCGGGAGGATCGCTGCGCGACGGACAAGCTTATGCGGTGAATGGCCAGCGCCCCGAGTCGAACAACTTCCTGATCGACGGCGCCAACAATTTCAACGGTGTGGATGGCGGATTCGTTCTCAAGCCACCCGTGGACGCCATCACCGAGTTCAGGATTCTTACCCACAACGCCAACGCTGAGTTCGGAAACACACTCGGTTCGACAACCAATATCATCACCCGCTCGGGCACGAACGGATATCATGGGGCGCTCTGGGAATTCCTGCGAAACGATGTTTTCGACGCCACGAACTATTTCGGCAAGACCACGGAGCCTCTGAAACAAAATCAATTCGGCGGGACGTTCGGCGGCCCCATCCGCAAGGACAGGAGTTTCTTCTTCGGATACTTCGAGGGTTTTCGCAACCGCCAGGGAGAAACGGATTCTTCCACTGTGCCTTCGGTGGCCGAGCGGCAGGGGAATTTCCAAGCGATATGCCCGGAAGGTTTCTCCGGCGGGTTTTGTATTAATCAGAATCACCAGCTCTTCAATGTCTTTCTCAGCCAGCCCTATCCCAACAACCAGTTTGACATGTCTTCGGTCAGTACCCTTACGCAGAATCTTCTGAACTATTTCCCGTCGCCCAACAACGGAACCAACGTCTACACCGCGACGCAAGTCGTACACCAGGACACGAATCAGTTTGGATTGCGGCTGGATCAGTATCTGGGAAACTCCGACGTCTTGAACTTCCGATATGCCTTCAGTGACGGCTCGGAACTGCACCCCATTGCCACGTCGGGGGCGAGCGTGCCGGGCTTTCCCGTCGGGCAAGAGCAGCGGGCCCAGAATTTCGTGACCCAGGAGACGCATACGTTCTCGCCGACCATGATCGGCGTCTTCCGGTTCTCGTTCCTGCGCAATAAATTCCTTTACGGTGAGAGGACCAACCATACCACCCCCGCCAGCCTTGGCTTTGGTTACCAACCCAGCCTGGACGTGGCTACCGGGCCCCCATTTATCCAGGTCAACGGCTACACCACCATCGGAGATCCGATAACCGGGCCGCGCAATACCTACGAGAATGCTTTTGACTATTCCGGCTCGTTCAGTTGGGTGCACGGTCGGCATGAACTCAAGTTCGGAGGCGGTTATCAGCACCTGCAGATCAACGTGCTGCAAGGCATCGCCACCAATGGCTTCTTTGTTTTCGCAGGCTTTCCGGTCGTCCCCGATTCCTTCGCCAGCTTCCTGTTTGGCCAGCCAGTCTTCTTCCTGCAGGGCCGGGGCGATTTCTCACGCGGCATTCGGGGCAATTCCCTGAACGGCTATGCGCAGGACACATACAAGGTGACGTCGCGCCTCACGCTGAACCTGGGCTTGCGTTATGAAATGCCGTCGCCTTATACCGAAATCCACAACCGGCAGACGCTTTGGATTCCGGGAAGGCAGTCCACGGTGATGCCCAATGCGCCTGAGGATCTGCTGTATCCCGGCGACAAGGGCGTTCCGCGAGGCCTGATTCCAACCTTCAAGAAAGGCTTCGCACCCCGCGTTGGTTTCGCGTGGGATCCGACCGGGAGTTCAAAGTGGCTAGTGACCTCCGCTTATGGTCTCTTTTACGAGCCGTACTACACGGGCCAAGGCGGACCGCTGCAATCCCCGATCAGCGCTCCTCCGTATCTGCAGACTCAGCAGATCAGTCTTACTCCCAGCACGTTTCTTAATTTTCCCGATCCCTACTTCGGCAACCCGCCGCCCAACGGAACGTTTGCAACGCCGCTGACCAACCTGACGCTGGCTCCGAACCTGCCTCTACCGTATTCGCAGGACTGGGACCTCAACGTGCAACGATCCCTCGCTTCAGATCTTCTGTTGGAGATTGGCTATGTAGGAACCAAGGGGACGAAACTACCGCGTTTCGTGGAAGGCAATCCGGCGATCTACATTCCTGGGTTTGACTCCAGCCACAACCCGATCTCCACGTCCAGCAACGCGGACCAGCGGCGCCTGTATTCCGGATGCACGCTTGCTCTCACGTCTCCGCCCTGTACTTACTCATCCACGGGGCTGATCGAGGGCATCGCCAACTCTTCGTACAACGCGCTTGAGGCGAGCCTGACCAAACGCTTCAGTCATGGCCTATCGTTTCTCGCGTCGTATACCTACTCGAAATCCATCGATGACGCATCTTCCTTCAACATGACCGGTTCCGCGTCCAAGCCGGTTGCCGGAGAGAACGACCTGGCACAGAATCCTTTCGACTTGGCTGCCGAGCGCGGTCGTTCCTTGTTCGATGCCCGGAACCGGTTTGTGCTGAGCTACCAGTGGAGTCTGCCTTTCTGGAAACAGCCTCAGGGCTGGTATCAACACGCGCTCGGCAACTGGCAGATCAACGGAATCGTGACCATGATGAGTGGTACCCCGTTTACCGTCTTCGATTCCAACGATTTTTCAGTGCAGGGCTCGGCGCCGGAAATCTCGGGGTTTTTCTCGAACCGGCCGAATCTGGTCTCCGGGCAAAATCCCAACTCCGGACCGCATACCCCAGGCGCATGGCTGAACCGGAGCGCGTTTCAGCAGATCACCCAAGACCCCAGCTCCCCGGTGCAGCAATTCGGAACCGCGGGCCGCAACATCGCCCAGGGACCGGGTTATGCGGATTGGGATTTTTCGGCGTTCAAAAGCATTCGCGTGGCCGAGGGCAAGGAGTTCCAGTTTCGGGCTGAATTCTTTAATTTGCTGAACCACCCGAACTTCCGGCTGCCTGACAGTGACATCAATTCGTCGACCTTTAACACGATTCTGGCAGCCCAGGATCCGCGTCTGATCCAGTTCGCCCTGAAATTCATGTTCTGAGCGGAGCGGTCATTTCCTCGAAACATGTGGGGACGGCCGCCTTCGGCCGTCCCGCCTGGGCGCTAGCCCAGCGGAAGCGGCGTCGGTGAGGAGACCCAGCGCCCCACCTGTACGTCCCATGCAAAATCCTGCACATCCGGTCACGTAAAATCCCTTTTCGTTCCACCTGATTCAATCTAGAATGGACCCGCCTGCAAGACGGAATCCCGTGTTCCTCGCGGCGTTCCGCACTTTTGCTCCGGAGGTTCCATGCACGTCCTGGTCACCGCTGACTCGCTCTCGGGATCGTGGACCTATACCCGCGAACTAGTGACTGGCCTGGTTACGCGCGGTGTGCGAGTCACGCTGGTTAGCTTCGGCGAGATTCCGCTTCCTGAGCAAACCTCGTGGATGGATCATCTGCATGGCCTCGACTACCGGCCCACCGCGTTTCATCTCGAGTGGATGCAGGACGCGGAACAGGACCTGCCCGAATCGTCGGAGTTCCTCGCCGCCTTGGTTCGCGAACTGCGGCCGGATGTTTTGCACCTCAACCAGTTTTGCTACGGGAACCTGGCGGTCGATGTGCAACGCATAGTGATGGCTCACGGGGATTTGATTACCTGGACCCATGCGGTCCTCAATCACGCTCCACGGGCGGAGCGTTCGCTGACGTGGTACCGCAACACGGTCATGAAGGGATTGGCGGGCGCCGATGCGGTGGTGGCACCTTCCGCCTGGATGCTCGATCAGATTTCTACTTGTTACGGGCGTCTGCGGCGTGCGGAAGTGATCTACCCGGGACGCAATCCCATTTTTTTCAACCCTTACGTCAATAAGGACGATTGCGTGTTGGCCGTTGGCCGGTTAGTGGACGCCAGCAAGCAGGTCTTTCTTCTCACTCAGGAGCCGTATTCTGTACCCGTTTGCATTGTGGGAGCGGAGCATACGGTGCCAATGCCACGCATTCCGATCCGCGCCGATGTGAAGGTAGCGACCGACCAGACCTCCGTTGCGATCCGTGGCCCGCAGACGGAAGCGCAACTGCGCGCACTTTACAGCCGCGCATCCATCTATGCCGCCACCGCGCGCTACGAACCACTGGGGATGGCTTTGCTCGAGGCCGCGTTTTCCCGGTGTGCCATCGTGGCCAATGACATCCCGAGCTTCCGCGAAATCTGGGGAGATGCAGCCCTCTACTTCCGCACGAATGACGCTGCCAGCCTTGCCGAAAACATTCGTTTGCTCAGTGAGGACCGCCCCATGCGCCGCGCCTACGCCGAGTTGGCTTACACCCGCGCCCGCGAGCGTTTCACCACCAAACGCATGATCGACGATTGCCTACAGCTCTATCGCAGTTTGAGTTCGGTTCGCGCGAGCGCAGCATAAGATTCTTGGCGGTCCTGTAGCCTCGCTCGCTCCTCCCCTTTCATTCGGCGGCCAAGACAGCGAACCCCGATTGATGATATCTTCTTAGCCTTACTAGAAACCCGTAAGGTTGGAGAATGGATTTATGGCTCAGGTAAAAATCACTGTAAGGCCGAATGGCCCGTTCCGGGTCGAAGCTCCAGAAGGCTCCGTCGAACTAGTCGATGTCAACGGCACGCCGTTCGATCTGACTGGCAAGACCGCATTTTCGCTTTGCCGCTGCGGCGGGTCCGTTAACAAGCCGTTCTGCGATGGAACGCACAGCCGCATTGGATTCCAAGGGGCAGAGTTGGCGGTGAAGAAGGCCGAAGGCTGATTGTAGACCTACTGCGGAGGAGATCGTGCACGATTCACGGGACCGGGAGCTGGGAATGCATCGCAAGATCACGCGCCGGGACTTCCTCAACGGCGTTGCGGTGACGGCGGGCGCGGCCATGATGCCGTGGGATCTCGCCGCTGCCGGTCTTGATGGTCAGGCCGCCGCCGGTCCAGAAACTTCTCCCAACTACTATCCCCCCGCTCTCACTGGCATGCGAGGCAGCCATCCCGGATCGTTCGATGCTGCCCATAGCTTGCGCGACGGCACCTTCTGGGACTCGGCGGGCAAGCCCGAAGACACGGGCGAAACCTACGATCTGATTATTGTTGGCGGCGGCATCAGTGGGCTCGCCGCCGCCCATTTCTACCGCAAAGCGATCGGCGGGAAAGCGCGCATCCTCATCCTCGAGAACCACGATGACTTCGGCGGACACGCCAAGCGCAACGAATTCCGCGTGAACAATGCGTTTCGCCTGGGTTTCGGCGGCACATTTTCCATCGAAAGCCCCGCTCCCTACAGCGCGGTCGCCAAGGGAATGATCGAAGAACTCGGTATCGATGTTCCTTCGTACTCCAAATACATCGACAAGAACCTGTATCCCTCAGCCGGCCTGCGCTCCAGGATTTTCTTCGACAAAGAAACCTTCGGCGTCGATAAACTCGTCATCAATCCCAGCCCGCGTGGCGGAGGCGAGAGCCAGGACGCGACCGGTCCGTCGCTGGAGTTGCTGAAGCAATTTCTGGCCGACGCCCCGCTGGCCGACCAAGCCAAGCGCGACCTGCAGCGCCTGTATCAGGAACCGAAGGATTATTTCCCCGACCTGACTTCAGACCAGAAGAAGGCCAAACTGGCGCGCATGAGCTACGCCACCTTCCTGAAAGACGTTGCCGGCGTTCATGAAGACATACTCAAGATGTATCAGGCCCTGCCGCATCCTCTCTTCGGTGTGGGGATCGACGCGGTTGCAGCGCAGGACGCATGGGGATTCGACCTGCCCGGCTTCGATGGACTCAAGTTGGACGACACTCCGGGCAAGGGCATGAACCGCGACGCCATCCCAAATGAAGAAGCAGAAAAATACTTCTTCCATTTTCCCGATGGCAACGCCACCATTGCGCGTCTGCTGGTCCGCAAGCTAATTCCGGATTCAATTCCGGGCAATTCTTCCTCGGATGTTGTATTGGCCAAAGCGAATTATGCGAAACTCGACAGCCCCAGTTCACCCGTGCGGATTCGCCTGAACAGTACGGCCGTTCGCGTGAAGCACTTGGGCGACGCCGCCAACGCGAAGGAAGTGGAAGTCACCTACGCCCGCGGCGGCAAGGTCTACACCGTGAAGGCGAAGAACTCGATCCTGGCATGCTGGCACGTTGTGATCCCATATATTTGCGAAGAGCTTCCTGACAAGCAGAAAGAAGCGCTGGCCTCGGCACAGAAAGTCCCGCTGCTTTACACCAACGTGGCGCTTCGCAACTGGACGTCGTTCCAGAAAGTCGGCGCCAATTCCGTGTACGCGCCGGGTATGTACCACTCGTACTTGAATCTCGATTTACCCGTAAGCATTGGCGGATACGAATGCGCGCGCAAGCCCGAAGAGCCGATCGTCCTTCACATGATGAAGGCGGCGTGCCGCCCGGGACGCCCCGCGCGCCAACAGCACAGCATGGGCCGCATGGAACTCTATAGCACTGATTTTGAAACCATGGAACGCAAGATTCGCGACCAGTTAGCCCGCACGTTAGGTCCAGGAGGATTCGATCCCGCGCGCGACATCGCCGCCATTACCGTCAATCGCTGGCCCCACGGTTACGCCTACGAATACAACTCGCTGTTCGATTCGTTCTGGCTGGAAGGCGGCGAAACTCCATGCGAGGTCGCGCGTAAGCCCCACGGCCGCATCGCCATCGCCAACTCCGACGCCGGTGCCTATGCCTACACGGACGAGGCCATCAATCAGGCGTGGCGGGCAGTGGGGGAGATCACGAAGGGCTAATTCTGTCTCCAAAATACCCGACCTAAGAATGCACTGTCATCTTGCGCGAAGCGAAAGATCTATGCAACCTGC
>OBLW0100004327.1_pt1 | contig 10834 bp, 9 predicted proteins | sample 1520161 | NCBI WGS metagenome assembly OBLW01 (sample SAMEA3539309, study PRJEB22396) | soil metagenome | biome: tundra; feature: field; material: soil | place: USA | collected 2010-05 | depth 0.15 m
ACCGCAAATCCTTGCCATGGGCCGGAAAGGTTCACATCCAACTTAGCCGAACCTTCCGCCGCCGGGCGCCACACGGGCAAGCCCAGCAAGTTTTCCAGACGAAACAGGTCTTTGAGTTCCGTGTCGCCGCGCAGAAATAAACGATAGCCGGCAGCAGATATCCAACCGCCAGCATTCAATGGCGCGGATGCATCCACCGCCACGGCGGCCGGGCCGATTCGCAGGTGAGTTTCGGCGGGCCCACGGTCTTGGTCTTCTTTTTGACGGGTAGGACCATACTGGCCCACGGGTGAGTCGGTGGCCACCGAATTTGTTGAAACCAGCGTCAACGGAATCGTGCCCAACGCAATTTCAACTTTTCCCTGATTGGACGAAAGGAGCACATCGGACGCCGAGCCGCTCCCGCTCCATTGCGAAAGCGAGCCGTTCTGCGCGTCCGCGGGGGCGGCTGAAACATGGCGCGTCGCGCGAAACTCCGCATTCAGTGATCCACTCGCCGTCAGGTCGGACGGGATTTGCTTCTTCGCCTGACGCAGCAATCGAACCACCGCCGCGAGCGGCACCTGCTCGGCCTCGACCGTCAGATCGTAGTTGGGCAGTTGGGACACAACGGACATCGCTCCCCGCAGACGGAGAGTTCCGCCGCTTACCGGCGATTCGCAAAGCAGGTCCGAAAGAGCGCTGGTCACCGCGTTGTACTGTCCCGAGCAACTGGTTGCCAGGCGCACGTTCTCACTGTCTACAATGTCGTAGCGGCGGAAATCATCGACGACGGTCTGGCTCTGAATGAGCAGCGCTTCCGGAGTGCCGGATACCTTCGCCGTAAAATTTATTTCGCCGCGCCAGCCCCGGTCTTTTCCAGTCAGCAGCTTTGTGATCTGCCCGAGTTGCCCGGTCTGCCATTGCACGGCGAGCTGCAGCGGCGTCGCTCTTAAGTTGGAAGCGCGCTGCCAGGTGGCGTTGATCTGGAGCAGCCCGGTGTCGGTAAGATTAAAGTCCGTGCGCACCGGCGCGGCCTTCATGCGAGCGCCCCAGGAATTCTCGGAATCCTGCCAGAGCGCCACGTTGGCGTCCATCAGCGCGTAAGATTTCTTGGTCTGACCAATCTTGAAGTTGATGCGGGCATGATCGGCTTCGAGGTAGGGGAATGCCGGTCTGCGCTCGGAAGCAGGTTTTCTCGTAGGCGCCGCCGGAATTTGCGCGTTGCGCTCGAGCAGGCTGGCCAGGTTCCAACGGCCTTGATCGTTACGCACCAGGTTGATGCTGGGCTCGTTTGCACTGAGCGTGGCAATCTCGATCCGTCCGCGGAGCAGGGAACGAAACCGGATGGCGGCGGAAACTTCCTGCGCACGGATCATGGGCTCGGCGCTAAATTCAGGATCGTCGTAGATGACGAGTCCCTCGAGATCGAAGCCGGGCCGCGGCAGGACGCGCAATCGAACGTTGTCGATCGCGACCCTCCGACCCAGCGCGCTTCCGATGGTCGTGGCAATCCGGTTTCGCAACTGGTGAACGCCCGGCCGAAACAGGAACAGCAAAAGCAGGAGTGCGGCGATCGCAGCCACTCCGCGCCTGGAACTTAAAAATTTCACTTCACGGTCCTGAGGGTGCGCGACCAGCGCGTTTCATCGAAGAAGTGAATCACGATGTGCGCCAGGAACGCCAACCGGTCGCCCGTTCCGCGCATCAGGTATTGATCGGGCGGCGTGACAAACGACCAGTAGATGAACATGGGGCGGCCGATCACATTGTTCCGCGGAATAAAGCCCCAGTAGCGGCTGTCTTTGCTTACGTCGCGATTGTCGCCCATTGCGAAATAGCTATTCGTGGGTACGACGACATCGTCTCCGTGCACATAAGAGGGGAGTGTGGCGATCCAGTCCTGCCTGGTGATTCCATACATCTCCGATGGCGGCACCGCGGGAAAGTTGTCCCGGTAAGGATTGTAATTCGCCTCTTTGTGCTGAACGTACGGCTCATCGAGTTTCTCGCCGTTGCGGTAGACGGCGCCTTCGCGCAGATGAATGCGATCGCCAGGAATTCCGATGATGCGCTTCACCACGAACAACCCTTTCTCCTCGGGAGACAGGAAGACCACGATGTCGCCGCGGCGGATGTCGCGATACGGCATGAGCGGCTCCAACCAATGAGTTGGGGGCGCGAACTGCTCGCGATTCACGAATACGTGGTCGCCGATGAGCAGCGTATCCTCCATGGAACTGGAGGGGATCTCGAAATTCTGCAGAACATACGTCATGATGAACAGGACGATGATCAGTAATTCTGCCAGGGAAACGAGGAATTCCACTGGCGTCTCGCGCGGTTTTTCGGCTGGTACGCCCTCTTCTTTTTTCGCCACGTTGTTAGGCAAGTTGTTCGGCAAGTTCGGCATCGGTTTCAGAATTCTTCTCAGCGCCTCTTGATCAGCGTACCGGCATGAAGGTCCGCCGCCAGCGAGTTTCATCAAAGAAGTGAATGATGGTGTGCGCCAGAAACCCTAACCTGTCGCCTGCATCCCGCATCTGATACTGGTCTTCGGGCGTGATGAATGACCAGTAGATGAACATGGGACGGCCGATCACGTTCTTGCGGGGAACAAATCCCCAAAAGCGGCTGTCGTAGCTATTTTCGCGGTTGTCGCCCATGGCAAAGTAGCTGTCGGGAGGCACGACGATATCCTCGCCCTCAATGTGCGAAGGCATTTCGGCTGCCCATTTCTTGTTGCTTACTCCGTACTCTCCTGAGGGCGGCAGGGCAGGGAAATTGTCGGTGTAAGGATTGTGCTCCTCCCGTTTGTGGCGGACGAAAGGCTCAACGAGTTTCTCACTGTTGCGGTAGACGACATCATCGCGCAAATGGATGTGATCGCCGGGAATGCCTATGATCCGTTTCACCAGGAATAGACCCGGTTGCTCCGGCGACATGAATACCGCAATCTCGTCCCGGCGTATGTTGCGATAGGGCAGCAGCGGCCCCAGCCAATGGGTGGGGGCCGCAAATTGTTCCCGGTTCACGAATACGTGGTCCCCGACAAGCAGGGTGTCCTCCATGGAACTGGAGGGAATCTCAAAGGCCTGCAGAACAAATGTGATGATGAATAAGCCGGTGACCAGAACCCCCGCCAGGGAAGCCAGAAATTCCACCGTCGTCTCGCTCGGCTTTTCGTCCTCGACGACTATTTTTTCTTTCTTAGACACGTTCGGTATCCGTTTCAGAAGGATCTCTTCTCGCACATCTTCGTTAGCGCACCAGCCTGAAAGTCCGTTCCCAGCGAGTTATCTGGAACAAATGCGTGACCGCGTAGGCAAGGTGATAAAGTCTATCACCCACACTTGGCGAGCCGGGAAGATCGTTGGTCAAAGCGCCCGACGACCAGTAAATCACGAGCGGGCGTCCAATGATATTTTCGCGCGGCACAAACCCCCAGTAGCGGCTGTCCTGGCTGTCATCGCGATTGTCGCCCAGCACAAAATAGTGGCCCTCAGGAATAATCAACTGGTGATCTTCCACCAGTTTTGGCATTTCCTGCCACCATCTCGCGTCCACGCCGTAGTCGGGAGCATCGGTGCGCGGAAAGTCGTCGCGATAGGAGCTGCGGAGTGCAGTGATGTACTGCACGTAGGGCTCAACCAGGGGAACTCCGTTGATGTAGACGCGTTTGTTGATGAGCCGCAAGCGGTCTCCGGGCAAGGCCACTACTCGTTTCACGAAGTCCTGCGCGGGATTCACCGGATAATGGAAGACGATGACATCCCCGCGGCGAACGTTGCGGTATGGCAACAGGCGGTTCCAACCGGCGCTGCCACCGTAGCAAAATTTATCCACCAGCAGGTAGTCGCCGATCAGTAGCGTTTGCTCCATGGATTCCGACGGGATGGTGAAGGCCTGCACCAGGAAGGTGACCACAAAGACGGCGATTACTACCGTTCCCGCAACCGACTGAATCGTCGCAGGCCAATCATCGGCGGAAAATTGTTCGCTCCAGGACATAACTACGGAATAACTACGCTACGAAAAGCCTAACAGGCTGCTGAAAACTGCGGTTCGTATCAGGGCATCGCTTTAGCGGTGCCGAAAGTTCAGTGGCATTGAATCTCCCTTTAGGGGCTGCACGACTCCCATCCTCCCCCCAGCGCCTGAAAGGCGCTCTCTTAGCGGGGAGAGTTGCGGCATGCCTGAAGGCATGCCCTGATACGAGCCGTATTTGCATGACCTGATAGGAATTCTATTTGCAAAACACTTTGCTACGCTCCCCCGCCGTCCTTCCCCATCTGGGGATGCCGTGCGTGGGGCAACGTGGCCAGATGCTCCAGCACCTGGCGCGCCGCTTCCTGCTCCGCCCGTTTCTTGGTCGCGCCTTCAGCGCGCCCCACGAAACGCCCCATCTCTGGCGCCGGCAGCCTCACCTCGACCGTAAAAGTCTTCTTGTGTTCCGGTCCTTCTTCCTTTACGAGAGCGTAAATCGGCTGTGGTCCGCCTCTGGCCTGCAGCGCTTCCTGTAATGCGGACTTGAAATCCATCACTGGGATAGCGCTGGTTTCCAATTTCATGTGTGCCAATTCCGGCTCTACGATCACGCGTACCACAAAGTCTCTCGCCACCGGCCAGCCACCGTCGAGATAGAGCGCGGCCAGAATCGCTTCCAGCGTGTCGACCAGCAGGCTAGCCTTGTTGCGGCCTCCGCTTTTTTCTTCGCCGCGTCCAAGACGTATGTAGTGGCCAATCTGAAGCTCCTCGGCTACCCGCAACAGATGCCGTTGCCCTACCAGATGAGCGCGCAGTTTGGAAAGATGCCCTTCCTGAAACGCGGGAAAGCGGTGGAACAACGCCTCGCTGGTGGCCAGTCCGAGCACGGCGTCTCCCAGAAACTCGAGCATTTCGTTATCGCCGCTCGATGAATCGCTCGGGCCGCTGCCAGAGGCAAGGCTGCCCGCGTATAGTGCCTCCACCTCGCGCGCCTGCGAACTGTGGGTGAGCGCCTGCTCCAGGAGTTCGCGGCGCTGGAAATGGTGCCCCAAGCTCTCTTCCAGCGCCATGATTTCGCGTGATTTCATGTTGGTAAGATACGTGTCCCGTCCCGCCACGTCTGAGGATTTTCCGGGCCTGAGACTAGTCCACGCCTGGAGACGAGGCGAGCTTCGTCTCGGCCGGAATGCGGGTCAGTTCTTGGGCGAAGCCGGGGCCGCGCCTCCGGTGAGTTGTTGCAAGCGGTCGCGCTCCCGGCGCGCCGGGGTTCCGACGACGGTATTGTCCTGCGTCATTTCCACGGCGCGGGTCGCCACTTTCAGCGCTTCCGGATATTTCTGTTGCTTATCCAGCGCCAGCGCCAGGCGTAAAATGACCACCGGATCGGGATCGCTGGGATAAGCATCGATAGACTTCTGCAGTTTTTCCTCCGCTCCCACGAAGTTCTCCTTCTTGAACTCTATGGTGCCGAGAATCGAATACGCGTTGGAGCGCAGCAGCGCCTTGTAGGCGTCGATCTTCTCCTGCGGTGTGCCGGCGGGGACGCTGATGTCCGTGTCTACCGTCTGCGTTGCCTTTTGCGCCATCGTAGTTGCCTCGGCGTAGTGTTGATCTTTATCGAGGTCCGTGTCGCGAGTTCTCTCGGCAATCACTTCGGCGACAATTACTAGAGCCTCGGGATCGTCTCCGTCCAGAGCCAGCACCTTGCGGCCCATGGCCTCGGTCTTCTCCGCATTGTTTGCGCTTTGGTAAAGACGCATTGCGTTCTTATAGAGCAGTACGCGAAGCTCGCTGTCGGGGAACTTCGTAGCAAAATCCTCAGCCGCCTTTTCCGCTCCGGCCGGGTCGTTCTTGATGGCTGCCCCAGCCTTCCACGCTTCCAACTCCGGATCGGTTTTGGCTTGCGGTGGACGTTTCCCCTGGGGCGGCGCCGCCTGACCCGCTGCTGACGGGGTTTGCTGTGCCGGTTGTCCGCTGCTCTGGGCCTCAGCCCAAACCGCGAAACTCAGTATTACTAGACTCAGTAACCCTTGAATGACCGCTCGCTTCATGCTGTCTCCGATAATGCAAAATTTCAAACCTAAGATCTCTTGACCTAGTGACAGTGGCCCTCGGCTGTCCCGCGAACGCAGTTCGCCACGTTTTCGCACGCTCAAAATGGTGGGTTGGGGTTCAGTCGTCCCTCCGGGACTTGAATCATTTCTACCAGTTTTCCCAGCGCTGAAGCGCTGGGCTAATTTCTTTTCGCCCCTCCGGGGCTGGATTCTCGATTTCGTTCCACTGGATTGCCCGAAAAACGTTCACCGTGAAAATGTTGAACTCTAGAACCTCGAACGCTAGAACCTCGAACTCTGAACTCAAACTCTGAACTCGAACTCTGGGACTGTGAGACTCTGAAACCTTGAAACTTCGAAACTCTGAACTCTCAGTTTGAAACTGTGAAACCTTGAAACTTTGAAACCTGAATTGTTTCACTCCGGCTGCTTCGCTACTGGAGGTTCATACGGTTGATCCAACCCTCGTTGTGCTGCGAGTTTTGCTTCCGGAAGCGTCCTACCTGCCGCATCGAGCGCCGCCCGATATTGGTCCACGGCGGCCAGCCGATCTTCCTTCAAGTCGAAAATGCGCCCCAGGTAAATATGCGACCAGGCAATCACCTTGGGTTCATGCGCCGCCTGCAGCGCTTGTTCAAAGTACTTGCGCGCCCCTTCCATGTCGCGATTCGCGGTGGCGACTTCCGCCAGAATGAATAGCGCGCGTCCCGAATCCTCTTCCTGTTCATCAATGGCCTGTTGCGCCAGCTTCTGCGCGGTTTCCGGGTCGCCAGCCGCCAGCCGCCGCTCCGCGTTCAGCAGCAGGTTTTCGCTGTGCGGGCCCGCCAGGTGAAGAAGCTCTGGCGCTGCCTCGCGCGAAAACTCGATCAGCGATGCTCGCTTCATTTCTTTCCCCACCTCAATTGAGCCGACCATGCCCGCATACGCATTGCGCATACCCGTCGGATCTTTATCGAACTTGCCCAATGCGTCGTAGAAATACCGCGTTAGCACGTAACCTTCCTGGTCGGCTTCCTCAATATTCTTTGCTCGCTCCGCCTCCGAAATCTTGCTCAATCGCTGCTCAATCGCCCGCACCAGGCATTCTGTGACCAGCAGTGAAATATTGCTTTTGAAAGCTTCATCCATCGGAGCATTCTTGACGTTCTGGAGCAACGGCTCCAGTCGCTTGAACGAGTCGCCGTTCTTCAGCGCGAGCGGGTCAAGGAGATAATGCAGATAAGTGTGCCGGATCTGCTGCAGCTTGATTGCCGTCCCCGAACTCGGCGCAATCACCACGTAGTAGTTCGAAGCATAATTGCGCGCGTTGGTCGGTCCGGGCGCGCCCATTGCATCGAGATAGACAGTAAACTGTCGACCCAGATAACCCTGCGACGGCATCTTTAGATAAATCTCGGTATCGAACGTCATTTTCGCCAGGGGTGCGTGATAAATCTCAGTCAACTCCGCATACCGCGCGCGGTGCCGTTCCCAGATGGCATGCAAGCCGATCTTGGCGTAAAAGGCCTGCATCAGAGGCACCATCTCGGCTACCGTGCTGGCATCGGGAGGAAGTTCGGTCTGCTTCACTTTTGGCGTGAAAGCCGGTGGCTCATCCAGGTAGAGTGCCAAAGATACATAGTGCGACAGGTCGTGTGCGGGGTCCGACGCCTGGTGCTGCCGGTAGAACAAACACATCGGACCCACTACCTCCTGAGCCCCGGCGGTATCTCCAACAGCCTTGGCAATCTCCAACCGGACCTGCGTACGCAGGGGGTCGGAAGCACTCAGTTCCTGGTCATAGCCGCAGGTGTTGATGGCGGTCAGTACCGTGAATAGTGTTTCGCTGGTTTCCAGGGAAACGGTCGGCTGGTTTTGTGCCCAGACGGAGGCCACGAGCAGGACTGCCAAGTTCACGGCGAGGGCGAGTCGAACGCGTGGTTCCAAGAAGTGCTTTCTGACTTTAGACATAGATGGATGTGCTAGAAAATAGTGTACGAACTGGTTAATTCGCGGTCAAACCGAGAAACGCTCGCGTAGCGACAGCCGCCCTCGGCTGTCCGGCGACGCGGCACTCCCCAAGCCTTGGAATACCTTTGAATGAATGATAAACCTCAGGGCGATCCCTGTTGTTTACCGATGGAGTAATCACTGAGGCCAGCACGGTGGGTTGTCACTGCGCCTGAGAATCGGTTGGAGGCATTCTGAATCCGCTTGACCCGGAATCCCCCGGCAAGCTCGCTCGCCGGGACAGCCGAGCGCGGCTGATCCTACGCGAGCGCAGCTAGGGAAAATATCATCCTTTTACGCTGATCTTCGAGAACGACAGTACCGCCCGACCTGTCGTCGGCCGCCCCATGGAGAGTGCCGGATGGAAGGTGGTGAAAATAAGCAGGTTTTTCAACTGCGGCAGCACCGCCTGCGCGTCGTCGGGTTGCGACAGGATGCGGTAGTCTTCCACGCGCCCGTTGGCATCCACGTAAGCCTCAACCACCACCGCATCGTCGCCCATATTGCCGAGCGAAGCGCCGAACGCGGTCTGCTCAAGTTGCGGCGCTGTGTACAGCATCAGCGGAACGTCTCCGCTGCTCGCCCGCAGTTCTGCCGGCAAGGCGAAGAAGCCCAGCAGCAGTCCGAAAAACAAAACGGCGCTGACCAGTCCCGCCGTCGCTGGAACCATGAAAGCATTCAGCGCATTTTCCAGCCTCACGATCACGCCTTCAAACCGCCGGCGCCGATTCTGTGCGGCCTCGTGCGAAATCGCCAGACGCAACTTCAACGCCAGGTCGGCTGGAGGCTTTGCAGGAGAGAGATTGGCAAGCAACTGTTGGGTGCGCCGCACGGCGGCATACTCCCAGGCGCAACTCGCACACTCTTCCACGTGCCGCGTAAGCGCATGCATTTCTGACCCGCTCGCACGGCCGTCAAGATACGGCGAGAATAGTTTCTTGATCTCAGCGCAGTTCTTCTCAGTGCAGTTCATGGCGTCACCTCCGCCTCTCTGCCACCACGCGAACCTTCCCGCGAAATTCGGGTCGTTCTGCTCTGCCGATCATTCAGAGATACACAAGGGCCGGCAGACACATCAGCGGGAGCAATCAGCCCCAATTCCGGACCCACCTCACGGACATATTCGGTTAACTTCTTGCGCAGCGCGTCGCGCCCACGCGTAATGCGCGACTTAACCGTACCCAGTGAAATCGCCAATACTTCCGCAATTTCCTCGTAGGACATCTCTTCCAGATCGCGGAGGATCAAAGCCGTGCGATAAGGCTCGGGCACCTGCTGCAAAGCGTGCTCCACTGCGACCCGCACTTCGCCATGCGCGAACTTTTCAAAGGGAGACTCGCCCGGATCCACCAGCCGGCCGTCTCCCGAAAATTCACATTCTCCCGCGACCACGGGGTCAATCGGCGTTTCCTGCGCCTTGTGCCGAAACCACCAGCGCCGGCGATTTGCAGCCTCGTGCAGAGCGATGCGGTAGATCCAGGTTTTCAGGCTGGACTCGCCATGGAAATGCTTCATGCCGCGGAACACTTTGAGAAACACATCCTGGGTAGTATCCGCAGCGTCCGAAGGATCATTCACGATGCGGTAGACGAGCCCGTAGATGGGCTGATGAAACTCGCCGATCAGCCACGAATAGGCCTCTTCCGACCCCGCCTTCAAGGCAGCAATGACGGCGGATTCCTCAGCTCGGGCTCCGATAGCGCTGGCAAGATCGCCCAATGTAATAGCTCCCGCCATGACGGCGTTGCCCCCAATTATAGAGTCACTTTTGGCCCGAGCGGCGGGAATCTTCGCTTGCGCCGACACTACTCCGGAAGCCCTTGCCCGCTTAAGTACTTAGACTCCGTGCCCGCCTTTGGAGTTCCCGGAGGCTAAATCCAGTATTTCCAACAGACTCTTGTATGGGGACGGGGGCCGCCCCCGTCCAACCCAGGCTTCGCTTTCCGAATTATCACAGTGTGGGCGCGGCACCGGGCGGAGCATCCGTCGTCGCCGGCGGCTTCGGTTTCGTTGATTTCTTCTTGGCTGGCTTCTTCGGAGCCTCGGTGTCATCCACAACGATCTTCTTGGGTGGCTGAGGTGGCGCCGCCGAAAGCGTCTTGACCTGCGCGCGCAGCCGCGTCAGCTCGTCTTCCTTGCTCGTAGCCAGTTTCTGCATGCGTTCGCCCAACTCGCGGCGCGCACTCTCCAGTCCGGACATATCGTTGCTCAGGCTCTGGAATTCATCCTTGGAGCCGAATGCTCCCGCATTTTCCACCACCGACGCAAAGTAGTCGTACAGGACGACGAGGTTACGGTAGAGCTTGAAACTTGCTCCCAGATCTTCGGGTGAGTTGTTCAATTGTGCGATCGTGTCGGGCAGCGCCGACTGCAGGTTGCGCTGGATCGACTCCACTGTCGCCAGAGTCTGTTTCTTGGTGGAGGCGTCCGTCTTCCACTTTTCGATATGCGTCTTCCCCAGATCGGATTGCGTATTCTTAGCCGTCTGTTGCAATTGCGTGAGAATGCCGTTCAGTTCGCTGACCGAGGCATAAGCAACCGGCGGCTGCGTAGCGCTCGCAGCGACCGAGGAATTCTGTGCGCCCCCCCCAGCCGGGAGAAGCACAGCGATGAGACACAGAAATAGATGATTTGGAATCCTTCGCGAGTTCAACATGGCGCTCCGATCGTGTCCTGACTGTTTTGCCCAACCTATCCTATTTGAGTTCGGCAACCCGAGTCGAGTTTGACGCAATGCCCAAGCTAAGCGAGAATTGAATCATAGCAATTCCAAGTGGGCCTGTGGCGCAGCTGGGAGCGCGCTTCCATGGCATGGAAGAGGTCGT
>OBLW0100004329.1_pt1 | contig 10829 bp, 12 predicted proteins | sample 1520161 | NCBI WGS metagenome assembly OBLW01 (sample SAMEA3539309, study PRJEB22396) | soil metagenome | biome: tundra; feature: field; material: soil | place: USA | collected 2010-05 | depth 0.15 m
CCAGGTTCCCCTCGTTGTCGTAGAGATCCTGTTGATAGGGCAACAGATCGTCGCGGTGGAAGGTGATGACGCGCACAGGCTTCAATTCCTGGCTGCCCGGCTTTGGCAGCATGATGCTGAGGATGTATTCCGGAACGGTAAAAAGATGCTTCTTGGCAGCATCTTCCACAGTTTCGGTATCCGCGACAATCGAATAGAGGTCATCCGGCTCGAGGCCCCGCACCGCGATGGCGTCGAAAAAGAACCCCGGCCGCATGTTCTCCACTTGGCTGGCCGATTTCTTTTTCAACTCGTAGGGCCCCTTCACGGCTTTGTTCCGCGAGGGAATCCAGAGGGTGAAGGTCTTTCCGTCGCCCACCATGTCGAACATGCGCGAGCCGATCACCGGAACCCGTCCATAAACTCGCAACATCTCCGGCTTGCGCATCAGGATGATGCCGCGGAAGGTGGTGTAATCCTTGGCTACTCCCTGGCTGGATTTGGCCACGCTTGCCTGGATGTCAACCGTGAGGTTCAGGCTATGGAGATCGGCCCAGCGCCGGTTTACCTGGCCGACAAGCTGCGCGGGACTTACCGTGCGTGTGATCAGAGGCGCCTTTGGAACCGGCAACTTGCGCGTAGTGGAGAGAAAGAAGCAACCGGAAAGCGGCAGAGGTAGCAGCAGGGCCACAGCAGAGGCCAGACGACAACTTGCTTTCATCGCCCACCTGCTTTTTTCATGGCATGCCGGTATCCGGCCACATTACGGGTGTGCTCATCCAGCGTGCGGGCAAACAGCGACTGACCCTGGGCGTTGGACCCGGAGGCTACGAAGTAGAGGTAGTCCGTCCGGGCGGGTTCCATTGCGGCGCGCAGCGACCGGATGCCTGGATTTCCCACCGGTCCCGGCGGAAGGCCGGGGTGCAGATAAGTGTTGTAGGGGGTGCTGTGCTGGAGATCGGTCTGGTAGATTTCGCCACGCCAGCGGCCTTCCAGTTGAAGCCCGTAGATGACGGCGGGGTCGGTCATGAGGGGCATGTTTTTGGCGAGCCGGTTTTCAAAGACGCTGGCTACGAGCGGCCGCTCCGCATCCACTGCCGTTTCCCGCTCTATCAACGAAGCCATCGTCACCACTCGGTGCACGTTCTCCTTCAAACCCAATTGACCGGCCACCGCTCTGAAACGCCGCACCATCACGGCGCAAATCTGTGCCGGACCGGCTTTGCGGGGGAAAGAATAGGTATCCGGAAACAGGTAGCCCTCGAGACTTTTCGCCAGCGGGTCGAGATCCGCCACCAAGGCCGCCTGCTTGGTCTGGGCATCCAGAAATTCCTGCCGGGCGCCCAAACCGGCTTGCTCCAGGCGGACGGCAATATCGAAGACGCTCGCGCCCTCGGGAACGGTTACGGATCGGGTAAAGACATCGCCGTGCTCGATTCGCTCATAGACCTCGGTGACCGGCGCCGGGTGGTCGAACCGGTATTCGCCGGCCTTCAGCGTTCCACGCTTCAATGCGCGCACCACGTCGAATGCAAATTGGCTTCGAACCACACCGGCCGACTCAAGCAACTGACCGATGCGCACCGATGAAGAACCAGGGGCCACCTCGACAAATGTCTCGCTCTGAGGACCGAACGGCGTTAGGACCAGCCATGCAGCCCCGGCCCCGCCTAAGAGCAATACGAGAAAAGCCGCCAGGAAGATTCCCGACGTGCCAGAACTTTTCTTCCTGCTTCTCGTCCGTCTTTGGCGCACCATTCCGTTGTTGTTGACCCTTCTCCCTACTTAAGACGCAAAGAGTCTCCCCATAGATTCCCTTCCTTTGATTGTATCGGGCGTAAATCGCATGGACGGAGCATTCTTGCCGGACTGGAGATTTATACGACTAGGGACTAGGGACTAGGGACTCGCCTAATCCTGTTGCATTAATCTTGGGAAAGGAGATTGAAGCTGGATACAGCGCCGCCACCCCGCTACCTCGGCCTCGACGTCGGCAACCGCCGCATCGGCGTGGCTGTCTCCGACGAGCTGGGGCTGACGGCGCAGCCGGTGCTTACGCTGGAGAGGCGGCACAATCGTCGCGACGACCTGCGCTCCCTGGCACGGCTGGCACGGCGATTTTCTGTTGTGGGCATTGTGGTGGGCAATCCAGTGCACCTATCCGGCGATTTGAGCGCGCAGGCGGCCAAGACACAGGCCTTTGCGGCCGAGCTGGGAGAACTGGCCGGTCTGCCCATCCATCTTTGGGACGAGCGACTGACCACACGGGAGGCCCACCAGATTCTCTATGAGGCCGGCCACGCGCGCCAGGAGCACCGAATGGTAGTGGACCAAGTGGCCGCAACGTTAATCCTGCAGTCGTTCATGGATGGGCAGGGAACAAGGGAACAAGGGACTAGTCCCTAGTCCCTGTTCCCCGCGTATAATTGGAAGTCAAGTTCTTCTATCTCTCGCGGATGGAGCATCCCCGCTCCCCGCAACGGAATATGGATGCCCGAGCACATTAAGAAAAAGCTTCTCGAAGAGATCGCGATTCTTGAGCACGAACTCTCCCACGAGCTTCCCGCCGAAATCAAGAAGGCCGTAGCCATGGGTGATCTCTCGGAGAACGCCGAGTACCACATGGCGAAGCAGCGCCAGACCTTTGTGAACGCGCGCCTGGGACAGCTCAAGCGACGCATGGCTGAGCTCTCCCTGGTCAACCTGACGAATATTCCCAGGGACAAGGTCGGCTTTGGCTCCACAATCGTGGTGTTTGACTCGACCAAGGAAGAAGAGATCGTCTATCGCCTGGTAACCAGCGAAGAGTCCGACGTTTCCAAGGGGCTGATCTCCACCACCTCGCCGATTGGGCGCGGCCTGGTGGGCAAGCGGGTTGGCGACATGGCCGTAATCGTCACTCCCAACGGCAAGCGGGAATTGGAAATTCTGAAGCTGACCACCATTCACGATGAGGCGGGCGCTGACCTCGGGGAAACCGGAACCGCCGCAAACGGCGCCGAGCAGAAGTAAGGAAGATAGGAATGACCTGGACCAGCGGTTTTGGCCGCGCTTGCGGATGGCTTCTTGACCACATTGTGCATGGACTGGCGCTTACCCGCATCTCTCCGAACGCGCTTACTTTTATTGGCCTGGTCATCAATATCACCGCTGCGTTTTTGTTTGGGCATGCCGATGCGAATAACGCCGGGCGCATGTTCTTTTATGCGGGCATGGTGATCTTCGGCGCAGGCCTTTTTGACATGGTGGACGGGCGCGTGGCCCGACGCAACAACAGGGTTACGGTCTTCGGCTCGTTCTTCGACTCCGTGATCGACCGCTATTCGGACGTGGTTCTGTTTTTCGGCCTGCTGGTCTACTACGCGCGCATCAACCATTTTCGCTACGTGGTGCTGACCGCCTTCGTCATGGTCACTTCGCTGATGGTCAGTTACACGCGCGCGCGCGCCGAGGCCCTTATCGGCCAATGCAAGGTGGGTTTCATGGAGCGGCCCGAACGCATCGTGCTCATCATCCTGGGCGCGTTGTTTAACCATTGGGGCGCGATGGCTCCGGTGTTGTGGGTGCTGGCTGTGCTCTCCACCATCACCGTGGCCCACCGCATCACTTATACCTACCAGAACACCAAGCACTTGACGCCTATAAGCTGAGGGACGGGCGGTTTGCCCACCTCAGCAGGTCACCATCACCGTCGAGCAGCCGGGCTTGACGGGCTTCCATTGCACGAGAAAATCAGTGACATTCGAGGATTGCAGGCGGCGCATCGCCTCGAACTCCCCTTTCTTCTGGCTGTAGAGCAGGTTGCCCTTCTCATCGAGAACGGCTAGCGCGGGCACGCCCTTCTCCACCGGCACCTGGTATCGTTTTGCGATATCCAGATTGGCGTCGTTGTAGCCGATGTTCACGTGGACCAGAACAAAATTGGCTTCGAGAATGGGCAGGTTTCGCGCATTGTGGAAGTAAATGTCAAGCACCTGGCAGTCGCCGCACCAGTTGCCGCCAAAATCGACGAGAACGCGCTTGTGGGTGGCGGCGGCAGTCTTGAGTGCGGCTGCCAGGTCCGCCTTGGCCTGCGCCGGGTCAGGATAGATATCGCGGCCGCTGGAGTTGGCGGTGACGGCGGTCAGGGCCATCAGGACGACAAGGGCGACAAGTTTAAGCGGCTTCAACGAGGATCCTCCGCGACTATGATCAGTCTGACACAAACCCGTGCGGAGTTGCCATTTTCAGGCTTCGATTCCGGCGCTCAGGCGTTTACTCTGGAGTGTGGCATCCGATCTGCGCAAACGGCTCGAGTCGGCGGCGTTCCCTGACCTGGGGGCGATGATGGAGGGCTACGCGCAAGCGGCTACGGAACTGGCCCAGAGGGAATTCCAGCAGAATCTGAACTATTCCTCAGAATCTATTGACAGTCTGGACGAGATTCTCGTCATGGTGGGCGAGAGCCCGGAGCTGGACCTGGATTTTGAAGTGCGGCTCTGGGGAAGCTATCTGGGCGAAGTCCTGAGGCGGCGCTACGCAGGCAGTTGGGAGATGACCCAGTATCCCGGAGGCGCTGTGGCGGTTCCGGCCGTCGAGGTGCGGGGCTCGCGGCTCTTTCCCTTGATGAAAGTCTACCGCCGTCTGTCGGTGGGCGACGAGGAAGATCTGGGTGCCTTCTTCACCATGGTCACGGAGAGGCTGGGCAACGCTTCGCAGGTGAATTAGGGGCGTTCCCGGCCCGGCATATTGCCGGGTAAGCGCGGGAACCTGCCTTTGTGCGACAATAATGACTAAACACCGATGGAGTGCGCCGCGGCACTTGGTGGCGCGCGGAGGATGGAATCAATGGGCGATCTATTGCAGCCGTGGCACCTGGTTGTGCTGGGCGTAGTGGCATTTCTGCTGTTCGGCGCCAAGCGGCTGCCGGAATTGGGCAAGGGACTGGGCGAAGGACTAAAGGGCTTCAAGGAAGGCATCAAGGGCTTCACGGAGCCGACGCCGGCCCCGCCGCCGGTGGTGCAGCAGAGCGCGCCTCCGCCTCCCCCGCCACCACCTTCTACGCCCGTCGAGCCGAAATAACGACCTAATACCGCTTAACCGAGCTGGCGGGGCAAAGACAAGGCCTGTGCGGATGCACGGGCCTTTTTGTGTCCACAATTCTTTGCGGAGCTATGCGCTGAGCAGCGCGACAGCAGCCAGGGCCAGCGCCATTCCGGCCATTTGGCGGCGCGTGGGCCATTCGCGCAAAACCAGCGCTGCCAACAGGATGGTTCCGCCCGGGTAGAGCGAGCAGACTACCGCGGCGACATCCAGCCTGCCAACCTGTGTGGCCTTCAGATAAAAGAGGTTGCCGACCGTGTCAAGGGAGCCGGCCAAAAAGCCGGTTAGCCAGAAACCCTTCCATGGCGCCTTGGGGGGCTTGACCGCCAAAACCAAAAGCAATGCAACAACCCCTGCGGCGCGGGCCGAAGTCATGACCCACAGGATCCCTCCCCCGCTGGCCATTTTGAAGAGGATCAACTGCGTGCCAAAGCCGAGTCCGGAGAGCATCCCCAGCAGAAGCGCCGTGGGCGGGGTTCCAGCACCCTTCATGGCGGGTGAGCGGGTGATCAGCCAAATAGCCACGCAGCCCGTTGCCAAACCCAGCGCGGTGAGCGGCGTGGGCAGGCCTTCGTGAAACAGGGCAAAGACGACGGGGACCAGGGCAGTCAGCAGGCCTGTCAGGGCCGCCGTCAGGCCCATGGCGCCCATGGCCAGGGCGCGATAAAAAGCGGCCAGTGCTACCGAACCCTCGAAGCCGCCCACCACAGCATAGAAGAGAAATTGCGGGGCGGGAAGGGCAACCCGCATCCCCAGGCAGATGGCCAACAGCACCAAAAAGGAAAAGGCATGACCTGCGACCACCACCAGCATCGCGGGAGCGCGGCGAGCGCCAACGCCGCCGACGAAGTCCGAGCCGCCCCAGGTAGCGGCGGAAATCAACCCCAGGCCGGCAGCGGCTCCGGAAGGCGTCACGATCTAGCGAACGTCCTGACCTGAGGGGTAGTAGCCGGGCTTGGAGACGACTTCCACTCCTGGCCGATCGACGCGGACTTCGATTTTGCGGTATTTGCCGTCGATGAACGGCTGGTGGCTCAGATAGCCAAGGGTGTATTGCGTTCGCGCTTCCTCGGCGATGGCGGCGTAACTCTTTTCAATGCCGTTCAGGCTGCGTTCCGAGTCGAGCGTGCCGCCGGTGGCAAGGGCGTACTTGGCCAGCAGGTTGTCGTACATGGTAAAGGGCAGGTGGATGCGGCTGATGTACCCCTCGCCCCAACGCGCGGAGTCGCCCACCGCGGTGCCGTAGACGGCGATTTTGTTGGTCTGGAGGTACCTGAGCACATCGCGATAGGTGGCTTTGCTGCCGTATTCCTTGCCATCCGAGATGACGTATATAATGCGGCGGCGGCCCTTGGGGCGAGTCGACAACTCCTTTGCCGCGGAGAGGATGGCGTCGTTGAGGGTGTGGATCTCCTTGGGAATGGTGATGAATGTGCCGCCGCCGGCTGAGCGGCCGGGTTGCAGGTTGGGGTCGGCGCAGTTGCCGTTGACATGGACGTTGCAACCCGCCAGGGGACCGCTATTGACCGGCGGCAGAATCTCGGTGCCGGTCTCCTTGGTAAGGGCCAGCACTGCCGGCAAGCGGTTGCTCTGGGCGCCGGTGAAGCCGGTCCGCTCCTGGGCGCCGTTGGTGTAGGAAAAGACCGCTACTTCATCGTAGGGAGTGAGTGCGCCCTGGATGGCGCCAAGGGAGTTGTTCACCTTGGCCATTACGTCGGAGGTCAGGCTCTGGTCGATGACGAAGGCGATGGAAAGCGGGAACGGGTCAACGGTAAACAGCCGCAGCGGTTCGCGCTGTTCGTTTTCAAAGACCTTGAAGTCGCGATACGTGAGACCGGCCACCAGCTTTCCCTTATTGTCCTTCACGGTGACTGGAACTTCGACGAAGTTCACGTTCACCACAAATCGAGCTGTGGATGCTACACCTTCTCCTGCGCCGGGCATCTCAGGCGGAGTAGCCTGGAACTGGTCCTTTGGCTGGCTGGATGGGGCCTGGCTGCTGGGCGCAGGCTGCTGCGCCGGTCCCGATGAAGACGAACTAGCTGCGCTCGGAGCATCTCCAGCGCCTTTGCCGGGCGTAATCGAGCTGCCGTCCGCGCCAGACAACGGCACTGGCGCTTGCGGGGTAGGCGCATCGGGAACCGAAGGCTGCTGCTGTTGGGCGAAAACCGCCGTACACAAACTCAAACTGAGGGTCGCCGCCAACGCAATTGCCGTCCAACCTAGCTTCACAGGTATATCGTCCTCCCCGAACGCAGCGCAGAGCGCGAATCAGGCGGTCCGCGGAAGCCCCCAAAACACAGGAAATCGCCAAGCAGGGCTCCATCCGACAGACTATCAGACGCGCCGTAGTCCCGCAGGTTGCCCAGCGGCCGAGAAACGGTTGGCATATGCTCTCTTAGAGGTTTGAATTCCGTCTAAATGACCATCATGCGTGTTCCCTCTGGAGTTGCCGCCCTGTTCCCTATGTTGCTTGGCCTGTCGGCGTTGTCGGCAGCGGGATGGGCACAGCTTGCCCCGTCGCCTGACGCTCCCCCGGTCAGCACCGCTCCCGCGCCGTCGCCCGATGAAGAATCGGTGGCCACCTTCAAGGTCCAGGTCAACCTGGTCAACGTCTTTTTCACGGTCAAAGACAAGGCTGGAAACCTGGTTCCGCACCTGACCAAGGACGACTGCAGCGTGTCCGAGGACAAGGCTCCGCAAACGCTGAAGAACTTCGTGGCCGAGACGCATCAGCCGCTGACTTTGGGCATCCTGCTGGATACCTCCGGCAGCCAGCAGCGCGTTTTGCCCCTGGAGCAGGATGCGGGAAGCCAATTCCTCGAGCGCGTGCTGAAGCCCAAGGACGAGGCTTTTCTGCTTTCCTTCGACGTGAACGTGGACTTGCTGCAGGACTACACCAACAGTCCCCGCATGCTTTCGCGAGCCATGGCGAAAGCGGAAATCAACACTGCGGGCGGCAATGGCGCGGCGGGCATTCCCGGAGCGGGCGGTGGCACCATTCCCACCATCGGAGCGCCCAAGGGAACGCTGCTTTACGATGCGGTGTACCTGGCCTCGAACGAAAAGCTCAACCAGGAGACCGGCCGCAAGGCGATGATCGTCCTCACCGATGGCGAAGACCAGGGTAGCAGGTACAAAATCGGCGAGTCGATTGCCGCGGCGCAACGCTCCAACGTGATCGTCTACGTGATACTGATCGCCGATCGTGGCTTTTATGGCGGCTTCGGCATGGGCTACTGGGGCTACTCCGCGATGAAGAAGATGGCCGAGGAGACAGGCGGGCGGCTGATCGACGTGGGCAATAACGGCAAGAAGCTCGAGGCGGCTTTCCAGCAGATCGAAGACGAATTGCGTACTCAATATGTGGCGAGTTACACGCCAACCAATACCAAACTCGACAGCAGCTTCCGGCATCTCGCCGTGGAATGCCACGGGGATGGGATGAAGGTGCAGGCTCGCAAAGGGTACTTTGCGATGGCGCCGCAGAACTAATCGGCCGAGGCTTTGTCGGCCCAACGGCCGTACCCTTCCGCCCGAGGAAGTTTTTCGCAACCCTTCCCTACGACTGGTCGTTTTGCGGTTTGGGGGATGAGCGGACGGCGACGAATTTGTTCAACAGGTCGAACCAGAACGGGGCGCCCATGGAAATGGCGACCGCCGTGAGTATCCAACCCAGTGAGTGCTCTTCGAGGATTTCGACCACTGCGATGGCCGCCGCCTGGGCGGATTTCAGAGTGCGCTGCCACCAGTCTCCCTGGTCACCGGTAGCCGCGCTGGAGGCCTTGGCGGCCTGGCTGAGTTCCCAACCGATCGGCAGTCCCAGACCGTTGAGACTCTTCAGGTCTTCGTGGAATTGTTCCTCGACCGCCTTGGAGTTACCGCCGGGTGGGAGCGGCTGACCTGCCCTGGCTTGCGCCGTAGCCACAAGCGCCTGGCGCAGGCTGGCGTCATTGGCGATCGCTCGCGCAATATTCACGGCGTCGGCATTGACGGCGATGGCCACGATGAGCCCGAGAGCCACAAGTATCCATTGCGTGCGGCGCTTGTACCAACCCGACACCCGGTCCATGCCGGTGTTGTACCAGTCTTCCAAACCAGCCTGAAAGGTGGCGGCATCTCCTTTGGCCTGGGCCTGAAAGTTCCTTAAAGCCATGGCCAGGTTAGGCGGGAGGGTAATTCCGGCCGGCGGTGGATTCTTGACCAGATCCATGACCGCGAGCGCGAAGTTCTGTGCGGGAATGTAGGAGGGAAGGTCGGATTTGCTATCCGGCGGGTAGGAGCCCTTGAAGAGCGAATTGACCATGCCGTGGTTGTAGAGCTTGTCAATGAAATTGGTGGTGTTCGCCGGGTCGCCCAACAGCTCGCCGATGCCCCGCTCGAGATCCTTGGCGCGGTTCTTGATCAGAGCTTCAATGAATTCGTTGACTGCCGAGCAGACCATGCTGAGCAGCAGGAAGGCGAAGATCATGCCGATGACGACTTCGAGAATATTCGAACCGAACATGGGTGGCTCCCTCCATGGGGGAATGGGATGAAATATACCCCGAACGCGCGCCCGCTAACCAGAACTATTTGACGCACACAATGCGAAGGGGCTGGGGGCGCCCGTTGGCAACAGGGGGCCGCTGCCCGATGTTATAAATTCCTTCATATTTGCCATTGGACAACGATATCTGTCGCAGGTTACTATCCTGCCCTGTTCAGAAAGGGAGCGTAGGCCCTTGAACTGGCGGGCGTTCACAAGACTTTTCGCGTTTTCAGCGGAGGCAAGCATGAAAAGGATGAAACAGATTGCGCCGGTCATGCTGGCGCTGGCGGTTGCTCTCACTGCCGGGTGCAACACGGACACAAACAAAGATGTCTACTACATGGTTGCTGCGAACGTATCGCTGCCTTACTGGCAGACCGCGGCATCGGGATTCAACAAGGCGGCGGCGCAGTACAAGGTAACAGCCAAGGTTGTCGGGCCGCAGAGCTACGATCCACTGGGCGAACTGGACGCGCTGCAACAAGCAGTAAGGTCAAAACCGGCGGGGATTCTGATTTCCGTTGCCGACGTTTCCGTCTTGCAGCGGGAGATCGATTCCGCAATCGAGGAAGGCATTCCGGTCATCACCATGGATTCCGATGCAGTCATCAGCCACAGGCTCTACTTTATCGGGACCAACAACCTGGAGGCCGGGCACCTTGGCGGAAACCGCCTGGTCGAAAAGCTCGGCCAGAAAGGGAATGTGGTCTTCTTCACCATTCCCGGCCAACCGAATCTCGAGGACCGGCTGAGGGGCTTCAAGGACGTAATGAGCGCTCAGCCCGGCATCAAAATTGCGGACATCGTGGACACCAAGGGCGATCCCCATATCGCCTTCGACAAAGCCCAGCAGTATTTGGCGCTCACCGGTACCAAGAAGATTAACGCCTTTGTATGCCTGGAAGCGGCTTCGGGAAAGTCGGTTGCCGATGCCGTTAAGAGAGCCAATGTCCGCGGTGTGGAATTGATCGCCTGGGATGCGGACCAGGGCACGCTGGATGGAATCAAGGCGGGAACCATCGACGCGACGATTGCGCAAAAGCCTTACACCATGGGCTACTTTGGGCTGAAGATGCTGTTCGAGGTTTTCCACGCGCCGCCGGCTTTGCTCAAGAAGGACTTCAAGGCGGATTTTTTCTCGCCTTATCCGGTGTTTGTGGATACGGGGACCACGCTGGTAGACAGCGGCAATGTGGCTCTCTACCCCTCGGCGACGGAGGGAACGAAGTAGGGCTCT
>OBLW0100004330.1_pt1 | contig 10827 bp, 7 predicted proteins | sample 1520161 | NCBI WGS metagenome assembly OBLW01 (sample SAMEA3539309, study PRJEB22396) | soil metagenome | biome: tundra; feature: field; material: soil | place: USA | collected 2010-05 | depth 0.15 m
CCGATCTCCTCGACACTCGAGCGCTACGCCTCCGGCTGGGGGACGCTTTGAGCAACGCCGGGCGGGGGGCGGAGGCGGCGCAGGCCTACCTTGAGGCGGCCAGGGGCGCGGGGCCGGCGGAGGCGCTCGAGCTGAACCGGCGCGCGGCCGAGCAGTTCTTGAGAGGCGGTTACGTGGACGAGGGGCTTTCGGTGCTGCGCATCGTCCTCGACGCGGTCGGGATGAAGCTGCCGAGAACACCCCTGACCGCGCTCCTCACGCTCCTCCTCCTGAGGCTCCGGATCCGTCTCAGAGGCCTCGGCTTCGAAGAGCGCTCGGAGTCCCGGATCCCCGCCGCCGACCTGATCCGCATCGACACCTGCTGGGCCGTGGCCAGCGGGCTGGGCTTCGTGGACACGGTGCGCGGTGGGGTGTTCCAGAGGCGGGGGCTCCTGCTGGCGCTCGAGGCGGGCGAACCCTTTCGAGTAGCTCGCGCCCTCGCGGTCGAGGCTGCCTATAGCTCCATCTCCGGAGGGAAGAGCCGCCCGCGCACCGACGCGCTCAACCAGAAGGCGATGGAGATGGCTGAGCGGCTCAAGCATCCGCGCGCGCTCGGTCTGGCGACGGTGACGGCCGGGATCGCGGCCTTCTTCGAGGGCCGCTGGAGCGACTGCCGCAACCTCCTGGAGCGGGCCGAGACCCTGCTGAAGGAGCAGGCCGCGGGGGTCGCCTTCGAGCTCGACAACGTCGTCTACTGCACGCTCTTCTCGCTCTTCCAGATGGGCGAGGTGAAGGAGCTCTGTGACCGCGTGCCCCGCTATCTGGAGGACGCGCGGGAACGGGGCGACCGCTACATGACCACGAACCTCAGGGTCCGGGTCTCCTACCTCGCCCACCTCGCCGGCGACGACGCGGCGGGCGCTCGGGAGGAACTCGCGAGGGCCATGGAAGAGTGGTCCAACCCCCGCGGCTTCCAGAACCAGCACTGGTGGAACCTGCTCGGACAGGCGCAGATCGATCTTTACGCGAGGCGAGGCGAGGCGGCCTGGGAGCTGGTGATGCAGAGCTGGCCCGCTCTGACCCGGTCCTTTGCCCTGCGCATTCAGCTCATCGCGATCCTGGCCCACGCGCTGAGAGGACGCGCCGCCCTCGCGGCCGCCGCCGACGGCCGCGAGGTGGAGCCGCTCATCAGGATCGCAGAAGGCGACGCCGGCTGGATCGAGAGCGAGAGGATGCCGTGGGCCGGTCCCCTGGCCAGCCTGCTGCGTGCGGGGATCGCCACTTTCAGGGGAGACGCGCAGGAGATCCTCGGGAAGCTCGAGGAGGCGGAGATGGGATACGAGGCGGCCGACATGCGGCTTCTCGCCTCGGTCTGCCGGTTCAGGCGCGGCCAACTTCTAGGGGGACAGAAAGGGGGCGCCTTGATCGTCGCAGGCACCACTTTCATCGCCGGGCAGGGCATCAGGAGCCACGAGCGGATGGCGGACATGCTGGCGCCGGGAAGATGGCCGGGATGATCGAGATTCGGGCAGCTTCCAGCGCCCGGGGTTGTTGATCACATGCGTCCTCCGCCGCCGGATGCGCGCGCTATTTCGCCGGAACGAATTTCCTGGCGACGATCGCCTGCGCTTCGGATGCGAGCATGAAGGCGAGAAATGCTTTGGTGTCCCCGGTCGGAACATCTTTGGTCACGAGGATCAGAGGCCGCTTGAGAGGATAGGCGCCGCGCTGGACCGCGCCTCGCGTCGGCGCCGAGCCGTCGACGGGCAGCGCTCTGATCCCGGGGATCGCAAACGACATGGACGAAGCCGTGATGCCCCCATTGTCGGTGGCAACGTCCCGCAGGCAATCGGTGGCGTCCTCCCGTTCCTTGACGGGTCCGTATTGCTCGCCGCCGAGCACCATGTCCTTGAAAGCCTTCACCGTGGCCCGCCCGCCGGACAGTCTCTCGCTGTAAACGGTGATCGTCCGGTCCGGACCCTTGAATTCCTTCCAGCTGGTCGCGCGGCCGGTGAAGATCTCCTTCAGCTCGGCCCGGGTGAGGCCCTCGACCGGGTTCTCGACGTTTACGAAGACGCCCATCACGTCGAAACCGATTACTTCATAGCCACCGACTCGCGCTTTTTCCTCGTCTGTCAGCTCGCGAGCAACGCCGCCAAATGTGGCGCGTCCCTCCACGGCCGCCTTGAAGCCTGCATCCGCGCCAGCGCCTCCAATGCAGCTGAACGTCACGCCCGTCCGGGCTCTGAACAGGGCGGCGGCTTCCGGCATGACGTTCGTCCCAATTGTCGTGGCGCCTTCGTAGGAAAGCGTGCGGGCGGCCGATTTCCGATCGCCAGTCTTCACGGCGCCGTCCTTCGCTGTCGCCGGTACCGTCGTTCCCTCGTCAGCAACTCCTAGCCGGCGATGGCCGGAGCGGGCCCGACTTCAGCGTCCGCAAGCGGTCGTTCGGGATGCATGGTGAACGACAGCGCCGACCCGACCAGGATGACGCCCATGGAAACGATGAAGGGCAGCATCCAGTTGCCCGTCTTCTGGATCAGGTAGCCGCCGATCACCGGCGAGATGATCGCGGCCAGCGCCGAACCGGTATTCATGAGGCCGCTCGCCGTACCGGAAAACTTCGGCGCGATGTCCATCGGGATCGCCCACATTGGTCCAATCGTCATTTCCGCGAAAAAGAAACCGCTGCTCAGCGCCAGCGCGACCAGGTTCACGTCGCGGGTGAAGATGATGGGCACGAGCGAAAACGCGCACAAGAGCATCATGACCGCGACCAGATTGCAGCGGGCGATCTTCGGATTGCGCGTCTTGGCGTAAAGCCTGTCGCTGACGATGCCGCCCAGGGTGTCTCCGACCACGCCCGAAATGAAGACACCGGACGCGAACAGCGCCGACTTCTTCAGGTCAAGGTGAAACTCCCCCTTGAAGAACGACGGAATCCAACTGAGGAACAGCCACAAGATCCAGCCATAACAGAAGTACACCACCGTCACGGGCGCCATGCGTCCGATCAGGCGGCGCCAAGGCACGTCTACTCCAGACGTCTTCCTGGACCCGTATGGAGGCAGCGACGCGATCTCCTCGGCCGTGACACCGCTGTGCTTGCTCGGATCGTCACGGAAATAGAGTCCCCAGGCTAGAGCCCAGACAATGCTGACAATCCCGACGATGATGAACGAAGCGCGCCAGGAGAAGCTGAGGATGAGGAACGCGACCAGCCATGGAGTCAGCGAGTTGCCGAGACGCGAGAAGGCGTGCGTGATGCCTTGTGCAAATCCGCGCCTTTCTTTTGGCGTCCAGTACGACATGGCTCGAGTGGCCGTCGGGAAGGTCGCGCCCTCGCCGAAGCCGAGGACGACACGCGCCACGAACAGGCTGACCATGCCGTGTACCAGGCCGGTGGCGATGGTCGCGCCCGCCCAGATAATGCCGCACACCGTGAGCGCCTTGCGTGGCCCGAACTTGTCAGCTACCCATCCGCCGATCACCTGGAACAGAAGGTACGGGTACGCGAACGCGGAAAACACGAACCCCATCTGCACCTTGGTCAGCGGAATCTCGTGCAGAAAGTCGTTGGAGGCAACTATCGTGCTCACATTGACGCGGTCAATGTAAGTGAGGAAGTACATCAGGCAGAGCAGCCCAAGCACGATGTTCGTGGCCCTCAGAACGCGAGGACGCATGAGTCACCCTCCGCAACCGAAACGAAAAAACCGGACTGCGATCGGCATCTTTTGATATGTTTTGAATGCAATCAAGGAGAATCTCGCTATGATGCGCTAGGCCGCCCGACATGCGCACGGAGCGCCGCGAGCCGCGACCGTATACTCTTGCAGTCGAAGGGGTTCACGCCTTTCGAGGCGCGCTGGCTCAGTAGGTCGGGATAAATTTCCGGGAGGACATCGTGACACATCGCCCTGGCCGCCATTTCCTGCAAATCCCAGGTCCCACCAATGTTCCGGACCGCATCCTGCGTGCCATGGATCGCCCCATCATCGATCATCGCGGTCCTGAGTTTGCCCGGCTCGGAAAGGAAGTCCTGAACGGCTGTCGCGAGGTCTTTCAGACCTCCGAGCCCGTGGTGGTGTTTCCCGCCTCCGGGACCGGAGCCTGGGAAGCGTGCATCGTCAATACGCTCTCGCCGGGGGACCGAGTCCTCGCGTTTGAAACCGGGCACTTTTCCACTCTGTGGCAAGCCATGGCACGGCGTTGGGGTTTGAATGTGGAGTTCGTGCCCGGCGACTGGCGTCACGGCGTCAATCCGGAACAACTCGAGGCGCGCCTTGCCGAAGACAACACACACGCAATCCGCGCGGTCATGGTCGTTCACAACGAAACGTCCACGGGAGTGACCAGCCGGATTCCAGAGATCCGCAGGGCCATGAACAGCGCCCGGCATCCTGCGCTTCTCCTCGTTGACGCCGTTTCTTCCCTTGGCTCTCTCGAGTACAAGCACACTGAATGGGGCGTCGACGTTACCGTGACGGGCTCGCAAAAGGGGTTGATGCTGCCGCCCGGCCTCGCCTTCAACGCCGTTTCCAGGAAAGCCATCGCCGCCAGCAAGGCCAACCGCACTCCCCGGTCCTACTGGGATTGGGACGAGATGCTGAAGGCGAACGACCGCTTCTTCTTCCCTTACACTCCGGCCACGAATCTCCTCTACGGCCTCCGCGAAGCCATCGCGATGTTGCTGGAGGAAGGCCTGCAGACCGTGTTTGCCAGACACCGTCGTTTTGGCGACGCGACGCGAGCCGCCGTCCGGCATTGGGGCCTTGAGCTTCTCCCTCTCGACTCGCGCGAGTACTCGAATTCCCTGACGGCGGTCGTCATGCCGCAAGGTCATGATGCCGACCATTTCCGCGCAATCGCGCTCGAACGCTACGACATTTCGCTCGGCTCTGGCCTGGGGAAGGTGACGGGCGTCGTGTTTCGCATCGGCCATCTCGGCGATTTCAACGATCTCATGCTGGCCGGCTCACTGGCGGGCGTGGAAATGGGACTGCGTGCAGCCGGCGTGCCTCATCGTGCGGGCGGCGTGCAGGCGGCGATGGACTCCCTGAGCAATGAAACGGCGCCGGCGACCGCCGCCCATGCTGTCGGTTCGATCTCGGCGGTAACTGCCATTCCGCTAGCCAAGGAAGCTCCGTGAAGACTGGTGATAGAACCGCGTTCCCGTTCAACGCATACTCGAAAACACGCGCTCTCAGGAAGCCGCGGTTTCGAATCAAGGAGTCAGCATGTATTCAAGACTCGCACTCTCAGTCCTGGCTGTCTGTATCTTCGCGACGCTGATTGCTCGTCCGGTTCTTGCTCAAGAAGGAGTGAAGCGAACGATCCTAAATCAGGCCGATCTAAGCGGCGCCCCCGGCATGGAAGTGATTAGCAGCATCCTGGAGGTCCAGCCCGGCACCACCGTTCCACGACACTTTCACAACGGAATTGAGTGTGGACGAGTTCTGGAGGGCACGATGGTCCAGTACCCCGGCAAGGAGCCGCAGATGATGGCGACTGGCGCAGCCATCTTCAATCTGCGCGGCGCTTTTCATTCGGGCTATACAGTCGTGGGCGACAAGCCACTGAAGCTTTACACGGTGCACGTGGTCGACAAGGGGAAGCCTCTCTTCGACGGAGTAACTACGAAGCCGGAATGAGCGCTCGCTCGCGTCCATGAGGACCAGCGCTCAGCGGCGAGCGCAAGCGAGGCTCCCCGCTCTCCTTTGCGAACTTCCCGAGGCTGTCCTACGTAGAATGAGATCAGAGGTGTTCCGATGCAGCCGAAGCTTGCTGTAGCCGTGGTCGCGAGTTTGTTTCTTGCGAGTACTGCCCGCGCCGGCAATCCCAACGAGATCCTTGCAAAGGCCAAAGCCGCGGCCGGCGGCCCGGCCTGCGATGCGATCCACACTATTCGACTCAAGGCGAAGCTCAGCGCCGGAGGCCTTACCGGCACAGCCATGTTGCTCCAGGACGTGTTGACGGGGCGCTACGTAGAGCGCTTCCAGCTCGGGCCAGCGAGCGGTGCAGAGGGGTTTGACGGTGCCACAGCCTGGTCGCAGGACGCCTCAGGCCAGTCGCGAGCCGAGGAGGGCGGCGACGGGCGGCTCGGCGCGATCGACCAAGCGTATCGGAGTGCGCTCGCCTACTGGTACCCTCAGCGCTGGGCGGCGCAGATCGAAGACGCGGGCGAGCGCGAGGAGAACGGGCGGCGCTTCATGACCCTGCGTATCACGCCCAAAGGCGGCCGACCGTTCGAGCTGTGGATCGACGCGGCGACGATGCTGATCGACCGCACCGTCGAAAAGGCCGCGATCGAGACCCGCACCACGTTCGTGTCCGACTACCGGACGGTCGACGGCGTCAAGATGCCGTTCGCGTCACGGTCGACCAACGGCGATCCGCGTTACGACCAGCTCGTGACCATCGACACCGCGGTGCTGAACGTGCCGGCCGAGGAGGCCGCGTTCAAGGTGCCGGCGCCGCCGCCGCCCGACTTTTCGATCGCCGGCGGCAAGACCTCGACCGCTGTGCCGTTCGAGCTGCTCAACAATCACATTTATCTCGACGTCAAGCTCAACGGCAAGGGCCCGTATCGCTTCATGTGCGACACCGGCGGCGTCAACATCATCACGCCCGAGCTGGCCAGGGAGCTGGGGGTCACCAGCGAGGGCGCATTCGAAGGCCGCGGCGTAGGCGAGAGGTCGGAGGACATCGGCGTCACGAAGGTCGCGAAGGTCGAGATCGGTGATGCGACGATCGCCAACCAGGTGTTCGCGGTGTACCCGCTCGGATCGTTCAGCACCGTCGAGGGCGTGCCGCAGTTCGGCCTGGTCGGCTACGAGGTCTTCAAGCGCTTCGTGGCCAAGGTGGACTACGGAAATGGACGCCTGACCCTGTGGCTTCCTGCGGCGTTCACGTACAAGGGGACCGGCACCGTGGTGCCCTTCGCCTTCAACGAGCACATTCCGCAAGTCGAGGGCTCGATCGACGGCTTCCCAGGAAAGTTCGACATCGACACCGGCTCGCGCGAGTCGGTAACGATTCTCGCGCCGTTCGCCGAGAAGAACCATCTCGAGGACCACTTCGGGACGGTCGTGTCGGCGATGACGGGCTGGGGCGTGGGCGGTCCCGCCCGCGGCCTGTTGGCGCGCGCGAAGGTCTTGAAGTTAGGCGGCGTGGAAGTAGACGCTCCGTTGGTGGACCTCTCGCAGCAGAAGAAGGGCTCCTTCACGGACCCCTACGTGGCCGGCAACGTGGGTGCCGGCGTACTCAAGCGCTTCGACGTGACCTTCGACTACGGGCATCAGCGGATCATTTTCGAGCCCAACGCGAACGCCGCTCGCTCCGACACCTACGACCGCGCTGGCATGTGGCTCAACCGCGCTTCGGACGGCTTCGAGGTGGCGGACGTGGTGGCGGGGGGCCCGGCGGAAGCGGCCGACGTCAAGGTCGGGTACCGAATCACCGCGATCGACGACACGCCCGCGGAGAAGTTGTCTCTCCCCGCGGTGCGCGAGCGCTTCCGTACTGAGCGAGTCGGTACGGCGGTGAGGCTCACGGTGCTTGCAGGAGGGGAGCGACGGGAAGCCACGCTCGTCCTGCGCGACCTCGTGCCACGCTCATAGGGAGACCCGGCCGACCTGCGCTTCCTCGGGGGTCCGGCGTCTTCGTTCTCCACTTCGCCGGGCAGCTGGCGCGCTTGACGGTAGGCGATTAGACGAGGACTTCCTGCAGCGCCCGTCGCGGGCTGGCTCTGCCCGGCCGCGCCGGATAACCCACATAGAAGATGAACGTTGGCTGCCAAGCTGCATCACCTGTGAGCTCCGCAAGCAAGCTAAGCCGTCGGGGCTCGTTGCCTCGCATCCGCTCGTGATCCACCATCTCCACCGCCTCGTTGCAGGGCCGGCCCGCCAGGCCACGAGTGGTGACCAGCAGGTGCGCTCGCTGCCAGATTCGTCCCGTGCGCAGAGTCTGTTCCCGATCGTAGCGATCGTGTACTGCGATCATCCCGATTAGCGGCGCGCTCATCATCAGAGTCGAATAGCCGTCCTTCTGCGCGCGGGATGCCGCCCATCGCAGCATTCCGGCAGACATGAGTTTCGCAGCAGCGGTTGCAGCCGGCGGTAATCCGAACGTGTCAATCGTCAGGCCATCCCGAAATGTCTGGACCGAACTCCAGCGTGTCCGGATCCATCGCTCGCTGGCACCCTTCACGTCTGGGTCCGAATAGAGTTCGTCATTCGCCGCGGAACTGATTTCGACGATCCTCTTTCGTTCCGCGGCCTCCGCAAAGAGAAACACCTTGACGGCCGTTTCATCGCTCGTGATTCGCATCAATGTCTCGAGGCACTCGGGTGGGACAGGTCTCAGTGGATCATAGGGACTGCGGTTGGTGTGACGCAGGGGGATGGCCTTGTAGAGCTCGTTTTCCTGACCTTTGCCCCGCACGAGATCGACGCGCGCCACGAGTCGTGGGCCTGATTCAGCAGAACTTGTATCGAGCTTTCCTGGGAGGAGCGTCGCAACGGCTCCATAGCCGTTGGCAGCAGCGGCAAGCATGAGGTTTTCCAGAGCGCAGCCAATCCCAATGTGTTCTTCCCGAAGGTAGGGGTCGAGCGCTCCAACATTCCGCTTCGTATCGAGATATAACGCAATCGCCGAAGTCGAGACCTTGAACAGCCAGGGTTGCGTGTTATGCGGGCTTGCCGCGAGAATCGCGGCTCGAACGAGGGTTAGAGGGTCACCGTCGGAGCCGCTTCGCCAGTCTTTCCAGGGTTCGTACGCCGGTCCTTCCCCCGCGCTAAATACACCCTGGTCGTAGGCTCGCCAGACTCCGCCGCCCGCCACAAGCACGCTGACAACGCCCCCACTCCTGAGAAAGGATCGGCGGTTCATCGACGTCGCCGGCGAGAGTATATGTCTCGAGGAGGAGCCGCAGAACCCGCAGCCTGCATGCTGCGCTACCTCTTTGGCGCGAACCTGCCGAAGAGCCCCTGCTGACAAACGCTCGGGATAGGGCCACTCTAGGCTCACGTCGCGAGGCGCGGCCGCAGAGGACGACAATGGAAAGTGCACGGACGTATCGCGCCGTGATGCTCATGAGGAAGGGCGGACCGGAGATGCTGGAGGTGGTGGATTTGCCGGTCCGCGAGCCGGCTCGAGGCGAGCTGCGGGTGCGCGTACGCGCGGCGGGCGTCGGCTCCACCGACGTCTCTATGCTCAGCGGTCGTCCTGATTCGCTACGGCCTCGTGGCGTTCGCGATCGGGAACTTCGCATGGCGGATTCTCAACGTCTTTCCGATCACTCGGCATCTGTCCGCCTCGTATGCGCCTTCTGGAATCTTCGTGATTGCCGTCGTCGCGACTCTCGTAATTTACGGCTTCCGGACGACGCTCGAAGGCCGACCGGTCTTCAAGGGCCTGCTCGATAGCTAGGACCCGCTATCCTTGACAAGGAGCCCGGTCAAGTGCAAGCAGGCAGCCACCTCGTGGACGCAGTTCGCTCACGGACCTCGTCACTGAGACTCCGGCTCTTGGCGCCGGCGGCCGCCATCATGTGCCTGCTCGTGCCCGCGGTGGCGCGCGCCGGGCCGCCGTACTCGACTGACGATCCCGAGCCGGTCGGATACCTCCACTGGGAGTTCTACCTCGCGATGCAGAACGAACACACGTCTAACGGGTCGACCGGAACGGCACCGCACTTCGAGGTCAATTTCGGAGCGGCACCGAATCTTCAACTCCATCTCATCGCTCCGCTCGCTTACTCGCGCCCGAGCGGCGGCCCGACTTCGTATGGCCCGGGCGACGCCGAGATTGGCGCAAAACTGCGGTTCGTCGAGGAGAGCGAGTGGATGCCGATGGTGGGAACGTTTCCACTGGTCGAGCTGCCGACCGGGAGCGAGCCCCAGGGCCTCGGTGCCGGGCACGTGCGCGTCTTCATCCCCCTCTGGCTCCAGAAGAGCTTCGGGCCGTGGATGACTTACGGCGGCGGAGGTTATTGGGTCAATCCGGGCGAAGGGAATCAGAACTACTGGTACGTCGGCTGGCAGGCACAACGACAGGTTTCGAAGGTTGCGACGGTCGGCGGTGAGGTCTTCTACACGACGGCGGACCGCGTCGGCGGCGATGGCAACCTACGCTTTAATGTCGGCCTCGTGCTCGACTTCACCGACCACCATCACCTTCTGCTCTCGGCCGGTCGGAGCATTGCCGGCGAAACGCTGTTCCAGAGCTACCTCTCCTACCAACTGACGTTCTGAGGAGTACGGACGGCGCGCTGCAGGAAACCTCCCGGTGAACGCGATATCCTTAGCCGCGGCGGCGACCATGGCAGGCATGAAGTCGTTTCTCGTCGGCATCGTGGGGCAGCCGTAGCCGAAGCCCCAGATGACCGCCAATCAGAGGAGGAAGAGATGCAACGCCATGCGGGAATCGTCGTCGGCGCATTGTCGCTCGTCCTTGCCCTGCCGGTGCTCGCCGCGGAGCGGCCCCTCGCCAGCGCCGCAGACATCTCATACGTCCTGCCGTCGACCGCGAACGCCTCGGGCCTGTTCGGGGCCTATTACAAAACCCGCCTGACCCTGCTCAACCCGAACGGCGGTGCGCTGGCGCTGCTTTTCTATCTCCTTTCCCCATCCGGCCTCGTGGGACCCGTGCCGCACACGGTGCCCGCGAACTCGAGCGTCACCTTCGACAATGCGCTGCAGGATCTCTTCAGCTACACCGGTGGCGGTGGACTCGTGATCTACACGGACCCTTCCGCGCCGAATCACGGCGACCAGTTTGTCGTCTCGGCGCAGGTCTACGTCGAGGGTCCGAACGGGTTGTACACGACGCCGATTCCCGCGATGA
>OBLW0100004331.1_pt1 | contig 10826 bp, 8 predicted proteins | sample 1520161 | NCBI WGS metagenome assembly OBLW01 (sample SAMEA3539309, study PRJEB22396) | soil metagenome | biome: tundra; feature: field; material: soil | place: USA | collected 2010-05 | depth 0.15 m
AGAGTTCCAGCAGAGCTGAAACCGACGACGGATCGTCCGTTCCGCGGAGCCGGAAACCCACTTTCTTGAAGATGGCTTGCGTGGCCAGATTATCCCGCAGGATTTCGCCGGAGAGTCTTTGGAACTTCTCTTCGCGTGCCACCCGGGCTACACTGGCCAGCAGTTCCGTTCCCAGCCCGCGTCCATGCCAGCGATCGGAAACCAGCACGGCCGCCTCGGCTTCTCCGCGATTCATGGCGCTGAACCGCCCTACGCCCAATACTTCGTGTTGCCCCGTCTCGGGATTCGTACGATCGGCCACCAGCGCGAATCCGCGATCGTAGCTGCCAAAGCAGATGCGCACCAGTCGCTCGTGTTCCACCCGCGTGCTCAGACTCAGCGAACAGAAATACCGCAAGTAGACGCTGCGCTCGGAAAGCGTCGTGTGAAATTGCGCCATCAGCGGCTCATCTTCGGGACGAATCGGACGGATCGTCACCGGCGTGCCGTCTTTCAATTTCCACTCCCTCACATACTGCGCCGGATACGGACGGATGCTGGGACGGGGCAACTGGCCGGGCTGCATCGCGGAATCATGCACGACCACTCGCGCATCCAGTGCCAGCAGATGCTCCGGCGTCGCCAGCAGCGGATTAATGTCGATTTCCTTGATCCACGGCTGCTCCATCACGAGCTGGCTGAAGCGCACCAGCAAACTTTCCAGAGCGGCCAAGTTTACGGGCTTGCGTCCGCGCACACCCAGCAGGGCTGAGTAGATCTTTGTCTGTTCCATCAAGCGCTGCGCCAGCGTGGTATTCAGCGGCGGCAGCGCCAGAGCATGATCGCGGTAAACCTCCACCATCACGCCGCCCGAACCAAAAAGAATGACCGGTCCAAACTGCGCATCGACCGTGCTGCCCAGGATCAGTTCGTATCCATCGCGCCGGACCATCGGCTGCACCGTGACCCCGGCAAAATGTTTCGGCCCCGCTTTTTCGGCAACCGAGGCCTGAATCGCGCGATAAGCGCCGCGCACTTGTTCCGCCGTCTGCAGTCTCAGACGAACGCCATCGACATCCGTCTTATGAGCGATGGTGTTGGACAAAAGCTTCAACACCACCGGATACCCGATCTCCGTGGCACAAGCGACCGCCTGCTCTTCGTTCTCTGCCACACGGGTTTCCACCACGGGAATTCCGTAGTACCCCAGCAGTTGCTTCGCCTCAAATTCATTCAGCATCGTGCGGCCGCTGGCGCGCACTTTTTGCACCGCTTCGTTCACCTTGCTGCGCGCGCCGGCCGCAGCGTCGGATCCTTCGACCAGCGCCGGAGTTTCATAAAGCCCGCGCAGGTTGTAGGTGTATCGCCACATGTACGTAAACGCGCGCGCCGCAGTGTCGGGATACGAAAAAGTCGGAATGCCCGCCGCATTTAGAATCGCAGTCCCTTCCTCCACCCCATCGCCGCCCATCCAACTCGCCAGCAGCGGCTTGCCCGAGGAGTGCGCGAGCGGCTTCATCCTCTCCGCCACTTGCGTCGGATTCGCGAGCCCCTGCGGCGCGATGATCGCCAGCAACCCATCGCTTGCCGGATCTTTCGATGCGACCTCGACCGCCTTCACGAACCGTTCCGCGTCCGCATCCGCCAGCACGTCCACCGGATTGCTGTGGCTCCAGTAGGACGATAGAAAGGCGTCCATCTCGTGCAGGGATTCCGAGGACAGAACGGTGAGCTCTCCTCCTGTTGCCATGAGAGAATCCGTCGCCAGGACTCCGGGACCGCCGGCGTTGGTCACGATTGTCAGCCTCGGACCGCGCGGCCGCGGCTGCTTGCTCAGCACCTCCGCCATGTAAAAAAGATCCGCAATGTTCTGCACGCGCAGCACGCCACAGCGCCGGAACGCCGCTTCCAGCACATCGTCACTTCCAGTCAAGGCTCCCGTGTGCGACGCGGCCGCCCGCGAGGCTGCGTCCGATCGCCCAGCTTTGATCACGATGATGGGTTTGCTCAACGCAATCTCGCGCGCCGCGGAAAGAAACGAACTCGCATCTCCCACCGACTCCATGTAGAGCAGAATGCTCTTGGTGTGCGGATCATCCCCGAAGTGATAAATCAGATCGCCCCAGCCCACATCGAGCATCGAGCCTGTCGAAACGATTGCGCTGAATCCGACATGCTCGCGGTGGCTCCAATCCAGAATCGAAGTCAGCAGCGCGCCGCTCTGGCTCAGGAATGCCACGCTGCCCTTCCGCGGCATGGATTTTGCGAACGTCGCATTCAATCCAATCGTGGGATTCATGAAACCCATGCAATTGGGCCCAATCAAACGCAGCCCTCCGCTCGCAGATCCGCGTCTCAGATGTTTCTGGATCTCTTCTTCCAGAACGGCGCCATCGTGTCCCTGCTCGCGGAACCCTGCCGAGATCACCACCGCGGATTTCACGCCCGCGTCCACGCACTCTCCGATGATTTGGGGCACGGTCTGCGCCGGCGTTACCACCAACGCCAGATCGACTCCCCCGGCGATGTCTCCGATATGTTTGTGGGTCTTAATGCCGAGAACTTCGCCGTGGCTGGGATTCACGGCATAGACTTTGATGGGAAACTTGCTTTCCAGCAGATTCGAAACTACGCTCCGGCCCACCGTTCCCGCACGATCGGTGGCTCCAATCACAGCCGCCGAGCGCGGCAAAAAGAGCGATTCCAGACCCGCCCGTGTAGGCGCTGCCGTAAATATCTTGCCGACGGGCGACAACGCGGATGGGTTTGCCACTTCGCTCAAACAATTCCTCGCGCTAACGCGGATGCAGCTATTTGTTCACACCCTGAGTGATGCAAAACGCAACAATCTTGACAGACACTTCACCCATGATGGCACAGTTTCCCACGCTCGTCTGTGATCGTAATGTGGGTGTAATCACCAGGGCTCGTGACGCTGATCACAAGCATAATTGCGGTGCTACAATTCTTGCAGTAGAGAGGTGCTTCGTGCGCGCCCCTTATGGCCTAAATATTCTTGATAATTGCCTCACGTGTCCGGTGAGGGAAGAACATCTTTTCTGTAATCTTTCCGTTCACGCCGGACAACGCCTTAACGAAATCAAATCCACTGCCGTCTATCCCAAGGGCGCGATGCTCTTTATTGAAGGGCAGCAACCCCGTGGCGTTTTTGTTCTCTGTGCTGGGAAGGCAAAACTTTCCACCTCATCCCGCGAAGGCAAAACCATCATTACGAAGCTGTCGGACGCAGGAGATGTTCTCGGCCTGAATTCGGTCGTTTCCAACCGTCCGTATGAAGTGACGGCTGAAATGATGGAGCCTGGCCAGGCCAATTTCATCCCTCGCGATTCCTTGTTGCAGTTTCTCAAGGACAACGGGGAAGTGGCCTTGCGCGTTGCCGAACAGTTGAGCCGCAACTACTACGCCGCGTACGAAGAGATCCGCACTCTCGGTCTCAGCAGTTCGCCGTCAGAGAAGTTTGCCAAGCTCCTGCTGTCGTGGACGACCAAGTCGCCGCAGACCGACGGCTCCGCGCAGGTCAAGCTCACCCTGACCCACGAGGAGATTGCGGAGATCATCGGGACCACCCGCGAGACTGTCAGCCGCCTGTTTTCTGAATTCAAGAAAAAACAGTTGCTGCAGCTCAAGGGATCGACCCTCGTCATCCGCAGCCGGACGGCGTTGGAAAAGATCGTCCAGTCGTAGTGGACAAATTGATCATGTCAGGACAGCCGCCTCGGCTGTCCCCCCGAGCGTAGCGAAGACGCTCGATAATCCAAGTGTCGCCGGGAGTACCACGCTCTCAGCGGCACGACACTCCTTTCATCCTGCAACCGTCAACACTGGGCAAGGCGCGTCCCGTACCACTTCATGTACCCCGGACCATGGAATGTGCGCCGCTGTCTTCGCGGACGCCGCCCGGTTCGCTCCCATCACGATCAGATCCACTTTGAACTTCGTGCTCGCCGTCAGAATTCCTTCCGCCAGGAAGTCTGTTCCCGAGACGTACTCGACTTCCTGCTCCAGTCCGGTTTCCGCCGGCAGAAACTCTCGCAACTGCAGGATGCATCGCTTGCGGGACGACTTCTCCCATTCTTGGTACTCGTCAGCGGCCGCCCCCGCGGGTGCGTATGCCGACAGACTGGTCGACGTCGCAGGCATGGGAGAAATCATGTGCAGCAGAATAAGCTTCGCCTGCTGTGCTCTCGCCAGCGCCAGCGCAAGCGGCAGAGCCTTCGCGGACCCCTTGCCGAAGTCGGTTGCGAACAGGATTCTGTGAAATCCCGGGCCGTTCGTAACCGCGGCAACATCCGACTTCGGACCGATCGTCATCACCGGACAGGACGCAACCCGCAATAGTTCCTCCGCCACCGAACCCAGAGCCAGCTTCGTCAGGCCTCCTCGTCCCCGCGTGCCGATCACCAGCAGGTCAATTCCTTTCTCGGCGATCACCGCCGCTACCTGCTCCGCCACCGGACCGTGCTTCACCAAAGTCGTATCGATCTCCTGCTTCGGTCCCAATTCGTCCACTAGTTTTTTGATGTGCTTCTCGGCGGCGATGCGCTGCAAGTCGAGTTCGGGCGGATTCTCCAGGGTTGCAAACCTGAAATCAGGCTGCAAGACATGAATGATTGACAACTGGGCGTTGTTCTCCCTCGCCAGCAGCAGTGCTTCGGACAGCGCTCGCTGGGAAGGCTCCGAGAAATCCGTAGCCACTAGTATGTGGCGGAAAGCCACACTCGTTCCTGACGTCTTCTGTGGGGCGTTCAATTCTGCAACTGTCATAACTGCCTCCTTGGCCGCCAGCTTTACGTGTCTTCCCGGCCCGCGGTTGCGGCACGTGTCCGCGGGCGTCTTCTTCGAATCTCATTTTTCGGCACGGATGCTGGCGGAACTTCCACCACGGTGACGGGCACGCGCACCACCGCCACCTGCGTTCCAACCCAGGTCAGTGTCATTTCTTTCGCGCATCGCGCGCACAACCAGAACCGCTCATGCAGCGCAGGATGCTGCATTCCCATCGCGATTTGCACATCGGGGGTGGGTGCCAGGTAGAAGATCTTCCCTTCGTGAAGATGAAGAAAGATCTCGGAACATTCGGGATTCGCGCACTTGGACAGCATGGCGCACTCCTGCCAGCCGTACGATCAAAATACTATGCTGGCGCCGCCAGAAAGAAGGTGACCGCAGATACTAAATCGGGTGACCTTCATCACTCATCGTATGCCGAAAGGGTGGTCAAGTTCCATTCCCTCACTGGTTTACAATCGCTCTTCGGAGGAAATGGCTCCGCGAGTTAATCTGATCGGACCCTATGACCCAAATTCACTGCGCCGCCCTCCTGTTCGACATGGACGGAGTCCTTATCAACTCCACCCCTGCCGTCGCTCGCGTCTGGCGCCGCTGGGCCATCGAGCACGGATTCAACCCCGAAGAAGTCGTGGCCCGTGCCCATGGCCGACCCAGTCTCACCACGGTGAGCGAATACCTGCCGAACGCCGATCACCAAGCCGAGAACCGCGAGGTCGAGCGCCGCGAAATCGAAGATCTCGAAGGCGTCGTCCCTCTGCCGGGCGCGCTCGCCTTGCTCGCCAGTCTTCCTGCGGACCGCTGGACCATCGTTACATCGTGTACTCGTCCACTGGCGGAAGTCCGCATCCGGGCCGCCGGTCTGCCCCTGCCGAAAAGGCTGATCACGTCCAACGACATCACTCACGGCAAGCCCCATCCCGAGCCCTATCTGAAAGGCGCGTCCGTCCTCGGATTTCCCCCAGCGGAATGCGTGGTTCTCGAAGACGTTCCCGCCGGAGTCCGCGCGGGCAAGGCTGCGGGAGCGAGAGTCATCGCTTTCAAAACTACAGTGCAAGATGCCGCGTTGCGCGAAGCCGGCGCCGACTGGATCCTGAACAACTGCGCCAATATTCGCCTGCTCGATTGTGAGCCCAACCTGAAGCTGGCCCTCACGGAAGCCTAGAAGCAAGAGCCTGGAACCGAAGCCGAGAACCAGAGCGCGGACACTTGCAGTGAGTTCTCTGTGTCCCCCGTGTCCTCTGTGGTTATTTCTTGCGCCGAAAGAATGAATGGAAGCTGCCTAAAGTTCTCCCCGCCCCTGCCGATCAGATCTCTAAGCATTTGCTTCTGAGGAGAGATTTATGTCAACCGCAGCGGTTTCCACGAGTTCGATTTACCAGGAATTGCAAGCGTACTTTCAGCAACGGGGATCCGATTTGCAGCAACTGGGCCAGGCGCTCCAGTCCGGAGACCTCGCCGGCGCCCAACAGGAATACGGCGCGATTCAGAGTCTGGGCCAGAACGGCCCATTCGCCAACGGAGATGCATTCAAGGTAAGCCAGCGTCAGCAGGATTTTGCCGCCATCGGCCAGGCCCTCCAATCCGGAGACTTGGCCGCCGCCCAGAAAGCTTTTGCCGACCTGAAGAGCACCTTCCAGAATCATCACAGCACGGAACCGCCGCCGGCCGCGGTGGTGAACTTCAGCGGAGCGTCTCCGGCATCGTCCACCGCTTCAACCACCACTTCGCAGCCGGCTGCCACCAGCTCGACCGCCTCCGGCGGCGGGACAGAAATCGTCCTGAATCTCGGCAACGTCACCCCGGGTGAGCAGATCACCATCGGCGTGAGCAACTCCGGCAACGGCACAGAGCAAGTGACGATTGGCGTAGCCAGCCAGCCGAACCAAAGCCCTGAGCAGATTACCCTCAATCTCAATCAGAACAGCAACCAGCAGATTATCCTCAACCTGTTCAACGGCACCGCCAGCAGCGCCCAGCAGGGCAGTGGCGTCAGTTTAACGGCTTAAGCACTTGATGGACACCAATGCGGCGAGCGGCTTTATGCCACATCCGCCAAGCCCGCTCGCCGCACTGGCGAACTCTTGCTCACCGCATACCACATCCTCTGTATCGCAAATGGACTCTCTCCGGGAGTAGACTTTTCTCGATTCTGGGAATTCGTCCGCAAGGAGAGACCACCCATGAAACTCAAGTTCCCGATCCTGCTGCTCAGTTTGTTTGCATTGGTCACTCTGGGCGCCGCCCAAGACACTCAGCGTGACCAACCTTCCGCCAAGTCTCAGGAGCGGATCGTCAAAGAGGTCCGCCACGAACTGCTGATGCTGCCGTACTTTGGCGTCTTCGACAACATCGCGTTCAAAGTGGATGGCTATAACGTCATCCTGCTGGGTCAGGTCGTTCGGCCGAGCCTCAAATCCGACGCCGAGAACGTAGTGAAGCATATTGAAGGCGTTGAGAAGGTTGACAATCAGATCGAGGTTCTTCCTCCCTCGCCCATGGACGACCGCATTCGCCAGCGGCTGTTCCGTGCGATCTACCAATACTCACCGCTGCAAAAGTACGAACTCGGTGTGCAGAAGCCGATCCGCATCATTGTCAAGAATGGACATGTGACCCTGGAGGGCGTCGTGGACAACGATGGCGACAAGAATCTCGCCGGCATCCGCGCCAACGGCGTTTCCGGTACGTTCTCGGTCACCAACAATCTGCAAGTCGTAAAGGACTAAGCAAAAAGCACCTTTGCCCGAGGACGCCTGGTCGCGTCCTCTTTTTTCTTGTCTGGACGGTTCTCCCCCCGGAATCTACTAAATCGATATTCCCGCGCCCTCGACCCTCTCCCCGCGTATAATGCTTGCCGGATTTGACTTCCGCCCTCAGCGGAGCAATCGGAGGAACGCCATCATGAGTTTCCACACCATGAACCGCCGCACGTTTCTTGAAACCGCCACCACCCTCAGCGCCGCTACGCTGTTGACTAGCCGCCTGGGTTGGGCCGCGACCGAGCACAAGATCGAAAAAGTCGGGGTGCAGCTGTACACCGTCCGTGACCTGATGAAAGAAGACTTTGACGGCACCATCGCCAAGGTCGCGAAGATTGGCTACAAGGAAGTCGAATTTGCCGGCTATTTCGGCCGCACCGGCCAGCAAGTCCGCGCCGCATGCGACAAGAATGGCCTGGACCCGGTCGCCACCCACGTGCAATACGACGAACTCGACGACAAGTTCCCCTCCGTCATCGAAACCTCCAAGACCATCGGCCATAAATACATTGTGTGCCCCTGGATCCCCGAAGAACTCCGGAAGTCTCCCGACATCTGGAAGCAGGCTGCCGAGAAATTCAACCGCTGCGGCGAAGCAACCAAGAAAGCGGGCATGCAGTTCGCCTATCACAACCACTGGTTCGAATTTCTGCCGGTCGACGGCAAGCTTCCCTACGACGCGCTTCTGAAAGAATGCGATGCCAGTCTGGTGAAGATGGAAATGGATTTGTGCTGGATCACCGCGGCCGGTGGCGATCCCGTGAAGTATTTCAACGCCTATCCCGGACGCTTCCCGCTGGTTCACGTGAAGGACCTGAAGACGCTGCCCAAGATCACGTCCGGAGGCGCGCAGAACTACGGTGATACCGTCGACCTGACCGAGGTCGGCAGCGGCGTCATCGACTGGAAGAGAATCTTCGTCCAGGCAGACAAGGCAGGCATCAAGCACTACATCGTCGAGCACGATCATCCGAAGCAACCGTTTGAGAGCATCGCCAAGAGCTACGCGTACCTCGAAAAGGTGAGCTTCTAAGCAGTCGCTACTGAATACTGCCGCCGCTTCGGCGGCGGCAGTTCCCATCAAGGTTGAACTTCAACGGGGATTCCATGCAAGTTAAGCGCACGCCCAAAACCTATGATGTCTGCATCATCGGCTCCGGTGCTTCGGGAGGCACCGCGGCCAAGGTCCTCACCGAGGGCGGTCTGAGTGTCGCGCTGCTCGAGGCCGGCCCTCCTCTAGTCCCAGAGAGAGACTACAAAGAGCATGTCTGGCCCTACGACTTGCCGCACCGTGGCGCTGGCATCGGGGGCCGCGCACGGCAGGGCCTCGAAGACGAATTCCTTGCCCCCAACGGCGCCTGGGAAATTGAAGGGGAACCTTACGTTGCCGCTCCCGGTTCGAAGTTCCGCTGGTTCCGTTCCCGCATCGTCGGCGGACGCACCAACCACTGGGGACGCATCGCCCTCCGCATGGCTCCGGTGGATTTCAAGGTCCGCTCGCGTGACGGCATGGGCGACGACTGGCCCCTGAGCTACGACGACGTTGCTCCCTACTACGACAAGGTCGAATCCTATATCGGAGTCTTCGGTTCGAAAGAAAATATTCCCAGCGCTCCCGACGGAATTTTCCTGCCTCCGCCCAAGCCCCGCTGCACCGAAACGATTATCAAGAAGACCTGCGACCATCTGAATATTCTTTGCATTCCGTCGCGCCTGGCGATCTTGACCCAGCCCCACAACGGGCGCGCGGCCTGTCACTACTGCGCGCAGTGTGGCCGCGGATGCATCACCGCTTCCAACTTCAGTTCGAGCCAGGTGATGATTCCGCCCGCCGAGAAGACCGGACGTTTCACGTTGATCACCGGTGCGATGGCGCGGGAACTTGTCGTGAACAAAGACGGCAAGGTCGAAGCGGTCTCCTATATTGATAAAGCCACTCGCGAGGAAAAGCGCGTTCACGCCCGGGCGTTCATCGTCGCCGCCAGCGCTTGCGAATCCGCGCGGTTGCTGTTGAATTCGAAGTCCACGCTGTTCCCAGATGGGCTGGCCAATTCCTCCGGCGTCGTCGGCCGCAATCTGATGGACACCGTCGGCAGCGATGGCGGCGGATATTTCCCCGCGCTCGAGAAGATGCCGGCGCACAATCATGATGGCGTCGGCGGCATGCACATGTACCTGCCGTGGTGGAAATTCGATCGCAAGAACGATTTCCTTCGTGGCTACCACACTGAATTCGGCGGCGGACGCGGCATGCCCGGCGTCGGCGACTATGACGACCTGTGCGATGAGCACGAAGGTTACGGTGCCTCTCTGAAACAGGAATGCAAGAAGAAATACGGAACGTACATCGGATTCGCCGGCCGCGGCGAGATGATCCCCAACGAAAACTGTTACTGCGAGATCGATCCTTCCGCTGTAGATCAGTGGGGCATTCCCGTGCTGCGCTTTCACTGGAAGTGGAGCGACAACGAAATCAAGATGGCGAAGGACATGCAGGAGACCTACCGCGAAATCACGGAAGCGGCGGGCGGAATCTACCTGACGGCAACGCGTCCGGATGGCCCCAATCCTCATGGAATCGCCGATGGCGGCGTCATCATCCATGAAGTGGGCACGGTGCGCATGGGAGAGCATGCTAAGACGTCAGCCCTGAATCAATACTGCCAGGCGCATGACGTGACGAATTTGTTCGTGACCGACGGAGCGACCTTTGTCACCAACGCCGACAAGAATCCCACGCTCACCATCATGGCGCTGACCTGGCGCGCTTCGGAGTATTTGCTGGACCAGGCGAAGAAAGGGAATCTGTAAAACGGAGTTTTGAGTATGCCAATTTCGCGACGAGACATTCTCAAATCGCTCACGATCACTGCGATCACGGGTTCGGTCTTGCGTGTGATCCCGCTCGAGGCCGCCGAATACGCTCATCGCATGGTGCGGGCGGAAAGAGCCGCGGCGGTAAATCAGATCTATGCGCCCAAGTTCTTCTCGGCCCACTTCTACAAGACGCTGCAGTCACTCTGCCAGACCATCATTCCCTCCGACGACCAAGCCAAGGGCGCGATGGAAGCAGGCGCACCCGAGTTTATCGACCTCATCGCCAGTGAAAACAAGGACTACCAGGTCGCTCTCGGCGGGGGACTGATGTGGCTCGACAATGCTTGCGTTGATCGCTACGGCAGCGCTTATCTCGATTGCACGCCGCAACAGCAGAAAGAGATTCTCGACCTTATCGCGTACCGCAAGAACGCCAAGCAAGACCCCAGCCTGGGGCAG